>Ga0182024_10000482_pt1 | contig 102127 bp, 67 predicted proteins | sample P32metaG_FD_120480 | JGI IMG/M metagenome (GOLD analysis project Ga0182024, IMG submission 120480) | Permafrost microbial communities from Stordalen Mire, Sweden - P3-2 metaG (Illumina Assembly) | ecosystem: Environmental > Terrestrial > Soil > Wetlands > Permafrost | place: Sweden: Stordalen... | reverse complement strand
AACTGCATTCTTTCATCCATCGCCGAACACTCCTTCCAAGGCATAGGCTTTTCCTCCCTAACCAGGGAGAAGTGTCACCTATGTGTCCGGTACGATGTGTTACCTATGTCTCAGGCCGCTCATTACCTATGTCTGAGGCCGCTCATTCGAGTTAGCCCTGGAGTTTCACTCTCAAGAATTGCGTGCACGAATCCTCAGCATGCTTCGGCGAGTTTCAAGTTACTTCGGCAAATTCGCAGCCGGGCTGGTGAGTTGGGCAGCGCCATCTGGTTTCCTGGCGGTGGAGCGAATCACTTCTCCAATCGTGCGCGTGGATTCGCGCACCACTAGCTCAGGCTCCACGGTGATTTGTTTGCGAAAGCGTTCGGTACCGTTGAGTTGATTGAGCACGCATTGCGCGGCGATGCGCCCGATGTTGGACATGGGCTGACGAATTGTCGTAAGCCTCGGGTTGCTGAAGGCCGCCAGCTTGATATCGTCAAATCCGATTACGGAAATATCTTCCGGAACGCGCAACCCAAAATCTTGCAATGCGCGCATCGCGCCGATGGCTGCCACATCGTTAAACGATACTAGCGCGGTGAAGCGCCGCCGGCTGGAAAGCAACCGTTGCATCACTGGGTAGCCCAGTTCTGGCGAGGAAGTGTCTTGATTCAGTTGCACGATAAGTTCTGGTTTTATGGGAATGCCAATTTCCTTTGCTACGTGCACGAGGCTTCGCCAACGCTCGTCCGAATCGGAGCTGAAAGGCTGGCCACGCATGAAGGCGATGTGGCGGTGCCCCAGGGAATGCAGATGCGTCAGCGTAAGTTCGGCCGCGAAGCGATGATCGAGTACGACATTGGTCACGCCATTGATGGGGCGGTGGCCGGCGACGGCGACCACTGGCACGGAATAAGAATGTTCGAGCGCCGTATCGATGGCGATCAGGGCTTCGGCACCGCGGCCGAGAAGCATTCGAGCGTATTCTTCGACAAGATTTTTTCGGTGTCGGTGATGCGCGCTGAAATAAAAATATCCGGCTTCCATCAAGTGATCGCCGATGCCGCTCATCACCTGCGTGTGATAGCCGTCGCCGAGTTCCGGCACAAGAATTCCAATGGTCATGGTGCGGCGATTGCGCAGGGAACGGGCCACAAAACTGGGCTGATAATTGAATTTCTTGGCGGCGGCCTTGATGCGGTCGCGGGTAGCCTGCGGGATGGAGCGGCCGGGAACTTCGTTGAGCACCACGGAGATTGTCGCGGGATTTAGTTCCAGAAATTCGGCTAACTGTTTCAGGCCGCTAGATTCCTTCTTCGAGGCTGGCTTTTTCTTCATTTTTTCTTTTGCTTAGGCCGCGCGCCGTGACGAGCCATTTCGTTTTCGCGGGCTGAGCGGGCTCCGGCATGGCGAGAACGGCTGCAAACTGTTGAACTGCGAATTTTCAGAGAAATATCCTAGCCTAAAGCATGCTGCTTTGGTATGCCGTGAAAGTTGCCAGAGCTACCACGTAAGCGTGGTGACCGATCCCGGATCCAACGTTAGTTCCAAGGTTTGCTGGCCGAATTGGCAACGCACCGGTTGCTGGTCGCCGCGATTGGTTAACACCAGCACAAAACTGCCATCAGCATTTTTAAACGCGACATGATCGATATTGTTTAGTTCGCCGTGCGAAGCAATTACCCGGGCACCGCGGCGCACGACTTTTGAATAGTGCGACATCGCCCAATATTGTCCGCTGCGCGTAAAAGCATGGGTCTTGGAATCAACGGTTACTAATCCGCCGCACGGAAATGGTCCGATATTGGGATTTCCTTTTTCGTCCAGAATGAGGTTCCAACCTACAAGACACTCGGCCCAATTTCGCAGGATGGCCGTGAACGATTGCGACCATTTCGTCCAATCCGTCAAATAATCCGGGCTGGTTATATCGGGTCCGCCTTCCGTCCAATAGCATTTTTTCGTGGGGAAGGCTTCGTGTACGCGAGTCATAGCATCAGGCGAGCCCATGTAGCCGTGCCAGGCGGTCGCGTCGACATATTTGTTTAGATCGGGATCTTTCAGCTCGTCGATGGCGCGGCCTTCCAAATTGAAATTGTGATCGATGATCCAGATCTTGGTGTCGAGAGACGCGCGTTCAAAAGCGGGTCCCAAGTGCTTCTTGATGAATTCGATTTCGTATTCCTGACCCCACAACGCCGCGGGCATTCGTCCATCTTGGTCGGTGTCCACTTCGTTCTGAATGGTCACCGCGTTGATTTTCACGCCTTCCGCGGAATACGCCTGGAGGAAGCGCACAAAATAATCGGCGTAAGAAGAGAAATATTTTTTGCGCATGGAGCCGCCAAGCATGGAGCCGCCGGCCTTCATCCAGCCTGGAGGGCTCCAAGGCGTCGAAAAGTAAAAGAGTTCGGGATTTATCTGGCGCGCGGCGCGCAGCGTGGGGAGAATGTAGCTCTTGTCGTGTTCGATCGTGAATTTCTTCAGCTCTGGATCTGGTTCGACGCTGTCGTCATAGCTGTAGGGCATCGTGGAGTAATCGCTGGCGCCGATGCAGGTGCGACCGACCGAAAGACGCAGACCACCGGGGCCAAACATATCGGAGAACAGCGCTTGTTTCTCGTCGTTGGTTAACTGCGAATACAGAAAGCACGAGGCATCGGTGAGCGCGGCGCCAAATCCGAGGATTTCCTGGGATTGCTGAGAAGCGTCAATCTGCACGGTGTTCGGGGAATTTTCGCGGGAAGTACGCCATTCCGGTATCGCGATTTCCTCGTACTTGCGGTCCTTCGATGTGGACCAAGCGCGTAATTTTTTTGCCGGCGCGCCAGCCCACAGCAAAGAACCTTTCGTCATCGCCAGTGAAGCGGCTGCGGCAGTCCTCAGAAATTCCCTGCGCGAACTTCCGGTCATCGCACTTCTCCCTCGTCGTGGACTCAGCACCCTTCGTTTGCCAGCGGACGCAGCAACCATTTAGACAAACGATTGCCGTAAGATTAATCATCATTGCGGGGCTTTGGCAATGGCAAAAAGGGTATTTCGCGACAAAAAGCCATTTTTGGCGGTCTTTCACCACAGACAAACGATTACCTAAATAAGAAGCATCACATTTTATGCTTGACACGGACAGGGGAGAGAGTTTGTAATGCACGCAGTTGTAGTGGGAATCCATTAGGGAGCTAAGACAACCGTTTGTCTCGTTGTCGCCAAAATCGCCGATTTTTCGGGGCGATTCGTGGCTTGAGCGGCAAGGCGGCTGGTTGGCGGGAGAGCGTTATCTCCGTGGATCTCCGTTTCTTGGGGTGTGCTGTCTATTTTGTGGTGGGGAGGAATGCAGTCATGAGAATCGCATTCAGATTCGCGCTCGTACTTTTTGTAGTACTGTGCATTGCCAGGGGTGGTTCTGCGCAGAGCACTAACTCCGGCGATATTCGCGGCACGGTGATGGATTCGTCCGGCGCTGCGGTCGTGGGTGCTACCGTTACGCTCACCAATATAGACACCGGGGAGTCGAAAGAGTTCATCACCAACGCCAGCGGTATCTACGACACGGTGTCGACGCGGCCCGGGAACTACAATCTTACATTCAAAAAGGACGGATTCAAGGAAGTCACGCACGGTCCCATTGTGCTGCAGGTTTCCGTGATCACTGAAGACGCCACCCTAGAAGTGGGGCAAGTGAGCGAAGTAATTCATATTGAGGGCAGCGGTGCGCCGTTGCTCGAGACGGAAACCGCCGAGCAGGGAACTATCTTTGAAGCCAAGACCATTAATGAACTGCCACAGATTGGCGCTGGCATCACTGGTAACGACTGGGCCAACTTCAATATCTTGCTGCCGGGAGCTGCAGGTTCACCCACGGCCCCTTCCTCGGAAGGCAGCGGCGCGTATAACGCCGGTGACGCGGTTTCCATCAATGGCAACCTCCCGAACTATGCAAACTATCTGCAAGATGGTGGTGTGGTGCAGCTGCCGGTGAGCAACAACGTAGACAATACTTTGTTCTCGGCCTTGCAAGAGGTCCAGGTAACGACTTCGTCGTTCTCGGCGCAGTACGGAATTGGCGGAGCGGTCTTCAACCAGATCACCAAGAGCGGAAGCAATTCGTTCCATGGCTCGGCTTATGAATACTTTCAGAACTCTGTACTGGACGCGAAGCCGTTTTTCTGGCTTCCCAATAGCACCGGCGGCTATTCTCCGCAGTCGGTAGGCTATCTCCGGTACGACGAGTACGGCGGGACGGTCGGCGGACCAATTCTCAAGAACAAGCTTTTTTTCTTCTTTGCGGTAGACAAGCTTTATAACAACGGGGCCTCCAGCGCCACACTCGGCACGGTCCCTACGCTAGCAGAAAGAGGTATGGGAACGGCTCATCCGGGTGCTTACGACTTTACCGGCCTTCCGACCCTGTATGACCCGAAGAGTTGCAGTACGCCGGGCTGTACGCGAACTTCGTTCGCGGCGGAAAACACCGGGTCGCTTGCTGGGGTGAATGCCATTCCCGCCGGCGACCTAGACCCCGTGGCGGCCAAGATTCTGGCCCTATATCCTTCACCCAATGTGGGAGCAGCTGGAGCGACTTCGAACAATTTCAGCACGATCTTACCCACTCCAAACCCCAACCTGCGGTATTTCGGACGCATTGATTACACGCTTTCGCCGTCCAATACGATGAATTTCTCCATCAGCCAAAAGAACAACCCCGGGTCCAATAAATACGGGCCACTTCCTTGCCCGATCAACTGCTTTTCCGGGGATATCGATGGTTACAACGTTCAATTCACAGACACCTGGACGATCAGCCCGACGGTGGTCAACGAATTCCGCATGGCATATACCAAACAGGGCAACTGGTTCAATCCCGACTCGATCGGGTACAACGCCCAGACCAGTCTGGGTTTGCAATACGCCGAGGCGAATATTCTCCCTACAATTAACATCGGTGGCGGCGTCTGCTGCGCGCAGATCGCTCCGGGCACCAACGCGGTGTACATAGAAAATCTCTACGACCCATCCGATGTCATTACCCTGATCAAAGGGCGGCACATTCTTCACTTCGGTGTCGAGGTGCTGATGGGCCAAGGCAACACCACGCCATGGGGAAACCTGCAATCTGGAAACTTCACCTTTAGCGGGAACTACACGGCGCAAAATGGTGCAAAAGCCGGGACCACGGGTGCCGGATTTGCCGATTTCCTGCTCGGCGATGTACAGCAATGGAGCGCCACCAATCAAGCCGTCTCCTACGCACGGCTGAAGAGTCCGCAGCTGTTCGTTCAAGACGACTTTAAGGTCAAACCAAATCTCACGATTAATTTAGGACTGCGTTACACGGCCACAACCGGTTTTACCGAAATCCATAATTCCATCGGGGGCTTCGATCCGAATATCCCGCTGGTCTACCCGTGCCCCTCCGCCCAGTTTACGAACTGCTCGTTCGAGGGCCAAGAGGGCTCCATGTGGTTCGAGGGCCAGGACAATCGGAATTCTTCGCAAAAGCCTATTTACGATATTTTCTTGCCGCGCGTTGGGTTCGCATGGACCTTTATGCCCAACACCGTGTTGCGAGGCGGATTCGGGATGTATTCCTATAACTTCAGCCAGGACGATTACGGTGCCGGAATAGGAGCGGGCTCGCTCGGCACGAACACCGGTAACGCTTCAGACCCCAACCAAGGGACTGGGCCCAACCCGCTCATCTCCTTGAGTTCGTCGGCCTCCCAAGCGGCCTCCGTGCTCAATTACGTAGTTGGCTCGCCAAGTTCTCGAATTCCGTATACTTATCTTAATCTTACGTCTCCCTCGAATCAGAACTACGTCCCGTATAACGTTCCGGTGGGTCGCATCAACGAATGGACGTTAAGTCTGGAGCATCAATTCGCTGGAAACTTCATGGCTTCCGTCGCCTATGTGGGGAGTCACGCCTCGAACCTTCAATTTGGGACAGACATCAACCAACTAACCACTCCAGCTGGTATCGCCGCAAGCTCGACACTTGGGCACGTCGATCAGGCACTTCGACCGTACGCGGCCTGGGGAAGCCTCACTGGCTATAACTATAATGGTATTTCAAACTATAATGCTCTTCAGGCGCAAGTCACAAAACGTTACTCGAGCGGGCTACTTTTCAGCGCGAACTTCGTCTGGTCACACTTTTTGGATGACCAGGATTCGGGCGGATGGGGCAGCCGCGGGGGCACGCAGTATTGGCAAATCGGGAACGACCCGATGGCCAATTACGGTAATTCCAATTTCGACATTCCGATTGCATTTAAGGGATATGTCTCCTACGAACTGCCATTTGGCCATGGCAAGCGGTACCTCAGCAGCGGCCGAGTGTTAGAGGAAATCGTGGGTGGATGGCGCATTGCGGGAACGTTCATCGCGCAGAGCGGAAATCCGTTCACGGTAGTGATGGCTAACAACGAAAACCAGACTTTCACTGGTTGCGGCAGCGGCGTCGGCGGCACTGCTTCCGGCGGCGACGTCAGCAATGGCTGCAATTGGTTCCCCAACATCGTGGGCTCCGTTGCCGGACCAAAAACTACCGCGGAGTGGTTTAACACCTCAGCGGTTGCCGTGCCCGGGAGTGCGGGCGTATTTGCGTTCGGCAACGAGGGCAGGAATATCTTCCGGGGACCAAGGCTGTCCGATGTGAACCTGTCTCTGGCGAAGAGCCTCATGCTGACGGAGAGAATGCATTTGGCTCTCCGCGCGGACTTTGTCAACGCTCTAAACCATCCGAGCCTCGGCCTTCCAGGCCAAATATGGAACGGCCCGGGCGTGCCCCAAGGTAATTTCGGACAAATAAACGGTGCGACGCAAAATGGTGGCGTCGCCGTAGCTCCCCGCAGCGGCCAATTGAGCGCTGTGTTCACCTTTTAACCCCGGGCCAGCACGTCGAGGAAGGGACGGCGGTTCGCCGCCGTCCCTTTTTTTGTCGGCTAGCGCAATTCCGGAATGCTGCGTGAGCGCCGTATACTGGCGACATGAATATGAAGATCGTGGTGCTTTCGCTGCTTGTTGCTCTCGGTGCTCTCGGGGCTCCGTGCTGGTCCCAGACGGTGCCGGACACGCAACAAGAAATCGCATCTCACAGCCGCAAAGCGCAGGAGTATCTGAGAGAAAACAAACCCGAACTGTCCGTCGCGGAATTTAGAGCGCTCGTGGCGCTCGAACCGAACAACGTGGACGCTCGCGGTAATCTCGGAGTATTGCTGTTTTTTCAGGGCGCCTACGTAGACGCGATTCCGCATCTGCGCGCCGCACTGAAGCTGCAGCCAACGCTTTGGAAGATCGAAGCGCTCCTCGGTATGGCTGAAAAACGCACCGGTGACTCCGGCGCCGCGCTCGGCGATCTGGAAAAGGCCTTTCCGAAGCTAAAGGAAGTAAAAATTCGCATCGATACGGGTACGGAGCTGATCGAGATTTACTCCAAGACGGGTGATTTGGAAAAGGCTGCAGCCACCGTCGGCGTCCTGCGCCAACTGGCGCCCACAAATGTCGAGGTCATCTACACGGCGTATCGCGTCTATTCGGATCTGGCCGATGAGGCCAAAATCACATTGTCCGTGGTCGGACCAAAGTCTGCACAAGTCCACCAGATGATGGCGCACGAACTGGCACGAGAGGGCAAAACCGATGAGGCCATCGCGAATTATCGCGCGGCCATCGATATCGCTCCGCAAAATTCCGGTCTGCATTTTGAACTCGCTGAGTTGTTGAACAATTCTTCCATTAAGAATGGTCCGCAAGAAGCGCAAAGCGAATACCAAGCCGCGCTGGCCGGCAATCCGCTTGACGAGAAGTCGGAAAGCAGATTGGGCGAGATCGCCGCGCTACAGGGCGACCAAAAACAGGCCTATGACCATTACACGCGCGCGTTGCAGATGCAGCCGGACGACGCGGAAGCCAACATCGGCATGGCCAAGGTGCTGATGTCCACGAATCAGCCGGACAAGGCCGAGGCGCTTCTTAAACATGCCATTCAACTCGATCCCACCAGTGCATTGGCGCATTTCCGGCTGAGCACCATCTACCGGCAGACTGGGCGTCCTGAAGACGCGCAGCGGGAACTGGGCGAATATCAGAAATACAAAAACATGAAAGAAAAATTAAGAGAGATGTACAGAGACATGCGTCTCCAACCCGACAAGCAGGAGCAAGACGACCCCAATTCTCACAACTGAGGGCGGAAACATAAATTGCGAGATAGCGAAATGTTCAAGATTCTTCCACCACTCGCGTTGCTCGCGGTCTCGGCACTTCCCATCTTCGCCTCATCCTATTATCCGAGCCGCCTCGACGATCCCCTGGCCGTTTACCTGACGCCTGAAAATTTCTCCGTGCATGGCGATGGCATCGCGGATGATTCGGAAGCGCTGCAGCAGGCGGTGGACAAGGTCCAGGAATCCACGAACCAGGGCATTTTATTCGTTCCTTCCGGCCGCTATCGCCTTACCAGGACGATCTACATCTGGCCCGGGATTCGCGTGATCGGTTTCGGCCCCACGCGGCCGGTATTCGTGCTGGGCGCAAACACGGCCGGCTTTCAGCAAGCTCCCGCCTATATGGTTTTTTTCGCGGGCGCCCGCCCCGGGCACGGCCGCGCGCCACGCAACGCTAAAGATGCCTCCACTCCGCCAGATGCCAATCCCGGTACCTTTTATTCGGCCCTCAGTAACATCGATATTGAAATCAACGAAGGAAATCCTGGCGCCGTGGGAGTTCGCGCCCGCTATGCCCAGCATTGTTTTCTGGCGCACATGGATTTTCGTATCGGTTCCGGTCTCGCGGGAATTCATGACGGCGGCAACGTGGCGCAAGATGTCCATTTTTATGGTGGCCAGTATGGCATTTGGACGCGCAAGCCTTCCCCGGGATGGCAATTCACGATCATCGACGCCACCTTTGATGGCCAGCGCGAAGCCGCCGTCCGCGAGCACGAAGCCGGTCTCACTCTCATTCGTCCGCAATTCAAAAATGTTCCGACGGCGATCTCCATTGACGCCAAGTACTCCGAAGAGCTGTGGGTGAAAGACGCTCGCATGGAAAATATTTCCGGCCCCGCCGTAATCATCAGCAACGAGAACAATCCACGCACCCAAATCAACATGGAAAATGTGATTTGCCGCAGCGTTCCCGTTTTTGTTTTCTACCGCGACAGCGGAAAGAAAATCGCTGGTGGGCAAGGAATCTACGGCGTGAAGACTTTTTCTCACGGATTACATTTTGCCGATATCGGAGCGGTTCCCGCGATCCAGGATGTTTTTGAACTCTCTCCGCTGCTGGCATTTCCGGCCCCGGTCCCCTCTGATATTCGCGATTTGCCGCCAATGGAGACTTGGTTGAATTTGCGCGCGTTGGGTGCTCGAGGCGACGGCATCGCGGACGATACGGAAGTCCTCAGAAAGGCGATCGCCGAGCATCGCACGATTTATCTTCCCTCCGGCCAGTATCGCGTCAACGACACCATCACCCTGCGCCCCGACACCGTCATCATCGGCCTTCATCCCAGTACTACGCGAATCCTGATCGCCGACGCTACCCCCGCCTTTCAGGGCGTTGGCAACCCAAAGCCGCTCCTCGAATCCCCCAAAGGTGGGACCAACATCGTCACCGGCATTGGTCTCTACACCAATGGCATTAACCCTCGCGCGGTCGCCGCGAAATGGATGGCGGGCGCGGAATCGATGATGAACGACGTGCGCTTCCTTGGCGGACACGGTACCGTCGAGCCCGGCGCTACCCCGGAAGAGGCCGAGAGAATCTGGCATCAGATTTACAACAACACCCACACCGCCGATTCCAATGCCAACCGTCGCTGGGACGCGCAGTATCCCAGCCTGTGGATTACCGATGGTGGCGGCGGAACGTTCGTCGATATCTGGACCCCCAGCACCTTCGCGCAGGCTGGTTTGTACATTTCCAACACCTCGACAGCGGGACGCATCTATCAGCTTTCGAGCGAGCATCACGTTCGCAACGAGGTCATGCTACGCAATGTCTCAAATTGGCAAATCTACGCCTTACAGACCGAAGAGGAGCGCGGCGAAGGCGGTTTCGCACTGCCCCTCGATATTCAGGATTCCAGCAACGTCACCATCGCGAATTTTCACCTCTACCGTGTGGTCAGCAGCTTTCAGCCTTTTCCTTACGCCATCAAGATCGCAAATTCAAAAAACATCCGGCTGCGCAATATCCATTGCTACAGCGACAGTAAGGCGTCCTTTGACAGCGCGGTTTTCGACCAAACGCATAACGTCGAGATTCGCCAGCGCGAATTCGCATGGCTCACGGTTTCCGGCGATGCACCGAAGGTTCCACCCATGGCGCCTGCACCGGTTCTAGCCGCGCGCGCGAAGGTAGAGAAAACCGTTGGCGGCTTCTTCAATATTTCGGGTGGCGCCGTAGACGCCTCTGGAAACCTTTATTTTGTCGACGCGAAATGGCAAACCATCTATCGCTGGTCGCCCCGCTCTCGCCAGCTCTCGATGGTTCGCAATAGCCCGCTGGAGCCGGTGCAATTGGCTTTTGATAAGGCCGGCGATCTGATGGTGATTTCGTACGCCGGCGCCGGCACGGTCTACAGTTTTACGCCCGACGCATCGAACGATGACATTACCTTGCTCGAGCCCATCGCCGCGGTCCCGCAGCCCGGAATGACCGCCGTCCTGCCCACAGACTACTGGCGCAACGAAAACGACTTCACCGAAGTAGCCGAGCAAAAAAGGCCGTACCAATATATTTCGCCCGATCGCAGCACGTTCATACCCGCGGGAAAGGATTTCGTCGGCGGTGAACTGTACTACGGCTCAAAAATGCATGATGTGCTGCGCGCTTTTGGCATGGCCCCCGCTCCCTTCGGCCAGCCGTTCTATGTTACTGATGAAGAAGAACAGAAGACCTACAGCGCATCCGTCGCGGAGGACGGTACGCTCACAAATCTCAAACTGTTCGTCGATCGCGGCGGCGAAAGTGTCGCGCAAGACGCCGAGGGAAATGTCTACCTTGCCGCCGGCCAGGTCTATGTCTACGATCCTTCAGGTACACTGATTGAGACCATCGATGTTCCCGAGCGACCGTCGCAACTGCTCTTTGCGGGCGCCGATCGGAAAACCTTGTTTATTCTGGCTCGCAGCTCCCTATACTCTGTGCAAAGCCGCTTCAAGGGGCGTTGAAATCGCCTATTTTTGGCAACCGGGGCCACTCTAACTTATGGACACCGCTGTGCGGCCCTTGCTCTGCGCGCTCCTGTTGACTTTGCTCATTTGTCCTCCCTCCTGGTCGCAACTCCCTCCAAGTCCGCCCCGGACGAAGGATGCGCCATCCGGCAATGTGGACCAGCAAATTTCCGCTCCTTTGCCGCAGCTCGTGGATATCACCGCTTCGACAGGCATCAATTTCAACCATCTCTCCAGCCCCGAGCAAAAATACATTGTCGAGTCCATGGGCGGAGGTGTCGCCGTCATCGACTACGATCGCGATGGATGGCCCGACCTCTATTTTACAAATGCGCAAAATGTGGATATGGCGCGCGCAGGCCAGAAAGCGCGCGGCGCACTTTATCACAACAATCACGACGGAACCTTCACTGACGTCACCGAGAAAGCCGGCGTCGGCTATCCCTGCTGGGCCATGGGCGTCGCCGTAGGGGACTATAACAACGACGGCTGGCCGGATTTGCTCATCACTTGCTTTGGAGGGGTAGTCCTCTATCGCAACAACGGTGATGGCACGTTCACCGACGTCACCAAGCAGGCCGGTCTCGCCGATGATTCCCAGTGGGCTACCGGTGCGGCTTTTGGAGATTATGACGGCGACGGCTGGGCGGACCTGTTCGTGTCGCATTACGTCGATCTGAAACTTAGCGATCTTCCCGTCTTTGGTTCCAGTAAGACCTGCAAGTATCGCGGCATCGACGTCCAGTGCGGCCCGAAGGGGCTCAAGGGCTCTCCCGACAATCTTTTTCACAACAATGGTGACGGCACCTTTACGGATGTCTCCCGGGAGGCTGGCGTAAGTGATCCGCAGCATTATTTCGGGCTGACTGCCGTATGGTCGGACCTTAACGCCGACGGCCATCTCGACCTTTTTGTTACCAATGACGGCCAGAAGAATTATCTTTATCAAAATAATGGCCATGGCCACTTTACCGATGTTGCTTTTTCCGCAGGCGTAGCCGTTAGCCAGGATGGCGCCGAACAAGCCAACATGGGTGTGGCCCTCGGCGACTATCTGCACACCGGACGTTCCTCGATCGCCATCAGCCATTTCAGCGATGAATATGCCTCGCTATACCGCAACGATGGCAAAATGAGTTTCAGCGACGTATCTTACGTTTCCGGCATCGCTCCTGCTACCGCACCCTATGTCGGCTGGGGAGACGAATTCGTCGATATCGACAACTCCGGATGGCTCGATTTTTTCCTTGTGAACGGTCATGTCTATCCACAGGTGGACAGCCTTACCGCCGGCGCAAGGTATCGCGAGCCCAAGCTTCTCTATTTGAATCAGCACGACGGCACCTTTAAAAACATCAGCAATCTCGTTGGGCTTGCGATACAGATCCCGCAAGTCAGCAGGGGCGTGGCCATGGGGGATTTATTTAACGACGGCCACGTGGATCTCGTCGTCGAAAATCTCACCGGCAGCCCCATGATTCTCCAGCCGCAAGGCGGTCCGGCGAACCATTGGATCAGCTTCGAGTTGGAAGGCACCGCAAGCAATCGACTGGCCTTGAATGCCCGCGTGAAAGCCACCGCCGGAGATCTCGTGCAGACCGGCGAAGTCCTAAGCGGCGGCAGCTACCTTTCTCAGAATGACCTTCGTATTCACTTCGGTCTCGGGACCCACGACACCGTTGAAAAGCTGGAAATTCTCTGGCCCATCGGAAAGACGGAAACTCTTACGAATCTGCCCGCCAATCATTTCTATTACGTGAAAGAAGGCAGCGGCGTCGTGCCAGCAGAAAGCTCCCGTCCAACCCACCCGAAACATCCTTAAATCTGGCCCCTTTAATCACCACACAAGCGCGTTCTATCGGGACTTGGCTTGAGCGAACGGTCGCTCATCAACTGGATTGTTGGGGAACAGTGGAATTAAGTGTGAAGTTGGAGTTTGGTCTTCGGGCGATACCACATCCAAAACGCAATTGTCGCCAAACTCATTACCGCGAGATATCCAATAGTCCCAACAAATTGAGCGCGTTGTTGCTGCCCTTCCTCGACGACCACCTGCCAAAGACCAGGCGAGCCTTTCCCACCAAGAATCCAGTCCCCGAAATTCCACGCCGCGTGCAAGCCGATGGGCACGGCGAGCCCTCTGGTAGTGATCGCAGCCATGCCAAACATCAACGACCCGACGCCAGCACCGAGGATGGCACGCGACAAGGGCAAACCTCCGGCCATGTGTTCAGCGGCGAAGGCCAGAGCAACGATAATTTGCGCACCCCAGACACCGAAGGGCCCCTTCAAGCGTAGCAGCGGGTAGCCGCGAAATCCCAACTCTTCCCTGCACGATAATGCAACGTAAGTGAGAAGGCTCATCAGTGTGGCAGCAAAACCGGTCCCGGGTGCGCGGATCCACCAAACATGCCCAGCCGCGGCTGAAATTGACGCGTAAACTGCGACGAGAACAAGACCAATTAGAAAACCAAACGCAAAACGCAGCAGGCTGCCGCGTCTGGGCCCGGCTCCTACACTCTCGAGAGGAAGCCCTTCCCAACGAACAAAAAGCATCGTTAGGGCGAACGCTCCGAAGGCAGCAACTAAACCTAGAACCAAGTTTCCCTTTGGTCCGGGAATTTTCCGCGCCAGTAGAGCCGTAGCCGCCAACACAAAAGCACTGCTTACTAAGAACAGCAGAACACGCCCAAGCAAGCGCCACCGAAACAGTTTGCTTTCGCTACCGACGGGATTCAACGCCAAGGCTCCTTGGATGCAAAGCAGGTAGAAATATGATTTAGGAAACACCGATTCTGAAGGTCGCGAGCCGGACACATCATTAGACCATTGTCGTCAAGTCGGCCAATGGGAAGTGATGTCAGCGCTCGGCGTCGACTCTGGGCGGATGACGGCAGGGCCGGAAGACTTGGACGCACCGTCCGCAAACCGGACATCTGCCTTTCCGCGATTCCACTTTCCCCGTTTGTGTTAATCGGGTTAGTTCGAAAAAACAAGCCCACTGGCTGTAAACTCGGGACCGTCATGCATCCCATTACAATCGGCGCGTTGTTCGCGCTTCAGTGTTTCCATGTGCTGTTCCTGGCCTTGCACGACTGGATTCCGTTGGGATCGCTTAACGACGTGAAGGCCGTACGCATGGCGAACCCCATTCACAAATTGGTCGGTGGGACGCTGATCAGCCTCACTCCCTTTACGATTGGACTCTATGCCAGTGCTATTCACCTTGGCGGAGCCTATCCGTCGTGGCTGGTCTGGTGGCTTTGGATCAGCTATAGCCTTTTATTCATCGGTGAGCTAGAGGCCTGGTGGCTTCCATACCTGTTTCGCTCCGAGCCAATTCGCGCAGCGCGCTACCAATCGATGTTCGGGGCAACGCACGCTTTCCTGCCGGAACGCAACGGCATTCGACCGAATACTCTGCACGTGATCCTTCACTTGGCAACGCTCGCCACATTGTTTGTTCTAGCTGCGTTCACGATAGCACGGGGGTGACGTAGCCCCGTGCAGTCGAATTGCCGGTTCTAAGCTACCGCCATTTCTTTCGCGGGCTGGGGGAGCTCCGTCCTGGCAGAGGCTACAGGTGGTTGAATTGCGAACTGCGAATTTTCAGAGAGGTATCCTAGCGAAGCGGCTGCGGCAATCCTCAGAAATTCTCTGCGCGAACTTCCGGTCATCGCACTCCTCCCTCGTCGTGGACTCAGCACCGTTGGCTTGCCGACAGGCGCTTGGATAATTTAGACAAACGATTGCGCTAAGATAATCATCATTGCCGGGCTTGGCAATGGCGCCTTGAAGTGTAGTCACGCATTGCCCCGATCACGTGTCCACTGTATTTAGCCCCCCTCCATATGGGGAGCTCGCTCCTTCGCAGCGATTTCGCTACAAAGCCCTGGTCGCACCGCCATACCAGAAATACTGTATCCCGCTGCCTAACATCAGTAAATACGCTCATTGACATTTAAAATTCCAATCGTTAGACTCCGTGACAATTTCTAGCTATATGGATTTGCCTCGGCGTCGAGAACGGGGCTAGTGCGCGTTTGTCCGTCTCCCTACTGCTGTGAGCTGGGTGTGTTGATTCACGGCATTCAATTTTGAACTGACCTTGAGGTGAAAAAGAACCATGCGCTGGAAATCCTCCGTTGTCGCCTTTGTGCTGTTCGTTTGTGCATTTTCCGCTCGCGCACAATTTAAAGCCAGTCTTCAAGGCACGGTCGTGGATTCGAAGGGCGGAGTCGTCGCCGGCGCCAAGGTCACGGTCACTAATGAGGCCACAGACGTCAACCGTGAGACTGCTAGCAGTGAACAAGGCTTCTATCGCGTGAGCGAGCTGCCACCCGGCAATTACACCATCACTGTCGAAGCGCCGGGTTTCAAGCGCTCCGTTTCTAACGGGGTGGAAGTGAATGCAGAAGAGCCTCGTGGATTCGATGTGGAGCTAAGAGTCGGCGCCACCTCGGATCAAGTAACGGTAACCGCAACTGCTGAAGCGCTGCATACGGAAAATGCCAACGTGGGCACAACGGTCACAACGGATGAGATTGCCCGGCTGCCTCAAGTGGGCCGCGACCCTTATGAACTGGCGCGCCTCACGCCCGGCGTCTTCGGTGACGGAGCTAGATCCGGCAACGGTAATTCGAGCGGTCTCCCGAACTCGACTGGCCCCGGAGGTTCCAACTCCTCGATTTTTCAGACGGAGAACTCGGTCCAGATCGTGGCCAATGGCCAGCGCCAAGACACCAACAATTTCACCATCGACGGCGTCAGCGTAAACAGCTTGCAGTACGGCGGCGCGGCGGTGATTACCCCGAACCAGGAATCCGTCCAAGAAATCACCATTCTTTCCAATTCCTATTCAGCGGAAGACGGCCGCGGGACGGGCGCACAAGTTAAGGTTGTCACCAAGGGCGGCACCAACCAGCTTCACGGAGGCGGGTTTTTCAAGTATCAGGATCCCAACTGGAACGCCTTCAACAAGTACGGCGGCCCGGACAATGCTCCGCCGGTGCGCGTGGACAATAATTTCCGCCAGTTCGGTGGCGACTTGGGCGGCCCGATTTTCAAGGACAAGCTGTTCTTCTTCTTTTCCTATGAGGGTTTGCGGAGCAATAGCGCGAGTATCTCCACGCCGCAATGGGTGGAGACTGCGCAGTTTCGCCAACTGATCATGACGGACCGGCCTGGGAGCGTCGCTGCGGCCATCGTGAGTTCTCCTGGGGTAACGCCCCGCGTTGCGAGCGTCTTGACCCCCACGTGCGCCCTTGCGCACCTTACTGACGGGGTAAATTGCGTAGTTGTTGGCAACGGACTGAATCTCGGCTCGCCATATGGGAAGACCGGGCAATACTTGCCCTTTACCAATGCAAATGACAGTACGGTGGTCGGGGGGGCAGAAATTGGCGGCGGACTCGATCCCACGACTCCGGACATTGAGTACGCGACGCTCTTGCTGCCAGGCAGCACAGCCGGAAATCAGTACAACATGCGGGTTGATTATCAAGCGGGACCCAGCAACCAGTTTTCTTACAGTTCCTATTTTACTCATTTCAGCAACGGCGGCGCAGACGTCGGCGCCGGCAGCCGCCCGCAGGCGGACCTGACGGTTACACCCTTCAATCAGGTGCAGGCGGTTTCGTTCATACACATTTTCTCCCCGACCACGGTTAACGAGTTTCGCGTTAATTTTACGCGCTTCGATTTCAATCAGATTGCCTCGAGCACGAACGTGGATTTCGGCGTCCCGCGAAGCCAATTTGAGGGTTACAACTTCGGCCTGGATGCCTTTGGTGCGAACCAAGCTTCCACAACGCCGGCGATCTTCGTGGAAAACACTTACAACCTCCGCGACAAGTTCACCAAGAATATCGGCACTCATGCACTGAGCGCGGGCTTCGATTTCTCCGCTGAGCAGAACAACAACGACTTGAGCGGGATGGCCCGGCCGCTCTATTCGGTGCATGGCATCTGGAATTTTGCTAATGACGCGCCAATCTTTGAGCAGATCGATGCCAATCCGCAAACTGGGGGCCCCGCGAATGCGCAGCGCTACCTGAGAACAAAGGATTATGCCCTGTTTTTCCAGGATGACTGGAAGCTTAGGCCGAACTTTACACTTAACCTCGGACTGCGGTGGGAATATTTCAGCCCGCTCAGCGACGCAAAAAATAATCTCACCAATCTCATTTTGGGAACCGGTGACGATTTGGCGACGTCTACGCTGCAGCACGAAAGCTCTCTCATTCCCAGCACCAAGAGAGACTTCGGCCCGCGGTTGGGTTTCGCCTGGAGCCCGACCTCGCTTTTCGGCGCGCCGGGTACGACCGTCGTGCGCGGCGGTATGGGCATAGCCTATAACAAGCCTGACGACGTTCAGTTTGGTAACGCAGCGTTTAATCCGCCCGATTATGCCCGCTTCAGCCTGTGCTGCGGAACCTCCGACGGTCAGAGCCAGGTCATCTATCCAAATCCGCTCGGCGGAAATGACACTTTTGGCGCGCCTTTCCAAAGTGGGATCATCTACGAAATGGGCACCAGCAAGGCCTACAACAGCTTCCCAGCCAATCCCAACCTGGCGTTCGGCATTGATCCGAAGACCGGAGGCGTTTGCGGAAATACTCTGTGCACCTCCGATACGGCCGTGGAAATCTACGGGGGCTCGCCCAACTATCACGACGCGTACGTGTATCTGTACTCGCTAGAGCTCGAAAGACACTTGCCGGGGGACCTGATTCTAACTGTCGGCTACCAAGGTAGCGTCGGCCACAAGCTCGTGCGCTTGGTCAACCAGAACTTTCTACAGCAGCCGAGCAATTCCTGGTATGCGGTTTACTTTCCGACCAGCGATGTGAATTCAAACTATAACGCTTTAAATGTTCGCCTCCGGCGCCAGTTTACGCATGGATTTCTAGTGGACTTCCAATACCGGTACAGCAAAAGCATCGATCAATTGTCGAACGAGGGTCCCGGCGCTGTCACCAACCAGACGGATCCCGCGGCTCCGCAAACGGAGGATGGTCCGTCGGACTTTGATGCCACGCATTACATGAATTTGTACGGACTCTACGATCTGCCCTTTTTCCGCGACAAATCGCAATGGACTGGAAAGGTCTTCGGGGGCTGGCAGGTAAACGGCATCCTGACCTGGCATACTGGATTCCCGTGGACGCCAGTGACCGGCAACTTTGGGTCGGTGGCGATCACCAACGCGGCTAACATTTTTCCAACGCGACCCACTTTCCTTGCGGGGGCGCTACCTGCTCCCCGAGATACCTCTAACTATGCTTTCATGACGCCGGGAGTGGAGTTCCCCGGACTCATCGACAACGGCAACTGCAACCCGATGAGCGGTCCAATTCAGGGTACCCCCTACTTCGGCACTTGCAATCCCGGCCCACCGGGCATCGGCCGCAACTCCTTCCGTGGCCCCGGCTATTTCAACGTCGACACTAGCATTGCCAAAAGGTTTGGCTTGCCCACTATGAAGTTCTTGGGTGAAGGGGCGAGTATCGAGCTGCGCGGCAACTTCTTCAACTTCTTTAACAAGCTCAACTTGGAGCCGCTCGTGAGCCAATCCGCCAACGTCAACATAAGCAACCCTCTTTTCGGGTTATCGCCGGGCGGACTAGCGGGTCGCGTGATTGAATTCCAGGCAAAACTCAGCTTCTAAATTTAACTAAACTCGAGCGTTTCGATTTTGAAGCGCGCCGCACCTCTCGTCAGGGTCGATTAATTACGCGGGCCAGCGGCTCGCCTGCTCATCGCTCACCACACCCGAGGCGTCGCGCCTCGCGGCTTCGGTAAGGCGAAACGTTTCCCCAGGGTCAGTCCGCGGATACAAGATTCCGATTGCGGCCATCCCGTATTTACCCGATAGTTAAGATCGACACTTTCGTGGACACTCTGGCATCCCCGCTGGAGGCTCAGCCATGAACGACGCGCAATATTTCGAACCTGGTGCACCGAGTCTGGAATTACCGAAGCCTTTCTCTGTGGGCTCCGAACAGCCGGAGGCTGATCCTCGTCCTCCGCGCCCAGAGATGCCGCCGCTAGGCCCCGAGGAGCCACGCTTCCCTCCCGCCGATCCCGATCCCAATCCTCCACCATTTCCACATCAAGGCCCCGAGAAAAATCCCGGCTGGACCGCGATGCAGTGGATCGTGAATCCAGGCCGGACCATCCTCGATTTGAGTTTCTGATTGCTGCGTACCAGGCAAGCCGAGCAACGCCGGCAGCTTTGACGTCTCGATGGAGCGCATCACGCAGGGTCTGCTTCCAAAAATTAGAGCCCTCTGTGGCAGCTACGCTGCTCCAGAACAAACCGCGGAACAATTGGCCGTCCAGCATGGGCTTTCTCCTGACTTCAACAAGCCCAGCGTCTCCACCATTGCGCTCCAGCGCCGATCATCCGCGATCGACATATGGGCCATTGGCACTCCTCTGCCGTGACTTCATACTCCTAAGAAAATCTTTACGTATTTCTCACACCTCTTCCTTTAGACTGCTATTCGAATTTTGTGCTCCTACTGCGCCGCGCTCGAAACTGCGGCTCGGTGTGCCTTGCGGATCGTCGCGCTAATGACATCACTGCGGCGCGAGAGAAAGAATTGGTTCATGCTTGATTTCACATTTTTGCTTGTCACCGTGGCGTTCTTCGCGCTGGCCATTTTCTACGTACGCGGTTGCGCGCTGCTGAAGTGACGAAGCTGACGCAAAGTGAGGAGTTTTTGTGCTTGAAAACATGCTGTTGATCGTGGTCTGCCTTTTGTTGTTCGGTTATTTGATGGTGGCGCTTTTGAAAGCGGAAAAATTTTAATCATGACTGCGAATGGCTGGTTTCAAATAGGTTTGTTTCTCGCGGTGATTCTCGTAATCACCAAGCCCATGGGGATCTTCATGACTCGCGTCTTTAATCGAGAGAAGACTTTTCTCGACTTCGCGCTGCGTCCCGTGGAACGCCTGATTTACAAACTATGCGGTGTTCACGAAGAACGCGAGATGGCTTGGACGGAATACGGCGCGTCCATGCTGCTCTTCAGCGGCGCTTCCATGGTCCTGCTTTATTTACTCGAACGCTTGCAGCTTTGGCTACCTTTCAATCCGCAGCATCTTGCCAATGTGCCAAAAGCTCTAGCGTTTAATACCGCTGCTTCCTTCACCACCAACACCAACTGGCAGGCTTATACGCCGGAAACGACCATGAGCTATTTCACGCAGATGGCCGGTCTGGCATATCACAATTTTGCCTCCGCGGCGGTGGGCATTGCCTTGGCCATTGCGGTGATTCGCGGCGTGGCGCGCCGCGAATCGAATACTATTGGCAATTTTTGGGTGGATGTGACGCGCTGTTTTCTTTGGGTGTTGCTGCCGGTGTGCCTGGTGGTTTCCATGATTTTCATTTCGCAAGGAGTGGTGCAAACGCTGCGGCCGTATGCCACTGTGCAGGTCGTCGATCCGCAGCAGGTCCAGACGCAAACCGCAGACGGCAAAACCTCTACGCAAACGGTTACCCAACAAACGATTGCACTCGGGCCAGTAGCTTCGCAGGAAGCTATCAAAATGTATGGCACAAACGGCGGCGGCTTTTTCAACGCCAACAGCTCCCATCCTTTTGAAAATCCCACGCCATTTGCGAATTTTCTGCAAATGGTTTTAATTTTTGCCATTCCCGCTGGTCTTACTTTTGTGCTCGGCAGAATGACCGGTTCGCCGCGCCACGGATGGGCGGTGTGGGCGGCCATGGCGGTGCTCTTTTTTGCCGGCGTCTTCACGGCGTACTGGGCGGAGGCGCGCGGCAATCCCCAGCTTGCCGCTGCCGACCAGGTCGCCAGCGCCACGCATTCTGGCGGCAACATGGAAGGCAAGGAAGTGCGCTTCGGCATTGCGAATTCCGCGTTGTTTGCCACGGTTACCACCGACGCGAGTTGCGGCGCGGTAAACGGTATGCATGATTCCTTCACGCCGCTGGGCGGAATGATTCCCTTGTTGAACATCATGCTCGGCGAAGTCATTTTTGGCGGTGTCGGCGCCGGACTCTACGGCATGTTCGTGTTTGTGATCCTGGCGGTATTTATCGCCGGATTGATGGTCGGACGCACTCCGGAATACCTCGGAAAAAAGATTGAAGCTTTCGACGTGAAAATGGCCATGCTTTCTGTGTTGGTCTCTTCGCTCACCATCCTCATTTTTGCGGCCATCGCCGTAGTCTCGAAATTCGGGCTTGCCGGCATTAGCAATCCGGGCCCCCATGGCCTTTCGCAGATCCTATATGCCTACACTTCGTCCGTGGGCAATAACGGCTCCGCATTTGCTGGAATTAATGCCAACACCCTCTGGTACAACACGAGCACCGCGGCCGCGATGTTGCTTGGCAGATTCTTCGTGGTGATTCCGATTCTGGCTATTGCGGGAAACCTCGCGAAAAAGCGCCTTACTCCCGCGTCGCTCGGAACTTTTCCCGTCACCGGGCCGCTGTTCACCGTTTTGCTGGTCTCCACCATCCTGATCGTTGGCGCTCTTACTTTTTTCCCGGCCCTTAGTCTGGGACCGATTCTCGAACACCTGCTGATGGCTGCTGGAAAGGCTTTTTGAGGAATTTCATGGAACAGACCGCACAAGTAAAAGCGCAGCCCTTTCTCGACAAGAAAATTCTCCTGCGGGCCATTGTCGATTCATTCCGCAAACTGCATCCACGCACCATGGTCAAAAATCCCGTGATGTTTGTGGTAGAGGTTGGCGCGTTGATTACCAGCCTCGAATTAGTTCGCGACTTAATGAATCACACAGGAGATTTTCGCTTTGGGTTGCAGGTAAGTTTGTGGCTGTGGTTCACGGTGGTGTTTGCAAATTTTGCCGAAGCGATGGCGGAGGGCCGCGGCAAAGCGCAAGCCGACACGTTGCGCAAGGCCCGTGCGGAAACGCGCGCGCGGCTGCTCAAATCCGATGGCACCACGGAAACAGTCTCCAGCGCCAAGCTCCGCTCCGGCGATTTGGTGCTGGTGTCGGCTGGCGAATTTATTCCGGGCGACGGCGAAGTCATAGAAGGCGTGGCCTCGGTGGACGAATCCGCGATAACCGGTGAATCCGCACCGGTAATTCGCGAATCCGGGGGCGACCGCTCTGCGGTAACTGGGGGAACGCGTGTGCTTTCCGACGAAATTAAGGTACGCATCACCTCCAATCCCGGTGAAACATTTCTGGACCGTATGATCCGTTTGGTGGAAGGCGCCTCGCGGCAAAAAACACCGAATGAGATTGCGCTAAATATTTTGCTGGCGGGATTGACGATTATTTTTCTGCTCGCCGTCGTGACGTTGCAGCCTTTCGCGATTTATTCTGGCGCGCCGCAAACGGTCTTCGTGCTGATTTCGCTGTTGGTATGCTTGATTCCCACCACCATTGGCGGCCTGCTTTCCGCCATCGGAATTGCCGGCATGGATCGCTTGATTCAACGCAACGTCATTGCTATGTCGGGGCGTGCTGTCGAAGCTTCCGGCGACGTGGACGTCCTGCTGCTCGACAAAACCGGTACGATCACCTTGGGCAACCGCGAGGCCACCGCTCTGCATTCCTGTTCCGGAATCAACGAACTCGAGCTCGCGCGCGCTGCACAACTGGCGTCCCTGGCGGACGAAACGCCAGAAGGCCGCTCAATTGTCGTGTTGGTGAAAGAGAAACATGGTTTGCGGGGGCGCGAACTGGCTCCGCACAACCCCGTGTTTATTCCGTTTTCCGCGCAAACCCGCATGTCTGGCGTGAATCTCGACGGCGAAGAGATTCGCAAAGGCGCGCCGCAGGCCATTGCCGCGTACATCGCGGAGCATGGCTACGAAATTCCCGAAGAGACAAAAAATTGTGTTAAGGAAATCGCCAATAGCGGAGGCACGCCGCTGCTGGTAGCACAAAATCACCGCGTACTTGGGGCAATCGCTTTAACGGATATCGTGAAAGGCGGAATGCGCGAACGGTTTGACCACCTGCGCGCGATGGGTATTCGCACCATGATGATCACTGGTGACAATCCGCTGACCGCGGCGGCCATCGCGCGGCAAGCGGGCGTGGACGACTTTCTAGCCGAAGCCAAACCCGAAGACAAAATGGCGCTGATCAAAAACGAGCAGGCCAAGGGGAAACTAGTAGCCATGACTGGCGACGGCACCAACGATGCGCCGGCGCTGGCGCAAGCGGATGTCGGCGTGGCCATGAACACTGGAACGCAAGCCGCCAAAGAAGCCGGCAACATGGTGGATCTCGATTCCAATCCAACAAAGCTGATTGAAATCGTAGAAATTGGAAAACAGTTGCTGATCACGCGCGGCGCGCTCACCACTTTTTCCGTGGCCAACGACGTGGCGAAATATTTCGCGATTATTCCCGCCATGTTTGCGGCGGCATTTCCGCAGCTTGGCGTCTTGAACGTGATGCATTTGCGGACGCCGGAGTCGGCGATTTTGTCGGCGGTAATTTTCAACGCGCTGATCATCATCGCTTTGATTCCGCTGGCACTGCGCGGAGTGCGTTACCGTCCTTCGGGGGCTGCCGCACTATTGCGCAGAAATTTGCTGGTCTACGGCTTGGGCGGTGTGATCGCACCATTTTTCGGAATTAAATTGATCGACATGGTGATCACGTATTTGGGATTGGCTTGAGAAAATGATGAAAGAAAAACTGCTGTCCGCTTGGGGCAAACCATGAAAGAGAATTTGCGCATTGCGATTTTGTTTACGCTGGTGACCACGGTAATTTTTGGCGTGCTCTATCCGCTGGCGGTTACTGGGCTGGGACAAATATTTTTCCCGGCCAAAGCCAACGGTCAGATGATCGTCAAAGATGGCGCGGCGATTGGTTCGCACATCATCGGACAGGCTTTTTCTTCGCCGGGTTATTTTCAGTCGCGGCCATCGTCAGCGGGAACCGGGTACGATGCTGGAGCCTCGAGCGGATCGAATTTGGGCCCCACGAACAAAACGTTGATCGATCGCGTGAACGGCGACGTGGCGAAACGACAACTGGAAAACCCCGGAGTGGCGGTGCCGGTGGATTTGGTGACCACGTCAGCTTCGGGACTCGATCCGGATATCTCGCCCGCTGCTGCCGCATTTCAGATTCCGCGCGTTGCCAAGGAACGCGGGATGAATGCGGCGGAAGTACAGGCATTGGTGCAGAGACATACGCTGGCGCGGCAGTTTGGAGTTTTGGGCGAGCCGCGAGTGAATGTTTTAGAACTGAATTTGGATCTTGATTCCGTGCATCCGCGACGCTAAATCTTGCGTGTCAGTGGCACAGAATTTATTCCGTGCTTTTTCCCAATTTATTCCGTGCTTTCTTTCTTGACAGAAAATCTGTAGATGGTTTCGCTGTGCAGCACTTGGCCGGGACGCAGAATCGTGCTCGGAAAGGTTTTCTGGTTTACGGAGTCCGGGAAGTGCTGGGTTTCCAGGCAGACGGCGCCGAATTTTGGATAGGCCACACCGCGTTTGCCGATGATGGAACCTTCGAGGCCGATGGCGTTGTAAAACTGCACGCCGGGCTCGGTGGTCAGAACTTCCATTTCGCGGCCGGAGGATGGGTCGTCGACTTTGGCGGCTTCACGCAGCGTGCCGGGGTTCCCGTTAATTACATAATTTATGTCATAGCCGCCCACGTCTTTGATTTGGGCCATGCGTGAGCCGATGCTGGCGGGATGTGTGAAATCGTATGGCGTGTTTTTTACGGGGGCGAGTTCGCCGGTCGGGATCAGCGTGGAACCGACGGGGGTATAGCGGTCAGCGTTGATGTACATGATGTAGTTGAGAACGTTGCCGCCGCCGGAAAGATTGAAGTAACTGTGATTGGTGAGATTGACGGGAGTGGGTTTAGTGGTTTTGGCAGTGTAAGAGATTTTCAGCGAATCGTCGTCGGCGAGTGTGTAGGTGACGGTCACTGTCAGTGCGCCGGGAAAATTTTCTTCGCCGTCGGGGCTAGTGTAGGTGAGGCGTACGGCAGCGCCCTGTAGTTGCTTAAGCGGTTCCGCCTTCCACACTCTGCGATCGAAGCTTACGTTGCCGCCGTGCAGCGTGTTGGGTCCGTTGTTGGTAGCCAGAGAATATTCTTTGCCGTCGAGCGTGAATTTTCCTTTGGCGATGCGATTGGCGAAACGCCCGATGACGCCGCCGAAATGGGGATGATCGCCAAGGTACCCTTGTAGGGAATCGAAACCTAGTACGACGTCGCCTTCTTTGCCGGTCCTGTCGGGCACCCAAAGTTCAGCCAGGGTAGCGCCATACGTAAGAATTTTTGCGGAAGCGCCGCTGGCATTGTGAAGCGTGTACGCCTGGATTTCCGTGCCATCCGGGAGTCTGCCAAAAACAGTTGTTTCGACGCCGGATCTTTCCGCTGGTGCGGCGGAAGTTTTCGCTTTAGCGGCGGACTTCGGAGCGGAGCTAGCAGCAGGTACGGTTCGCGGCGCCGCGCAAAACATTGCCGGAATCGAACTGAGCAAAAGGGCGAGCGTGATTGCGGCGCGGTACAAAGCTTGCGGTGGCGATTTCATGATTTCTCCTCAAATGCAGAACCTTGACTTAACGAATGGCAATCGTAGTGCGCACTTTGGCGTTCGCCTGCCAGCGAGTGCGAGCGGCCACCCATGTTAACGCCGCACCAAGAAAAGTTCGCGCAAATATTTTGTCGAGGGATGCCGGTGGCATCCCAGGGATTGAAAATAATTTGCGCCGTTGCGAAAGTGACGGCATCGAATGGACGCAGTTCGCGATATAGTGGCGCGCGATGATGGCAGTCTTAGCGTGGAGAGAATATCTATGAATCCTTCGATGGCGCTGAATGCGAAGAGCGGGATCGTGGATGTGGCGAGCAAACACACGGTCGTCGAGACCGTCGAAAAACTCAAGGGAATTTTGCAGGCGAAAGGCGTGACGCTGTTTGCGCTGGTGGACCACAGCGGAGAAGCGGAAAAAGTTGGATTGCAAATGCGGGAAACGAAGCTGGTGATTTTTGGGACTCCGAAGGCGGGAACGCCATTGATGGTGGCGGCGCCAAGCGTGGCGATCGATTTGCCTTTGAAGATTCTGATTTGGGAAGACGCGCAAGGGAAGACGTGGGTCTCTTACAATAGTCCCGCCTACCTGCAAGAGCGCCATGGATTGCCGCAGGAGCTGATGCAGAACATTTCGGTGGTGGGGGCGCTGGCGGCGAAGGCCGCAGAGTGACGGAGTTCCACCGGACGATCGAAGTAGGTGGCGCCCGAGCCGACAGCGGCTCCAACTTCGAGGGCATTTAGCTGTGGCACTAGGCGTTGGCGCCGTGGCATTTTTTATATTTTTTGCCGGAGCCGCAGGGACAGAGATCGTTGCGGCCGACTTTGGCGCCGGCCTTTACTGGCTTTGGCGCTTCGGCTTGGCCCTGTCCGGTTTGATACTGCAAATCCTTCTGCTGGCGCTGTTGACGGCGCTCCATTTCTTTGGCGAAGGCCGGCAGGTGCTGCGGAGTGCTGGGACCAGCCTCACCACGCGCTGCGGCGGCGGCGCCGATGCGCTGCGCGGGGGCGGGCAGACCCGATGAGCTAGTGTTGCGGCCACCGATTGCTGGTGCGGCCGCGTTGGTCTGATGCGGGTTTGGCGGTTCGGGCCGCGCTTGCATGCGTAAGGACGGATTTTGCGGAGCGCCCGAAGGAGTGGCGCCCACCGCAGCAGGCGGCGCTTCATCATTCCGCTGCACCTGAATGTGGAACAGATAGCGCACGGTCTCGTTATCGATGCGCGCCATCATGTCTTCGAACATGGTGAAGGCTTCTTTTTTGAACTCGACGAGCGGATCTTTCTGTCCGTAGCCGCGGAGCCCGATGGCTTCTTTTAAGTGATCGAGAGAGAGCAAGTGATCTTTCCATTGCTGATCAACGACGTCGAGGATGATGCGGCGTTCGAGCCAGCGCATTAATTCAGGGCCGAATTGCGTTTCTTTTTCTTCGTAGCGCTTGGTGACGGCGGCGACGGTGGCGTCGGCCAATTCGTCGTGGGAAAGCGCGCCGGGGTCGGCACCCGCTGCCTTTACGTCCACGCCAAATTGCGCGTTGGTTTCCGCTAGGAATTGCGTGGCATTCCACTGATCGGGATGCTGCTCACGCGGACAGAACGTTTCCGCAAGTTCTCGGGCGACTTCTTCGGCAACGCTCAAAACGTAGTCACGCTGATCTTTACCTTCCAGCGCGGAGCGGCGAATACCGTAGATGGTTTCGCGCTGCTTGTTCATTACATCGTCGTATTCGAGGAGATGTTTGCGAGCGTCGAAGTTTTGCGCTTCCACGGTCTTCTGGGAATTTTCAATACGGCGGGAGATCAAGCCGGACTCGATGGGCACGCCTTCGGTCATGCCGAGGCGGAACATCAGGGCTTTGACGCGCTCGCCACCGAAGATGCGCATTAAGTCGTCTTCGAGCGAAAGAAAAAATCGCGAGGAACCGGGATCGCCTTGGCGTCCGGCGCGTCCGCGCAGCTGATTATCGATGCGGCGAGCTTCGTGGCGTTCGGTGCCGAGAATGTGCAGGCCGCCGAGTTCGACGACCTCGTCGTGTTCGGCTTTACACTGCGCGGCAAATTCCTCGTAGACGGGCTTCCACTGGTCGCTGGGAACCTGAAAGATTTTTCCTTCGTGCTGGAAGAGAACCATGGGCACGGCGGCAGGTGCATCGGGGGCCGCGGGGTCGCCGCCAATCACCGCGGGCGCCGCGGCATATGGCATCGCAAGGCGCTGTTTTAGAAAATAATCGCGCGTCATTTGCTCGGGATTTCCGCCGAGAAGAATGTCCGTGCCGCGGCCAGCCATGTTCGTGGCGACGGTGACGGCGCCTTTGCGTCCGGCCTGCGCGACGACGCCGGATTCGCGTTCGTGCTGCTTGGCGTTGAGCACCTGGTGCGGGATACCGTGCTTTTTGAGCAATTCGGCGATAGTTTCGGATTTTTCGATGGAGATCGTGCCCACAAGAACGGGCTGGCCGCGTTCGTGATACTGGCGAATGCCGTTGGCGAGCGAGTCGTCTTCCTGCAAAATTCCATTGACCACCGCTTCGAATTTTTCTTTTTCGGTGCGATAGACGACGTCGGGATACTCCTTGCGGATGAGCGTGCGGTTAGTGGGAATCATCACCACGTCGAGATTATAAATTTTCGCAAATTCCGCGGCTTCCGTTTCCGCGGTGCCGGTCATGCCGGAAAGCTTTTTGTACATGCGGAAATAATTTTGAAAGGTAATAGTCGCCAGCGTCTGATTCTCGCGCTCAATCTTCACACCTTCTTTGGCTTCGACGGCTTGGTGTAAACCATCGGACCAGCGGCGGCCGGGCATCTGGCGGCCAGTAAATTCATCGACGATGATGACTTCGCCGTCTTTAATGACGTAGTCCACATCTTTTTTATAGAGCGCATGCGCACGCATCGCCTGATAGACGTGGTGCATGATGTCGATATTCGCCGGATCGGACATGTTGCTGAGGCCGAGCAAACGTTCGCACTTGGCGAAGCCTTCTTCGGTGAGCGTGGCGGTGCGATGCTTTTCGTCGAGGGTGTAATCGATGTCCTGAATCAGCTTGGGGATGATTTTGTCGATCTTAGCGTACTTGTCAGTGGATTCTTCGGACGGGCCGGAGATGATGAGTGGCGTGCGCGCTTCGTCGATGAGGATGGAGTCGACTTCGTCGACGATGCCGAAATGATGGCCGCGCTGGACGCAGGTGGCCAGGTCGTACTTCATATTGTCACGCAGATAATCGAAGCCAAACTCGTTGTTGGTACCGTAAGTGATATCGGCACCGTAAGCGGCGCGGCGCTGCTCGTCGTCGAGGTCATGGACGATTACGCCGACGGTTAGTCCGAGGGCGCGATAGAGCGGGCTCATCCATTCGGCGTCGCGGCGAGCCAAGTAATCGTTCACGGTGACGATATGCACGCCGCGGCCCGCTAAAGCATTGAGTACCGCCGGCAGCGTAGCAACGAGCGTTTTACCTTCACCCGTTTTCATTTCCGCGATTTTGCCTTCGTGCAGCACCATGCCGCCGATGAGCTGCACGTCAAAATGGCGCATGTTCAAAAATCGGCGGCCGGCTTCGCGAACCAGGGCAAACGCGGGCACGATTGCGGGGGCCAGGGCGTTTTGCAGCACTTCGCGGTAACCAGAGTCCGCGGGGTCGGCATCTTTCAGGCGCTCTTGCACCTGGATTTTCAATTCCGCGTAACGCGCTTTCAGTACATCGTCACTGAGCGACTGCACCTCCGGCTCGACGGCGTTGATGGCCGCGACGACTGGGAGCAGCTTTTTTACGTCGCGCTCGTGCTTGGTACCGATAAAACGCGCGACCACGCGGTCGAGAATCTGTACGACTTCCATCAAAGGGCTTTGCCGTCTCCTGCCGGTGCAATGTATACACGCGCACAGCCGCTACATCGCGACGCGCGCAACATCTTATTCTAACTGGTTGGACGCACTCGCGCCAAGGACCGGAAGTTCCACGTTTCCCGGAAGGATCGAGCAGCCACGCGGAGACAAATATTATTAGCGAGGGGCGAGGACTTCGGCAGGCGCATGCACGGCATCAGCCGGACTTCCCGAATCGCTGGCAATCGGAGCTGTCAATCGATTGTCCGCCAGCAGCCGGCGGTACTTGCTGCGCTCATCGAGCGTCATATCGACAATTTCAAAGGCCATATCCTGTGCACGGTAGTCGCGCATCAGCGCCGTGACCTGCAGGTTGCGAAGGCCCAGCTGCAGCCGCAATTGCACCTGCGTTCCAGGAGCGAGGTGACGGCTGATGGTGGCCACGCCGCCGCTAAGGCTGGCGGTTTTAATTTCCAACACACAATTATCTTTCAGATTCGTGCTAATGGCGCGCACCGGCTTCTTGAGCCGCACCCGCGTATGCCGCCGCTGCCGAACAAATTTGCTGTTGGCCACCGCGGCCAAGGGTGCAAGCGCCAAATCGTCGCGCTCAATTCCACTTTTCGGCGCAAATTCGCGGGCCCATTGCGGATCCAACCTTTCGAGCGCTTGCAACGCGGAAATGCGCAACTCTTGCGGATTCACCCAGCCGAACACTTTTCGTGATTCCACGATGCGTTTTAGTCCAGAGATGGATTCGGGAGCGTTAATACGCCCGAGCGCCTCGATAGCCTTGGCGCGCAGATACGGACCGCCACCGGCGGGCAAGTCCCCGTCGGCGAGGGTGAGCAACCTGGGCAGCGCTTCGCGATCCGCAGTGACGCCAATTTCGTCGATCACCAATGGAATCACCAATGGGTCTACATGATCGATCAGATCCAGCAGCAGCCGGCAGCGCCCGACCGCGCCACACGAAGAAATCTGCCGCACGATGCGATCCTGCGCCGTGCGCGCAAAGTCTTTCATCCGCGCGGGGAGGAAAACCTGCACCGCATGCGGGTCAAGCTTGGTCAGCAAGCCGGCCATCTCGACAGCTTCGGCGACTGGCCCGCCGCGCAGCGTGCTGCGCAAATACTGCAAGCCTTCTTCTCCCAAATCCTGCGCCAAGTTGGCGATGTGCTCTGATTCATCGCGCAATGCGCAGCGATTGAATCGCGAAGCTAGTTGTTCGATTGCTGCTTGCGGCAGCAGTTTCAGTACGCTGGTCAATCCAGCCGCCGCCTGGCGAGCGCGTAACGCTTCGTCCACAAACTCGGGCACACGCTCTTCGATTCCCATCTTCCCGCGCAAGGAGCGGCCCACTCCGGGACGCTGCGCTTCCACGGCCACCAAAAGATCGAGTGCTTGCTCCATCGCGGGATAGCACCGGCTGGTGGCAGCTTCCTGGCTAAGGCGGATAAACGCTGCGCTCACGAGCCCTTGTAACTCGGCATCCTGTTCGAGGTTCAACCGCAAGCCGAGATGCCGCAGCGCTTCACTCAAAAGCTTTGGATCGGCTTTGGCATAAAGGTCGGCCATTTCGGATAGGCCGACGGCCGTTTTCTTGCGCGCGTCGGTATCGTCACTCTCGGCGCAAGCGGCGTAGTTCTGCAAAATACTGATGGCTTCCGCGACGTTCCCCTGCGCAATCAAATCTCCGACGTACGACTGCACGTTGCGCGGTGGAATACACCAAGCTTCTCCCGAAAGCAGCACTTCGCGTTTGCCGCTGTCCGGAACCGCCGCCCAGAACTGGCGATCCAAGATCTCGCGGTGCGACTCCACCAACATTCCGGCGTCGGTCATCTTATCTTCATGCGCGCCGAGAATTTTTCGCAAATTCTCAATTTCCGAGTTCATGCGATCGAGCATCTGCCTGACGGCGTTGACCTTGACCTCACCCTGTTCAAATCGTTCCAAAGCAAAGCGAATGGCCAGATGCTCGGCGAGCTGCACCAGCACTGCTTCGTCCGGCTTGCCGACAGGGGCCTGCGCGGCCAACCCAGCGATCGCTTGTTTTAGTGTTTCCTGCGCGCGCCCCGGCAATTCCGCCATTTGCGCCTGGAAAGCTCCCGCTGCGGCGATTCCGCCGCCCCCGGCATTCACTTGGCCAAAACTCGTAAGCGCACCCAAGATGCTGTACAGTTCCGCTTCGCTAGGTTCCGCCGATCGCATCATCCTCATGACCTTCGGAGATGGGGCGATGTATTCTCCCGAACCGACGGCATCCGCCAAGACGGAGCCGTCATAGACCGTTTCCGTTCCTGCATAACTGGTGTTCCCACTGTCGTTTGACGTTCCACCAGCGCCGCCCGTCCCAGAGCCAGTCCCTGAGCCATTGCCCGCACCAGTTCCCGCGGTTTCTCCGGGATTACCTGATCCACCGGACGCGCTAGCCGCCTCTCCACTTCCCTTGGAGCCTTGCGCTGCAGCGATCAACTCCAGGAGTTTTTGCGGGTCATTGAGCCACTTCTTAAAATCGTCTTGCTTGTCGCCCATGGAGGCCACGGCAAGCTGCGCCGCCATGCTAGCTTCCTTGTGCCGCGCATCGGTGGCCACGAAGCAGATTTCATTGATGCGAATGCCCTTGGCAGTGGCCAGCGCGGATTTTAGCTGCAGCGCTAATTCTGAAGGTTTGGCTTTGCCGGTGGGAAAAGCTTGAGCGAAATGCACCAGTTCGTCCTGCGTGACGCAAGGAAAGAACTGCACGCTCGCCAAGCCTGCTGCGGACAGCAGCGCAGCAAACTGCTTTTCCGCCGGCGCCCCTTCTAGCGGCACGCCATCGAGGAGCAATTGCGATCCGGTAGCGCCGAGTAATAAGCCTGTTTCACTGCCCTGAGGTATCGCCGCGGATAATTCTTGCCACGCGGTTTCCAATTGCTCGATGGTGCGCGCGTGATCGTAACCGTACAAGCGCGCGAACTTCAGCAGAATGTTCAGACTGCGAACAAAATTTCGACCCGCGGCGCTTCTGGGATCTGGTTTCATCGCCCCTGTACCAAAAGTCCTTCAATAGGACTCCTGACCTAGTACCTTACGAACACCGATGGTTTGCGGCAATGGTACAGAAGGCCCATGTGCTCCGCGTGTTACACCGCCGTGCGGCCAAGTACCAAACCTGTTCGGGCGACGGGGCTTGCACCAACGGTCAGGGCCAGCGGGACAGATTCGTACAGTCGCTTTTATTTGTCGCAGATTTAAAGGACAACGACGATCACTTCTCGGGAAGGAGGATATGTCGGACGGAAAACTCGCCGTGCCTAATTCTTCATCAGCGTGATGCGGCCCCGGCGCCGCGTGCGGTTCGTGACGGCGGCGACCACCGGCAACCCCCCGAGCTCCAGGAGCATTCTGCGTAACCGCGCTCGGTCATCCAGATCCATCTCCACAAACTCAAAAGCCATGGCCTGCGGCCGCGCGCCGCGCACGATCGCTTGCGCCTTAATGCTCCGCACGCCTTGCGAAAACTTCAGGGTCAGCAGCGATCCCGGCGCCAGATGGCGCTCTCCGGCGCCAATGCCTCCCCCCATATTCAGTTCAGGGATGGACAACCGGAAATTTTCGCGCAGGTTGGTCGTGTTCGCGGTCAAATTGTGAGACAGCTTCAGCCGCGCATACCGCCGGTGGCGAATTACCGAGGAAGTGGTCTCCGGGTCCAGCGGTTCCAGCGCCAAATCCTTCCGTTCGATCCCGCCCGCCGCGATTTTTTCCATGGCCAACGTCGGCTCGATGCGCGTCAAGGACTGCGCCGCAGCAATGCGTAGCTCTGCCGGGTAGGTCCAACGCCAAACCTGCCGGGCGTCCAGCATGCGCTGCAGAATTTCGCTTCCCGCGCTGGCCCGCAAACGTCCAAGACTCTCGACAGCTTTCAATCGTATGTACGGCGGCGTCGCTTCTTGCTCCGCCAGTTCCACCAGCTTCGGGATCACTACGGGTTGGCCGCTCATCCCCATTTCATCGAGAGCCAGCGGTCGAATCATCTGGTCCAGTGAATCGTAGAGCGCCACGAGCAACCTGGCGCGATGCGGTGCGGGTGCCGAAGAAAGTTGCCGTACCGTGCGGTCGTGCGCGGAACGCGGCCACTGCGCCAAACGCACGGGAAGCACTTTTTCCACGCTATCGGGATCAATCTGGCTGAGCAGCCCGACGGTCTCGGCAGCCTCCGCGGCGGGCGCTGTCTGCAGAATTTCCACAAGGTTTTGTATTGCTCCGGCGCCGAGTCCGGCAACGATTTCTCCCAGGAGTTCGCAATCTTCCCGGAATCCGCAGTGCCCGAAACGATGCATCACGTATTGAATGGTCGCCTGTGGCATTAAATTCAAAATGTCGGTCATGCCGTCCGCGATGTGCCCGCTGCGCAGCGCCTCTTCAATGAACTCTGGCATTCGCTCTTCTGCGCCAATGCGCGGACGCAAGCTTTGCGTGGCCCCTGGACGCTGCGCTTCGATGCTATCGAGCGAAGCCAGCGCTTGCTGCATCGCGGGATAACAACGCTTCGAAGCTGCTTCCTGGCTTAAGCGCACGAACGCCGCGCTCACCAGCGTTTGCACTTCCGGCTCGCGTTCGACCGCCAATTGGTTTCCCAGGCGCCGTATCGCTTCCATCAACGCGCTGCCGTCGCCGCTGCCGTACAATTCCGCCAAATCCGAAAGCCCAATCGCCGTTGTGCGCCGCGCTTCCGCCGCTTGCAGGCCCACGCACGCGGCGTACTTGATGAGCACTTCGTTTACAGTCTTCAATTCCCCGCGCCGCAGCATGTCTTCGAGAAACGCTCGGATATTGCGCGGCGGCACACACCACGCTTCATCCGATACCAGCACTTCTTTCTTGTTTTCTTCGGGAACCTGCTGCCAAAATTCCTGGTCCAGCAACTCTGTGTACGTTTCCACCTGCAGTCCCGCATTCGCCATCATCTGCTCTTGCGATCCCAGGATTTTGCGCAGCGCTTCAATTTCCGTATTCATGCGGTCCAGCATCTGCTTCACCGCATTGACGCGCAATTCGCCTCGCTCGTAACTGTCCAGCGCAAAGCGAATGGCCACGTGCTCCGCCAATTTCAGCAACATCGGCTGGTCGGGTTTGCTATCGGGAGCCTGCGCCGCCAGGCCCGCCAGAGCTTGCTGCAGGGTGTATTGCGTCCGCACCGGCATGGCGCTTAGCCGCGATTGAAACATCTGCGGATCCATGCGCGGTTCGGAATCTTTTCGTGATTTGCCTAATTGCGCGAACAGTCCAAGCACCGAGCGGATGTCCTCTTCAGCGACCGTGTAACCACCTTCGGGTCCGCCTCCCTCGCCGCCCGCTAGTCCGGGAAGTGTTGTCCCGCGGATCATCGCCGACGCGGTTAACCATCGCCCAGCGCGCGGGCCGGCATCGGCGCCCGCTCCGCCCCCAACGCCTCCGCCGCCCGATCCACTGCCGCTTCCTGGCCCCCCGCCACTTCCTAATCCACCGCCGCCGGGCCCGCCACCCGTACCGAACCCCAGGCCGCCCGTGCCAGGACCTCCACTACCGCCAGCGTTTGAACCGCCGCCCGGGCGGGTATCCCACAAATTGGAAGCTGCCGCGGTCCCATCGCCAGTCGTCGCGTGCGTGCCTCCACCGCTTCCGCCGGAACCTCCGCCACTGCCGGCACCGGTGCCTCCGCCTCCTGAACCGCCGAAGCCCGGACCGCTGCCGCCGCCCGAACCTAAACCAGAACCTCCGCCTCCACCGCCGCCGCTGCTGCGTGTGCTTTCCGCTGCCAGAATCATTTGCAGCATCTTGTTCGGGTCTTCCAAAAAATCGCGGAATTTGTCGCCAGAGGCGCCGAGCGCCTTCGCCGTAAGTTGTGCCGCCACCTTGATTCCCGCAATGGAAGAGTCTTCCGCGACGTAACGAATTTCGTTTACCTTGATGCTCGTGTCGCCCGCCAGTGCGGACTTCAATTGGTCCGCCAAAGATGCCGGTTTGGCATTGCCGCTCGGAAAAGCGCGCACAAACCGCGCAAATTGCGGCTGCGTTAAGGCCGGCGAAAAGTGAATGCTGGCGATTCCAGAAGTGATCAACAATTGCGCAAAACTGCGCTCGCCTGCAGCGGTTCCCAGCGGCACTCCATCGAGCAGAATCTGACTCCCGGAAGCGCCCAACAGCAACCCGCCGCCCGCGCTCTCGTCGAGCGCCCCGCGCAGTTCTTTCCAGGTGGTTTCAAACTGGGCTGCCGTGCGCGCATGTCCGAACTCATACAGGCGTGCAAATTTCAGCAGGATATTCAAGCTGCGGACGAACGTCCGCGCTCCCCCACGTGTGTCGGCGCTCATACGTTTTGGCGGTGTTTGTCGCCCTTTCCCTCAGCCCTACTACAGTAGAATCGTTTGCGGCCGCAAACAAGCGCATCCTGGTGTCTTGTGGCTGTTAAGGTAACCGATTGCCCGCTCGGCCAGGCCCCTCCCCGTAGAACAACATCCGTCTCTGAAACGGCTCGCGCGGCAAGTTTAGGTCACCGCTTGCGGTGTCGCGCATCGCTGGCTATTCCACTCACTACAACGGACTTGCATTGTCCTCTAGACACGGACCCTGCAATGGTGTCATTTTTGTATGCCCATGGCGGATCTGCCCAACGCCGACCGTTTCAAGTCCGAAATGCCCCGCATTCCTGGTGTAACTGACGATGCGGTGGCTCGCCGAGACGCTCGCAAACCGCCGCTTGCCCTGGTGGCTGTCTTTCTGACCATACTCCTGTTCGTCGCCGTCGTCGTTCATTTCGTCATGCGCCCTCGCCGCGCGGATAGCCTCACTTCCGGCATTACCCCACAGCTGGAAGTTCCTGCGCCCGCACCCGATCCCGCGACTGCCCTGCGCCAAGTGACCAAAAGCGATCCCTTCGTCGCGACCACCGAAGAGATGAGCAAACCGTGGTCTGACAAAGACTTCGTCTTTCGCGATCGTCTCACCGGGGAAAATATTCCAGCACTCTTGATCAGGCTGCCTTCGGGTTCACCGTCGAAGTCTTCCGCTTACTGGGGCCTGGTTATGACCGCCGCTTTCGGCTCCTGTAAGCTCGAATATCTTACCGACCTGAATAAATTGCGCGACGATTACGGATTTCGCGGCGCCAAGCATCCCATGGTCGGCGATCCCTGCAGCCGCACCGTCTTCGATCCCGCGAAGTTAACCATGCTTCGCGGAAACGTCTGGGTGCGCGGCGCCATCGTGCAAGGCTCCGACCTTCGTCCGCCGCTGGGCATCGAAATTCAAGTGCAGGGCAAAAATATTATGGCAGTGCGGCGCGAATAGGTGGCACAGAATTCATTTTGTCCGCCGTTTACCGCGAACGGCAGTCGAACGCACCACAAACAAGCTTCTTTTGAAAAAAGCGCGAGCCGCGCTGTCGCTTGACTTCTTTCACGGCAACACATAAAACCGCTGCACCACTATGAATATCGAAAAACTTCCGACTCTCGCAAAACCGTCGCGCCGGCAATTTCTCAGCGGCACCGCTGCGGCATCAGCGCTGCTGCTGACGCCACGCTCAGCAGCTTGCGCGAGCGATGATCGCGACGCGCTGCCCGCGCCTTTCGCGAATCTTAAACCCCTCGGCGCCCACGTGCAGGCCATCACCGCCGAAGAATTTCAGTCTCGCCTGCAAAACGCGCGGAAATTCATGACGCAGTCGCAACCCGCCTTCGCTGCGCTCTTCCTTGCGCCAGGAACCTCGCTCTATTATTTCACCGGCATCCGTTGGAGCCTCAGTGAACGGCTGCTCGGCCTCCTGATTCCGCACACTGGCGAACCCATCCTGGTCGTGCCCGCGTTTGAGGAAGGCCGTCTCCGCGAAAAATTAAGATTTCCCATCGATGTTCGCGTCTGGCAGGAAGATCAAAGCCCAACAAAAATTGCCGCTGCCGCGCTAGCGGATCGCGGCATCCGCAGCGGACAACTCGGCATCGAAGAAACCGCCGCCTTCACCTTCTTCGACCATTTCCGCCAAGCCGCTCCCGGTTTCACGTGCGTCTCCGCTGATCCCATCACTATCGAATGCCGCGCCCGCAAATCTCCGCACGAACTAGACTTGATGCGCGCCGCGTGCGATGCCACCTTCGACGTCTTCCGCGCCGTCTTCGCTTCACTCAAAGAAGGCATGTCGCAGAGCGACATCGGGAAACTCGTGGAAGCGGGTTTTGCAAAAATGAGTCTGCGCGGCGATGCCCTCACGTTAGTCGGCCCATCCGCCGCGCTACCGCACGGAAGCCTGCAACCGCGCACGCTGCAGTCCGGCGACGTCATCCTCATCGACGGCGGCTGCACCGTGGAAGGCTACGAATCGGACGTCACGCGCACCAGCGTGCTCGGCCCGCCATCGAAGAAAATTTCTGAAGTGTTTGAAATCGTTCGCCACGCGCAAGACGCTGCTCTCGACGCCGCGCGTTCCGGCAGACTCAGCGGCAGCGTTGACGATGCCGCTCGCGCCGTAATCAGCAAAGCCGGATACGGCCCCGACTACAAATTTTTCACGCATCGCCTGGGCCACGGGATCGGCCTAGACGGCCACGAGCATCCCTACCTGGTTCGCGGCAGCGCCACCACGCTCGAGCCCAACATGACTTTTTCCAACGAGCCCGGCATTTACATCCCTGGCGAATTCGGCCTGCGCTGCGAAGACGACATGGTCATCAGCGCCGGCGGCCCCGCCAAATTATTAACAAAAGGCTTCCAAGCCTCTCTGGAGAATCCTTTCGATTTCGTCTAGATGTGCCCAGGCGTAAAATTTAATGTCATCCCGGGCAACGCGAGGGAGCTGCTTTTGCCTTTTCGAAGTATCGACGAAGGACCACCATGCCCAACCACGAACCCGACTGGAAAGCGCACGGCCTGCGCATCGTCCGCGGCAATCAACTCGACACCAACACCCCGCAAACCCCCGGCATGACTCGCGCCGAAGCCATCTCTCACGCCCGCGTCGGCGCGCAAAAACTCTGGGCTGGCACCGTCGTCGTCCATCCCGACGCCAAAACCGGCCCGCACCATCACGGCGAACTGGAAACCGTAATTTACGTCGTGCGCGGCCGTGCCCGTTTCCGCTGGGGCAACCATCTCGAATTTGTCGACGAAGCCGGCCCCGGTGATTTCGTCTACGTCCCGCCCTACGTGCCGCACCAGGAGCTAAACGCCAAAAAAGACGAACCGGTAGAAGCCGTAATCGTCCGCAGTGGCCAGGAACCAGTCGTCGTAAATCTCGACATCCCCAGCCCGGAACCAAATCCCACCACGCCACAACCCGATCCGTTCCATTCCAATCCTGGCAAACTCTGAAAAAAAGTTGCCCGAACGGAGTGCCCCATTTCGTTCCTAAAACATCGTCGAGGGCGCCGGACGCACACGAACATCTGAGAAGTGCGCTGGCAGACGAGTAATCCGCGATTCTCTTCAGCGCGCAGTCGGTATCCGTGCGCTCTCACAAAATTCCACCACCCGCTGCTCCGCCCAATATCTCTCCACTCCACTGTGCCGCGAAATAAACGCGCAATGCCCCCCATGCAACGGCGCCGCAAACCGTATCCACGGATTCTGATCCACCCCCGCCGCCAAAAACGACCCATACGGCACAAACGGATCATCTTCTGCCGTAATCAATAACATCGGCGCGCGCAACTGCTCCACCACATTCTTCGCGCTAGCCCGCTCGTAATAATCCTCCGCATCTCGATACCCCGCCGACGGCGCAGTAATCGCATCATCAAACTCCCGCACCGTGCCAATCTTCCCAAACCCGCGCGCCGCCGCATATTGCTTCGGATACAACGCACACTTTCGCTCATAGCGCGACAGCAGCCCCCGTACAAATCTCCGCTCGTACAAAAAATTCTCCGGCCGCTCCAGCGCATCGGCGCAAGCCGCCAAGTCCATTGACGGACACACCGCGCAAACCGCGCGTAACGCCGCGGGCACCGAGGCGCCAAACTCTCCCGCCATCTTCATCACCAAATTTCCACCCATCGAATACCCAACAAAAAAAATCTCCACAAATCCATCCGCGCCCGCCAACTCCTCAAAAATCGCGCGATAATCTCCGCTCATCCCGGAGTTATAGAGCGTCGGCGTCAGCGATTCCGTCCCCCCGCAATTCCGCTGGTTCATGCGCACCACGTGGTAGCCTAGCGCAAACGCCTTCTCGCCAATCCCCATCACGTAATTCGAGTCGCTCGACCCCTCGAGCCCGTGCACAATCACAATCACCGGAGCATCGCGCCGCTTGCCCGCCTGCCAATGGCAATGCCCCAGCATCTGCGAATCCGCATCCACGCGAAACAGCCGATTCTCCGCGCGTGGCAACGCAAACCGCCGCGGCACATAGGCCGCCGCAATCGTCATCGCATGCGCGCTGCGCAACAAAATGTGCGGCGCAAACGCTGGAATCCGTGTTGTCGCCCAGGAAGGAACGGCCGTCAAAGTGTCCACGCCAAACTGTAGTGTATCTACGCATGCCCACACAAGCGCCGCGCGTTTATCCTATTAAAACGTTCTCGCTATGCAAGAATTTGCCACCGACTCGCGAGCACCGCCTCTGGCCGCCATCGCAATTTCATTACGGCCTCCCCTAACCCAGCGCCAACCAAGCAGCCAGCGTCGCGAACTTTTCATCCTGCGTCCACGGCGCACCAAACTCCCGGCCAATTTCCGCAGCCCGCCGCAACAGTGTCGCCGACTTCATCGAAAACGCTTTCGCGGACCGCTCCAGCAATTCCCGCTCGCGAATTGCCGTCAGCCGTAAACCGCATCGCCCGCACGCCCCGCCAATTCCTTCCCGAAACAATTCCCCATCCGCCGTATGAATCAACGCGTGCGATTGCAGTATCTTCGCAAACTCCGGCAGCGCCCTCCCCGAAGCCAGCAGCAATGCGCCCCGCTCCAAATTCCATCGCAATTTCTTCAATTCGATTTGCGTCGCGTGCAGCCAGGCATACGCCAAATCTTCCGCTTCGGCCCGCACTCCAGCAACAAACTCCCCAGCCTCCTGCAACTCCATCTTTTCCGCCGTGTGATAAGGCTGCCGAAACGTATAACTAAAGGTCTTCACCAGCCGCACCCGCTCCCTGCGCAACACCGCCCATTCGCCCCGCTCCACGGTCACCACCACCGCCGCACACCACCCCGAGTGCACGCGAAATCCCACCGCAGCTTTCTTCATAAATCCTCCGCGCCCTAAGGGAGCCCGCAGACATCTATCGGCGCAGCGTCGCGGGCAACAACGCGGGCAACACACGCGGGCAACACCCGTCTTGCAACCAACGTCCAACAATGCGACCATTCGCCGTGCTACGCGCTCTCGTTACGTATCACATTTAGTATGGGTGTCAAGCAAGCCGCCGCTTCGTTTTTATGGGGATCCCATGCCTCCACCGCCGGATGCGCCGCCGCTCATTCCTAGCACCAGCCTTGCGCCAGTCGATCTGCGCCGAAAAAAAATCCGTCGTCGCTTTCGGCGAATATCGATCTTCGCCGTGACGTTGCTGTTCCTCGCCACTTCGCTTCGCGCCGACACCATCTCCGGCACCGTCAAAGATCCCTCCGGCGCCACCATCTCCGGTGCCAAAATCGAAATCTCAGGCCTCACGCTGTCGCAATCGCTCCTTCTTACCTCCGACGACACTGGCAAATTCTCCGCGCCCATGCTCGCTCCCGGATCTTATTCCGTCCGCGTCTCCAAAGAAGGTTTCGACGACCTTAGCACCACCGTCGATCTGCACGGCGCCGCAGATCTCCCACTCAGCCTCACCATCGCCGCGCAGCAAACCAGCGTCACGGTCTCCGGAAAAAGCGCCGCCTTCGCAAATTCTGATCCCATCTATCGCCAACTGCGCGACGCCGGTCTCGCCGACACCTTCCGCGTCGAAAATTTCACGCTCCCTCTCGACGTCGGCACCTTCGACCTAAAATCCGGCACGCTCACGCTTCTCGCTCTCATCAACAAATCCGAAACCGGCGCCATCTTCGTCGGCCAAGGCCACTTCAGCCTCAAACCGGTGCTCGCCATCGACGCCAACGAAATCGCCCGCCGCTCCGGCGCTTCCACCGCTGAAGAAGATTTCACGGAGGTCGTTTTTCGCTTCACTCCCAATCAGCTTTCCATCTTCGCTCCCACGCTCACCTCCCGAACTTCCACCCCTGCGGAGGCCTCCTCCGCTTTTCAACATTGGAAAGAAAAAGTTCGCCATCGCCGCGAAGTTCCCGAAGGCTTGACCGAGGAAATCCTCGAAAACGAATCCATCGATAACGTGGACGCCGATATTCTCGCCGCTATCTATAACCCTCAGCATCCTCCCTTCGTGAACGCTTACATGCGCGGCAGTCCACGCAAAGACTTGCGTTTCTTTATCCGCGCTCGCGTCGGCGCCCTTCCGCAACTGGATTCCCCGGAAGAAGTCGCGCTCATCAACTGCAACGGCGGCGGCATGGACGACGGTATCTGGTATTCCCAACACTTAAAATCGGAACTTGTCGCCCGCACCGCCAACTCGCAAGAAGATCGCCGCCTCTTCGCCACACGCCGCTACAACATCGAAACGGTCATCGCCAAAAATAATCACCTGTTCGCCCGCGCCACGGTCACCTTTGCGGCGCTTATCCCCGGCGAACGCATCCTCAAATTCGCGCTTCTTCCCACGCTGCGGGTGGCCCGCGTGGCCGGTGAAAACGGCCAGGATCTCCATTTCATCCAGGAAAATCGCAAGGAAGATGGCTCCTTCTACGTCATCCTCGACGCCGCTTCGCCCGTCGGTCAGGATCGCTCCATCACCGTCGAATACGTCGGCGACAAAGTTCTCTACGATGCTGGCGGCGGCAGCTACTACGTGGGCGCGCGGGAATCGTGGTATCCCAACTTGAACGGCTTCGGCGAAAAAGCGCTCTACGATCTCACCTTCAAAGTGCCCCCTTCCAACACCGTTATCAGCGTGGGCAAGCTTGAGAATCAAAGCACTGAAGCAGGCTTCGCGGTAAGCCATTGGGTCACTCCGGTCCCCATCGCCGTCGCCGGTTTCAATTACGGCCAGTACAAAAAAATTGATTTCCCCGACACCATCACGCACTACGACATTTCCGGATACTACCTTTCCGAACTCCCCGATTCTTTGCGCGGCTACCAAAATAATTCTTCCAGTTCCGACCTCCGTAACGGCAACCTGCGCGGCATGGCTCTCAATAGCCTGTCTCCCGCCTCCATGACCAAATACGCCCTCGATCAAACGCGCGCCCAGATGCAGCTCTGTACTCATTATTTCGGCAAAGGCCCCTACGACCACATTTACATCACCGAACAGCCAAATTTTAATTTCGGACAATCGTGGCCCAACCTCGTCTATCTCCCCATCTCCGCATACATAGACTCGACCCAACGCTGGATGCTGTTTGGAAAGATCGACACAAATTTCACCGGATTCGTTCAAGAGGTCACGCCGCACGAAGTCGCACACCAATGGTTCGGCCACAGCGTAGGCTGGGCCTCGTATCACGATCAGTGGCTTTCGGAAGGTTTTGCCGAATTTGCGGCCGCACTATTTCTGCAGCAAGCCGTAGGACCCAAATGGCAAAAAGACTACGTTGACTTCTGGGAGCGCCAGCGTAAACGCATCCTCGAAAAAAATAACTTCGGTGTTTCTCCGAACGATGCTGGGCCGCTCTGGCTCGGCCTGCGCCTCATCTCTCCGCACACTGCGCAAGCCTATCAAGGCGTCACCTATTCAAAGGGCGCCTACGTCCTCTCCATGCTGCGTTCCATCATGCGTTCTGATGACGCCGGACCCGATGGCGAACCCGACAAAGCTTTCATCGACATGATGCACGACTTCATGGCCACCCACCACGACACTTCCGCCTCGACCGAATCTTTCAAGGCCATCGCGGAAAAACACATCACCAAGCCCATGGACCTCCAGCAAAATGGCCGCCTCGATTGGTTTTTTCGGGAATGGGTCTGGGGCACGCAGGTGCCGCGCTACGCCCTCAAGTACGAAATCCAGCCGGCGGCGGGCAAATTCAAAATTCGCATGGAAATTACGCAGAGCGAAGTGGATCAGAATTTCGCAATGATGGTTCCCATCTTTGCCGATTTCGGTAGTGGCTTCGTCCGCCTCGGCCAAATCCCCATCGTCGGCAGCTCGACGCGCACTATCATCTACGATTTAGACCGCCAACCAAAAAAAGTAGTGCTCAACGCCTACAAAGAAATTCTCGAACGCTAAGACTTCTGCTCGCTCCCTCGCATCATCGGTTTGCGTCGTGAAATCCCTTGGTCGCGCACCACAGCAACGCCATCATCATCGCCAACAACGCCACTAATTTGTCGTAGCGAACGTATCGCGGAAAACCGCCAATAGCCAGGAGAGCAATTCTCATTTGGCCACCAGGATTTCGCCAATACGCCCGCCAGACTCATACCAAGAACCTTTCGTACGGGCGGTGGGAATATCTCTTGCCAGTTAGAGCACCAATTCCAGTGAAACCTGCGCTCCCGGATGCACGTCATCCACCAGGTAATAAACGCCGTCCACGTCGATCACGTACACATCATCGTCATAGCCCCAGCCGTTTGGCCACGCGTTCACAATAATGAACGAATAGCCCCCGTAGGAAAACCGCGGGTGTCCTTCCACCACTTGTGGATGCCCCACGTGGAACCGGTGTTCACGCCCAAAGCTGGCCCTGAATTTCTCGTCTGGGATGCGCTTTTCCCCGCCGCGCGCATCGCCCTTCTGCCCATTGCGTCCTGCGTCCACGTTGCGGCTCGCATCGCCATTTCGCGCCGTGCCGTTGTTTTGATCGCGGGGCGGAGCCTTCGTATCATTCGGATGAGGCTGTTCGTTCGGATTCTTGGGCGGCGCATTATCTTGACGCGTCGGCGCATCGTGCGGCGCCTTAGGATCCTTGGCTTTTTCCGCCGGTTGGTCCTTACTCTTCTCCGGTTCCTTCGATTTCTCCGCCGGCTGGTCCTGCGGATGCTGATCTTGCGCGTGCGTCGGCGCCGCTATTCCTAGCAGCAAAAACAAACTGGATGTTCCAATGACTGCGGAAATCTTCATAAAAAACTTCCTCCCCTGATTCGATTCGTTGGCCGTAGCTTCTCGAAATTATGCAGGGCAGCGCAAACATTCGAACGCGAGGTCTGCCCCTCAATTAGCAAGTTAGACCTCACGCCGTCACGCGCAAATCCCTGCCCCCGTGTATTTTGCAAACGGCAGTCCGTTACTCGAGCCGCCTCCGGTTCTCCGCAAATCCCTCATTCCTTGATACTTAAAATATCTTGTGACAACCCCTGCGGCCACATCCCTGAGGCCACACCGTTCAAACCGTCCTATCTGAATCCTGCTATATCCCGTGCAGGGTGGATTGACGATCCAAAACGAGGATGGTTGCGCCGAAGGATCGCTCTTTCACGAGCGGGAAGTGTTCTAGGAAAATCCTAGGGATTCGAGAAAATTTTGCGGCAGACCAACAAACCAGGTGGTTTACAGTTTGTTCAACGAAGAGCAGTCAGGCTCGGATGGCCCATGCCTTCCCACTTTCGATGTTCACAAATGTACGGTCTCCAACTTCGGCGGTGCAACTCCAATAACTATTTGCCAGAGCGAACGAGCCAGCACCTCCTTCGAGCCTTGCGAGTGCCCCAATTTCGCACCTATAATCGCGTGTCGCCATATAGTTAGCACAAGCGCTCTTCCTGTGCCGCAGCTGCAACACGCGTCGCCAGCGTATCGCTCAGGAAAAGCACACTTACACGACATCAATCACGGAGACCACGTGCCAGTCGGAACCGCATTTCACGAGCGCACTCTCGCCCTCTGCGAAAGCCTCAACTATCGCGAATGGTCTGGCTATTACACCGTCGGCGTTTACGAAATGCACCACGAGCACGAATACAACGCCATCCGCAACTCCGCCGCGCTTATCGATATCTCCCCGCTCTTTAAATATCGCGTCACCGGACGCGATGCCACCAAATTTGTAAATCGCGTCATCACCCGCGACATCCAGAAGGTCGCCATCGATCAGGTCATCTACTGCTGCTGGTGCGATCCCGAAGGCCAGGTCGTTGACGACGGCACGATCACCCGCCTCGCCGAAAATGATTACCGCTGGACCGCCGCCGATCCCAGCCTCCGCTGGTTCCAGCAAAACTCTCTCGGCCTCGACGTGCAAATCGCCGACATCTCCGAACACGTCGCCGCTCTCGCCGTGCAAGGCCCAACCTCCGGCCGCTTGCTGCAAGCCGTCACCACCGCCGACATCGCCAACCTCAAATATTTTCGCGTCACGCGCGGCAAAATCGCCGGCGTCCCCGTGGACATTTCCCGCACCGGATACACCGGCGACCTCGGATTTGAAATCTGGATGCCTTGGAAAGATGCCGTAAAAGTTTGGGACGCGCTGGTCAGCAAAGGCAAAGCCTTTGACGTGCATCCGGCCGGAATGATCGCCCTCGACATCGCACGCATCGAAGCCGGGTTAATCCTTATCGAAGTCGATTACATTTCCAGTAAACGCGCGCTCATCGATTCGCAGAAATATTCGCCGTCAGAAATTGGCTTGGGAAAATTAGTTGATCTGAAAAAAGAAAATTTCGTTGGCCGCGACGCATTAGTTCGCGAAGCGAAAAAAGGCCCTGACCGCGCGCTCGTCGGCTTGGAAATCAATTGGAACGAAGTGGAAGCTCTGTACGACAAAATGCGCATGGCCCCGCAAGTTCCCAGCATGGCCTCGCGCGTGCCCATTCCCGTCTACCGCAACGGCAAACACATCGGCAAAGCCACCAGCACCACCTGGTCGCCCACGCTGAAAAAAATGATCGCGCTAGCCTGCGTCAATCGCCAAAGCGCCGCGCGAGACAATGTTTTGCAAGTGGAAATGACCGTCGAAGCCGTCCGCCACACCGTCTCCGCAAAGGTCGTCGCCACGCCATTCTTCAACCCGGCGCGCAAAACCGCCGTACCGATCACCTAGCGCCGCGGTTTGGCTGCCGCATAAGATTGTCATTCCGAGCAGAGCAAGGTGCTCCTCGGCATCGCGCGGTGTCGGCGCGAGGAATCTGCTTTTCGTGCTGGCAACACCACGAACGGCGGCGTTTCCAACATATAGGTTCACCGGTTCAATCGATTGTATTTTTTCAAAATCGCCTGCAAACGATCGTGCGGCAACGCAATCACCTTGTGGTTTTCGATCCCCGTCATCGTTTCCGCCGCCACCATGGCATTGATGATTGCTTCTTCCGTTGCCTGCACCGTGGCGGCAAATAACTCGTCCATCTTTTCGTTCGGCAACATTTTCAAATCCACCACGTGGTCGACCGCCGCAGCCCCGGGGTTTGCCGTGGAAAACGCGATAAAAATATCGCCCGAACCATTGCCGGAAACGCTGCCGTCACGGCCCAGTCCCAGCGTCACGCGCCGCGCCAATCGCTTCAATTGGTGCGCCACGAGCGGCGCATCCGTCGCCACCACCACAATGATCGACCCGCGTTCCGCTCCGTCAAACGGCGCCGCCGCGTACGCCGCGTCGTCCGGAATCTCCTGGCCCACCGGCACGCCGGCGATCCGCAAATTCGGCCTTCGCCCATAATTACATTGCACCAAAACACCCACGGTGTATCCGCCGGCTTTCATGTCCAATTTCCGCGAAGACGTCCCCGTGCCACCCTTGAACTCGTTGCAAATCATTCCCGTGCCGCCGCCCACATTTCCTTCGGCAACCGCGCCCGTCGCCGCGGAATCAATGGCCTGAAACACGTGCTCTGGCTTCACGTGGAAACCGTTGATATCGTTCAGCCAGCCATCCCAGGTTTCCGCAACCACCGGCAGCGACCACCAATATTCCGTGGGATCCGGCTGCCCGTGGCTGACGCGCCATTGCACTACCGCGTCGCGCACCACTCCGACGCTATGCGTGTTGGTAATCATCACCGGGCCTTCGAGAAATCCGGATTCTTCCACCCACGTAGTTCCGGTCATTTCGCCGTTTCCGTTTTGCGAAAACCAGCCGGCAAAAACAGGATTGTTCATGGAATTTGTTCCGCGCGGCAAAATGGCGGTAACTCCCGTGCGAACCGGCCCCTTGCCGACTACTAATTTCCCTTCGCCAGAAATCAACGTGGTCTGGCCCACGGTGACGCCCGCGACATCGGTGATGGCGTTCAGCGCACCAGGCGTTCCCTCAAAGGGAACGCCTAAATCTCTCGCGCGAACCTTTCCCGCAGCAGTCTGTTGCGCGGGCCCCGCCTGCACAGCAGCGAAAACCTACAATAAAACTGCGAAGGCATGGAACCATTTCGACATTTTGCTTTTCTCCAGGGCTTTCTTATGAGTGAACGGCGTTTATAAATAATGTGGAGCAACCGCTCTATAAAAATTAAGCACCACGCCGGCAATCAGCAGAACACTTTCCCGACTGCCGCATGCAATGCGTTGGCGATGATACTCGATTCTTCCTCGGAAATCGTAAAAGGCGGCGCCAACAGAATATGGTCGCCGCGCACTCCATCAACGCAGCCTTGCGTGGGATATGTCAGCACGCCTTCCGCAAACGCGGCTTGTCTGATTCTCTCGGCAATATTTTCTTCGCGCGCAAAAGGTTCGCGCGACACCTTATCCCTGACGAACTCGATTCCCAGCAGTAAGCCCAGCCCGCGGATTTCACCGACATTTCGGTGTTGCAACAACGGCCGCAACGCTTCATGCAGCGTTTCTCCCGCGGACGACACGCGCGCGACCAGTTTGCGCGACTCCAAAAAATCGAGCACCGCATTTCCCGCTGCCACCGAAACAGGATGCGCTTGATACGTGAAGCCATGTTGAAACGTTCCGCTACCACGCTCAAACGCTTCCACCACCTGCGGCGCCACCAGCACCGCGCCGAGCGGCGCATAACCGCTGGCGATTCCCTTCCCCACCAAAATCATGTCGGGAGCGATTCCCCAGTGCTCCACTGCGAAAGTTTTTCCCGTGCGTCCCATGCCGGACATCACCTCATCCGCAATCAATAAAATCCCGCGCTGACGGCAAATTCCCGCGATGCGCGCCGCGTATCCTTCCGGGGGTGCTGCCGCGCCGAGCGTCGCGCCAACCACCGGTTCAAAAATAAATGCTGCAGCGGTGTCACCGTTGCCTGCGCGCAAGAGTTCATCGAGATCTTCGGCGCAAGCGATACCGCACTCTGGAAAAGTTTTGCCGAAGGGGCAGTGATAGCAAAAACACGGCGCCACATGTCCCCAGTCCGCAAGTAGAGGATCGTAAGGCGCTTTGCGTGCCACGTTTCCGCTCACCGTCATCGCGCCAAGCGTGCTGCCATGATAATTTTGCCGACGCGACAGCACGCGATAGCGTGCAGAGTCACCCCGTTCCAAAAAATATTGCCGTGCCAGCTTGATTGCAGTTTCCGTGGCTTCGGAGCCGCCAGAAGTGAAATAAACGCGGCCGCCATCGCGAAAATTAGCGGGAGCCAGCGCGAGCAGCCGGGAAGCCAATTTTCCCGCAGCCGCGGAATGAAATTGTGAAGTATGCGCAAACGCCAGCCGCGTGGATTGCTCCGCCATGGCCGCGCCAATTTCCGCCACCCCGTGGCCAATATTCACGACCGCAGCCTGCCCGGAAGCGTCGAGAAATCGCCGCCCTTCCGAGTCCGTAATCCAACAGCCTTCGCCTTTCACGGCGATGGGATAATCTTTACGAAGGTTTCGAGAAAACAGGCTGGAGCTGGCGGGCGTTTTCATGCGCGGCGGTATTGTAACAAAGCACCTCGTCAAAACCGCCCTTGGCTTCCAACAGGAATCGTGACAACATTTACTTCCCGGGTTCATGCCCCATTCATTGATTCATCTCGCCGGAAAAACCAAGGAGCGCTTCATGAAGCGTCAATTCGCCCGCACCACGCTGCGGACCGCCGTACTTTGCGCCGCGTTGCTGCCATTGTCTTTGGCGGCCGTCGCGCAGGACTCCGCAAAACACGCTATCGGTTTCGATGACCTGATCCGCATGCACCGCATTGCCGATCCCAAGATTTCTCCTGATGGCCAATGGATTGCCTACGCGGTCTCCACTCCCGACATGGACGCGAACCGCAACGCCGGAAACATTTGGGCGGTCCGCACCTCGGGCGGCGAAGCGGTGCAACTTACGAGCGGAGAGCACGATTCTTCTCCAGTGTGGTCTCCAGACGGCAAAACTTTGGCATTTATTTCTGCGCGCGGCGGAAATTCCCAAGTTTACTTGCTGCCCATGGAGGGCGGCGAAGCACGCGAGTTTACGCATCTTTCAACGGGCGCGGACATCGTAAAATTTTCGCCAGACGGAAAGAGTATCGCGTTCACCTCTTCCGTCTATCCCGATTGCAAAGACGATGCTTGCAACAAGTCGCGTGATGAAGAAAAAGAAAAATCCAAGGTAAAAGCCCACGTTTACGATCAGCTCCTTTACCGCCATTGGACGCACTGGTTCGAGGGCAAGCGCGCGCATTTATTCATTGTCGCCGTGGATGGCAACTCCGCGCCACGCGACCTGACGCCCGGCGCCAACTACGACGTGCCACCCGACGAGCGCGGCGGACCGGAAGATATCAATTTTTCTCCGGACGGCGCGGAAATCTGTTTCACTGCGATTACCGATAAAGTGGAAGCGACGAGCACCAACGGCGACCTGTTTCTGGTCCCAGTTTCCGGCGGCGAATCGAAACGCATTACCACCAATCCGGGATTCGACGGCGCGCCCATCTACTCTCCCGACGGCCGCTACATCGCCTATCACGCGCAACTGACTCCCGGCTATGAATCCGACCGCTGGCGCCTGATGCTCTACGACCGGCAATCCGGAAAATCGCAGAGCCTCACCGACAATTTCGATCGCAGCGTGGCAGAATTGGCGTGGACTCCCGACAGCAAATCCATTTTCTTTACCGCCGAAAACGAAACGCAAAATCCCATTTACACCATCTCTGTGGGAGCCAGCGCTTCCGAACCGGGCAAATTGATCGCCGACACTTTCAATACCGGCATTTCCCTGAGCGCCGACGGCAAGACACTGGCTTTTGCGCGCACCAGCCTGACCTTGCCCGCGGAAGTCTTCGCCGCTAATTCGGCCGGTACGAACGTGCGGCAACTTTCGCACCAGAATGATGCGCTGCTTGCCAAGCTGGAAATGAACGCTCCGGAAACGTTCTGGTTCACCGGCGCGGACGGCGTAAAAATCCAAGCCGTGATGATTCGCCCGCCGCATTTCGATAACACTAAAAAATATCCGCTGCTGGTGCTGTTGCACGGCGGCCCGGAAACCATGTGGAGCAACGCCTGGGGCTATCGCTGGAATCCCGAAGTGTTCACCGGCGCCGGTTACGTGACGCTGATGATCAATCGCCGCGGCTCCACCGGCTACGGCCAGAAATTCACCGATGACATTGCCGGAGACTGGGGCGGCAAAGCCTACAGCGATGTAATGACCGGAGTAGATTTCACGCTAAAGAAATATTCCTTCCTCGATGGCGCACGCATGGCCGCGGCCGGCGGTTCCTATGGCGGATACATGGCGGACTGGATCGACACGCATAGCGGACGCTTCAAAGCCATCATCAGCCACGCTGGCGTTTACGATTTAACTTCGATGTACGCCACGGAAGAACTGTGGTTTAACGAGCACGATACGCCGGGAACGCCGTGGGGCAATCCAGAAGCGCACAAAAAATGGTCGGCGTCGACCTATGCGGGCGATCTGGCAAAATTTAAAACTCCCACGCTGGTAATTTGCGGCGAAAAAGATTTTCGCGTTCCGTACACGCAGTCGCTGGAGTTTTACAACACCCTGCAGCGCGAGGGCGTACCGTCAAAACTCGTAGTGTTCCCGGATGAAGGCCACTGGATACTGAAGCCGCAGAACGCGCAGTTGTGGTACAAGACGTTCTTCGATTGGCTCGCGGAATATTTAAAATAGCACCTCTTCGCACCCGCTTGGCGCAGTAACGCGAGCAGTTATTCCCGCGCAGCCTTCGCGCGCGCGCGCCCGCGCTGGTAAATCGATAAATTTACGAATGCCGCCTGCAACAGCGGCGTAGCCAGTCCGCGCCGCTGTCCATGCTCTAGCAAATCACCCAGAATCGTATCGACCTCCACGGGCGCGCCTTTCAGCAGATCGCGATACATCGAAGAAGTCATCTGTGAACCTGGCGCGGTGAGCTGCGCGCTCTGCTGCTCCAGGAACGCCGGCGCCGAGGGATAGCCGCAAGCGCCGGCTATCGAGGAACATTCGCTCAGCAATTGCAGCGCGACCGCCGCGCCGCTCGGGATCGCGGCGATCTGCCCGATATTTCCCCGCATCAAAACATTAATGGAGCCGAGCGTAGCAAGCTGCACCCATTTCTGCCACATGTCCGCAAGAATATGCGTGGAAATCGCCGCGTCAAAGCCCGCACCATTCATGGTGTCATGCAATCTTTGCAGGCGCGGGGAATTTTGCGAGTCCAGCTCGCCATAGTTCAGCTTCTGAAAATCGGCGAGCTGCTGGATGCGCCCTTGTTCGTCAATCTCCGTGGCCACCACGCAAACGCCGCCCAGAACTGCGTGTTTGCCGAAGCGCTCCACCAGCAAGTCCAGGTGCCGCATGCCGTTGAGCACTGGAAGAATCATCGTCTCCGGGCCCACGGCGGGAGCAAAATCATTCATCGCGCCGGCCAGCGCGTAACTTTTTACGCCAAGTAGAATCACGTCGAATGGTTCGTGGAGTTCCGCACTGCCAATAAGCTCTGGCTGCAGTTGCAGGTTGCCGTGCGGGCTGATGATTTGCAATCCGCGCGTCTTTAGCTGTTCAGCTCTCTGGGCGCGCACCAGAAAAGTGACGTCGCGGCCAGCCTGCATGAGGCGCCCACCGAAGTAACCGCCGACCGCACCCGCGCCAACCACCAAAATTCTCATGATCGTCCCCCTGCCCCGGAATCATGCGAGACGGTCGCAAGGGCTGGGCAAGCCGCTGGCGAGAGACGGGATCCGGGATGGAACCCATAAACTATATAGATGTTCAGACACCGCTAAGCGACACGCGCGGTTTTCAAAATCGGCGCCATGGCAAGGACATCAGGTGACACTCCACCCGGAAAGACGAAATCGGCGCTATTTTACGCGGAAGAAATGTCTGGCGTTGGAAAGCCAAGACGCATAAAAAGTTGGGCAGCGGAGGTCCGCTAATGAGTCGCGGAACCTGTGCGCTGCCCGAAAACAAAACTCCGGATAGCCGCTATACTTTGGGTGGTGCGGGCGGCGGCGGCGGCGTGGGAGCCGCGGGCTTGTAAGCCGCGGCGGGGCGGCCCGGCGGCAGTTTCACTTCTTTTTTCTTAGGTTTCTTCTTCTCTCTTCCGCGTGCGTCGCGATTCCCCATCGAATGCTCCTCTGGCTGCTGAGATGTCCTGGCTATGCCGTGTAGGCCAGTTTACACGTTGTACGGCGGAGACGGGGAGGATGTCAAATGTGCAGCCTCATGCCGCGCACGCGATGAAGGGAGGTGCGCACTTCCGAATACAGGCAATTTTCTAACCACTTAAATTTTGCCGGCGAGGACCTAACGATTTTGGAAGCAACGGGTTAAGGGACACTCGATCTTCGGGGAAACAACGACATGACCTGCGGGAACCAATTCGCAACCATTTCCGGTCGCGCAACGCCGTCCGAGGAATGCTTTCTAGCTGGTCGCCGCAATCTCTACAAATACTTGACCAAAATCACTTCGTTGCGTGCTTCGTTGTACACCAACTCGTCGATCATTTGCTGCGTCATCATGATTCCCAACCCGCCGGGCCGCAAGCCTTTCTCTTCCCGCGCGCGCGTGTGCGCCAGCGGATCGTCTTCTGGATTGTTTACGGCGGCGTGGTTCAGTTCATTCATGCTGAAACCGGGGCCGGGATCGTCAATGCGGTACATCAGCATGCGCTTGGTGCGGATGAACGAGATGCGCACTTTAAGGTTGGGGTTCAAGCGCCCACCCCATTCGACGGCGTTGTTTAAAAGTTCGCGAAAAGCGAAGCCCACGCTCTCGCGCAACTCCGCGGGCAGGTCCGATTCGAGGCGCACCAGAAAACTCTGCACCCGGCTGACCACCGAACGGTCGCAAGGCACCAGCAACTCCACCCAGTGCGGCTGCGCGGAGAGCACTTCGATCGCCGGGCATTCGTCCACGGTGGCGACCGCTTCGCGCACCAACTCCAGCAACGCCTCCACTTCGACGGGCTTGGCGATGAACTGGTAGACCCGCCCACGCAGCGCGCCCAACAATGTTTCCGGCGTCTGGTCCGAGGTCATCACCACAATCTTCGGGAGCGTCGATTCCGCCTGCAAATGATTCAGCAAATCCAAACCGGTCATGCGCGGCATCCACACATCCAACAATAAAAGGTCGAAAGATTTTTCCTTCAGCGTTTTCAGCGCCGCTTCGCCGTTCGAGACCGCGGTAACTTCATAACCCGCCGCTTTCAATACTCCCCGCAGCATTTGGCGCGTGGTCACATCGTCATCGCAGATAAGGATATTGGGCATGGGTAACTCCGACGATTTGGCCGCAGCAAGTTCTTGTTTTCTGGCAGGCATTACCCTTAACGGCGTTTGCGTAGCTTACTTACGCGCGCCTTAGCCTTGTCAGATGGTGACGACGTTGGATGTGCGTCCGCTGTGTATCCTCTCAGTTTGTTCTCTAGTTTGGCAATCTCTTCTTCGAGCCTCGAGAAAGTCTGCGCGGCGCCCGCGAGTCGCCCCTCTTTCGCCAGGTTTTCCAGTTGTTCGGCCAGCGACCGCGCTTCTTCGCCGGCAAAAATGCTCACCGAACCCTTCAGGGCATGCGCCGCGGCAGCCAACGCGACGCCGTCTTGCTGTTCAATGGCCGCGCGGATGGCGTTGATTTTCTTTGGAAAATCCTTCAGGAAAGTCTTGATCATGCTCCGCAATAGCTGCGCATCGCCGCCCGCACGGGCCAGCAGTTCTGGTTCAAACGCCGCAGATTTCACAGTTCGCGGCCCTTCCGTCGCACGCTGCGCTAACACCGCGCCAAACTGCGCCAGCGCGCGGTTCAATTCATCTGCATGGAAGGGCTTGCTGAGGCAGACATCCACACCGGCGGCACGCAAGCGATTTTTATCCGCTTCAGTATCGTTGCCGCTCAATGAAAGGATAAATTGCCTTTTCCCAGTAGATTTTTCTTCCTCGCGAATGTGTTTCGCGGTTTGTGCACCACCCAACCCAGGCATTTCATCGTCTAGCAGCACCACGTCAAAGCTGTGGCTCGCCAGCATACGAAGCGCGTCCTCGCCGTTGCTGACGGCCTCCATGTTGTGCCCTTGGCGCGTCAGCAGCAGCCGGGTCAATTCTCTAATCGCCGGGTCATCTTCCGCCAGCAATATCCGCAGCCGACCAATATTCGTCGTTTCCGCGGGCAGCGTTGGCGCTTCAGCCCCCTTGGCGTCGCTCCGCATCTCGGTGGGGCTTTTCACGGCAGTTCATACCTCCCACGGACTGGCCTTTCACTCAACTTGCTGTACGCTCTAAGCCAGTAACAAATATACGCTGCGCCATGCGCTTTATTCCATTTCGAGAAACTAGGCCCGCAGCGGTTCTTTTTCGCGAGTAAACGGAACAACCGCGGTTCGCGCGCCTTCGCGGAAACGCGCCAGCGCGTCCAGAATTTCCTGACCATACAACTCGATCTTACGTTCGCCGATACCTGAGACGCGGCGCACTTCCGCCATCGTGCGCGGTTGCCGTACGCACAGTTCGTCGAGCGTGGTGTCGTGCATCACGATGAAGGCTGGAACGCTTTGTCGATGCGCCATTTCGCGCCGCCATTCGCGCAAATAGTCGCGCAATTGTTTTGCGGCTCCGCTGCCATGTTCAGCGACACTCTCCTGCGACGCTGCGGAGCGAGCTGCTTTCGATTTGCGGGACACCGCCGTCTCACCGGTAATCCGCTCCGGCAGCCTCGCGCCATTGTGGCGCGGTGCAACGATCTCCGACGCCCGCTGCTTGCCGGCAGCAACTTTGGTAAACCACTCGGGCATTCCCAAGCACACATCGCAAGCTTCGCAAGATTTCCAGGTCTTCGATTCGCCGAAATGTTTGCAAATCGCTTGATGCCTGCAGCTCGCGCGTTCCGCAAAATTCGTAATTTCATGATAACGATCCCACGCGCGTTGCTTTTCTTTCGCATCTTCTATGTTCCCAGCGAAATAAGCTAGCAATCCGGCGTCCCGCCGCTGCCACAGCAGCAAACATTCGGACGTCAAGCCATCGCGTCCCGCGCGCCCCGCTTCCTGATAATACTGTTCAATCGATTTCGGCAGCGCCAAATGAATCACCGCGCGCACCGCGGCTTTATTAATGCCCAAACCGAAAGCATTCGTCCCCACCAGCACCGGCACTTCGTCAGACGTCCAGCGCTCCTGGTTCACGCGCCGAATCGCCGCATCCATTTGCCCGTGATACGCAAGCGCCGCAAAGCCCTCTTCCTCCAGCAGCTCCACCGTCTGCTCGACCTTCTTAATCGTCGGCGCGTAAATAATCATCGTGCTGCCTTCGTATTTCGCGATCGCTTTCAGCAGCAGTGCTCGCTGGTCTTTGGCGGAGCATTCCTTCACGATGTAACGCAAATTCGAGCGGTGAAAACTAGCGATGTACTTGTCCGGCGCGCGCAACTGCAGTTGTTGAATAATGTCGTGCCGAACGCGCTGCGTGGCGCTCGCGGTAAACGCTGCTATCGGCGTTTCCGCAAAATGTTTGCGCAACGCGCTCATCTGCCGGTACTCCGGGCGAAATTCGTGCCCCCACTCAGAAATGCAGTGCGCCTCATCGATCGCAAAAAAGGAAATGGGAATGTTACGCAGCCAGTCCAGCGTATCTTGCCTCGCCAAGCGTTCCGGGGACAAATACAGCAAACGATAAGCGCCCTGACGCGCCCCTTGGATAATCGAAGTTTGCTCTCCGCCGCTCAACGTACTGTTCAAAAACGCCGAGGGAATCCCCATCAACGCCAATTGCGCCACCTGATCCTGCATCAGTGCAATAAGAGGAGAAATCACGATCGCCGTCCGCGGGCCGAGCAGCGCCGCCGGCAACTGGTAGCACAACGATTTGCCGCCGCCGGTTGGCATGATCACGCAGGTGTCATGCCCATCCAGCAAGCTCCGCACAATTTTTTCCTGGCGCGGACGAAACCCGCTGTACCCCCAATATTTTTGCAGCGCGCCGAGCACTTCGGAAGGCGAAACCATGCTGGAAGTATAGGTAGTGCCAGCGAAAGCGTCCACTGATGCGCCACACAAAAAACAGATCCCTAGTTTAGCGAGCGAATAAAGAAATAGATCGTCATGGAGGCACCCACCACAATCACTAGCGTGCGTATCCACGATTGCGGCAGCTTCTGCGCATAGTGCGCGCTGGCATATCCGCCCAGCGTCGCGCCAATGGTCATCACAATTGCTTGCGGCCACAGAATCGCCCCCAAGGCGATGAACATCACTGCGGCCACACCATTAATCACTCCGCCCAAAATGACTTTGAGCGCATTCATTTCGTGAATGTCCGTCATGCCCATGGCCGCCAGCATCGCCAGATTCATAATGCCAATGCCGCCGCCGAAGTAACCACCATACACGGCGACGATCAATTCAAAGATGTTTGCGCCGATCAGCGCTCTGTTGCTGGCGTCATGAGAGATTCCCGCCGAGATCCGCCCCGTCAAATGCTTGCCAAATGCAAATAGCAGCGTTGCCGCCAGCATCAGCCACGGCAGCACATGCAAGAACGTTTGCGCGGGCGTCTTGATCAACAGAAATGCCCCCGCGATTCCGCCCACCACGCTGGTGGCGATCAGCGGCACCAGCACGCGACGCGACGTCCGCAGCCGCTTGCGATACGCTCCACCGCTCGCTGTCACCCCCACCCACAGCGCCAGCGTATTAGTGGCGTTCGCCGGCACCGGCGCTACGCCGGTAAAGAGCAGCGCTGGAAACGCAATGAAGCTGCCCCCGCCCGCGACGGCGTTCAATCCTCCGCCTAGTGTGGCGGCAACAAAAAGAAAAATGGCGTTGGTAATGGTCAAGCGAGTGTTCTATCACGATTGCGCAAACCGCTCCACTCGACGCCCGGACCTCCATGGATTCGCGTCAAAACCCGGCGCCAGCGCTCATTCACGCGGCATTCGATCCCCCACGCATTCTCTTGACAACGCTGCCCACTCCGTATATGAACGGAGCGTTTCGCGGCCCTTCCGAGTACTCAATCTCGATGCGCGTCCCCCGGCCGCCCCAAGCCGCACGCGGATCGCCGTGGAGCTTCACAGGGAAGCCGCGCAGTAACGTTGGCATTCTCCCGTATCGCGTCACCGATCACGCGCCGGGACTCTGTCTGATTTCGAGGCAGATCGTCTTACAGGAGGCAGCATGGCCAGCAGGACCAGCGCAATGGCAGCGGGCACCTCGACCGAATACAGCATCCCCAAGGTAATTTTCGCCTCGTCGGTCGGCACCATGATTGAGTGGTACGACTTTTACATCTTCGGCAGCCTCGCCGCCGTCCTTTCTCTGAAGTTCTATCCTCCCGGCAACGACACTTTCGCATACATCGCCTATCTCGCCACCTTCGCCGTAGGTTTTCTGGTCCGCCCCTTTGGCGCGCTCTTCTTTGGACAAATCGGTGACCGCATCGGACGCAAATACGCTTTCCTCGTGACCCTGATGATTATGGGTGGAGCAACTGCTCTGATCGGGTTACTTCCCACCTTTAAGACCGCCGGATGGTTCGCGCCCATTACCCTCATCTTCATTCGCGTCTTGCAAGGACTGGCTCTCGGCGGAGAGTACGGCGGCGCCGCCGTGTACGTTGCTGAGCACGTGCCAGACAACAAGCGCGGCTTCTATACCAGCTTCATCCAAATCACCGCCACCTTGGGTCTCTTCGTATCGCTCATTGTCATTCTGCTCACTCAACAATCCATGTCCAAGGACGACTTCTCCAACTGGGGCTGGCGTATTCCCTTCCTCGCCTCGCTCATCCTGGTCAGCATCTCGCTTTACGTTCGCCTGAAGATGAAGGAATCGCCAATCTTCGCGCAAATCAAAACGGCCGGCATGACTTCCACGCAGCCGCTCAAAGATGCCTTTACCCAGTGGGTTAACCTGAGGCGCGTCCTCATCTCACTTTTTGGCGCCACGGCCGGGCAAGGCGTCATCTGGTACACCGGACAGTTTTACGCGCTCTTTTACATCCAAACCATTCTCAAGGTTCCCACCAAGACCGCCAACATCATCGTGGCCATCGCGCTCCTGTGCGCTATGCCGTTCTTCACGGTGTTCGGTGCGCTATCCGATAGAATTGGGCGCAAATGGCTGATGATGGCGGCCTGCCTGCTCGCCATCGTTTCGTACTTCCCCATTTACCATGCGATGCAGCAAGCGGCGGGCAACAACGTGGTAAGCGTTAAATCCGCAAGAAACAAGGTAACCGGAGCCATCAGCTTGAAAGCGGCGACCGTCGACGCATCTGGCGCTTTGGTCGACGCCCCGGACGCGGTGAATGCCAACGTCCCCAAACTCGTGTTCCTTGTATTCCTCCAGGTTATTTTCGTATGCATGATCTACGGTCCCATCGCCGCATACCTCGTCGAGGCTTTCCCGGCGAAGATCCGTTACACCTCATTGTCATTGCCCTATCACATTGGTAATGGCGTCTTCGGGGGGCTCTTACCGCTGATTGGGCTGTCCTTATGCGCGCGCAACGGGAACATCTACGCCGGTCTTTACTATCCAATCATCGTTGCGGGAGTGACATTGGTCATCGGCAGCGCACTCCTGCGGGAAACGCATGCACACAAAATCTGGGACGAGGTCGACGGCAAAGAAGCCCTTCCTGCGCGCACGACTTAGCAGCGGTCTCCACATTGACTACGCCGCTTTCGCGGTAGCATCATCATCATGTTCTAGCGCGGGTGAGCCGGTGCTCCCCGCGTTGGTTCCATAAAGCGCCGCAAAGTAACGCAAATTCATCGAATCGATCGGGAGCCTTCCGGTGGCCAAAGTACGCCAAAAAGTGAAATCCAAGCCGTCGCGTCCTGCGCCGGAAAAAAATAATGGAGTGGCAGCTCCGCACTCGCAAAAACTTACCGACGCGCAAATCGCCGTGCACTGGAAAGAAGAGGAATACTTCCAGCCTTCCGCGAAGTTTATCGGCCAGGCCAACCTGAATGATCCCGCCTTCGTCGCGCGTTTCGATGAAAAATATTTCCCGGAATGCTTTCGCGAATATGCCGATCTCCTCGATTGGGACAACTACTGGCACACCACGCTCGACACCTCCAATCCCCCTTTCTGGAAATGGTTTGTCGGTGGCACACTCAACGCCTGCTACAACTGCGTCGACCGCCATCTCGCCAAATACAAAAATAAAGCCGCACTCATCTTTGTCCCGGAACCCGAACAGGAAACAGCGACCGTCGTCACCTATCAAGAACTCTATCGCCGCGTGAACGAAGTCGCCGCTATGCTCCGCGATTTCGCCGGACTCAAAAATGGCGACCGCGTCACTATCCACATGCCGATGATTCCCGAGCTGCCCATCACCATGCTGGCTTGCGCGCGTCTCGGCGTCGTGCATTCCGTGGTCTTCGGAGGATTCAGCGGCGAAGCTTGCGGTCTGCGCGCCGCCGATTCCGGCAGCCGCGTTTTAATCTACGCCGACGGCTACTGGCGCAACGGCAAATGGGTCGATCACAAGGGCAATGCGGACATTGCCGTTGCGACCGCCAAAAAAGAAGGGCAATCCGTAGACAAAGTCCTCGTCTGGAAGCGCTATCCCGGAAAATTTTCTTCCGAAGCTCCCATGATTATGGGCCGTGATTACTTCGTTGACGAAGTTCTCAAAGACTATCGCCACGAAATTATCGCACCCGTTTCGCAGGACGCAGAAGCTCCGCTCTTTTTGATGTACACCAGCGGCACTACCGGCAAACCCAAGGGTTGCCAGCATCGCACCGGCGGGTACCTCGCGTACGCCGCAGGCACTTCCAAGTTCTATCAGGACATTCATCCCACCGACGTCTATTGGTGCATGGCGGACATTGGCTGGATCACCGGACACTCCTACATCGTCTACGGCCCGCTCGCTCTTGCCGCCACCAGCGTGCTCTACGAAGGCGTCCCGCAATTTCCCGACGCCGGCCGCCCCTGGCGCATCGCCGAGCGCCTCGATGTAAATATCTTCCACACTTCTCCCACCGCCATTCGCATGCTTCGCAAGGCCGGCGGCGACGAACCACAGAAATACAACTACCACTTCAAGCACATGACCACCGTCGGCGAGCCCATCGAGCCGGAAGTCTGGAAATGGTTTTACAACGTGGTCGGCAAAGGAAAAGCCGTCATCGTGGACACCTGGTGGCAAACGGAAACCGGCGGCGTGCTCTGCTCCACCAAACCCGCCCTCGACGCTATGAAACCCGGCAGCGCCGGCCCCGCCGCGTTAGGAATTTATCCGGTGATCTGGGACGAAAATAAAAAGGAAGTCGTGCCGGGAGCAGGCGCTGCCGGCAATATCTGCATCAGAAATCCCTGGCCGGGAATCATGCAGACCATCTGGGGCGATCCGCAACGCTTCGTCAAACAGTATTACGAAAAATATTCCAAGAATCCCCAGAGCAAAGACTGGCACGATTGGCCCTACTACGCCGCCGATGGCGCGCTGCTTCCCGCTGACGGTTATTTCCGCATCCTCGGCCGCGTTGATGACGTCATCAACGTCGCCGGCCACCGCCTCGGCACGAAAGAAGTCGAATCCGCTTGCCTCACCATTCCCGAAGTTGCCGAAGCTGCTGTCGTACCTGTAGTGGACGAAGTCAAAGGACGCGTGCCCGAAGTCTACGTCTCGTTAAAGCCCAACATCCCCAACAGCAAAGCGATGTGCGACAAAATCATGTCCACCATCGAAACCATGATCGGCAAAATCGCCCGGCCCAAGAAAATCCACATCGTTCCGGACATGCCCAAAACGCGCAGTGGCAAAATCATGCGCCGCGTCCTCGCGGCCATCTCCAACAATATGGACACCGGCGACATCACCACGCTTGCCAACCCGGACATCGTCGCGCAAATCCGCGAACAGGTCCAAGGCCGCCGAGCCGTTCCCCTAAACGAAGGCCCCGCCGACATCAAGCTCTTCGGCGTCGACTCCTAAGCCCGCGCTGCAACGGCTATTTCGCAGCGATGGGCCCACCAGCCAAGCCCTCGCTCCGGGCCTGTCGCTCCCGGCCTCGCTCCCGGCCTTGTCAGATGCATCGCGTAACCGTATGCTTTGCGCCTCCCGAACGGAAAGGAGCAACCTTGCTCGGCTCACAAAAAATAGTCTCCTTCGTCGCCGTCACCGATTACGCAAAGTCTCGCGCCTTCTACGAAGGCACCCTCGGCTTAAAGTTCGTCAGTCAGGACGACTTCGCCATCGTCATGGAAGGCAACGGCACTAAAATTCGCATGGCCAAGGTGCCTAATCTGCAGCCCGCACATTTTACGGTCCTAGGTTGGGAAGTTTCCGCGATCGAGAAAATGGTCGAGGACTTGCAATCGCGCGGCGTCGAATTCGATCGCTACGGTTTCATGCCCACGGAAGGCCCGCCCATTTGGACTGCGCCCGGCGGCAGCAAAGTCGCGTGGTTCAAGGATCCCGACGGCAACGTTCTTTCGCTCAACGTGCACGTTTCCAGCTAGTCTAGCCTTGGCCGCCGCCCAGTTCGCGGACGATGTTGCCCACGAAGCCTTTGGCGTCGCCGAAGAGCATGAGGGTTTTCTCAAAGTAGTAAAGCGGATTATCGATACCCGCGAAACCTGGGCTCATGCCGCGTTTAATGACCATTACCGTGCGCGATTTATCTACGTCTAGGATCGGCATGCCGAAAATGGGACTGGAAGCGTCGGTGCGCGCCGCGGGATTTGTTACGTCGTTTGCGCCAATAATCAGCGTTACATCCGTCTGCGGAAAATCGCCGTTGATTTCATCCATGTCCAGCAAGCGGTCGTAGGGAATATCCGCTTCCGCGAGCAGCACGTTCATGTGCCCCGGCATGCGTCCCGCCACCGGATGAATCGCGAATTTCACATCGACGCCGCGCTTCGATAGCGCATCGAACAGTTCACGCACCTTGTGCTGCGCTTGCGCCACCGCCATTCCGTAACCCGGCACGATCACCACTTTATTGGCTGCGGAAAGAATCGCCGCCGCTTCTTCCGCCGTGGCGCTGCGCACTTGTTTGGCTTCAACTGCTCCGCCCGCCGCGGCTGCCACTTGTCCGAACGCGCCGAAAATTACGTTGGTGAACGAGCGGTTCATGGCCTTGGACATGATCACCGACAAAATAAATCCCGACGAGCCGTCCAAAGCTCCAGCAATAATCAGCAATTTGCTATTGAGCACGAATCCCATGGCTGCCGCGGAAAGTCCCGCATACGCATTCAATAGCGAAATCACTGTCGGCATATCCGCGCCGCCAATCGGGATCACCATGGAGATGCCGAACAGCAGCGGAATGCCCACGATGAACGGGAAAATCATTTTGGCTTCCGGATGAATCACCAAATAAACGGCCAAACCAACGGCCACGGCCAGCAGCGACAAATTCACAAAATTCTGGCCCTTATACGTCAGCGGCCGCTGCGGCAAGATCTCCTGCAATTTTCCCGCAGCCATCAAGCTTCCGGTGAACGTCAGCGAGCCAAGAATCACTTCCATGCCCAGCACCGCCATCATGAAGGGCGGCACATCGGGCGCGCGCAGGTAGTACTCCGCGGTTCCTACCAGCGTTACGCACAGAGCGCCAAAGGCGTGGCTCACCGCGGTCCGCTGCGGGACCGCGGTCATGGCCACTTTTCCAAGCGGCACGCCGATCATCGTGCCCAACACCAGCGCGATGGCGATCCATTTGTAATCGATGATGCCGTGATGTAGCAGCGTGCCGCCGATGGCCAGCAGCATGCCCACTTCACCGGCTTGCACGCCACGCCGCGCTGTTGTGGGCGAACTCATCCAGCGCAGCGACAATATAAATAACGCGCTGGCGATCAGATAAATGACTTCGATGACGATTTGCGGAACCGCGAAGCTTTCGCTTATCACGAGCGCTGGCTCCTCACGATTTTCCGCCTCGGCTGGACTTGAACATCTTGAGCATGCGATCCGTAATCAAAAATCCGCCGACGATGTTGCTGGTGGCGGCCACCACCGCGATGGTTCCCAGAATTGCGGCCATGTTGGATTTATGCTCGCCCGCCAGCACAATCGCGCCGACGACCGCAATGGCGTCCAAAGCATTGGTCAGCGACATGAGAGGCGTGTGCAAAAGTGGGGAAACGCGCTTGATCACTTCAAAGCCAATAAAGCCCGCCAGCATGAAAATAAATAAATTGTCGAGCAGATTTCCCGACATTACGCCCCCTGTGCTTCGAGCGCCGGCAACGCGAAAAATTCGCGTACCCGCGAATTTACAATCTCGCCATCGCGCGTCAACAGCGTGTCACGCGTAATTTCATTGGTGAGATTCATTTCGAGCTTGCCATCTTTCACCAAGTGCAGCAAAAACGCCGTGATATTCCGCGCATACATCTGGCTGGCATGATACGGAACTCCGCTAGACACATTGATGCGCCCGATAATCGTCACCCCGTGGCGCACCACGGTCTCGCCTGGAACCGTCAACTCGCAATTCCCCCCGCGCTCCGCGGCAAGGTCCAGAATCACCGAGCCCGGCGCCATCTTTTTCACCATCTCTTCGGTCACCAGCACCGGAGATGTTTTTCCAGGAATGACTGCGGCGGTAATCACCAGATCGCTTTCCGCGACCACCCGGCCGAGTAACTCGCGCTGTCGCGCGTAAAACGAATCGTCCTGCGCCGTGGCGTAACCGCGCGCATCCTGCGCGTTGGCCGCTTCGATGGGCAGTTCCACGAATCGGCCGCCCAAACTTTGCACCTGTTCTTTGGCTGCAGGGCGCATGTCGTACGCGGAGGCGACAGCGCCAAGCCGCCGCGCCGTGGCGATGGCTTGCAAGCCCGCAACACCCGCGCCAATCACAAACACGCGCGCCGGAGTAATCGTGCCGCCGGCGGTCGTCAACATGGGAAACATGCGCGGCAGCGCATCCGCGCCCAGCAGTACCGCTTTGTACCCGCAAATGGTGCCCATCGAGGAAAGTGCATCCATGCTTTGCGCGCGCGTGGTGCGCGGCATCAGTTCTACAGCAAACGAAGTAACTCCCGTGTCCGCCAGCTTTTGCAAAACGCCCGGCAAACCGAGTGGCCGCAAAAACCCAATCAACACCTGCCCGTGTTTCAAAAGTGGCAAATCCGCGTCGCCGGTGCGATCGTTGGAGCCGTAACAAAGAACTTGCACAATCACGTCGGCGCGAGAAAACACTTCGCCGCGGTCTGCGGCAATCTTCGCGCCTTTTTCCACGAATTGTGCGTCCGGGTAACCGGCGGAAATTCCCGCGCCGGTTTCCACGAGCACTTCCATCCCGGCTTTCGCCAGGATGGGAATCACGATGGGCACCAGCGCAACGCGTTTTTCTCCGGGATAACTTTCTTTCGGCACTCCAATAATCACGTGGACGTTTCCCTCGCTCGCAAAGCAAATGTTTTTGCCGTCATAGAGCTATGCGGCTGTCCCAGCCGGGGCGGACGAGAGCATAGCATCACGCACACCCTCCGGCTAGTTCCGCGCCACGTCCTCCTGATCCTCTGCCAACTCTTTCAAGCGTGCGGCAATCGTGCGGCTTTCTTCCTCGGTCATTGCCGGCGCGCTCTTTTTCAACATCACCAGAAACCAATAAATCTCCTGTTGCGAAGCGGGATAGCCAATGCTCTCGCTGCCCTGCTTACCATGCACTGGCCGGTTGGAGTTGATGATGGGTTGGGCTTTTTCGTTCAACATCACGATGTAGGGTATGGCCACCGCTTCGCCGCTCACGCCACCCCATTTCAACAGCAGGACTTCGGCGCCGGGCGACTGCAGTTCCGGATGTCGGCCGCCCTCTTCTGCGATGTTCAAAGCGGCAAATACGAAATATTTTTCGAAAATCGCATTAATTCCCGGCTGGCGCAGGAAAGACTCCAGTTGATGGCACGGCTGGCACCACGAAGCCTGAAACGTAAGGAAAATTGTTTTGTGTTCCGCCACAGCATGCGCCTTGGCATCCGCCAGCACGCGCTCCGCGCTCGGCGCCTTCGGCTGCGCTCGAGCCGTCCCGGCGCTGAGCGCCAGCAGCAGCGCCACACTTTGCCATGCTCTCTTCGAGACGAGTTGCGACGCCGATTTCATGTAGAAATTCTACGCCACGTTGCGGCGTGCCCAAAGAGGAAGATAAGAGCAGACGGAGATGCTGTTCGGTCGCGGCGACTTTGCGCTATTGCGCTGCGCCGCAGAGCGCTTGGACGGCGGCTTGGACGTCGGCGTCGAAGAGTGCACCGCGCCATTTGGCGGCGCAGAGTTGTGGAGCGGAGAGGCCTGGTGAGCCGCGCAGGTCTGCTCCCGATAAATTTGCGCCGGTCAGGTTTGCGCCGCGCAGAATCGCATCCGGGGCGATGACGCCGCGCAAATCGGCGTTTCTTAAATCGGCGTCCAGCAAGATCGTGCCCTTCATGTGCGCGCCGCTCAGGTTCGCGCCCGCGGCTTTCGTGGATGATAAATCGGTGAGTTCCAGGTTTGCATAAGAAAGGACGGCGTTTTCGAGCTTGGTGTCTCGCAAATCGGCACGCGAGAGATCCGTGCGCAGCAATTGCGCGTTGCGCAAATCTACCGAGTACAGCGAAGCGCCGGCAAGCTTAGCGTTGGATAGCGTGGCACTTTCGAGCGTGGCGTACGATAAATCCGCGCCGCGCAAATCGGTGCCGGTGAAATTCGCGTGGCTGGCGTCCGCGGAGACCATCACCGCACCCTGCGCTTGTGCGCGATCCAGAATCACGTCGCGCAAATTCGCTTCGCGCATGTTGGCGTTGCGCACATCGGCTTCCGATAAATAAGCGCCTTCGAGGTTGCCCCGCCACAGTTTGGCATTCGCCAGAAATGCGCGATAGGCCCGAGAAAAGTGCAGGTTCATTTCGTTTAAGCGCGCGCCCTGCGTCTCTGCCGCGGAATCGTCCGTCCATTTTCCGCGCGGCGCTACGGATAGCCCCGCTTCCGTGACATCCGCATACGGCCGGTAGCCGAGCGATTGCACCACACGCGCCGGGAATCGCCGGATATTCGCGCGGGAATACTCCGGAGCCACATCGCTATCTGCCGGCAATCCCAAAATAATGCCGAGTGAAAGCGCCAGGACCGCGCCGCCGCATAAAACGGCCGCGCGCGAAGTGCGCAGCACGCGGCGCACCAGATTTTTCGCTTTAGGAAACTGAATCTCTCCCGGACCGAGTACCCGCGTCACGATCGATGGCAAGCACGTAGCCGCAGCCACCGCAACGGTCAGCAAAAATACGTGGAGCACGGTGCCGTGCAAATCCTGGCGCACGAGATAGCGGAGCCAAAAGAAAAACAGCGTCGCGGGCACGACCCAATAAGCCAGTCCGGTCGAAAGAACCGTTTCTAAGACCGCGAAAGGCGAGCGCGAATCGCGCTGCCAGCGGAAATGGCGCCGCACCACGCCCATCAAGTACCACGGTCCATCGCGTTCAAGAGTTTGTCCATCCGGGAAAACCGCGGGCATGGCCGCCATGTTTCCCCACAAACGCAGCAGCAAAAAGTGAAATCGCAGGTAGAGGATTACCAGCAGAATCGGTGCGCCCAGATAAAAACCCATCATCGGCAAAGCGCGGCCTACGTGTGGAATGGGAATCGCCGGGCCATTTACGATCAGGCGCAAGTCCGACGTGAAGGCAATGAGCAACGCACAAGCGACGCTAATAGTGAGCGTGAGAAAATAAAATGCGCGCGCCACGCGGGTGGCCTGCTGAATGGCTCTGCTTCCATCAAAATTCGCGAGCAATGTTTCCGGCAGCAAAGCGTCAAATAAATTCGCGCCGCCCAACCGGCCGACCCACATGCCTTCCGCGCCATACACGGTGGCGCCCATTAAATTCGCACCGCGCAATTCCGTGCCCAGCAAAATCGCGTCGCGCAGATCCGCTTGTACCAGGCTGGCACCGCGCAAATTGGCCATGGAAAGATCTGCGCCTGCGAGCTTGGCTTTATCGAGCACCGCACTTTGCAGATTTGCGCCGGTAAGGTCAGCATGCGCGAGATTCACTCCAGAAAGATCGGCGCGGCGGCCAGACTCTCCGCCTGATTCCACCCACAACTTGTGTTGATCCAAAACTTCGGCAAGTTCGATGAGGGGCAAATCCACGGCGGCTTCCTCGATGGCGGTCACTACGGCATCCACGGCGTTCCGAGCAGCGGGTGGCGGAATCGCGGTTTGCTCAGACGCAGCGGACGCGACGGATGCAAGGGGCGCCGGTTCGGCCATCAACGCGGCAAAATTAGCGGACGCGAGACCGATTGGATCGGGGGCGACTGGCGCGGTGGCAGCGGGCAATGCCGCAACGGTATTTGTTGCGGAAACCGCAAGCTGCGCCTTCCGCACTTCCTGTAACTCCGAGACACTCTCCAAAGGTTCTCCCCTATCACTTGCGCACAACACGCCCCGCGAAGACACGCGGACACAGAACTTGCTGGGACGACCATCCTCTCTAAATGCGATGCGAAAATCTGCTGTCCCAAAGGACAGGAGCGGCGAGGCAATAAACTGCGCTGTGGCGAGGAGCCGCAGCGAGCGCGCGCGGCAACGGAGACACGAAAGATGACGCGGTCAGCGCAACTCATTGAAACTATGACCCAGTACTGGGGAAATTTCCCATTTATTACCGATTTGGATTCACGATCGGCGCAGGGCATGCAGATCGCCATTTCGCAGTTTTCACACCTATAACCACATAGCGATACTCACCATCCGTTTCCTATTTTAATGGCTGGAATCTGACGCAGAAAAAACAGCCGGGGTGCTTCGCTGAGGGGCCAAGGAACCCCGGCTTATCCTGCCCGCCTCCGCAGTGAGCGAGCAAGAAACTGTTTGAGAAAAAGTGCCGGCGGGATGCGCACGCGCCGGTTCGGCGAACTATTTTTCGTCGTCGCCGCGCAGAAACTCGTAGCGCTCAATCGCGGCGACAACGCCGACAGCGCCTTCATCGCGGGACTCGGTGCGTTGCACGCGGCCGAGGCAGCGCACGCGAACCGGTCCGGCCAAGGTAATCTCGTTTGGCAAGGTCAAGAGGATCTCGACCGCCGACCCTTCTTTGACATCTTTGCTGAGGAAGAAATAGACTCCGCGCGAGCTGACGTCGCGGGATTCGGTGCTGGTCTCCCCTACGGCTGCGCCAGTCGTCCAGCGAACCGTCAGGGGTAACCGCATCGTGAAACGTTGTGTCGTGCGGCGTTCGGTACCCGTCAAGGAAAACCTCCACTATCGAAAGTAAAGTGTATCCGCACCCGGGCCAGCGAACAATAGGACTGCGGGTACAAAAAGAATTCGCCCTTTGAAAGTACCGATGTACTAGGACGAGGCGGTTTCCCTAGGACTGACTGGCTAAGGGGGGCGGCATGGCCGGAGAATGGTTGGCTGGAGCGGCTTCGGGGGCCATCCTATGCAAGTCCGGTATATCGACGCTGTCCCATTGCCGCCTAGGAGCGGCGCGTGGCACTCCCTGCTGACCATCCCCGTTGCCCATGGGGAGCGGACTTGCTGGGATGGCGCGCGGATGCCGAATGCGCCAAGATACGTGGCGCACGTTTTCGCGAGCCGCAGACAGGGAATGCCGCCTCTTCCGGTTACGCCTCGCGACACGGTGAATTTGAAGGGTTTATGATGATCGTCGCATGACTCATTTTTTTCGCTACCTGGGCCACTTGGCATATCACGCGGGAATTTCAGGGCTGCTCATCGTCGGCCTCCTGGACTCGTCATTCCTGATTTTGCCGTTTGGCAACGACGTGCTGCTGATCGCGCTGAGCGCGCATCACCACAATCTTGCGGTGTACTACGCGCTGGCCGCCACTATGGGCTCGGTTCTAGGATGCTGGCTGACGGTGTGGCTCAGCGCCAAAGGCGAAGCGAGTATCCGCAAGCGGGTCTCGAGCAGGCGCCTGAATTTTTTCGAAAGCAAGGTAGAAAAACACGCCGGCTGGGTTTTGGCGTTCGCCAGTGTTATGCCCCCGCCATTTCCCTTCACCACTCTGGTAGCGCTCGCGGCGGCGTTCGACTATCCCCGGAAACGGCTGCTGGCGATTATCGGGGGCATGCGTTGCGTCCGTTTTGGCGCCGAGTGCTATTTGGCGGTGCGATATGGGACACACATTTTGCGCTTCCTGAATTCGCGACAAATGGAGTATGTCGTGGTGCCGCTGATTGTTATCTCGATTGGCGCGAGCGCTTATTCAGTCTACAAATGGGTTAAGAGCAGCGCCCCAAGGGTCCGCAAAAGTAAGTCCTAGTGATTTACCTAGCACCTCTAGTGTCCGCCCCGCCTGGTATTTCCGGCAAGACCTGCGCCGCGGCAAAAAAGACTGAGAAATTTCGCGCAATCATCCGCTTGCTCTCCGGCGGGAACAAGCACCGGCGCACGCGATGGCGATGGTGGCACGGGACGCGGAGGAAAGCCAATCCGAGGCTATTGGATGGTGGCGGTCAGATTGAGTTGATGGATGTTAACTCCCGTCACGGCGTTCACGCCAAACGACGTACTCCCTGTGACGATCTGGCTGAAAGCGGCGGACGCAGATGGTCTGTTGTTGGCATCACCGCTGTAACTGGCAGTGATGGGAGTCGCGCCAACCGGCAGGCCAGGTATTGCAGTTTGCGCTGAACCATTCACAAGTGTGTAGGGACCTGCCAACTGAGAACCCGCGGTTGAAAAAGTGACCGATCCGGTGACGGTATCGGAAGCCGTGACGGTGGCGGTGAAGGAAGCGTTGGAGCCTTGCGCGACCTTGGGCATGGTGCCGGAAAGGGTCGTCGTGGTCACGGCCAGAGGTGGGGGTGGAGGGGGTTGCACGATGCCGCTGCCTCCGCCGCCGCAGCCAATCGCGAAACTGATGAGGCAGAATACTCCTGCAGCGTATGCAGGCAGCATGCGGGCAAAGCGTCTGCCATGATGATGCCGCAAGAATAAAAAAAAGAAGAGTGCAGCCAGGCCGGTGAAGAGGCTGATTCCGGACCACGGATTTCGCATTTGCGGATGGAGGAAAATTCTCAGAAAAGATCTTCGTTGTGCGGCAGCGATAGCCATGCCCGTCGAGGAAGGCCCGACGGAGGTCACGGAGACGACCGCGGTGGCGGGGACACCGTTGGCGAGATTGACCGCTGAAGGGGTGATGCTGCACGTTGAACCGGCGGGCAAGTTGCCAAAGCAGGTGAGCATGACGGTGCTGGCGAGATTGCTGGCGGGCGTGATGGTGATGGTGGCGGTGCCGGTCTGGCCGGCGGTGATGAGAATGGTGGGCGCGGAAGAGACAGCAAAATCGGGCGTGATGACTGGCACGCTGACCGCCTGCGCAGAGACATAGTAGTTGGCGTCACCAGAATATTGTGCTTGGACGAGGTCGAAGGCTTGCGGCTTGTAGGCCACGGTGGCGACGATTTGGGTGTCGCCATTGGCATCGCTGTTGGTGGTTTGTGTGAGGCCGCTGGTAAGGTTGCCGCTGAAGCTGCTGAAGAACGTAACCGTGCCGGTCATCGCAGGAGTTTTGTAGGCGGTATTGATGGTGGCGGTGATCGTCACGCTGTTGCCGTAGACGATGCTGGACGGGTTGACGGAGACCGTAGCGACGGTCGGATACAAGGCTTGCACAGGAATGCTCGCTGAAGCCGCTGCGTAGTTGGAGTCGCCGCTATACTTCGCGGAGAGATTATGGAGACCACCGGTGGAAAGGCTGGTGGCAAGGTTGGCATTCAGGGACGGAGATGAACCTGGCACTCCAGAAAGATTCACCATACCGGGAAGCACACTTGCGCCGTCGTAAAAGATAACGGTGCCGGTCGGAACCGCGCCTCCGATGGCGCTGGTGGAAATACTGGCGAAGAGAGTGAAGCTCTGCCCTACAACGGCATTCGCAGTCGGAAAATAAACTTGCGCGGAAGTGGGGGCCGGAGTGATGGTCAGGTTGTAGGCGGCAGCGGTGCTCTTCGTAAAACTATTGTCGCCACTGTATTGCGCCGCCAGCACGTGAATGCCTCCGGAGAGTTGCACGAGTTGATCTTCGGTATGACCGGCGCTATTGAGGGCGAAGCTGCCGGCATCGAGCGCCTGTGGCGGAGCGCCGTTGACGGAATCGGTGATAGATACGGTTCCGCTGGGGCAACTTAGGACGTTTACGCTGGTGCAGAGCTGCGTGAGGGAGCCGCTGGAGTTCGTGACGTCTACGTGGATGATGTACGGGCTGGCGTAGACCAGAGTGGCGGGCAGGTTGGTGGTTTCTTGCCCGGTGGATGGATTGAAGGTTGGAACGGTCAGGTACGTCTTGCTGGGTTCCGGCGCGACCTTGACCGTCACGCCCGGCGAGTCACTGGGCGCGTTGGTGCCATCGCCCTGGTAATGGGCCGTCACGACGTAGGACGCCCCGCCGGGCAAATTAGAAGTGGAACCGGTGGCGGATCCGTTCGCTAGGGTAAGTTGCGTGACGCTTAAACTTTCGCCGCCGGGCAGCGCTAGAGATGCAGGCAGCGTGGCGATCAGGCCGACATCGCCGACGGCGTTCTTCGGGCTTACGCTGACGCTGATATTTACCGGCGAGCCGTGCGTGATATTCACAGCCACATCGTTATTCAGAGACAGTGTGGTGCTGGTGGCGACCGAATTGACGTTCGCCCAGTTTGTCGCGAGGTTCTGTGCGTTTACGGAGCCCAATCCCGTGGCCAGATCGTAGCCCGTGTTGGTGGTCCAGGCAGGCATTTTGGCATTGGCAGGACTGACCAGAATGCCGTCGGTGCCAGCGATTGTGGCGCTGCAATTGGGCGTCCCTCCGTTGCAGACCACGGAGTTGCTGCCCACCGTGCCGCCAGAGAGAAAACTGTTGCCCTTGGTGATGTCGTTGAAGGTGCATCCGGCGACGGGGTTAGCGGAAGCATTGCAATTCAGCGCCGGAGTGACGTTGGCTTGCTTTTTGGCCAGGGCATAAAGTACGTAATTGGCATTTCCCTGCCGGTTGCTGAAGTTTTGTTTGGCTTGCGATTGATTGATGAGCGCCAGGATGCCCGCGAAAGAAGGCGCCGATGCGGAGGTTCCCCCAATAGGCAAATAGGAAAAAAAAGTTCCGCTCAGTTGGCAATAAGCGCCCTGGTCACTTTCGCAAACGAGGTAGCCGGCACCGGTAAATCCATTGCTGGCAAAAAGCGAAACGTCTGGAAGGTCGCGTTTGTTATCGGCGGGTACGCCGGGTCCGCTCTGCCACAGCGGCTTGTTGTAAATGGTGCTGGCTCCGCCGCTGCCGGCCACGATGTTAATGAGGTCGCCGCCTAACTCCGAGGTGCCGCAACCGGTGAGGCCGAGTTGCGCGCAAGAATCATTCCACGGGATTTCCGGGATGTAGCCCAGCGCGGAGGCAAACGTTGTGGGATCGTTCTTGGCGCTCCAGTATTGCGTCCATTTGTCGATTTGATCGAAATCGGTTCCGCCCACCGCGACGTTAAAGGGCGTCGAAGCGTATCCGCTGACGGCCAACCCGCGGGTGGCGGGCTGCTGCACGTTGAAGTCATCGCATCCCGCGGAGCCTCCGTCTCCCGCAGAGAGCACCACGGTCATGCCTTGCGCCGCGGCTTGCTCCCAAAGCCCGCTGTAATACTGGTTGTTGACGGTTCCGAGCGACTGTTCGCAATTGCCGAAGCTTTCGCTGACGACGCTGGCGACATTATGGTCCACGGCGTAGAGCGCAGCGAGATGCGTGCCGCCAGTCACTTCCGTGGCGGCAGCGATTACAAATCTTATGGTGGCGTTTTTTGCGACTGCACCGGACCACTCGATGTCCAAGTCGGCCTCGGTTTCATCGCCGTTCAAAATTCCCGGGTCGATGCCATCCACAATGACGTTGTCCGTAGTGAAGTTATTTGATAATCCAAACAGCGCGCGGAAATTTTGAATATCGGACACGTTGATGTTCGAGTCTCCGATGATGGCGATACTTTGCCCGGTACCGTCGATTCCGGTATTCCACAACGGCGTGACGTTGTAGATCGTGGCGAAGTCCGCAGGCGCAAGCAGAAAGGTGTTCGAAGTGCTGGGCGGAGTGTAGAACGGGCGCGCTGCCAGCGGGGACGGCGCTACCGGAGAGATCGCGCCGGTGGCGCGGGATTTTTGGAACGTGCCCATGGAGAGAGCGTGCGAGACGGCCGGAAAATTATTTAGGGAGACCACGCCGGCGACCACCGGCGCTAATGCGGCGGGAATCTCCGGATCGCTGGCGTTCGCAGTGTGTTCCTGGCCGGCAACAACGTAGCGGTGAATTTGCGTATGAAACGCTTTGCGCACTTGTCCGGCGGTGCCGTCGAATTCAATCACCGTGTTTCCGGCGGAAATGCGGTTAACGCGAAAGCCCTGGTCCGCGAGCCAGGAAGTGATGGTCTCGACATCCGCTGCGGCGGGACCGAATTGTGCTCCGAACTGTTCGGGAGTCAGCCAGCCATGAAAACTGGGCGAGAATTTGTTTTGTTGATCGTCGAGGAGTTGCCGCAACGCGGATTCTTTCGCTGCGCTTCTCTGCAAGAGCAGCAACATGCGATGCAGTGGTTGAGAATCGGGGACTGCGCCTTGATCGTATTCAGCGCGCGCCATGGGAGGCACGTTGCCACGCAGTGTCGCCAGGTCGTTGGGATCGATGGCCTGCATGATCGCAGGCAGCGCAGCAGCAGTATTTTGTGCTGCGGCAGAAGACGCAGAGCACATGAGAATGAAAATACCAACAGCGAACAACGAGAGAGAGAGAGTTCTCTGATTTCGCATGGACCGCCCCGGGTTCCGTAATTGCCCACACCATCCCGCGAAAACGCTTCGCCGGAAGACCGGGCGCAAGCCTAGCTCTAAGAAATTGTTAGGGACATCCGATTGGTCGGGAGCTTAACACAGTAGCGGTAACTTCGTAGACATCTATCTCGTGAAGAAACGCGCAAAGGACACCCATGGCCAGTGGGGCGATGGCCGGAAGCGGTCGTAAAAAAAGAGAGAAACCGCTTACTGCCGCTAAAACGAATAGCGGATGGCGAACTGAAACGCACGTGGCCCGCCAGTTCCGAAAAAGCCTCCGCCGGCGATGCTCTCCGGAGCAAAGAAACTACCATCGATTCCGCTAGCGTCGGTTCCCTTGGGAACCAACACGATGTTGCGGCCCGAATAGCTCCGGTTTGAAAATCCACGGACGTTAACGTTATTCAACAAGTTGAAAGACTCAGCGATCAGGTCAAAATGCTGGTGCTCGGTAAGACGGATGGTCTTCACCAAACGAAGATCCAGCGAGTTAAACGGACTGGCGAAATTAATTCCTGCCGGCACATGTTCAAGCTGCGGGCCCGGATTGCACGGTGCTGGCGCGGGACACGCCGGCAACGCGTTCCAAAGGTCGATGACGCGATTGAGCTGTTTGCCGTTGGCGATTCCGCGGCCTAAAGCATTGCGCGAGAGAATTGGCAGCCGAGAGGGATTTGGTAGTGAGGACACATAGGTGTCCGCCGGAACTCCCGAGCCATACGTGTACAACGGAGAGAGCGAGAACCCCCACGGCATACTGAGCAAGCCGTATACGGTTAAACGATTGCGCTCGTCGGTAGCAGCGTACCCTTTCTCTCCGCGCAAACCAGCGGTGCCCTCGTTAAGATTTACGCTCTCGACGGCGTTGAACGAAGGGACTTGGTCATCGTCGGAATAATCCAATGTTTTCGACAGCGTGTAACTGACGTTAAAGAGATACGTCACCGGGCCAAGCTTGGCGGGCTTGTGCTGCAGGCTGACCAAGAGTCCGTCATACCAGGATTTCGCCGCGGAGCTTCCGACGGTCACGTGGTCGGATATTCCGGTGAGTGGATCTGTGACGGTACAAAGCGTGGGACTTCCTGGGCAGGATATGTACGGAGATGTTGAGGTAGTGCTACGCAGATATTGCGCGATGATTTGACGGTCGCCAAAAACGTGCAGGGCATCCGCGCTGAAGAGCCAGTCCTGTGCGAGCTGCTGCTGCACGCCGAGAGAAAATTGCTCGAACATGGGATGGTGCGTATCTTTCCCAAGCACGATGATGCCGACGCCGCCAGGCGCGTTCGGTCCGCTGAAGGGATTTGCCAGGGTCGGACTGCCCGGCGCAAAAGTGGCTCCCGGCGCGAAGCACGCGCCCAGACTGGGCGTGGGCGGACCTCCAGGGAAAGTGCAAAAGGAACCGAAGAACGCGTTGACCGTCAGAGCGCGGTCGTCTTGCACTCGTTCGTAACCGGGCACTTCCAAAATGATGCGGTCATAATAAATTCCATATCCGCCACGAATCACCGTGCGGCCATGACCCAGCGGATCGTAGGCAAAGCCGACGCGCGGTCCGAAGTCTTTCTTGTCCGGCTGGCGACGAAGGTCAATCACGCCGGCGAGCCATACGCAAGGCTTGGTGGGCGGAGCGGTAATGTCGGCGCAGGCGTCATGAGTGCTGTCGGTTCCGGTAAGGTTCGTGTCGTACTCCCAGCGCAAGCCGAGATTCAGCGTTAACTTGCGTGTCACTCGCCAGTCGTCTTGTACATAGGCAGCAAAATAGTTGTTGGAAATTGGAGGTATCGGCACCGGCGACACCGGCGCTTGGCTCTTGAGAGCCACGGCGATGGGAATATCCAGGTCGTTGATCACACCATCGCCGTTCAAGTCGGCAAAGCCAAAATTGCTGGCGAGGACCACCGAACCGCTGCCGAAAGGATTGATAATCCCGAAAGCGTTGTAATGCTGAAATTCCGCGCCAAGGTGCAGCGTGTGCGTTCCCAGCGTCCAGGCAAACCCGTCACGAAGTTGGTAGCGATTCAGATGCGTGGATTGCGGAGTGTTGAAATTGACGCCGTCAGCCAATCCCGGGAACACCAGTTCGGTGGACAGTGGAAGCGCGGGAAAGGTGGTCGGCGCATCTTGCGAGAATGGGGGAATGTTATTCAGAAAAGTGTCGAAGTGAAAGGTCAGGTTGTTCACCTGCGTGGGTGAGAACGTGGAGGTCCAGCCCGCCACCAGGGAATGAAAACGGTTGAGCGAATCTTGGCGTTCCGCTGCGCTACTTAGCGGCGTCGGCTGCGAGGCCTCCGCCTGGGCGGTTTGCGTGGAACGGTTGAAGGAATACCGAGCAGTCAGTGAATTACTGGCGTTGACTTGGTGATCGACGCGAGTGGAGAAGAGCGCTTCGCGCAGAGGAGCCGGGGCGGTGGTATTCAGAATGCTATCGTCCGCTGGCTTGGCTCCGTAGACCCGCTCGCCCGTAAGCACCGCAGAATTCTGGTGGCGGTATTCGCCGGAGGCGAACCAGAACGTTTTATCCTTAACAAGCGGCCCGCCGACCGAGGCGCCGTACTGTTGGCGGTCGAATGGAGGTGTGGGAGTGGCGGGATCAAGCGTAGCCGGACGAGCTTGCAAATTGCGGCTACGCTCAAATAGAAACGCCGAGCCATGGTAGTCGTTGGCTCCGGACTTCGTTACCACGTTGATGATGCTGTTGCCGGATCGGCCGACCTCCGCAGTGAAACGTCCCGTGGCGATCTGAAATTCTTGGACGGAATCTTGGGGAAAATTGGCGAGCGTACCACCCACAACTTCGTCGTTGTTATCGCCGCCATCCACGGTGATGTTTCCGCCGCGGCCGAAGCCGCCCGCCGAACTTACTTCCAAGGTATTGGTTTTCGTGGGATCGAAATTCGGCGCGGGACGATTCCCGGGAATTAGATAGGCGAGATCAAGAAAATTGCGCCCATTGAGTGGCAGCGTCTCGATGGTGGTGGAGGTGATCTCACCCTGAATCATCGATTGCGTAAGTTCCACGGTCTGGCCAGCGCCGGTAACATGAACGGTGCTGTTGACGGAGGCAACTTCCAATCGCGCGTCGAGCGTCGTGGCGCGCCCAGCTTCCAACTCCACCGCTGCAAATTCGCGCGCGGCAAATCCCGTGGCTTCGATGTGTACGTCGTATGATCCTGCGGGAAGATCTGGAATGGCATAGACACCGTCAGTGTTGGAGGAGGTTTGCCGCACCACACCCGTGGCGAGATGAGTGGCCGAGACTGCGGCCCCGGTAATGGCTGCCCCACGCGTGTCGGTCACGATACCGTTGACCACCGTGGTGGGAACTTGCGCTGCTCCGCGCGTGGCACCAACTGCATTACACAGCAACAGCAGAAGAGCTCCCGCCAAAATCCAGGATATTTGTTTCATCTTCATTGGTCTCCATAAACTCTTTGCGCCCATCGCTACTGCGAGAAAAAACCATCTCGCTGAGCGAGCGTCAGAGCACGCAGAATGCGCCAGCAAACTCGCGGACAGAGTTCCGCAGCGGTCGACTAAATGGCTTTTACTGGGTGATTCATTTGCACCGCTCCCGCACCCCGCGGTGACCGCGCAAATGTTCTACAGCTTTAGGGAAGAAATCTAGCGGCACACGGGGCCCGTCACAATACTGCAAAAAGACTAGCTCACGGACGCAGGTTCAAGTGACGGAGCGGTGCAGAAGTAAGATCGCATCGTCGGCGGCTGCTGAACCAGCCACCAGCATTGGAAACATTATTGCGGTTACGTGTGGTCGATCAGGCGGTGGTGAATGGCGTAAAGGGCCAGCTCCAGGCGGTCAGAGACGCCCAGCTTGTCAAAAATATTGTGCAAGTGGTTTTTGACGGTTTGCTCGGAGATAAAAAGCTTTTCGCCGATTTCTTTGTTGCGGAAACCCTGTGCGACGAGTTGCACGATCTCTTTTTCGCGATCGCTGAGCAGCGGTTTTTCGCGGCGCGGCCCGGATTCGGAAGACTTTGAGAAGGCCTTCATGACCTCGGCGGTCATGCGGTTGTCCAGCCAGATTTCTCCAGCGAAAACGCGCTGAATGCTTTTGACCAGCAAATCGGTTGCGGACTGTTTCAACACCACGCCGCGTGCGCCGAGACGCATGGCGCGCACCACGTCGCGGTCATCTTCCGCGGCGGTCAGCACAATGACGCGCGTGGGAAGCGTGTCAAAATTCACTTCCTCGAGGACCGCGAGACCGTCTTTATCCGGCATGCGCAAATCAAGCAACAAAATGTCCGGCTTCAGCTTGGCAAGCAGCTTGATGCACTCCGTGCCGTTCTGCGCTTCCCCGACGATGGTCATTTCTTCGTCGGATTCCAGCATTTTGCGCAATCCGTCGCGGAAAATGGCATGGTCGTCCGCCAGCAGCACACGAATTTGTTGTTTAGTTTTGGCCATGGTCAGGCGAGCGGAATCTCGATAGTCAGACGGGCACCATGGCCAGGGTTCGATTCAATCGTCAAAACGCCCCCCACAGTTCGCGTTCGTTCCTTTATAGAAATAGGGCCCAGTCGCAGGCGGTCCAACTCATCCCCGGTAAACTTGCCTGCAAAGCTAAATCCTTCGCCGTTGTCGTCCACCACCAACGTTAAACGACTTTCGTCCTGCGACAGTTTTACCACGACATGGGAAGCCTTAGCATGCTTTTTTATGTTGTTGAGTGCTTCCCGGTAAATCTGGAAGATTTCGCGGCAGACGCGGTCGGGGGACTGCAGTTCGGCGGAATCGATGAGTAAATCGAGCGCCAGCGAGGATTCATTGCGAAAACGCTCCGCAAAACCGCGCATCAGGTCCACCAAATCGGCGCTTTGCACGCGCAACGGGCGCAGGTCGGTGACCATGTGGCGCAGCTCGGCGCCCTCATTTCGCACGGTTTGCTGCAGGTTGGCGAGGCCGGAAATGGCCTGATCTGGAGTGGTGGGAACACGGCGGCGCAGCACATCGAGCTGAATTTCCACACTGAGCAGTGTTTGCAGGATGCCGTCGTGCAAATCGCGCGAGATGCGGCTGCGTTCCGCTTCAATGGCGCGGGCGCGCAAATGGCGCAACAGAAAAATATTCTCGAGCGTGGGGCTGACATGGTAAGCAATACGCTCGAGCCACGCCAAATCGGCCTTCGAGAATGGCTTGTTGCCTTTGCGGCCGTTGACTAGAAAAAAGCGGCCAACGGGCGCGCCGTTCTGATCGAATGCCACCGTGATCAGCGAGCGAATCTTGAGCTCCGCTTGCGTGGGGCCGGGAATGCGGGGCAAGTTTTTGAGCCTGCGGCCGTCGCGGCGATCCCAACCGAAGCCTGAACCCGCGCCGACCACACTATTCCAACACAGCGTGGCTTCCATGTCGTCGAGGAGAAAACCATCCGTGCGCGAGAGCGGTAGAGTCTCCGGGATCAAGCGCTCACTTTCGCCCGCCTTCAAGCGCCACAGAAAGATGCGCTCCAAATCCGTGTCGCGATAGAGCAGCAAGGCTTCTTCCGTGGAGAATGCGGTAGCCAGTTCTTCGAGCAACAGACGCAGTGATTCAGCGAGACCCTGTTCCACGTTGAGTGTGCTGCTGATGCGCGAGAAAAAGGCGTTCTGCGTGGCGAATCGCCGGCTCAGGTCGCCAAGAAAAGCCAGGCCAGCGCCACCAGCAAACGTGCCGCTGGTAATGGCCAGCCAGCTCATGACGCGCATGAGGTGGACTTCGCCCGTTTTCACGGTGAAAAGCACCAATCCCAGCGAGAGCAGGCCCGCGAGCGGAAGCGCACCATCGAAACCCCAGCGAATGCCTGCGGCGTAGCAGATGAATAAATAGGGAAACCAAACGGGAACATACGACGGGCTGAGGTACAGAAAAAAGGCCAGCGCCAAAATGTCGCAGGCCAGCGGGAGATGCCATGTGCGATTGTGCAGCGCGCGCTCCAGACGAACCACCAGCAGCGCCAGAATCAGATAAGCCACCAGAAAGGAAACGGAGCGGCGGACCTCCCGAGAGGGCGCTTGTTCAAAAAGGGCGAGAATCGCCAGAAAAATGATGATCGGGCGGGCGTAGACGATCTGCCGCTCAAAATAGCGCTGGTCGGTTGGATGGGGACTCATGCGCGAAGACGCTCGTACGTATGGCCTTAGTCTAACAACAGGCCGCGGCTTGCAGAGGGCCGGTTTGCAGAGTTCTGCGCGTGTGTTGCTCCAGTTGCAACCGGGGCGTAGCGGCTGGCTAGGGAGCGGAGGCTGACTGTGGCGGGACTTCGTCGCTGACCACGGTAAATCTGGTCAGTTGCGCAAAGCCGAAGGAAGTGGTGATGGCGACGTCCGCAGCGTCGCGGCCCACGGCCATGAGCACGCGCCCGATGCGCGGGGTGTTATGGCGGGCATCAAAGGTCCACCATCTCCCGCCGAGGTAGACTTCGAACCAGGCGCTGAAATCCATGGGCGAGGGCTGCAGGGAAATGCGGATATCGCCTAGGTATCCGGTGACGTAGCGCGCGGGAATATTCATACAGCGGCAGAACGTGATCGCCAGATGCTGGAAGTCGCGGCACACGCCAGTGCGTTCGGTGTAGACGTCCAGCGCGGTTTTTGTGGCGCGGGCGTGGTGATAGCCGAACTGCACCTTGCTGTACACCCAATTTACGATGGCTTGGACGCGGCCCCAGCCTGGCGCGGTGTGCGCGAAGAGATCGGTAGCGATGTGCGAGAGGCGGTCCACTTCGCAATAACGGCTGCTCATTAAGTAGATCAGATTTTCAACCGGCAGATCTTCAACTTGATGTTGCATGGCGTAATAATCGATGGGATCGGGCTGGCCGGAATCTTCGATTAGCGTGGAATTCCAGAGGCGAACGCGGCCTTGCGGCGCCAAGAAGCGCGTGCAGAGATTTCCGAAGAGATCGGGATAGGTATCGGATTTTACGGCTGGATCGATGTGCAGTTCATCCGGCTCGCGAAGGTCGGCGGAACGGGAAGGATGGACCAACAGCATGGCCACGATGGCCACCGGCTGCGTGATTTGAAACTCAATGTCGTAACCCAGGCGAATGAGCATGTAGGCATTGGAATGCTGGAGCTGGGCCGAAGAGGAGTGTAGCGCTTTTGCGGACCCGTCAAGCGAAAATAAGCATGCGAAATGTGGTTACATTGCATCGCTATTACGATGGGTAGGGAACGTCGGCGGCAAACGAGTCCTGCCAAGGATGCCATTACCTGGTGCCCTTACCTGGTGCGTGTTGCTTTCCGACGGATAAGGATTTAGCCTGCGGTGGCTGTCTCTGCGCAGCGGCTCTTATCGGAGAATGTTGTGAGGCAAATATTTTTTCTGTTGCTCGTTTTTCTGGTGGTGCAAGTGAAGCCTGCTCTCGGCGCCACCCCGGGTGGTCCAATGAAGGTAGGGATTGTTGGGCTCGTTCACGGCCATGTAGATGGATTCCTGAATGGCGGAGCGCTGACGCCGGCTGGCGGAATTCTGAATCGTCCGGACGTGCAACTGGTGGGAATCGTGGAGCCGGACGAGAAATTATTTGACGCTTACGCGCAACGCTTTCACTTCGCGGCGAGCATGCACTTTGCCAGCATTGCCGAAATGGCGCGGCAAGCGCACGCCGAAGTGGTGCTGGTATTTACCGCTCCGAGCGAGCATCGGCGCGTGGTGGAAGAATGTGCAGCCCTGGGCGTTCACGTGATGGTAGAAAAGCCGCTCACCATCAGCTACGCGGATGCGCTGGCGATCCAGCGGGCGGCGCAGCGAGGCAAAATTCATGTGCTGGTCGATTTCGAAACCACTTGGTACGCCAGCAATTCGGAGGCGTTTCGCTTGTTGAAACAAGGGGCGCTAGGACCGATTGTAAAAACCGTGATTCGCGATGGGCATCCCGGACCAAAATTGATCAACGTATCGCCGCAGTTTCTCGCTTTTCTGAGCGATCCCAGGCAGAACGGCGCTGGAGCGCTCTACGACTTCGGCTGCTATGGCCCTAATTTGATGACCTGGTTGATGGACGGTGATGTGCCGCTCAGCGTTACCGCGGTGACCAAACAATTGCAGCCGGACGTATATCCAAACGTGGACGACGAAGCGGAGATCATACTGAACTACCAAAACGCGGTGGCCATCGTGCAAGCTTCCTGGAACTGGCCTTTTAACGTGAAACAAATGGATGTTTACGGGAAGACCGGCTATGCAAAAACGCTCGATTCCGACCGCCTCGACGTTCGCGAGCAACACGATCCCGAGAAACAGACGATGAAGGGGCCAGCGCTGACAGCGCCCTACGATGATCCGCTGCACTATATGGAGGCGGTGTTGCGAGGTGAAATCGCAGAGGGAAATGATTTGTCCGGGTTGAAAACCAATGTAACCGTCTCGGAGATTTTGGATGCGGCGCGGCAATCGGCAGCAAGCGGCCGTACGGTTACGCTGCCTTTGCCGAAATAGCGCTGCGGTATTGAATTTAAGCGGGCCGCGAGCGTCTTTTCGAGGGCATCTTTTCGGTATTGCGAATTTAGCGTAAACTGTAACCGTGCGGTGGGAGTAGCTCAGCTGGTAGAGCGTCGGTCTGTGGCACCGAATGTCGCGGGTTCAATCCCCGTCTCCCACCCCAAATTTCCTCAATGTTTATGCGGCTTTTCATCACTTCTGCGGTACAGCCGAGAAAATCTGTGTAATAAACGTGTAATAAAATCAGAGTTCACGCCTCGCCGTTCCCACCACTCTCCTACATGCCCTGATAAAGAAGGTCCTGCAAGGCGGCACGAAACTGCGGATTCACGACATACTCCATCCTGAGCAAGCTGCCTGCGCCCGTTCTTATCTCGGTACGCCTCACGATGCCAGAAGCGCACGCGACATGCATTTGCGCATCCTGAACGTTAGAATTTATCTGATTCGTGAAACGAGTCGTAACGTCGATAGGTTCCTTCGCGAGCAGTTGGCGCAGTAAAATGATGCCGTCTTGTGATTGTTGGGAAAGAGCCGCGGCGGCCTGTTTTTCAATGTCCTCATGATAAGGTTTACGTCTCGCCTCGGCGATTTGAGACTTCAGCTTAGCTATTTCACTCTCTGCCTCATCCTTAGTTAACTCAACTATCGCTCTCGTATTCGCCAGTTCCATAGCCATTTCGTGACCGACTGCCGCGACTTCCGCTTCCCTGTCATTTCGTTCTCGTTGCCATACGCGGTAGCTGGCAACGAAAAAGGCGAGGGCCGCTAGACACGCCCACAGAATCTTTGGGGATGGAGCATTCCTCGAATAAATGGATTCAAATAGCGGAAAAAATTGCCCGAACGAATCCAGAAGAATCGAAACCGGACGCTACCAACTAGTCCATTTCTATTTTTTGATTTTCGCCCAACGCTTCTTCTGCGCCGCCGAAATCCTCGCGCGTGCAGCCGCAGACATCTTCCACGTGCGCTTCTTCCCAGCCTTCACGCCCGTAACAGCAGCTATCACGGTTGCGACGCTACTACCGTTCAATGCGTGGATAGCGGCATCGACGCCCGCCAATTTTCTTACCAGCGAAGCGCGTTCATCGTGAAGCATCTGCAACAAGTCGGTCATCAGGTCTCCCTAGAATTTCTGGAAGATTGTAGCAGGTTCTTCAGCAGTCCAGACCATCGAAGCATGGTAGGGCCGCATAAACAGTAGCAAATCGCAGTGCATCGTAACCCGTCTTCACGTGAGTGGCCGAGTGTTACTGGTGAATGCGTAGGGAGCTCTTCATTGATCTTCAGTAGCTTGCCAAGACAAATTGTCCGTCCATCATTTTGAACTCTTCCCCGCGGGAAAACAAAAAGAGACAAGACGAAAGAGCCAACGGCGACCAGCGCACAGACCCAATACCCCTGCGCTCCAAGGTAGTCCACATCGTTGCCATTCCGAATGGAAGGCCAAAGCAGGCTCTTAAGGCGACCTTCCGTACGGGGCATGGAATCTGACAGTCCAAGAGTTTGCATGCGTGAGAAGTATCACCGGTGTAAGCAGTCTGTCAATATGACTCGATATTGAGCGTCTGATGCAGAAGTATTTGCGGCCTAAGGACGCTCACGTGACGTTTGCAGCGGGCGGAGCGATTTTCTTGAAATCGACAATTAGGTTGCCCATTGCCAGCAAGAAATTTCTTTCCCACGTCGGTTTACGGTTGGCGCTTTCCACATTTTCCGTGAGTGTCCAGAGCCTGAAGTGCGTTTTGGCTTCGAAAATCGCCAATTCCAACTGCGGCACATACGTGAAAACATTTCCAATATAGACCAGCAAGCTCGTAAATCGAATTTCCAACACCAGGTCCGCATCCGCTGGCGAACCCACAATTTCATACCGTCCCCAACTTTTCATCGCTGCGTAAAGTTTGTTGTATGCTTGGTCGGGAGTCGCTAAATCCTTAAATAAGCCGAGGACTACCGCATCGATTCCACCGTTGGAAATAAAAACTTTTTTGCCTGTCAAAATTTGCGCCGGTATCGGAGCCGGTGCAGCTCCAGATTGTTGCGCTTCAGCCAGCGCTGGACGCGCGCCAAACACACCAGCAAAAGCCAACAAAATCAAAACGAATCTGCCGAATCTAGGCATGTAAGTTCTCTGATCTAATCTGACGTGGGGGAAAGCTTTAGCGAGAGTGTTCAACCATGAGACGCTTGGCCACACTCTTGCGTTGCATACGAATAACTAACCCTCATAATTTCTTGCTTCGATGTCGCTGCCCAACACGAGAGTTATGAGACCTGTTGTACGATGTTTTGATGACGGAGATTGTTTGTCGCGGAGTTTTGTTTGATCTTGACGGCGTGTTGGCAGATTCAACGCCGGCAGTAGAGCGCGTCTGGCACGGTTGGGCGCTCGAACACGGCTTTGTACCAGAAGAAGTCGTGCGCCAAGCGCACGGCCGGCCCAGCCTTACCACGATTCGCGAACTGCTGCCGGATGGCGATCACGAAAAAGAAAATAGCGAAGTAGAACGCCGCGAAATTGCGGACATCGCGGACGTGATCGCGCTACCCGGAGCAGTAGAGTTGTTGCGGGGGTTGTCACCGAGCCGCTGGGCTATCGTCACCTCTTGCACCGAGCCGCTGGCGCAGGCGCGCATCCGTGCCGCCGGCCTGCCGATGCCCCGATTTCTCGTCACCGCCAGCAATATTCGCCGCGGCAAACCCGATCCAGAACCGTATCTGAAAGGCGCGGAATTTTTGCAGCTGCCTCCCACAGACTGCATCGTGGTAGAAGACGCGCCAGCTGGAATTCGCTCCGGCAAAGCCGCGGGAGCGCGTGTGCTCGCGGTGCGCACGACGAGTCCAGAAAGCGAGTTGCAAGCCGCGCACGCCGATTGGATCGTCGACAACCTCGGCAAACTCGTGCTGCGTTCCGCGGACCAGCGCGTTATCGTGCTGGCAATTTGATACCACCGGACGACGGCGCGGCGCAGCATTCGTGCGTCACGAAAATATTTCCAGTTTCGCCTGTACGCGCGGACAGTAACTTTCTCGCAATGTGCCTCCCGCCATTCCGGCGCGCCACGCGCGAACTTCGCTAAACTCAAGAGGTCAGCCGAACCTCCGTAGAACTTCAGGCGACCAGTTTCCGCAATCGTGCTTACAAGGATCCGGGCAGAAATGGCTACCATTACTCAGGGCCCTGTCGAGGGCAAGTTAGCAGATGTATCTGCCACAACATCGCAGCCGCCGGCATCTGCTGGCGTCGCTTCTGCGCACATCGCCGGCGATCGCGGCCCAGCGGCGCCGCCTCCGGCGACGCAGCGCACCATTCACACCGCGCAACTGATCACCACCATGCTGAAAGCGCACAAGCAGGTCAGCGACCTGATTTTTTCGCCGGGACGCGCCCCGCAAATCGAATCCAACGGCCAACTCGTGGAATTAAGATTCAAAGGCCTGGAAAAACTCACGCCCTACGACACAAATTATGTTGCCAACGATTTGATGGCCGGTACGGATCACTGCAAACAAAAACTCGATAAAGAGGGCTCGACCGATCTTTCCTACGGCATCGAAGGCGTAGGCCGCTTTCGCGTCAACATTTTCCGCCAGCGCGGCAGTATCGCCATCGTGATGCGCGTGATTCCCGACAAAATTCCCGGCTTCGACGAGTTGAAGCTTCCCAAGGTCTTGGAAGAATTGGTCCATCTGCGCAACGGCATCGTGCTGGTCACCGGACCGACCGGCTCTGGCAAGTCTTCCACCCTCGCCGCCGTACTCGACAAAATGAATGAAGAAAAGGCTTACCACATCCTGACCATCGAGGATCCCATCGAGTTCCTGCATCGCCACAAAAAGTCCACCATTCATCAACGCGAATTGCATACCGACACGCCGACATTTTCTCTGGCCCTGCGCGCCGCCTTGCGTCAAGCGCCGAAAGTAATTCTAGTCGGCGAAATGCGTGACCGCGAAACCATCGAAATCGCGCTGGAAGCCGCTGAAACCGGCCATTTGGTGATGTCCACGCTGCACACCATCGATGCTTCCAAAACCGTGGAGCGCATCATCGGCACGTTTCCTCTTGCCGACCAGCAGGCCATTCGCACGCGCCTTTCTAAGGCGTTTCGTTACATCGTTTCGCAGCGCCTATTGCCGAAAAAAGATGGCTCCGGCCGTATCGCCGCCATCGAAGTCCTCAAATCCACCATGCGCACCCGCGATTACGTGGAAAAAGGCGAGAGCGAAGGCAAGAGCCTCCTCGACGCCATGCGCGACGGCGACACCGAAGGCATGCAACACTTTGACGCAGAAATTGAAAAATTAATTCGCAGCGGCATGGTGGATCCTGAAGTGGGTCTGACGTACTCCACGAACGCCGGAAACTTGCGGCTGGAATTAGCGGATTTTTTTGAAAGCGAAAAAAAACCTGGGGCCAAAGCACAACCCAAGCCGGCGGCCAAAGAGACGGAAGTCGAGATTGAGCGCTTCTAAGCCATTTTGAGAGTTGTCATTCCGGGCGCAGCGAGGAACTCTTCGGCATCGCAAGTATCTCGCGATGAATCTGCTTTCCGCTGCCGCTTTGCCGACTTACGCATCGCAAAGCGACGCTTGGTGCAGGACTTGCTCCGCGATAGAATCACACCGTTCTCCAGTTCAGCCTTTCCATCTTTCCTTTGAGGAGTCCGCATGATTAGGTTGCGCACGTTTGTGGGTTTCTGCGCCTTTTTTCTGTGCACACAATCATTACTGATGTCCGCCAGCGCGCAAGACAAAGATAAAGATGCCAAACCGTCCGACGCTGCCGCCGTGCCTGCTCTAACCCCGCCCCCCAAGGAAGAATCGTCCGTCACCGACCACACCGTGCGCGTCGGCGGTCAAGCCATTCCTTACAAAGCGACCGCCGCCACGATTCTGCTGAAAAATGAAAAAGATGAACCGACCGCGCTGATTTATTACACCGCGTACACCCGCAACGATGTAAAGGATTTGAGCCAGCGCCCGCTAGCGTTTGTTTATAACGGCGGCCCGGGGTCGGCATCGCTCTGGCTGCACATGGGATCGTTTGGTCCAAAGCGTGTCGCAATAACCGATGCCGAAGCTTCGCCGCCGGCGCCGTACAAATTGAATGACAACCCGTACTGCCTGCTCGATAAAACGGATCTCGTCTTCATCGATCCCGTGAGCACCGGTTTCAGCCACGCTGTCGGCAAGGCACAGGACAAGGATTTCTGGGGCGTCGACGAAGACGTAAAATCGCTGGCGCAACTCATCAACGCTTTCGTGAATCGCAACGACCGCTGGAATTCGCCGAAATTCTTGATCGGCGAAAGTTACGGCACGTTTCGTTCCGCCGCGCTTTCCAACTATTTACAAAGCACGGACGGCATGTATTTCAACGGCATCGTGCTGATCTCTTCGGTCCTCGACCTCGGCACTATCTCGTTTAATCCCGGCGAAGATATGCCGTACATTTTTTATCTGCCCAGCTATGCCGCCACCGCTTGGTATCACAAAACTTTGAAAGACCGCCCCGCCGAGATGAAGCCGTTCGCTGAAGAAGCGCGAACCTTTGCTTTAACCGAATATGCCAGTGCGCTGATGAAAGGTTCGCGCCTCACGGCCGCGGAAAAAGCGGACATGGCCAAAAAACTTTCGCGCTTCACCGGACTGAGCGAAGACTACATCTTAAAAGCCGATTTGCGCGTCGCCCTCCCGCAATTCATGAAAGAGCTGCAGCGCAGCCGCGGCCTCACCACCGGCCGCCTGGACGCCCGCTTCTCCGGATTTTCCTACGATTTGCTTGGCGAATACGCGGAGTTCGATCCCCAGGATACTTCCATCACTGGACCCTTCACCGCCGTCTGGAATAATTACGTGCGCACCGAACTAAAATTTGGCCAGGACAAGGTCTATCACTCCGCTTCGAACCAGGCCAATCAGCAATGGAACTGGAAACACAACGCCGGTGAAAATTTCGGCTTCCCTGGCTCGCCTAACACCGAAGGCGACTTAATCCGGGCCATGCTCACCAACCCACACCTGAAAATCGAAATCGAAAATGGCTACTACGACCTAGCCACTCCGTTTTTCGCCACCGAATTCACGGTGGAACACTTGGGCTTGCCAGAAAAGTTGCAGAAGAACATCACCCTGCAATATTACGACGCTGGCCACATGATGTACGTCCGCGAAGAAGATCTAGCCAAGCTCAAAAGCAACGTCGCCAATTTCATCGAAGCCGCATCAAAGCCCTAATTTGGCCTGATGACTAACCCCACCGAACTTCAGCGCGTTTGCAGCTTTTGCAGCAGCCCGACAAAGTGCAGATGGCGTCCGACCACGGCGCTGAACGGCGCGGGGTACAGTGGAACATCGCTGGTGAAACTTGTTTCGCTTAAGCCACACGCGGCAAAATGCTCGTTCCACTGCGCACGGCTCTGATAATTGTAAGTAAGCGTTACGCCGTGCGGCCGGTTTCCCACCCAATCCATAAAGCGCAGCGTGCCGTGATCGAGCGCGCTTTCGCTTAGATGATCCTTCAACAACACAAATTTTGCGCTTACGCGCGCGGCCTCTCGCAACAAAACCGAAACATCGCTGGTGTGATGGAGCACGTCCACCAGCATGCCAACATCCACCGAATTATCCGGGAACGGCAGCTTCGACCCGTCGAACGGGTGGCACTCAATCTTGCACCCCGGCCGCACCATCACTTCCACGCCCTTGATGGAAATATCCGGCCGCAGCTGCGCAATCAAGCTGGCGATGGTGCCATCCCCGCAGCCAATATCCAGCACGCGAGCGCCGTGCGGAATCTGCCCCGCCAGCGTTTCTGCGAGCACCCGCACGCGCCGCTGATGTACAAAGGATTGATGGCCGTGCTTCACCGCGGAAAGCAGCAGTGACGATGCACGCGAGGCGGATTTAGGCGCGTCCATTTATTTTCGTTCGTAGTCGCCGATAAACGTCCCGCGGCTGATGCCCAGCATACTGAGGAAGAACGAAGCGAAGATCACCTGCACGCCTAAGAAAAGCCACATCGCCCAGAACAGAATTTGCCGCACTTGATGGAGTTCCCCGAAGCCGCCAGAGGCCCAATTCCAGCTAATCCACGCGCAGCCCGCAAACCCCGCCAAAAACATCACTGCGCCCAGGGCCAGCCCCGATTCGAGTGTCACGCTGCGCAGCACGCGCTTCAGCGACACGCCGCCATGATCGAATCGCTCCGCATAACTGAAAACTTTCGCGAACGCTCCAATCGAAAGAATCTGCGCGCCGAGTAGCGTGAAAAAAACGCCAAAGATCATGGTGTGAATGTCAAGATTGATGCCGCCGACCCGCCGCGGCCCCGGCAGCAACCAAAACACCATCGCCAATCCCAGCCCGCCCAGCGAAGCGCCCGGAAGCAAAAACAACCAGTTCGGAGCGTACAGCAGCATAAATCGCAAGCTGCGCCAGCCATCGCGAAAACTGCGCAGGTGCGGCGCGCGCCCGCGTTTATCTGGCCACAAAATAATGGCAATCTCCGCCACGCGCGCTTTCATCTGCACCGCTTTGATCACCATTTCCAGCGCAAATTCCATGCCCGTGCTGCGCACGTCCAGCCGTTCCGCCAGCGCCCGTGTGAACCCGCGCATACCGCAATACACATCGCCCACGCCAGAGCGAAACAGCGTGTTCAGCAAAAACGTCAGCCCGGGGTTGCCAAAATATTTGTGCAGCGGCGGCATAGCTCCCGGTTTTATGCCGCCCAGAAACCGGTTGCCCATCACCAAATCGTACCCTTCGCGAAGTTTCGCCACGAAATTAGGCACCTCGGTGAAATCGTAGCTATCGTCCGCATCCCCCATGATGATGAACTCGCCATGCGCGGAAGCAATGCCCGCGCGCAGCGCCGCGCCGTAACCTCGTTCGCTTACCGGAACGACGCGCGCTCCATGCTCCTCGGCAATCGCAATCGAGCCGTCCGTCGAACCGTTGTCCGCCACCACCACTTCGCCGCGCAATCCTGCCGCGCGAAACGCCGCGGTAGCCTTGTCGATGCAAAACGCCAGCGAATTGGCTTCATTCAAACAAGGAATCACCACCGACACGTCCAGCAGCGGGCTGCTGGCGCGTGAGGCAAATGTCTGCGGCTCGGCGTTCACAATCGTGGTCATGCTCTCAATCCATCATATCCCCGCCGACGCTCCGTTTCACGCACTAGCTGTCGCTGATGTCGCGAAACAAGCCTGCCTATCAACCGCCCGTCGCGAGTAGAGTCTGCAGCGGATTCTTGCGTGGCTCCGGCACTTTCGTGCGAAAATTCTCCGACCTATGTTTGCCGCGCGTAATTTTCAAGTGACCTGAATCGCGCCTGCCCGAATCACGTTTCGTTCGGAGATATCTAGCTCTTGTTCAGTTCCTTACAAGAAACCGCGGTCCTCTTCGCGTCCAACGCCACAGTTTTTTCCCTGGTCATTCTTTTCGCCTTCGTTCTCATCGCCATCCCAAAAAATAATGCCGCTGAAAAACTCCTCGAAAAGGTTGAAGCCTCCTTTGCGGCATTTTCTCGACACAAGAGTTTCGCCATGCTCGCGCTATTCTTCTCCGTGATAGCCCTCCGCCTTTCCGTTTTGCATTTCCTTCCCATCCCCATCCCCGGCATTCACGACGAATTCAGCTACCTGCTGATGGGCGACACCTTCGCGCACGGCCGACTCGCCAATCCCTCCCACGCGATGTGGCGCAGCTTCGACACCTTCCACGAAAATTGGCTGCCCACCTATTCCTCGATGTATCCGCCGGCACAAGGCCTCGTGCTGGCCTTCGGCCAAATCCTCGGCAATCCGTGGATCGCCGTCCTGTTCAGCGACGCCGCCATGTGCGCCGCAATTTTCTGGATGCTGCAAGCATGGATGCCCACAAGATGGGCGCTGCTTGGCGCCGTTCTGGCCGCGCTAAAGCTGGGCATCGCCAGCTACTGGATGAACAGCTACTGGGGCGGCGCAACAGCCGCCATCGGTGGCGCGTTGGTCCTCGGAGCGCTACCGCGCATTCGCAAACACGCGCGCCCGCGTGACGCGCTCGCCCTTGCGTTAGGCATCGCCATTCTCGCCAACAGCCGCCCCTACGAGGGTCTGCTGCTTTGCATTCCCGTCGCGATCTGGCTCGCCGCATGGCTCACCGATCGCGTTAAAACCTCGCACATGCCGTCAGGCGCCCGCCTTCCCCGCCTTCTAGTTCCCCTTACGCTCTGCCTCGCGTTAACGGCCGGCACCATGGCCTATTACAATTTTCGCCTCACCGGCCACTCATTGCTCTTCCCCTACACCCTCAACGTGAAGACGCACGTCACCGGCCCAATTTTTTTGTGGCAGTACGCCAAACCGCGCATGCACTACGACAATCAGCAATTTGAAGATTTCTACAACGGCTGGGAGCGCGAAGAGTACGACCACACCTGGAAGAGCGTCATCGCCGTCTCGCGCGTGAAATGGCTTCGCCTCAAATCCGTATTTTTCTGGCCGGCAACGCTTTTGCTGCTCCCCGCATTCCTCTTCGTCTTCCGCGACAAACGCATTCGCCTGCTGCTGTATGTACTTTCCATCTGCACTGCCGGAATCTTCGTCGCCGTCTGGTCCAATCCGCACTACGCCGCACCCATCACCTGCGTCATCTTCGCGCTGCTCGTGCAATCCATACGTCACCTCCGCGCGTGGAAGTTTCCCGGCCGGCCGCTTGGTGCCGCTATTTCCCGCGCGCTAGTCATCTTACTCGCCGTCCAAACCTTCGCCAATGTCCGCAACCACATCTGCGATCCCATCGGGTGGACCTGCACCGGCGACGTCAGCCGCGTCGCCATCATCCAACGCTTAACACAAACTCCCGGCAAGCACCTCGTCATCGTTCGTTACGGAGACGACCACAACATTCACGACGAATGGGTCTTCAATGGTGCGGACATCGAGGGCGCAAAAGTTCTCTGGGCCCGCGAACTCGACCCCGAACAAAATGCCAAACTAGTTCACTACTTCAGCGACCGCTCCATCTGGCTGGTCGAACCCGATTCGGACAACGAAGAACTCGAGCCCTACGCCGTAGCTCCGACGCCCGCGCCGTGAACGCGCATCGCCGCACCGCATAGTGGTAACCGTCCCGCCAACGCCGCCGCGCTTGCTGCACGCCGCAACACCGCTATCGTGCGAAACTTTATATACACAAATATTCTGGAAACATATTGATGAAACCCGCTCCGCAACAATTCGCCCCCGCTGCTTCCACCGCCGATCCATGGGAAGCCGCCTATTCGCGCTTCGAAACTCCGGAACAGGAAATTCGCAAGTTCGTCGCTCGCCTGAAAGAATCGGCCGCCGGCGAGTGGCCCAAAGATTCCGAAATCGTCGAACTTTTCTGCGGCCGCGGCAACGGCCTGCACGCCCTCGAGCAACTCGGCTTTTCCCGCATCGAAGGCGTTGATCTTTCGCCACGTCTTTTGGCGCAATACACCGGCGCGGCGAAATGCACCGAAGCCGATTGCCGCAAACTCCCCTTCGCTGACCGCTCGAAAGACATCGTCATCGTGCAAGGCGGCCTGCATCACTTGCCAACTCTCCCCGCCGATCTCGACCAAACATTTGCAGAAATTCGCCGCGTCCTGCGTCCCACCGGCCGTGTCATGTTCGTCGAGCCGTGGTCCACGCCATTCCTCCGCTTGGTCCACATCATCTGCGAAAATCCGCTCGCTCGTAAACTTTCGGTAAAATTTGACGCTCTCGCCACCATGATCGAGCACGAGCGCCGCACCTACGAGCAGTGGCTGACGCAACCGGAACTCGTCCTCGCGGTTGCCGAAAAATATTTCGTTCCTGCCCAGCAATCGTTCACCTGGGGCAAATGGCGCTTTGTTGGCACTCCCCGCCCTTAAGTCACCGCTCACCCTTAAAAGCACTTCTTAAAAGCGCCAACCGTGCGCGCACTAAAAAAATGTCGTCCCAGCGAGTATCTGCTGACCTTTTCCTTAACCAAGCACCAACGCTTCCGTCCTTGTCTTCCTCCTCGCCATACTTCCACCTTGCTTTTTCCCGCGCCCCCATTACTATGGCCTACTCCGGACGCAAGTCCGTCAAACCTTGACCACTTCCTCCGACGCCACTCCCAAGCCCGCCCTGCGCACCGGCAAACTCCTGCAAGTCCTCGGCATCTGGTTCGGCATCGCCGCCGCCATCGGCAACACCATCGCCGCAGGCATCGTTCGCACTCCCGGCGACATCGCCAAGCTCCTTCCCAATTACTGGCTCTTTTTCGCGGTCTGGATCTTAGGCGGCGTCTATGCGCTTCTTGGCGCATCGTCGCTGGCGGAACTCGGCGCCGCCATCCCACGCAGCGGCGGCCAATACAATTACGCCCGCCGCGCCATCGGCGAGTACGCGGGATTTTTTGTCGGCTGGAGCGATTGGCTCTCCACCTGCGGCACCAGCGCCGGCGTGGCCATCGTCATCGGTGAATACACTGCGGCGCTCTTCAATCCGCTCGAGCCTTACAAAAAAAGTATCGCCATCGCGGTAGTTCTCTTCTTCTTTGTCCTGCAGTGGCGCGGCGTAAAATGGGGCAGCGGCGCGCAGCTCGTCACGTCCGTCATGAAAACCGCCGCCTTTGTCATTCTGGTGCTGGCCTGTTTTTTTCTTGGCGGACCTGCTCACCACGCAGCCGCGGCCGCCGCCGGAAACGCTACAACGCCGCTACCTGCGGGATGGCTCCTCGGTGTCGCTTTCGTCGTCGGCCTGCAGCAAGTCATTTACACCGTCGATGGTTGGGATGGCGTCATCTACTTCAGTGAAGAAGTAAAAAATCCCGGTCGCGATATTCCGCGCGCCATCTTCGGCAGCGTTTTTTCCATCATGGCTATTTATTTGTTGCTGAACGCCGCGGTGCTCTACGTTCTTCCCATGAGCGAAGTCTCCGGCGACATCTTCGTTCTCGGCACCGCGGCGGCTAAAATCTTTGGCCGCTACGGCGACACCATCGTCCGCTCCATCATGATCGTCTCGCTGCTCAGTTGCATCAATGCTTGCCAAATGTTTTGCACGCGCATCCTCTACGCCATGAGCGCCGACCGCCTCTTCTTCAAACGCGCCGCGCGCGTCAACACCGGCGGCACTCCAGTCACCGCACTATTCCTAAGCACGGTCGTCGCCATCATCTTCGTCCTCGGCACCTTCGAACGCGTCATCGCCATGCTCTCGTTCTTCTTCGTAGCCAACTACACGCTCTCCTACACCTCGCTTTTCATCCTGCGCCAACGCGAACCTAATCTCGACCGCCCCTACCGCGCCTGGGGCTATCCATGGACCACCGGCATCGCGCTATTAGCTTCCGCAGCCTTCCTAATCGGCTCCATCGCCACCGATCGTGACAATGCTCCGCTAGCCGCAGCCATGCTCGTTCTCAGCTACCCTATTTTTTGGATGATGAAAAGACTGTCAAAACCCGCGCCGTAACCCGGGGAACGCCAAACTCGAGATTGGCGTCTTCGGGCTCATGAACTTCCAATTGCCGCGTCTTTCACTTTTACCGCCGAGCGCACGTTTCGCTTTTCTGCCAATCAACCATATCGCCAAGCTTCCTCGTCCTATGCAACCTTCTCCGCCACCGACTTCGCCTGCAAAAAATGCAACAAATAATCTTTCCCGCCGGTCTTCGAATCCGTCCCAGACATATTAAATCCCCCAAACGGATGCGCTCCCACCATCGCCCCAGTACATTTCCGGTTCAAATAAAGATTCCCGACAAAAAACGCTTCCTCCGCTCGCGCAATCTTCTCTGGATTCCGCGAATACACCGCTCCCGTCAATCCAAACTCCGTGTCATTCGCAATTGCAAGCGCATGCTCAAAATCCCGCGCCTTAATCACCGCCAACACCGGACCAAACACTTCTTCCTGCGCAATTCGCGACTTTGGATCCACATCCGCAATAATCGTCGGCTCCACAAAATATCCGTCGCCCGCCGCGCGTCCCCCGCCCAGCACCAGCTTTCCTTCTCTCGCTCCGACATCGATATATCCTAAAATACCTTCCATCGCCGTCGCGCTCACCACCGGACCCATATAATTTTTCTGTTCGTCGCTCGGTCCCACGCTGATCTTCTTGGCTCGCTCCACCAATTTCTCCACAAACGAATCGAATACCTTCTCCGACACGATCGCTCGCGAACACGCCGAACACTTCTGCCCCGAATAGCCAAACGCCGCCTGCGTAACGCCCTCCACTGCCGAGTCCAGGTCCGCCTCCTCATCTACAATCGTCGCGTCCTTGCCGCCCATCTCCAGCACCGCGCGCTTGATCCAAATCTGTCCTGGCGCACGCTTCGCCGCCGCCTCGCTGATGATCAATCCCACTTCTTTCGATCCAGTGAACGCGATGTACCGCGTCTTCGCGTGCTTCACCATCGCGTCGCCTGCCACTTCGCCCGTCCCGGTAATAAAATTCAGCGCCTCGCGCGGCACTCCCGCTTCGTAAAATATCTCCACCACCTTCGCCGCCACCGCCGGCGCCTCCTCCGACGGCTTCAACACCACCGTATTCCCCGTCACCAGCGATGCCGCCGTCATTCCCGCCGCAATCGCCGCCGGAAAATTCCATGGCGGAATCACCGCTCCTACTCCCAATGGCAAATACACCAGATAATTCTTCTCGCCCTTCTGCGGCGTCACTGCATGTTCCCCCGCCAGCCGCAGCATCTCCCGCCCGTAAAACTCGCAAAAATCAACGGTCTCCGCGGTATCCGCGTCCGCTTCCATCCACGACTTCCCTACCTCATAGCAAATCAGCGCGGAGAGTTCGAACTTGCGCTCGCGAATAATCTGCGCCGCGCGAAAAATGATCTCCACTCGCCGTTCCGCCGGCACCCGCTTCCAGTTCGCAAACGCCTCATGCGCCGCTTCTACCGCCTGCCCCGCCTGCTCCGCGCTCGCCAATTGAAACACGCCAATCACCTGCGATGGCCGCGACGGATTCGTCGAATACAGCTTCTCCGTCGTAAAAACCCTCTCTCCACCGATATACATCGGATACTCGCGCCCAAACTCCCCCGCAACCTTGACCAGCGCGTCTTCCATGGCCTTCTTATTTTCAGGCCGCGCAAAGTCCACAAACGCCTCGTTCACAAATTCCCCAACCGACAATTTCACTTCCGCGGTAGCCATAACGCACTCTTCTCCTAGCCTCGCAAACATCCAATTCTACTGCGTTCCCAAACCACCCCACAAGCCGCTGCCGACCCGGCAGCGCCGGGGACAATCGATTCTGAATTTACAAATCCACTGCCCTCGTTCGAATTGCTCCTTTTGTCGCCGTCTGCGAAAATGTCGTCCGTGACCATCGCTAGAGACTCATTCTTGTTTCTTGCCATGCTCGTCGTTGCCACTGGGGGCTGTAATGGAAAGACACGAGCGCGAGAAGGTTTGTCCAATCGACGGACAAGCACCCGAATGGTCAAAACAGATGGACGCCAGAACCTGTGAATACTTCCACTTCAGCTCTATCGAACGCCAAACTCATTCGTGGATAGCGCCCTGCGTGCCAACTAAAGAGCGCTAAAGATTATCTGGGTCTTGCTCTTTCGAGCCGATCGTACACAATCAACTTGGTCAGCGAAGGATCAATAGCCTTAGCAGAGACATTGGGCATCGAATCCAGCCCCCGGCATGGCGGGCAGGATGGCGACGTTGTCTAAATCATTCTGTCCGGCTTCTGGAAATCGGAGACCAAGGAAACTCGAAGAGATCCTCGCCAAGTCGAAGCAATTGTGTTTGAGGCCTGGGGTGGACTTGAAAAATTAAATGCGTGTTTGGCTAGAGAATAGATGCGATACGGCAGTCATCAACTTAACTTCCCTCATCGATGCCGCCGTCGATTTAGTCCACCAACGCTGTCGCACACCGCGCGTCTATTTCGTTACAGAGGAAGATCTGCGACGGTTGCCGCCGCCGTCGCGTTGCCGCGAATGACTCCAGACTGATTTGTGAAGAAGTAACGCTGACCGCTCGAACCCGGGGTCACCGGTTGCGCGGTGTTCGAATACGTCAAGCTAGGTGTCTTGCCGTCGCTTGTAAAGGTGAAGCTGTAGCCGCTCTTGGTGCCGCCTGACAATACGACGTCGACCAAATCAGCAGTCGCGGAAGTCGCTCCCGTGCCCGCCGCCACTGGCTTCAACACCGCCAACGAAGCTGGATACCCCGTGGCCGGATATTCCGTGGAGTACGCTATTGCTGCCGTGTTCACGGTGCGCAAAGAACCGACCGCCGAAGCTTCGTTCGCAGCCATGCGTGAACGGAGCAAGTTCGGAATCGCGATTGCTGCGATGATCAAAATAATCGCCACAACGATCAGAAGTTCGATTAGGGAAAAGCCTTTTTGACGTGCCTTCATAGTCGGTAATCCACGCTTTCCGAGGCGGGTTAATCTCATTTTTCTTCAGAACTCTGTAGTGCACGCCTGTGGCCCATTTTCGTGCTCGGACGTGACTCGACAGAGTATTATCGCTAGCGTTTTCAATGGTTTGCAAAGCTAGAAGGATAGGTTTAGTGGCTAGTGACAAAAAAGGGCAATCGGTAATGCCGGAACCTGTCGAGATCATCGCAAAAGCCCGCTCGAGACTCCACGGCCCATCGCGAAAAAAATTATTGCGAGCCGCCCTTAGGCGCTAGGAAGCAGTCTGCGAGTTTCCAGGATTGTTCTCGATCGACATTCCAGGTAGGTCAAGAAAGCTGTAGCGCTTTGTTGACATCCGTCATAATCGCCGCCGCCGTAGGCTCCGTCAGCCCGCCCGCCAGCGTTGTCGGCACGCCACGCGCTTCCGCGTCCACGCGGTAAGAAATCGGCCCCAGCTTGCTCAGCGCCCAATTCATCCCCGCCACCACATTCTGCTGACCGCTGTTCGGGTGCGCATCCGCCACCACGATGACATCCCCGGCCGCTTGCCGCACGTGGTTTCGCACAATCACGCGGTGAATCGCCTCTTTCGGGATGGTTGCCCCGCCGACCTCGATCCCCGTCTTCGAAACGCGAAATTTCGCCGGCGTGCGGTACTGCGTCGCTTGCTTTGAATGCATCAGCAAATACATTGCGCCGTAACAAAACGCCGCCGCCACCAACCCCGCAAAGAAACTCATCGACAGCGCAATTAACACCAGCAATGTCCCAGGTATAGCCACCAGCAGCCACGGATACGGCACTTTCTCCGGTACCGTCGAAATCTCCGTCGCATCCCCCACCTGTTGCGTGTCATATCCTGCCATGTTCACCCCTCCAGCTAAAAAATTCCCCCACTCGCTCCGCACGCAGTTCCCCAGCATCACCAACATTTTCCAGATAAATTTCCCAAGGATTTGCGCAGCGGGGCCCGAACGGGACCGTTATACACCGAACGCTCGCCTAACGCACGCTTTCTTACTCGCCCACGGGCCTCTAGCCGAGGGTGCCAGACCCAAACGTTTTATTTCGGGCTCGCCTCTTCGTTGAACTCCAGATTCACCGGCTGCTCCGGAAGATGCTTCTCAAGCAGATTTGTCACCGGCACTTCGGCGCCAACGACCTCCAGCTTCGTGCCGCTCAGCCAAACTTCTCCCGCTCCGTTCAACAAAATCCCAAAGGAAATCCCCGTGGCATCCCTCGGAACATCCAACACCACCTCATAGCGTTGCCACTCTGTCGTCCCTTTGATTGGCCGCTTCTGCATATTATCGAACCCGAGCGATTCCGTCCCCCGGTCCACGCGCAGCCACAGCCCTGCCCAGCTCATGACTCTCTCGGATTTTACAACTCCACTCAGCCGTATCCTGCTTCCCTTGTATTTCTCCGCGCTAATACTTTGCATCATCGTCCCGAATCCGTCGGAGGCGGTCGACCTACTCTTTAAATAGGCGCTGCCATGGCCCTCAAACGCCTGTCCCCCGTCCACACCGGCGTCAAAATCGCCGGGCTTACTTCCTGCGAGCAACCATCCTTTTGGCACATCGGCTTTCAACGCGAGCGCCGCCACCATGCTAACCGCGGCGACGAGCAATAGAACCTTCCGATAACACGTTCGAAATTCCCGCATACCGCCTCCTGCACCACGTAATCTCTTCGCGCAGCGCAGCTCTAAGCGCCGCCAACTGCCTACTGGCTGGCTGCCCATTCTAGCCGAGCTCATACGATCCATCATTTTTTGTCGGTAAAAATTTCAAATTCCAGGAGGGCGGTCAGTAGCGTGGCCGGTGTCGCGTTGTCGCCAAAAGTCTCGCTCACATGCGCAAAACAATCGAGATTTCCTGGACCGAAAACGAAGCTGCCGCCCAGCTGAAAGGGATTCCGCCCCAGTTTGTGCTGTTGATGTCCCGCCGCACGCGCTCGCTTGCGGCTTTTAAGATTATCCCGCCGCAAAATATGCAGCAGATTCGCCACGCCCAAGCCCGCAACGGCATACGCCTCGCGACGTTCGTCGATCAGCAACGGAAACGTAATCCCCGTCTCTTCGCGAAACATCCGCGCATAATTTCGGTCGCCCAAACTAATCGCGGCCAGCGCCGCGCCCCTCTCTCTAAACTCGCTTTCGTGTGCGCGCAACTGCGCGACGTGCTCTCGGCAAAAAATTCACCCATAATGCCGCAGAAAAACCACCACCGCCGCCTGCGTCTCCCACAACTTGCCCAGCCGAAACTCTTTTCCATCCGCATCCGGCAAAACTATCTCCGCCAGCCGCGCGCTCAGTGTTTCTTGCATCACAAAATCGCCCTCGCCGCGCCATCATACTTCTGCCATTGCCGCTCCGCTCATCTTATTTCCTCTCGACAGCAGCCCGAAAAATCTGGCACTCGCTATCTGCTCCAAACGGCGGGACTTACAAGATCCCTCAAATTTTACTTGACGCGTCGCCACGTACCATTCTCTTCGCTAATACTTGCGTCTAGCCGCTTTGAACTCCCCGAAACTCTTGGTTTTCCCTGTAGCGAGACTCGTCGAGCGCTCTAACCCACGCAGAATGAACAGGGTCGAAAAACTCTGGGTCGCCAGTGAAGGCGTGCTGAAATTAAAGGACTTAATGCCATGAGCTCCTTTGCCGGGCGTTGAGCGATTTTCGTGGCGTTTCGCGGGCCGTAGGCCCAAGGGGACCCTTTCGCAAAACAACCGAGTGGGGTGGCCAGCGACCAGGGCTAAACCAGTTCGCCGACCGCCTTGGCAAACACTTGCGTATGTAAGTCCACGTCCTCCGCGGAAGTCGCCGGACACATCAGCGCCATATTGTGAAAAGGAGTCAGCAGCACTCCGCGATTCAGTGCATAAAGATGGAGAAAGCGCTCGAGTTCAAAATCGGCAGCTGCGGCGGACTCTCCACCGTTGCGGGGCGCTTGCGGGCAAAACGTATACTCGGCGCGGCAACCGAGTTGCGTAACATTCCATGGCAATTTCGCGGCGCGAATTTTTGCCGCAACGCCGTCGGCAAATCGCGCGGCCAGCGGAATCATGTGCTCAAATGCCGCGGGAGTCAGCACCTGCTCCAGCGTAACGCGCATCGCTGCCAGCGACATTGCGTTTCCGGAAAGAGTTCCGCCGATGCCACCAACGTCGCAATCTTCGAGTTCAATGCGCGCGGAAATTCTCTGCGCTACCTCTTCGGTGCACCCGTAGGTCGCGCCGGGAATTCCGCTGCCAATGGCTTTGCCCAGCACAAAAAGATCTGGCTGCAAATTCCAGAGCCGCGTGCAGCCGCCCGGGCCGGCGCAAATGGAGTGCGTTTCGTCCGCAATAAAAAGCGAACCATAACGTTTCGCGAGTTGCTGCGCGGCAACCCAGTAGTCTTCGTCCGGCAGAATGATGCCCACATTAGTCATCGCTGGCTCAGCAAGCACGCACGCCACATCGTTGTGTCGCAGTGCCTCTTCCAGCGCGTTCAGATCGTTGAACTCCACGACGCGCGTCGTTTCCGCTGGATCGACCGGGGGCCCGATGTTCCCGCGCCGCGGGCCCACGACACCGTCGTACAGCGAGGCGAACGTTTCATCCACCGTGCCGTGATAGCAATAATGAAACACCAGAATTTTTGCGCGCTGCGTGATTTCCCGTGCGATGCGAATCGCAAAACGATTT
>Ga0182024_10000481_pt1 | contig 102139 bp, 82 predicted proteins | sample P32metaG_FD_120480 | JGI IMG/M metagenome (GOLD analysis project Ga0182024, IMG submission 120480) | Permafrost microbial communities from Stordalen Mire, Sweden - P3-2 metaG (Illumina Assembly) | ecosystem: Environmental > Terrestrial > Soil > Wetlands > Permafrost | place: Sweden: Stordalen... | reverse complement strand
AGGGCTAACTAAGAATGCCCTTGGTTCAACCGCCGGATGCGGAAAACCGCATGTCCGGTGGTGTGGGAGGGTGGCGGGGCGCAATCCCCGTCACTCGACCCGATCCAGGGGGTCCGCCCCACATTAATGCCTAATCCCAGGAGTGCGTGCGCCACGAGCCTCAGCCCTGTATCCATTCCATGGTCTTGGCGGCCAGCCGGTCGAAGGCGCGCACGGCCAGCTCCAGATGCTCTTTCCTGGTGTCCTCGATCTTGTTATGGCTGATGCCGCGCAGAGATTGCACAAACATCATTACGGTCGGGATGCCGGCTCTGGAGACCTCGGCTGCGTCATGCAACGGACCGGATGGAAGGCGATGCGCAACGCCGGCGATTTCTTTGATCGCCTGCTCACAGCGATCGACCAAGGCTGGATGAAATTGGATGGGCTCGATGTTCCAGATCCGCGACCATTCGACGGTGCATTTCTCTTCGCGGGCGAAGCGCTCGCTAGCTTCGCGCGCATCGCGATACATGGCGGCCAACACCCGCGCATCGAGATCGCGCTGATCGAGCATAGCTTCGCAGCGGCCGACCACGGCAGTCACGATGCCGGGAAAAGTCTTGACACTGCCGATGGTGCAAACGGCATCCGGATGCCGGCCTGCGATCGCGCGGATTTCGAGCGCCAGTTTCGCGGCGGGGGCCAGCGCGTCGTGCCGCGCCTTCATCGGCGTTGAACCGGAATGCGCCTCCTGGCCGTGGAAAGTGACGGCGTGACGCTCCACGCCTTTGGTGCCGAGCACGACTCCGAGCGGCAGACCGAGGCTTTCGAGCACCGGTCCTTGTTCAATGTGCAGTTCGAGATAAGCGGCAGCGTTCTTTTGTTCGCGCGCCGCATCGGGGAAGCGATCAATCTCGACGCCACAGCGCCGTAGCGCGTCTTCCAGGCGAATGCCGTCCTTGTCGGTACGTTTGCGGTCGGCTTCGATCGAGTGAGTTCCGGCAAAAGCGGAAGAACCGAGCAGGCTACGGCCGAAGCGCGCGCCTTCTTCATCGGCCCAGTCGGCCAGGCGAATGGTGATGGGGGGGCGGCCAGAAAATTCAGCCGCTATCCGCCGCAACACTTCGAATGCGGATAAAAAGCCGAGAGAACCGTCCAGCCAGCCGCCGTTTGGGACGGAGTCAAGATGACTTCCAAGCAGCAGCGATTTTTCAGACGCACCCGGAAGTGTCACCCAACGATTGCCCGCCGAATCGAAGTGGTGTTCTACCGGCAAGCCTTGCAGTTTCGATTCGAACCACGACCGGGCTTTGAGCCAGGTGTCGGTCCAGGCAACACGCTGCGCGCCGTTCTCATCGGCGGTGAGATCGCGCAGTTCCTTGAGCTCCTGTATTGTCCGCTGGGGATCGAGAGGCATTAGTTAGTCATTCCCTTATAGTTCCACCGGAGCGCGCGCATTCCGAAGGACTCGCCCAAGTAAATATTGCCCTTTGAATCGCTGGCGATGCTGTGAATATGAAAAAACTGCCCCACTCCGTGCCCTCCATGCCCGCCAAAGAACCCGATCACCGCGAGCGTATTGCGATTGAGGATCTGCACCTTCTTGTTGCTGCCGTCGGGCACATAGAGGAACTGCTGCTGCTTGTCGGGTGAGAAGGCGATATCAAACGCGGTGCCTTCGGGCGTAGATGTCTTGCGCTCGATAAAAGCTTCCTTGATGAAAGTCCCGTCGGGGTGGAAGACCTGAATGCGGTTGTTTACGCGGTCACCCACGTACACCAGGTCGTCGTTCGAAATACGAATTCCATGTACGGTGTTGAACTGCCGCGGGCCGGGCCCTTCATATACTCGCGTGCGAGGGGCAGCGTCATCGGGCTTATCTCCATAGGCGCCCCAGTGCCGCTTGTAGGCGCCGGTGTCGGCATCGAAAACAATGACTCGCCGGTTGCCGTAGCCATCAGCCACGAAAACCTCATTGGTCTTCGGATAGACGCAAATGCCGGCGGGTCTTTTCAGATTCTGGGTGTCGTTACTGCCCCCGGATTGTCCGTGATGGCCGATCTGCAAAAGGAATCTGCCGGTTTTCGTGAACTTGAGGATATTGGTGTCCTTGTCGGAGTTTCCGCCCACCCAAACATTTTCCTTGTAGTCGACGAAGATGCCATGTTCGTTGTCGGGCCAATCGTAACCCTGGCCTGGGCCTCCCCACCCTTGAATAAAATTACCGGCTTGATCGAATTCGATGATGGGCGGCGCTGGAATGCAGCAATCAGCTTCAGGCGGGTTGAGGGCGGCGTACTTGTCGTTGTTGTCCAAGGTTCGAGGGCGGCTGGTGACCCAGATATGATCGTGCGAGTCCACATAGATTCCAGAGACCTGGCCTAACATCCAGTTGTTGGGAAGTTGCTTGGGCCAGTAGGGATCGGGCTCGAAGCGCGGGACGCCGGCGTCAGAAGCCTGGGCATTGTGGAATGTGGTTGGGATTATTAGCGCAGCGGCAAGGGCGAGCAACGCGATACCGGTAAGAGGCGTCAGCCTGACAGGCTTCATACGCGATCTCCTTTTCGCTAACATTATATGGTCATGAGAGCCATTCATCGACGAGATTTTCTAGCGAGGGCTGCCGCCGGCGGTTCGATTATGCTGCTTCGATCGGCTTATGGGGCGGCTGAACGGAGGCTGGAGGGCATCTTTCCGATCATGCAGACGCCCTTCAATGACTCCGGCGCTCCGGACTTGGAGACCTTTGCGCGGGAAGTGCAATTCCTCGACCGCATTGGAGTGCAGGGGATGGTGTGGCCGCAATTGGCCAGCGAATTTCCGTTGTTGATTTATGACGAAAGGCTGGCGGGCGCCGAGGCGCTTATGCGCGCCAACCGGGCTTTGGATGCGAAGACCCGGCCGGCAGTGGTGATCGGAGTGCAGGCTTCCGATGTCGAGACTGCGGTGAAATATGCGCGCCATGCCGACAAACTCGGTCCGGACGCGATCATCGCGATTCCGCTGAACGGAGGCAAGGACGAAGCCAAGCAGATGGAATATTACGCAGCCATAGGGGCGGCGTGCAGCCGGCCGTTGATCGTGCAGACTATTGGCGCGATGAGCGTTGACCTAGTGTTGCGAATGGCCAAAGAGATTCCAACGCTGCGGTACGTGAAGGACGAAGCGGGAGCGACGCTGCCTCGCCTGACCGAATACCGGAAGCGCGGGCAGTCACTACAAGGCGTCTTCACGGGTAAGCACGGCCCTACATTCCTGGACGATTTAGCGCGCGGAGCAGTGGGGAATATGCCGGCGGCGGGCTTCGCCGATCTTTATGTGGCGGCGTGGCGGGATTGGACCAGCGGCCAGCGCGAACAGGCCATGGAAGTATTTGCGAAGACCCTGCTGCTGATCGCCGACGCGCAGGCATACGGGGTTGCCGGGCAGAAATACATTCTCCAATTGCGCGGCGTGTTTCCGAACACAAAATGTCGCGGTGACGCTGCCCCGCTTGACGATGAAGCGAAAGAGGCCATCCGTCGCACGGTGGCGTATACTCAGCGGTGGTTCCGCGGCGGAGTGTAGCAACTGTCTCCCCATGTCCCCGGTTCTTTCAGTAGAAGATCTGCGCAAATTGTATGGCGAGGCGGTGGCTGTCGACGGAATCTCGTTCGAAGTGGGCCGCAACGAGATCGTCGGACTGTTGGGTCCTAATGGAGCGGGGAAGACCACGACTATTAACATGGTTCTGGCCGTTCTGGAGCCGAGCGGAGGGAAGATTTTCATTGAAGGTATCGATATCGCCGAGTATCGCGCCCGAGCGCTGGAATACACGAACTTCGCCGCGGTCTATGCTCCCTTGCCGGGAAATCTGACGGTTTATCAAAACCTGCGCTTTTTCGGAATGATGTACGCGGTGAAGCAATTGAGAGACCGCATCGAAGCACTGCTGGAGCAGTTCGATCTTCAGAGATTCAGAGATGTGAAGTGCGGCGTGCTTTCATCCGGCGAGCAGACTCGGGTGGGGCTGGCGAAAGCCTTGATCAACGATCCGCAACTGCTGCTGCTGGACGAGCCGACGGCATCGCTCGATTCGGCGACGGCCCGCGATATTCGGGCCCGTATTCGCGAGAACACCGCGCGCGGCACGGCGGGGGTGCTGTGGACCTCGCACAATATGTACGAAGTGGAAGAAGTCTGCGATCGCGTGCTGTTTCTTTCGCGCGGGAAGATTCTGCTGGAAGGCGATCCTAAAACATTGCCAGGCCAGCACGGCAAAGAGACGCTGGAAGAACTGTTCGTGACAGTAGCGCGCGAACCGCTCACGCTGGAGCGGGTTTGATCGCGATGAATTTCAAGCGTGTAGCGGCTATCATGCTGCGGCAGTTTTATTTGTACCGGGGAAGTCCGGTGCGGGTGGTGCCGCTATTTGCATGGGTAACCGTCGACATCGTGCTGTGGGGATTCATCACCAAATACCTCAACGGCATTGCTTCTCCCGGCTTCAATTTCATCCCGGCGCTTTTGGGAGCGGTGCTGCTGTGGGACTTCTTCATCCGCGTGATGCAGGGAGTGACCATGGCGTTTTTCGAAGATGTGTGGTCGCGCAACTTCTTAAATATTTTCGCGACGCCTCTTTCTATTTCGGAATATATTGCGGGCCTGGTGCTCTCCGCCATCGCGACCAGTTCCGTGGGATTGGTAGTGATGCTGGTGTTGGCGAGCCTGGTTTTCGGACTGTCGTTTCTGGTGTATGGCGCGCTGCTAATCCCATTCCTGCTGGCGCTGTTTCTATTCGGCATCGCACTCGGCATTTTCGCGTGCGGGATGGTGCTCCGATTCGGGCCGGCATCGGAATGGCTGATCTGGCCAATTCCGGCCGTATTGTCGCCGTTCGCCGCGGTCTTCTATCCGCTCTCGACGCTGCCAGGGTGGATGCGGGTGATCTCCCGCGCGCTGCCGGCGTCGTATGTATTCGAGGGCATGCGAACGATCGTAGCCGGCGGAGCCTTGTCGGGAACCACGCTGGCGGCGAGCAACCTGCTTGCCTTGGCATATATTCTGCTGGCATCCTGGTTCTTCACGCGCATCTATTACCAAGCCGTGCGCACCGGCCTGATCGCGCGCTACAGCGCCGAAAGCGTAAGCTGAGAATCCGTGGCAACTGGCCCGCGTACTCAATTTAGATTCTGGATTTCAGTACTGCTGCTGCTAGCCTTGATGGCTGGATTCCAGATCTGGTCAGCCAGACAAGAGAGCCAGGTATGGGACGAGGGGTTCGAGTTAGGGTCCGGGTATAGTTACCTGAAGACCGGGAAATTGCGCTTCAATATCGAACAGCCGCCGCTGGCGAAAGTGCTGGCTGCGTTACCGCTGCTGTATCTCAATCCACGCCTTCCGGTAGAGGATCCGAGCTGGATAAACAAGCAAGACATCGACTTCGGATATGCGTTCATGTTTCACACCGGCGTTCCGGCCGACACGATGTTGATGGCGGCGCGAAGCAGCATCATCCTGCTCACGGCCGCGCTCGGCCTACTGATGGCGGCGTGGACCAGGCGCAGATTCGGCGATGGGCCGGCCCTCCTGGCGGTTGCGTTCGTAGCTTTCGATCCGAACATCCTCGCGCACGGCCACTATGCCACTACCGACCTGGGCGCCACCTTTTTCGTCTTCGCCGCCTGCATTGCCTGGGACGCGTTTCTGGGTTCGGGGCGCAAGCTGCATCTGGTGCTGGCGGGTATTCTGGTTGGCTTCGCGATCGGGACAAAGTTTTCAGGGCTAATGCTATTCCCGATCTATGGGCTGCTCTATGCGGCGCGGTGGTGGCAACAGAGGAAGGGCTTTTCACTTTTGCATTTCGCGGCTTCTCTGATAGCAGTAGCGGCAATTGCTTACATTGCTGTCGTTGCTGTCTATATGCCGGAAGCGAAGTTTTTCGTGCCCGCATGGGCCATGAAGAGACCGGGGCCGCCGCTCCAGACGGTTGTGGATTGCAGGACTATGCTGGGCGGTCTGCTGTGCGGGGCTGGGCGGGTGGCGTCGCTGCAAGCGAATTCCTTCGTTCACGGCTTGAGCACTTTCGCCTGGCACAATTCGACGGGTCATCTTAGTTACCTGCTGGGTAAACAGTCCCAAACCGGCTGGTGGTATTACTTTCCGGTCGTCTTCTTAGTGAAGACGCCCACGGCGGAGTTACTGTTATTCGGGGTTCTTGTTCTAAGTGGTCTGGCGGCTCTTGTGCGACATAGATTCCGCGCAAATCTGCGCAGCTTGTCGTCCGCTTGGGTAACGATTCTGGTTCCTGCCATTGTATATTTTGGCTTGAGCATGACGTCGCACATCGACCTGGGTGTTCGACATCTGCTGCCTTTTTACCCATTCTTCTTCATCGCGCTAGCCGCCGGATTCTCCGCGCTGGTGAAATCCCGGCCGCCCTGGAGCGGCGCGCTGTTGATATTGGTTGGTGTACTGCTGGCGGCAGAGTCGCTCTCGGCTGCTCCGGACTATCTCTCTTTCTTCAACTTAGTAAGTGGCGGTACGTGGCGAGGGCCGGATTATCTGCTCGACTCAAATATCGATTGGGGCCAGGATCTCAAGAAAGTGAAAGTTTACATGAATGCGCATCCGGCGCCGAAATATTGTCTTGAATACTTCGGAACCGCTGAACCGTCCTATTACGGCATAGAGCATCCGGGCTACGTTCCAAGGACAAATCAACCGGGCGAGCGGCAGAACATGGATTGCATGGTGGCGATTAGCGTCACTTTGCTGCACGACCTCTATGAAGCGCCTGACTCGTTTACCTGGCTGCGCGCCCGGAAGCCGGTAGGCCGGGTGGGTGGCATCTGGATCTTCGATCTGCGTAAGCCTCACGATTAGGGGCGGGCTTCGGAGTGGTACATTCGTTTGTGAAGAAATATGACGCGATCATCGTAGGTGGCGGCCATAATGGCTTGGTTTGCGCCGCATATCTGGCGCGGGCCGGCCGCAAAGTGCTGGTGCTCGAGCGTCGCGAACTGGTGGGAGGCTGCGCGGTCACCGAAGAGATCTGGCCCGGATATCGCGTATCTACAGCGTCTTATTTAACCAGCCTGCTGCAGGAGCGAATCATCCGTGAACTGGATCTGCCGCGCTTCGGATATCTGGTGGACGCGAAGGATCCAGCGTTTTTTTCGCCATTTCCCGACGGCCGGTATCTTTTCATGTGGCAGGACCGCGCCAAAACGCTGGCCGAGATCGCCAAGTTTTCCAGGCATGATGCCGAAGTGTTTCCCGCTTATGAAGACCACCTGGAGCGGCTATCGCAGGTGGTGGAAGGCCTGCTGCTGACCACCCCGCCGGAGTTCCCGCCGAACGGCCTCGGCGATTTCATCGATTACCTGAAGCTGGCTGGAAAGCTACGCGGCCTGACGCCGAGAGAGATGGTCGGGCTGGTTAAGATTTTCACGCAAAGCGCGGTGGAATTCCTGGACGAATGGTTCGAGTCCGATTCGATTAAGGTTACGCTTGCAACCGACGGCGTGATTGGCGCCAACGGAGGGCCACGCTCGCCAGGAACGGCGTACATCCTGCTGCATCATGTGATGGGAAGCGTGGGAGGACACCGGGGGCTGTGGGGCTTTGTGCGCGGCGGAATGGGTTCGGTTTCAAACGCCATCGCCGATTCGGCGCGCAGCCGTGGCGCCGAGATCCGGACCAACGCGCGAGTTGAAGCGATCCTGGTGCGGGATGGCCGGGCGAGCGGCATAGTAATCGAGGGCGGGGAGGAGATCGCTGCTCCCGTGGTGGTGAGCAATTTGACGCCGCACGCCACGTTCCTGCAGTTGATCGACGCAGGCCAACTGCAGCCGGAGTTTCTGGATTCCATCCGCAAATATCGCAGCGAAGGAACGTCGTGCAAGATCAATCTGGCGCTGAGCGGGCTGCCGAATTTCCGGGCGCTTCCGGGCGACAATGGACCGCAGCATCGGGCCACCATGCACATTTGCCCATCGATGGAGTACGTCGAACGCGCCTGGGACGATGCCAAGTACGGCCGGCCATCGCAATCGCCGCTGCTCGAACTGACGGTGCCCACACTGTACGATCCGTCGCTCGCGCCGCCCGGCAAGCACATCATGGGGATCTTCATTCAATACGCGCCGTACACCCTGCGCGACTCGCATTGGGACGAGCTGCGGGAGCCGTTCGCCTATCGCGTGCTGGATCTGATTGAAGAGTACGCGCCGGGATTCCGGGACTTGGTAATCGAAAAGCAGGTGCTGACCCCGCTCGATCTGGAGCAGCGCTTCGGGCTGACGGGCGGCAACATTTTCCACGGCGAGATGAGTTTGGATCAGATGTTCGTCATGCGGCCGGTGGCTGGTTGCGCGCGCTATCGGACGCCGATCCGCGGACTTTATCTATGTGGATCGGGCACGCATCCGGGAGGGGGCGTGATGGGCGCGCCGGGGCACAACGCCGCGCGGGAGATTCTCAAAGGTTGATGGTCGGCTGGGGAGATTAGTCGGCTTTACCGTCGAGGCTCCGCCACAAATACCAGGTGGCCACCGAACAGTAGGGACGCCACCGCAGGGCGATTTCCTCGATGTGCTTGGGGTGAGGAAGCTCCTCTAATCCGTAAGCTTTGCGGACGGCCATTCGTATGCCGAGGTCGCCGGTGGGCAGTACGTCGGGGCGCTGCAGGGCGAAGAGCAGAAACATGTGGGCGGTCCAGACGCCGATGCCTTTGACTTGTGTGAGGTGCTCGATAACTTCATGGTCGGCCATCTCCGCCAGAGCATCGAATTTGAGCTCGCCGCGGGCCGTCTTGCGCGCCAGGTCGCGGATATAGGCGGTTTTTTGCTTCGACAAGCCGGCCTTTCGCATCCGGGCCGGTGTCAGTTTCAGAATAGCTTCCGGGGTGAGATGTCCACCGGGGGCCAGGGCGCTCAGGCGGCCGAAGATAACGGCGGCTACCCGTCCGCTCAGCTGCTGATAGACAATAGATCTAACGAGCGTTTCGAAGTTCGGGTCGCGATACTGGATCCCATAGCGGCCGACCCGCTCGATAAGGGAAGATAGAACGGGATCTGCCTTTTTCAGGTGGAGTATGGCCTTGCGCATTGCAACGAGACGCCGAAACGGCGCATCTACCAATATAAGCTGTATGCGAGCAATTTCCATTCTACTTGTGTCCGCGATGCTCCTGGCGCCGGGCGTGCCGGTCACGTTGGCGCAGGACGATACCACGATTAAGGTCGAAGTCCAGCTTGTTAACATCCTGTTTACCGTGCGCGATAAGCGCGGGGGGCTGGTAGGCAGTCTTAACAAGGAAGACTTCACGATCTTTGAGGACGGCAAGCAGCAGGAGGTCAAATACTTCAATCGCGAGACCGATCTGCCGCTAACGATCGGGTTGCTCATCGATGTGAGCGCGAGCCAGGGAAATCTTATCGACATCGAGAGAAACGCCGCGTATCAATTCTTCGGCTCGGTGTTGCGGAAACAGGATCTGGCTTTTCTGATCAGCTTCGGCTCTGATGCGGAGCTGTTGCAGGACTATACCAACTCGGCCGCGCTGCTTCGCAAAGGACTGGAAGGGCTGCAGGTGAACTCGGATGTCGGCGGACTGCACCCTGGGCCAGTTCCGACCATCTCACAGCCGCGGGGAACAATATTGTATGACGCGGTTTATCTGGCGGCGAGCGATCAGCTCAAGGGGCAGGTGGGCCGCAAAGTGCTGGTGCTGATTACCGATGGCGAAGATCAAGGCAGCCGCTACAAGATCGCGCAGGCTATCGAGGCAGCTCAGCGGGCGGATGCCATCATTTACGGGTTCTACTATGTGGATCGGGCCTTCTACTACGGGAATGGAATGGTGTTTGGAGGCGTGAGCGATTCCGAGCTTCGGCGCATGGCCGAGGAGACCGGCGGGCATAATTTCCACGTCGACCGGAAGATGACGCTGCAAGACGCATTCAGCGAACTTCAGAACGAGATGCGCAGCCAATACGCGATTGGCTACACATCCACCAACGCCTCCAGGGACGGTACCTTCCGGAAGATCGAAATCAAGACCAACAACAAAGACTGGAAAGTACAGGCCCGCAAAGGCTATTACGCAAGCAAGTAAGCGATTCGAAGCTCGCTTGAAGCAGACATTCGAGATTCGGGCGGCAACAATCGACGATTGCGAAACTATCGTTGCGCATCGCCGCGCGATGTTTTTCGAGATGGGCTATCGCGATGAAGCGGTCCTGGATGCGATGATCGAGGCGTTCCGTCCATGGCTTCTCCGGAAGATGCAAGAGAGCGAATATTTGGCGTGGCTCGCCATTGGAGCGGATGGGCGGGTGGCGGCCGGCTTGGGCCTGTGGCTGATGGACTGGCCGCCGCACATGGTCGGGCCGGGCTCCCGGCGCGGAAATATTCTGAACGTCTACACCAATCCAGATAGCCGGCGTGAGGGCTTGGCTCGGCGATTGATGAAGGTCGCGCTGGATTGGTGCAAGGCCAATCGCATCCGCGCCGTAATTTTACATTCGAGCAGCGACGGCCGTCCGTTGTATGAGAAGCTCGGATTCCGGCCGACCAATGAAATGCGAATTATGCTCGAGGGCGACTGATGCCCGCAAAGCTTCTTCGCGCCAAGCTACTCTTCATGCAAAGCTACGGTGCAATCGACGCTGGTGGCCCGGCGTAACGGCAAGTAGACGGCAACGGGTGAAATCAGCAGAATAGCGCACACCGCTAGCGCGAGCGTCAGTGGATCACGCGCTTGAACATGGTATAACAGCGCTTCGAGAAACCGGCTGAGCGCGAATGTGCCGCCTAGTCCGAGGGCCAGACCGATCGCCACCGGAAGCATGCTCTGGAGCAGAACCAGCTTGGCAATTTCACCGGACGTCGCGCCAATGGCCATGCGAATGCCGATTTCGCGGACGCGCGAGGCGACCAGGTTCGAGAGCACGCCATAGATCCCCATCATGGCCAGCAACAGAGCGAGTCCCGCGAAGATCCCCATCAGGAGCGTGTTGAATTTCCGCTGAGATTGCCACTCGTCCATGTAGAAGTTCATCGTCAGGACTGTATCCGCGGGTACATCCTTATCGATGGACCAGATGGCGCTCTGGATCGAATGGGCGAGCGTAGGCGGCTCGGCGCGGGTCCGCACAATTAACGTCGCGCTGGGGACTCGAAGATCCGGCCAGAAGATTTGTGGCCTGGCGCCGTTCTCTACGCCCATCGGACGATAGTCGGCCACGACGCCGACAATCTCGGACGCATGCTTCTTGTCCGGGCTCAGCAAGCGTTTTCCGAGCGGTTCTTCGCCGGGCAAGAATTGCCGCGCGAAGGCCTGGTTGACGATGACGACGGCGTCCTTGTCTCTTTCGGTGAATGCCAGGTCGGCATCGGTGAAGAAGCGGCCCGCGAGGAGGCGCAATCCGATTACGCCGAAATACCCGGGACTGGCATGCGCGGTGTCGGCGATGGGGAGAGACTTGAGCGATGGTTCGGGGCGGCCGGCGATGTAAAAGTTCGAATCGGCGATTTGATGTAGAGGCAGGTTATCGATAACGGCTGCCGCTGTGACGCCCGGCACGACGCGAACCCGGTCCAACACAGCGTGGAAAAATCGCGACCGTGCGGTATCATCGGCGTAGCGCTTTTCCGGCAGCGCGATATCAGTGGTGTTGAGGTGCGCGGTCTGGAATCCGATACCGGTCGCGATCAGCTCGCGAAAGCTGCGGACCATCAGGCCTGCGCCGGCCAAGAGCATCAGCGCCAGTGCCACTTCCACCACGATGAGGAACTGGCGGCTGCGGACGCGCGCGGCGGAAACGCCTCGACCGCCAGCCTTGAGAGCGGCCGTCAGATCCTGGCGTGAAGCGGCGATTGATGGCGCCAGACCGAACAGCAGAGTGGTCAGGACGCTGGCGAAGGCGGCGAAGGCGAAGACAGAAAGGTCGATGCCGATAAACTCGGGGCGCTGGATGTCGGGCGGCTCCAGCGCGAGCATCAATTTGATGCACCAATGCGCCAGCAATAGGCCGGCCGCGGCTCCTAAGAGCGAGACGACGAACGACTCTGAAACCAGTTGCGCCAGGATGCGGGTGCGCGTGGCGCCCAGTGCGAGACGAACTGCAATTTCACGCGAACGTAGGGTCGCGCGGGCAAGCGTCAAGTTGGCAAGATTGGCGCAGGCGATCAACAAAAGGAACGCTACCGCAGCCAGCAAGACGTAGAGCGCGAGGTGCAGTGTAGGCGAGGTGTCCTCAACTTCGAAGGGGAAGACCGCCACGGTCCAGCCTTCATCCAATTTTTTGTTGTACTGAGCGAGCCGTTGGGCGATAGCCGCCATTTCGGCACGAGATTGAGCGAGTGAAACGGCCGGCTTGAGTCGTGCCGTCACGAGCAACTGCCGGTTTGAGTCATCATCGGACGAATTCCATAACCGTGAGAGCGGAACCCATACGTCGGGCTTCCGCTGATCCATTCCTTCCCAAATCGCGGGCAGGTGAAATTTCGCGGGCAAAACGCCGACGACGGTGTAGGCTACGCCGCCGAGGATGATGGATTTTCCGAGCGCTGATGGATCGCGATGGAAGCGGCTGTCGAAATATTTATCGGTCAGCACCGCGACGTGGTCGTTATCCTTGCGCTCTTCATCGGGAGCGAACAGGCGACCGAAACGCGCCTGAACACCCAGCATCGGAAAAAGATTCGTGGAAGCAAAACCGGTGGAAATGCGTTGAGGTTGATTGATGCCGGTTTCGTCCAGAGGCATGTCCCGGAACGCGGCCATATCGCTGAAGACCGTGTTCTGGCGCTTCCATTCGAGATAATTCTTGCGTGCCACCTGGATGCGGCCTCCGGGCGGATCAGGCATATTCGGAAAACGCTCCCAGACGAAGACCAGCCGCGAGGAGTCGGGGTAAGGAAGAGGCGTCAGGATCACGGAGTGAACCACGCTGAAGATGGCGGTATTCGCACCGATGCCGAGCGCCAGGACGGCGATACAGGTTAATGCGTAAGCCGGGCTTCGAAAAAGGGTGCGCAACGCGTGCCGCAGATCGCGAAGCAAAGACATGACGGCTTCATCGTAGCGCAAGAGCGGGTTAGCGAAGTTAAGCGGCGTCGTGGAAAATAATTCCCAAGGTATACCTTTCGCCCGAAAGCAGCGGGCTCACGCCATGCCGGAAGTTGGTGCGATAGTAACCGCGCGAGCCTTTCGCCGGACGATAGCGCGTGGTGATGACCACGGCTTCGCCTTGTTCCATACGAATGGCATGGCCGATCGATTGCGCGCGGGGCTGCTGTTCGACCAGCAGCAGCTCGCCTCCGGTGAATTCTTTATCCGGCCGGCTCAACCCAACAACAACCTGAAAAGGGAAAAAAATCTCTCCGTAGAGATCCTGGTGAAGGCAATTAAAATCGCCCGCTTCGTAACGAAGCACCAGTGGCGTGGGCCGTTCCTGACCGGCGGCGTGACAGCTCTTTAGGAAGTCATCCAGCGTAGGCGGATACTCGCGCGGAAGACTCAGGGCCTTCATCCATTCGGTAGCCGTCCGCACCAATCCGCTATAGAGTTCGTGGCGGAGTGCGTCGACCTGATCAGGAAGGGGATACGCGAAGTATTGATACTCGCCCCGGCCGAAGCGATAACGCGCCATGTCTATCCGGCTGCGGAAGAGGCCAGCGTTGTGATACAACGCCCGTAATCCTTCGCATTGGCCAGGATCGAGCAGTGTTCCCAGGCGCCCATAACCGCGTGACCACAGGCCGCTCAACGCATCGTTCCAGGCTAGTTCTTCTGCCATCCCGCCTTCGAGTATCTCGGATTACGGGACGGGTTTCCATCCGATTCTTGCGCCGGAACCGCGGGTTTACTTCTTGCTGAAGTAACTCTCGCGCGCCTGGAGGTACATTTCCACGGCCTTTTCGAGCGGCGGCATGGGCTCGATTCCACAGCGTTCCATCTTGGCGTTGGAGAGCGCGGAGTATTTGGGACGGCGCGCGGCGGTACGGTACTCCCGTTCACTGGTCGGCTGCAGCTCCGGGTGTAGCCCCGCGACGCGAAAGATCATGGCTGCGAAGTCGAACCAGGAAATCGGAGTGCCGCCCCCCACGTGGAACAGACCGCGCTGTTTGCGCTCGACGAGATCGGCGGCGCGAGCGGCCAGCAAAGGCGCGTAAGTGGGCGATGCGACGTGATCCTCCACGACGCGAATAGGACGGCTAGCGGTCGCGAGCCGCAGCATGGTCTCGATAAAGTTGCCGCGCGCGGTCCGGAGTCCGCCTGGGCCGAATACGCCACAGGTGCGGATTACCAGCGGATGATCGAGATATGCTTGAGCGTACAATTCGCCGGCCAGTTTTGAGACGCCGTAAGCTCCGAGCGGACGCGGACGATCATCCTCGGAGTAGGCGCGGCCGGCAGTCCCGTCGAAAACGTAGTCGGTTGAAAAATGCACGAGCTGGGTATCCAGCTGGCGGCAGGCCATCGCCAAATTGCGGACTGCCAAGCCATTGGCGGCGAAGGCGGGGAGCGGCTCCTTTTCGGCTACGTCGACCTGATTATAGGCGGCGGAATTGAGCACGATCTCGGGATCCGCTTGGGCTAGCACGTGCTCGACGCGAGCGGCGTCGGCGATGTCGACGTTGGTGCGCTCCAAGCCCTCCACCGAGTAGCCGCGCCCGGTGAATTCGCGGACCAACTCTACACCGAGCTGCCCTCCACTCCCGAAGACGACAACTTTTCGCTTATTCACTTATGGCTCAGGATAGCGGAAACTATGGAAGCTTCGCCGTTACCAGGCGATTCGCTGGGGGAAATACTCAGCCACCAGATCGTCATAGTAGGGCCGCAGCTCGGAGAGCTTGGGACGCTCGGTTCCCTTCGAATACAGATCGTAGGGATTGAAGCGCCGGACCCAACCGAACATCTCGCGGTCGTGATCGTTCATCAAGTACTCGTAGGCGCCCTCGCGATGTCCGGGATAGAAAGAGTGATACCGAATCATGTACTGCGCAGGCTCGGGCAGGTAGTCCTTCACGATATGGTACAGGTACTCGTCGTGCCCCCAGGAGAGCTCGACATTGTTGAGTCCGCAATTCTCGGAGTAGATGCCGAATTTGGTCTGATAACCGGGAACCTTGGCGTCGGGGTTGTCGCGGAAAAACTCGGGGAAAACGATTTTGTCGGAATAGGCGCAGCCCACGGGGAACGTGTCGCCAACCACGGCCCACTGCGGCTCGCCATAGAGGCACAGCACCTTCCCCAGATCATGGATGAAGCCGGCCAGCACGAACCAGCGCGGGTGCCCATCGCGGCGGATGGATTCGGCGGTCTGCAGGTTGTGCTCGATTTGCGAGAGGTCGGTATCGGGATCGCTGTCATCCACCAGCGTGTTCAGGTACTCCATGGCTTCCCAGATGCCCATCTGGCTCTTTTGCTTCGCCAGGTATTGCTGCTTCTTCTGGCGCACGAAGTCGAGGGTCTGGTTGGCGTGGTTCAAGCGATAGAATTCGCGGACCACCGGCGGAGTGGATTCGTTGTACTGCCGGAACTCTTCCTTGGACTTATTCGGCTTATAGCGTTCCTGGACAAAATCGTCCCACTGTTCGAGGTTTTCGAGAGGACCCATATAGACTAGATTAACGCAGTCCCGTGCGTCGACGGTCGGAGATAATCAGACGATTAAGACAATCAGACGATTAAGACGAGAGCGTTTGAGCAGTGCTAAGCTTGGACCCTACGTCAGCAGGGCAGCCAGCATGCGCTATGCGCTAGCGAGCGCCAGTTCGGACTGGAGCATATCAGTTCTCAAAAGAGCGGTAAGCTGACCGTACAGAACGGGGAGATGCAGTTCGCCGGTGGCAAGCAAGTCGCCAAGGTCGCCATTACTTCCATCGATGGCATCTTTGTGGGTTCTGGAGACCACACAAGCGGGCGGCAAGGCCGGCAGGGTAGTGAAGACCGCTGCGATGGCCGCCCCTTATGAAAGCGGAAGAGTCTTGAGCTTTCTGATGCGAGCTAAGGTGGACATACTTACGATCTCGTACCGCGAGACCGGAGGAGCGCTGCATGCGGCAATCTTCGCGCTTCCGATAGGACAGGGTTCAGATATGCGTACCCAATTGATCGGGGCTGGAGCGCGGGAGGGCGCCTCCGCGGGACAAGAGTTAAAGGAAAGGACGCGTCGAGACTGGAGACATCAACATACCCGCGAGTTTCGCTTTGCGATCTATGAACGACTGGTCGAGCGTATCCGCCATGACGGGACTTTCCAAAAGGTGTTTCGCAGCGGCGATCTCGAAGCAGCCAACGTACCCGGCCTGGTCACTTTGCGGACGAAAGTCGGGAAGTTCAAGGAAGGGAGTCAACTGCGGCGGGAGTTGACTACCGTGAGCGGGGGCACGACGGTGGGCGTGACCAACGATTTGGCGAAACGGATTGCCAAGCTGCTGCGGGAGAGGTTGTAGTCCCCGCAGGTGTTCCATCGCCTAAGGGGTCACGCGATTCATATCTCCCAGCGCCAGAGGTTCGTGCCCACGGTATATCCGGCGCCTACTGCGGCGAACATTACTAAGTCGCCCTTCTTCACTTTTCCGGATTCCAGGGCGTCGCGCGTCGCCAGGGGAATAGTAGCGGCCGTCGTATTGCCATAGCGGTCGATATTGATGACCACCTTATCGGAGCTGATGCCCAGCCGCTCGGCTGCCGCGCTGATAATTCGCCGGTTGGCCTGGTGCGGAATCAGAACGGCAATATCGTTGGCGGTAAGCTCGTTGCGCGCCAGGAGATTGCTGGAGGCTTCGTACATCTTGCGCACGGCATATTTGAACACCTGTGCCCCGTCCTGTTTCACAAAGTGCAGACGATTCGCGACGGTCTCCGCAGTGGCCGGCATGCGGCTTCCGCCGGCGGGCTGTTTGAGGTAATCTCCGCCCGACCCGTCGACCTCGTTCAGGAAGTCGATGAAGCCGACCTCGCCCGCCTCGGTGGGCTCAACGAGCATGGCGCCCGCGCCGTCGCCGAAGAGAATACACGTCGAACGATCGGTGTAATCGATAATGCGCGACATGGTGTCGGCGCCGATCACCAGCACTTTCTTGTGCGATCCGGAAGAGACCAGATGGGCCGCCGTGGTGAGGCCGTAAATGAAACCCGAGCAGGCCGCAACCAGATCGAATCCCCAGGCGCGTTTGGCTCCAATTCGATCCTGGACCAGGCAAGCCGTGCAGGGGAACAGCATGTCGGGTGTGACGGTGGCTACGATGATCGCATCGAGTTCGCTCGCGTCGATGCCGCGGTGATCGAGAGCAATGCGGGCCGCCTCGACGGCCAGATCCGAGGTGGCCATTTCGGGCGGGGCAATGTGGCGTTCCACGATGCCGGTGCGCTCCACAATCCACTGATTACTGGTCTCAACCATCCGCTCCAGATCCTGATTGGTTAAAACCCCCGGCGGCGCATAGCATCCGAGCGCGGTGATCTTGGCCTTGTAGTTAGACGCCTTCGACAATTGATTCCTCAACCCAATAGCATACAAGGATACAATACGGCGACTTCGCGCCGGGACCGGGCTGGCAAGGTCCAAGTTTGCAGTTTTACAAAGAGTTTACGCCGGCGGCCACTTTTCCCGGGAATTTATGGAATATTATTGAGCTTCAGGAGGTTGGAATATGAGTCTTTCCGAGAAGTCTGTCTATTGCGCCTGCACACTTGCTCTGGCGCTGGTCGCGGCGCCGGTATTTGCGGCGACGAACTTTGTTCAAACCAATCTAATCGCCGATGTATCCGGAGTGGCGGCGGTAACAGATCCCAATCTGGTGGGGACGTGGGGTATTTCAGAATCGGCCACCAGCCCTTTTTGGGTGTCCAATGCGACATCTGGCACTGCGACGGTCTACACAGTTACCGAAGCCGCTGCCACCGTGCCCGTAGTAAGCACTACCGTAGCTATCGTTCCGCCTTCGGCCGCGAACCAGGGAAAGACCGGCCAGCCGACCGCACAGGTCAATAATGCCTATGGCGCAGGGAACTTCGAGGTAGTGACCGGCCACCCGGCGTCTTTCTTATTTGCGACCTACGACGGCACAATTTCAGGTTGGTACGGCGGTGTAGCCAACAACACGGCCATTATCGCCGTCGACCATAGCGCCGACGCAGCCGCCTACACCGGGCTGGCTATTGGAGTGAGCAGCATCGGTCCGACTTTGTATGCCACGAATTTCTCCAACGGAACCATCGACACTTTCGACCACACCCTCAAGCAAGTGACGCTGGCCGGAGGATTCCAGGATTTGGACCTTCCAAACTCCTACTTTCCGTTCAATATCCAGCGCTTTGGACGCAGACTATATGTCTCCTACGCCTATTCAGACAGTACCGGCAGCCTGGCATTCGGCGGCCCCGGCACCGGATTGATAGACGTCTTTGACCTGGATGGGAATCTGCTCCAGCACCTGGTTCCGAACAATCCGCACGTGAACCTGCCCTGGGGCATGGCTGTGACCGGGGCGAATTTCGGCACATTCAGTTATGCCTTGATCGTGGGCAATTTCGGTGACGGGACGATCAGCGCGTTTGACCTGAACACCGGGAACTATTTGGGCTCCATGAATGATACCAATGGCAACAGCTTATCCATTAACGGGCTGTGGGGCCTGCAATGGGGCAATGGTGGAAACGGCGGCGATCCGGGCACGCTGTATTTCGCAGCCGCACCGTCGGGGGGAGCACACGGCTTATTCGGGTCATTAAAGCCGGCTACGGGTTCACAGGTCCAGTAAGCGAGCCTTTGGGCGCGGTCATCGGGCAATCGATTTGACTTGGAGATATTCTTCCAGGCCGAAGAGACCCATCTCGCGCCCAATTCCTGAGTGCTTGTAGCCACCGAAGGGGGCCATGGGATTGTATTTGCCTCCGTTCACATCCACCTGGCCGGTTCGCATGCGCCGAGCTACTCGCATGGCGCGTTCCGGATCACCTGACCAGACGCCGCCCGCGAGGCCGTAAATGGTGTCGTTAGCGATGCGGATGGCCTCGTCTTCGGTATCGTAGGGAAGCACCGACAGCACCGGTCCGAAGATCTCTTCCTGCGCAATCGTCATCTTAGACTTTACTTCCGCGAAGATGGTTGGCTCGACGTAGTAGCCCTTTGCGAACGCCGCGGGACGACCACCACCCAGCACCACGCGCGCGCCTTCCTGCTTGCCCTTGGCAATATAGCCTTCTACACGCTCGCGCTGCGTCGCCGAGATCAGCGGACCCAGCCGGGTGGAGCTATCCATAGGATCACCCAACTTTAGACCGCCGATGGCTTGAGAAGCCAGATCCAGCGCCTCCTGCTGGCGGTTCCGAGGCACAATCATGCGCGTCCATGCAGAACACGTCTGGCCGGAGTTGAGCATGGCATTGCGCGCGCCGGCCGGGATGGCTTTATCAAAAGGCGCGTCGTCCAGCACCACAAAAGCTGACTTGCCGCCTAACTCGAGGGTGACTTTCTTGATCGTGTCGGCGGCCAGCGCCCCTACTCTTCGGCCAGCGCGCACCGACCCAGTGAAGCTGATCATGTCGACCAGCGGATGTGACGCGATAGCTTCGCCTACCACGGGCCCATAGCCGGTAACGATGTTCAGAACACCGGCCGGCAGAGAAATGGCCTCGCACGCTTCGGCCAAGATGAATGCGTTCAGAGGGGCCACTTCGCTGGGCTTCAACACTACCGTGCAGCCTGCCGCCAGGGCCGGCGCAACTTTTGCCATGATCTGGTGCAGCGGATAGTTCCAGGGCGTGATCGCGCCCACCACTCCAAACGGTTCGCGAACTACTACCGAATTACCGATCTGCTGCTCGAGTTTCGCTTCGCCGATCATTTGCGCGTAACCGTTGGCGGTCGCCACCGGCAGGCCGGCCTGAATGCTGGTCGCCATCGAAAGGGGAGAACCCACTTCCTGGGCGATGATCTTGGCGATCCGCTCGGTGCGTTCCTTCAACGCGTTAGCCAGCTTGCGCAGCCATTCAGCGCGTTCCTGCACCGTGGTCTCGCTCCAACCGTTGTCGAATGCGGCTCGCGCGGCGCGAACGGCACGGTCAACGTCTTCCGGGATGCCTTCGGGAACAGAGCCGATCACTTCTTCGGTGGACGCCGAGAGGACGTCGATCGATCCAGTCCCGGCCTGCGGCTCCCACTTGCCGTTGATATATAGATTGCGATGAGAATTGGTGGCTGCTTGTGCGCTAGTCATGGTCCTGCTTGGATTATAGGCGTTCGGCATTAACCCCGCCGACTTGACGGACCGGCGCTCCACGCAATATCGTGTAGTGGGTATCTCTCACCCATGAAAACTCTACCTTTCGCTCTGATCATCGTCCTTCCGGTCGCGCTTTTCGCCCAGCCGTCGACTGTCAATCTCTGGTCTGATCCGGCCAAAACGGCTTCGTCTTCCGACATCAAGGAAACTTGGACGGAGCGCGGCAAGAACGGCGTGGTTGACCGCGGCGTCACCTTTGTCAGCACGCCAGATATGACCGTCTACCTGCCTCTAAAAGAGAAAAACACAGGTGTCGGAGTTATTATCTGCCCCGGCGGAGGCTACGAACACCTGGCCATCGATAAAGAAGGCCACGACGTCGCGAAGTGGCTCAACTCGATCGGCATCGCCGGATTCGTGCTGAAATACCGGCTGCCTCGCAGCAAGGGGATGAATTATACGATGGAGACGCCGCTCCAGGACGCTCAGCGCGCTTTGCGCATCGTCCGTAGTCGGGCCGACGAATGGCATCTCGACACCAGCCGCATCGGCATGATGGGTTTCTCGGCCGGCGGCGATCTGGTGGCGCGGGCGGGAATGAGCTGGGACAAAGATCAGGGTTCGGCGGCCGATCCAGTGGAGCGGGCGAGCTGCCGTCCCGATTTTCTCATTCTGGGGTATCCTGCGCTGCCGAAGGAACTTCACGTGACTGCCGACACTCCGCCAGCTTTTTTGGTCCAGGCCAGTGACGATCCGACGGTCTCGCCCGAAAACAGCACCCGCTTTCACCTGGCGCTCCTACACGCGAAAGTACCCGCGGAGCTGCACATTTATCTCAAAGGAGGCCACGGCTTCGGCATGGTGAGTAGCGGACTGCCCACTGCTAGCTGGCCATTGCGTCTCGAAGACTGGATGACAGAGCAGGGCATTTTGCGAAAGCAATAGCCCATGCGGTCCTTGTGTAAGATCATCCTGGTTTTCTGCGCGACTGTATTCGCAGAAGCCGCCGCTCCGGATGGCGCCGATCTATATGCCAAGCACTGCGCAGCCTGCCACGAAGTGATTGCGCTGGCCGCGCAGAATCGCGCATTGCTTAAGAATCTGACGCCGGAGTTCATTGTTCGCGCGCTCGCGAATGGGACCATGCACGTACAGGGCGCGCGCCTTCCTGCTGCTGACCGCGCAGCCATCGCGGAATACCTGACCGCCAAGCCGGTTCACGCCGTCGATACGGGCGCGGGGCGGTGTAGCGCGGCGCCGTCGATCGATTTTCAAGGATCGCAGTGGAACGGCTGGGGCGCGGACCTCGACAACAGCAGATTCCAACCCGCCGCTGCGGCTGGCCTGACAGCGGCGCAAATTCCCAGCCTGAAGCTGAAATGGGCTTTCGGATATCCCGACAGCTACTCCGCATTTGCTCAACCGATCGTGGCGGGCGGCCGCGTGTTTGTCGGCAGCGCGCTCGGAATGGTCTACTCGCTCGATAGCGCGAGCGGATGCACCTACTGGAGCTTTGATGCGGGCGCCGGTGTGCGAACCGCCGTCACGATTGGTCCGGGCAATGTGGCGTACTTCGGAGACTTGCGAGCCAACGCGTATGCCCTGGATGCGGTCACCGGGAAGCTGCTCTGGAAAACGACGGTCGAGGATCACCCGCTGGCGCGCATAACCGGGTCGCCCGCGCTATACGAGGGGAAGCTGTATGTTCCCGTGGCATCCCGCAGCGAGTGGTTGGCGGCTGACAGCCATTATGAATGCTGCACTTTCCGCGGCAGCGTCGTGGCGCTGGATGCCAAGAACGGCAAGCAGATCTGGAAAACTTACACTATCGCGGATCGTCCCAAGCCAACGCGGAAAACCAAGAACGGCACCCAACTGTGGGGTCCATCGGGCGGCGGCGTATGGGGCTCGCCGGCCATCGACACCAAGCGCAACGTGCTCTACATCGCTACTGGCGATAACTATTCCGAACCAGCCACGCCGATGACCGACGCGATCGTGGCGCTGGCGCTCGATACCGGCAAAGTTGTCTGGGCGCGCCAGGTCACCAGCGGCGATGTGTTCAACGGCGGTTGCGGCCAGCGGGACACGAGTCTTTGTCCGGAGAAGCCCGGCCCGGATTTCGACTTCGGATCCGCGACCATCCTACGTACCTTACCGAACGGCAAGCGCCTGCTCATCGCCGGGCAGAAGTCCGGAATTCTGCACGCGTTCGATCCCGACGACGGGGGCAAGATCGTGTGGCAACAAAAACTCGGCAAGGGAAGTATTCTCGGCGGAATTCAGTGGGGTCCGGCCGCGGATGCGGAAACCGCCTACGCCGCGATATCGGACGTCGGCTTCGTGCCGGGCCCGGAAGGTTTGCAGCCAGATCCGAAAACGGGCGGCGGTCTATTCGCGATTCAGCTCGTCACGGGCGAAAAGCTTTGGAGCGCAATGCCGGAAGAGTGCCATACGCCGCGCTGCAGCCCCGCGCAATCGGCCGCCGTAACGGCTATTCCCGGCGCGGTCCTTTCCGGATCGATGGACGGCCACTTCCGGGCGTATTCCAGCAAGGACGGCAAAATCATTTGGGATTACGACACCTTGCGCGACTTTGAAACCGTGAACCAGATTCCCGCCCATGGTGGATCGCTGGACGGTCCAGGAGCGGCTGTGGCAGGCGGGATGTTGTTCGTCAACTCCGGTTACGGGTATTTCTTTGGGGTGCCTGGTAACGTGCTGCTCGCCTTCGGTGTGGAGTAAATGGCAATGACACCGTTTCAAGCGCTTCTAGTCAATCAGACAGATGGTAAGTTCGACGCCTCGATTCAGAAACTTCAGCCTGAGGCGCTGCCGCCTGGCGAGGTTCTGATCCGCGTCGCGTATTCGAGTCTGAACTATAAGGATGGGCTGGCAGTCACCGGCAAGCCCGGCGTGATTCGAAAATATCCGATGGTTCCGGGCGTCGACTTGGCCGGCACGGTCGAAGAATCATCATCCTCGAATTTCAAGCCCGGCGACAAGGTGGCGGTGACTGGCTGCGGAACGTCCGAAACGCTGTGGGGCGGTTACTCGCAATACGCGCGGCTCGCCGCTGAATTTATCGTACCTCTGCCCGCCGGCTTCAGTTTCGAGCAGGCGATGGGCATCGGAACAGCGGGCTTCACGGCGATGCAAAGCGTCATGGCGCTGGAAGAGCATGGCGTTAAGCCCGGGGGCAGGGAAGTGGTGGTAACCGGCGCCGCGGGCGGAGTAGGGAGTGTTGCCATCGCGATCCTTGGAAAGCTCGGCTACAAAGTGGTCGCCTCCAGCGGGCGCGAAGAGCTGCACGACTATCTGCGCGGATTGGGCGCGAGCGAAATTATCGATCGCAATGTTCTCGCGGCGCCCTCCAAACGCCCGCTCGATTCAGAACGTTGGGCCGCCGGTATCGACAGCGTCGGCGGTGACACATTGGCCGGGCTGCTGCGGTCGGTCGTTATCTCCGGGAGCGTGGCATCTTGCGGGTTGGCGGGAGGCGCTGCCCTGAATACCACCGTGTTCCCCTTCATTCTGCGCGGCGTCAATTTACTCGGTATCGATTCGGTGCGCGTCCCCAACCAGCGCCGCCGCGAGATTTGGGCGCGGCTGGCGCGCGATCTTCCAACCAACTTGCTCGACAGCATCATCCAAGTGAAGCCGCTTACTGAAGTATTCCAACTGGGAGAGCAGATTTTGGAAGGAAAGACTCGCGGCCGCATCGTCCTCGACGTCAGCAGCTAACCGGGGGACGCACCCTCGAAATCCCCTTATACCCTGGAAAACCGATCGCTTTTTGTCACTTAAGACCCCTCAACGGAGTCCAATGTGGCAGAGGCCCGCCGCCTGCATGCCGCGCCGTAAAACGCTACCCGTCCGTATCCCCTCGGCCACCTATCGGCTCCAGTTCAACCATCTTTTCACCTTCGACCAAGCTGCCGTCATCGTCGATTATCTTGACGAGCTGGGAATCTCTGATGTCTATGGGTCGCCGTTTCTGATGGCCCGTCCCGGCAGCATCCATGGATACGATGTCACCGACCAAACCCGTTTCAATCCCGAGATCGGCGACGAGGATTCGTTCCTGCGGCTTTCCTCAGCCCTGCAGAAGCGCAAAATGGGATTGATCGCCGACGTGGTGCCTAACCACATGTGCATCAGCCACCCCTCCAACCTGTGGTGGTGGAATGTGCTAGAGCACGGCCCCAGCAGTCCATTCGCGCGCTATTTTGACATCGACTGGCATCCTCCTAAAGAAGAACTGGCCAACAAGGTTCTTCTACCTTTCCTGGGCGACCAGTACGGCCGCGTCCTCGAAAGCCAGCAAATCAAGGTAGTTTATGTGCGGGACCAGTTCGAGGTGGTTTATTATGACAACCCCCTGCCCTTGGCTCCCTGGACCTGGACCATGATTCTTGAGCCAGCCGCGGCGCGGCTGCGTGATAAGGTCGGCTCGTCGGATGAACACCTCGCCGAACTCGAGAGCATCACCACCGCCCTCAGCCATCTGCCCGGCAATACCGAAACCGACGAAGCCAAGATTCACGAGCGTGACCGGGAGAAGGCCATCGTGAAGCGCCGCCTCGCAGTACTGATGGAAGCCAGCCCGGAGGCGATGGAAGCCATTCAGGGGGCGCTCACCGATATCAACGGCCGCAGCGGCGATCCGCATAGCTTCGACCGCTTGGAGCGGCTGCTCGAAAGCGAAGCCTATCGGTTGAGTTTCTGGCGGGTGGCCATGGATGAAATCAACTACCGGCGTTTCTTCGATATCAACGATCTGGCCGCCATACGAGTCGAAGACCCGGAAGTCTTCTCCGCGGTGCATGCCCTGATCTTCGATCTGGTAAGCCGAGGCGACGTCACGGGCCTTCGCGTCGACCATCCAGACGGTCTTTTCGAGCCGGAGAAATACTTCCGCTATTTGCAGGACGCCTGTCTGGCGCAAAGCCCGCTCGCCAAATCGAATGGCAAAGGCAGCCGCAACGGCGCCGATCGTACGTTCTATATCGTGGCCGAGAAGATCCTGATGGCGAATGAGCCGTTGCGCGCTGAATGGCCCATCGAAGGCACCACCGGCTACAGCTTTTTGAATCTGATGAACGGTGTGTTCGTCAACCACACTAAATCGAAGGCTTTCCAGCAGCTTTACCGGCGCTTCACCGGCTGGTCCCAGGAATTCGAGGAGCTGGTTCGGGATAGCAAGCGGCTGATCCTGCAAGTGGCCATGTCGAGCGAGCTAAACGTGCTGGCGCGTAAGCTGGACGGTATCTCGGAGCAACACCGCTGGTATCGCGATTTCACGTTAGAGAGCCTGCGCGACGCCCTCAGAGAAGTCCTGACCACCTTCCCGGTCTATCGCAGCTACATCCGCAGCGATCAGAAGGAGGTGGATTCCGAAGATCGCCGTCAAATTACGATCGCGATTCGAGAGGCCAAGCGCCGGAACCCGGCCATCAGCGAATCGGTCTTTGATTTCATTCAGAACGTCCTGCTGCTGGAACATCCCGAAGGTCTGGACGATTCGCAACGCGGCGAGCGTCACGCCTTCGCTTTGCGGTTCCAGCAGTTATCCGCGCCGGTGATGGCCAAAGGCGTGGAGGATACCGCGTTTTATCGCTATTATCCACTCGCCTCGCTCAACGAGGTGGGAGGAGATCCGGAGCGGTTCGGACTTTCGGTAAATGCGTTCCACCGGCGAAATCTGGTGAGGGGGGAGTCGTGGCCGAACTCCATGAATGCCAGCTCCACGCACGATACCAAGCGGGGGGAAGATGTTCGCGCGCGGATCAACGTTCTGTCGGAGATGCCATCGGAGTGGTACCGGGCGATTCGCCGATGGCGCGACATCAACCGCCGGTGGAAAACCAAAGCGGGCGAGCTGATCGCACCCGATGCCAACGAAGAATATTTGCTTTATCAGACGCTGGTTGGCTCCTGGCCGCTGCTGCCCATGAACGCGCCGGAGCATGCCGCCTACATCCGGAGAATTCAGGCCTACATGGAGAAGGCCGTGCACGAAGCGAAATTCCACTCCAGTTGGGTCAGCCCGAATGCCGCATATGACCAGGCGGTGCAGCAATTCGTAGCTCAGATCTTACAACCATCTCCGGACAATGCTTTCCTCGAAGACTTCCGGCAGTTTCAGGCTCCCGTCGCGCAAGCAGGCATGTGGAACTCTCTTTCTCAGGTAGTCTTGAAAATCGCATCGCCGGGCGTGCCAGACTTCTATCAGGGCAACGAACTGTGGAGTTTCCATCTGGTGGATCCGGACAATCGCCAGCCGGTGGACTTCGATCGGCGTCGAAAAATACTGGCAAAGCTGCGTGAAAAAGAAGACAGTGATCCTGCCGGCCTGACGGAACGGCTCATGAGCAACCCCTGTGACGGGGCGATCAAGCTATTCGTCACGCATCGGGCGCTACGTTTCCGCCGAGATCACCAGCAGTTATTCGCGTTGGGTTCTTATATTCCCTTGGCAGCTGAAGGAAGCCGGTCGAACCATGTAGTGGCGTTTGCCCGCCAATGGAACGGCCAAACGATCGTCGCACTGGTAGGTCGATTCTTTCTCAAGATCCGTAATTCCCACCCCGCTCCAATTGGAGATGTCTGGGGCAATACTGCCATCCTGCTCCCCAAAAAGTTACAGCATGGCAGCTTTCAAGACGCTTTCACCGGCCAGACGTTGCCAGTGGAACAACGCGACGGTGAGCCCTCGCTCTCGGTGGCTAAGGTTTTCGCGCGCTGCCCTGTCGCGCTGCTCTTCGCAGAGAATCCGAATTGACCTACGGCGCCACGCCCCTCGGACAGGAAGGCGTCCAGTTTCGAGTCTGGGCGCCGAAACTCACTGCGCTCGCCGTGAAATTGGAGGGTTCGCCGTCCTCGTTTCCAATGCAGCGCGCCGGCGAGGATTTCGAAGTCGTAATCCCCCAGGCCCGCGCCGGCGGCGTCTATAGCCTGGTCCTCGATACCGGGACGTACCGGCCCGATCCTGTCTCACGCGCGCAGCCGCGGGGCGTCCACGGACCTTCTCAGATTGTCGATCCGGATTCCTTCGTCTGGTCCGACCGCGATTGGAAGGGCATCCCTCTTCGCGATTATATTTTCTACGAGCTCCACACCGGAACTTTTACTTCCGACGGAACGTTCGATGGCATCATTTCCAGGATTGGCTCGTTGAAGGAACTAGGGATCACGGCCATCGAGCTGATGCCCGTGGCTGAATTTCCCGGTTGCCGCAACTGGGGCTACGATGGCGTCAATCTTTATGCGCCGCACTCGGCTTATGGCGGCGGTTGCGGACTAAAGAAGCTGGTGAACGCCTGTCACGCCGAAGGCCTGGCGGTGGTGCTGGATGTGGTCTACAACCACCTTGGCCCGGAAGGGAATTACCTGGCCGAGTTCGGTCCTTATTTTACTGGCCGCTACGGAACTCCGTGGGGACAGGCCATCAATTTCGACGGCGAGGGCAGTGATGGAGTGCGCCGCTTCTTCATCGACAACGCGCTCTACTGGCTTACCGAATATCACATCGACGCGCTGCGGCTGGATGCGATTCACGGCATCTTCGATTCCAGCGCCGTGCACATTCTAGCTGAGCTGGCCGATTGTTTTCACCAGCAGGCGGAACGCCTCGGACGGCAGGCGTGGCTCATCGCCGAAAGCGACCTCAATGATGTTCGCGTAATCCGCCCGCATTCGGTGGGAGGGTACGACCTGGATGCGCAATGGCATGACGAGTTTCATCATTCGGTGGTGAGCTACATGACAGGTACTCGGCGAGGCTATCTGGGCCAGTTCGGCCGGCTCCAGGACATTCAGAAATCCATCCAGGAGGGCTTCGTCTACGATGGACGCTACTCGGCTTATAGAGCCCGCCGCTTCGGCAGCTCCGCTCGGAATGAGGCCGGCGATAAATTCGTCGCCTTCATACAGAATCACGACCAAGTGGCCAATGCAGCGCAGGGGCGCCGGCTATCCGAGCTGGTGACGCTAGAGCAATACAAGCTGGCTGTTGCGCTGCTGCTCTGCTCTCCCTGCCTGCCTCTTTTATTCATGGGTGAGGAATTCGCCGATACTTCGCCATTCCTGTACTTCACCAGCCACGCCGACCCGGTTGTAGCACGCCTGGTCAGCGAAGGGCGGCGACTGGAGTTTCAGGATTTCGCGCTGCCGGGCGAGTTTTCCGATCCCCAGTCTCAGGAAACTTTTCGGAGATCCAAAATCAATTGGGCGCTCGCCGGCGAGCCGCGCCGCGCCGCCGTTCTGCGGCTCTATCGTCATCTTCTGGCGCTGCGGAAGCGCTGGCTATGCCTGGGCAATGGCCGTAAAGACCTGATGCAGGTGGACGTAGATGAGGAGCAGAGATGGCTAACCCTCGACCGGCGCGATCCGGACGGCTCGCATGCGCTGCTGTTGTGCAACTTTGGACCGCTGGACATAACCCTGCCGATCGATACGCGCGAATCAGACTGGCAAATGGTGGTATGGACGGGAGCTAGCACCTATGGCGGAAACGCAGGCTCGCCATCGCCGCCGTCCAACCTTCCGAAGAGCGCAGAACCAATCGAAGCCACGGTTGCGGCTTCGAGCGCGGTCCTCTATCTTCACGACCGCGACGTCAGTTCGTGAGCCCTGCGATCACAATCTCGACCCGGCGATTCTGGTCGCGTCCGGCTGCCGATTCATTTGACGCAATCGGCCGATCTTTGCCATAACCGGTCGCGATGGCGGCGCCCGAGGGCACTCCGTTCGTGACCAGAATAACGCGCACTACTTGAGCGCGTCCCTGAGAAAGAGACCGGCATTCCAGGTCGGTACCGCGGTCATCACTGTAACCTTCCACCCGCACGCTAGCGCCCGGATAAGTCGCGATGAGGACGGCAAGTTGGGCCAGTTGCCTGGCCACCGGCGGCGCTGGATTTCGGGGACTGGTTTCCAGCATCGAGTCCGGAACTACCATGACCAGTCCGCGTGGCGTGTCGCGCACCGGCAGGATGCCATTCAACCCAGCTAGCAGTCTGGCGCGGTCTTGCCGCGGAGCCCAGGCCTGTGCCTGGACCACCGGTCGGCTCAGACGCGCTTCCTGAACTTCCCGTCGTGCTTGTTCCGCTGCTGCGCGGTCCGCCTCGGCCGCTGCTCGCTCCGCCTCAGCCGCTGATCGATCCGCCGCTGCCTGCGCCTCGGCGTCCTGCGCTTCGGTACGAATACGGCTCTGGTCCCGATCCTGCGGTCCATGCGATAAACGATCCTCATCACGGCGCTTGATCGTGATAATGCGCGCGTCCTCGGCGGTCTGAGCAGCCTCGCGCGCTCTGGAAACGATCATATGCGTATCTTGCTTGCGTGCCTGCAGGTCTTGAGCCTCGCTCAGCAGACCTTCCGCTTTCGCCAAGGTATCCGCCGCATAATGATCCGCGCCCAGGGAGCGGGCGATCTGCACGGCATTTTGGGCCTGATAGATCTCCAGCACGGCCTCGTACCGGTCGTAGGGAAGCGCTTCCGCCTCGGCTCCCACCGTGCGGAGTTGGCTCGGGTTCAGATTCATGGTGTATTGGCCGCGCGGCAGCAGATCGTATTTGGCCGCAACTTCCTCCACCTTGCCGATTGTGTCCGGCCGAACTACGTTTTCGAGCACTACGACGTCGCTGGGCGCGGTCACCGAATAATATGGTTCGGCAGTCACCATCAGTCCCAGCGCCTGAAGATCGGTGGTCACGGAAATCTTGGCTTTATCCGATGGGCTGGCGACGATCTCGCCCAAATTCTTCGGGCGGCCTTGCGGCGTGATAGCCCATAACACGTAGGTCAGATATTCGCGCCCGAACTTGGTGGGAGGTTCCAGGTGATCGAACTTCGCGTCGATGGATATACGGCCGCGCTTGCTCTCTACGGTTGCGTCCCCTTTGGCTTTGGGGAGCAGCACAGTTCCTTGAAAATCGATCTTGGTGGGCCCGCTGCGGTGCTCGTAGTTTATAGCAGGCAGTGTGCGCGAAACCACCGTGACGCGATAAATGGGCTGGGGATCAGGAGGAGGGTTGCCTTGCGGCGGGCCGGTCTGCGAGGAAGCGGCCGCGCTCAGCAACACGACCAGACTCGTGGTTGCGAGGATGCCTTTCATCTTAAGAGATATCCTTCAGGGCGTGAAGAGCAAGTCAATAGCCGCATTCGGGTCGATCCGATAAAGTCAAGCAAATCTGGAAGATACCTGAGGTTAGGAGTAGATGTAACGAGGAAAAAGTGACCAGGTGTGTCGTTGCAGGCTTAAAAAACGGCGTAGTTCGTGGTATGCTGGGCGCGAGCAGTAAACCTTGGAGGAGGAGAGCGATCATGCGTGGCCGCCAGCCACCAGTTCGTTATAAGGTATCCGTGCCTATTCACGCCGTCAAGCTCGAGGCGCGACCGGGCAGCAGCCTTCCGGATCCGACCGGTACATTAGTTGAGATTCCGGTGGACGCGGTCATCGAGGCCGAGGGGCAGGCGGCCCGTTCTGGCCTTATTAATGTTGTCTGGAACGGCCAGGTATTCTCTGTTTTCAACGAGGATCTGCAGGAAAAATCTCAAATTGTAAGCACGACGAGCACCTGAAACAGACGCTAATTCTCGCCTATGCGGGATAATGGTTGACGAGACTTTCTTCGTCCTCGTCCTCAGTCATGGCAAGTCAGCGAGATCTCGAATTAATCCAAGCATCGGCGGCCGGCAACCTGGACCGCATGCGATCGTTGTTCGGCAGAGGCGCCCAGGCGAACACTCGCTTAAAAAACGGCGCGACGCCGCTGCTGGCCGCGGCAGTAGAGGGCCGGGTGGATGCCGTGCAACTCCTGCTCGTTCAAGGCGCGGACGTAAAAGCGCGCTATAAGGACGAAGCCACGGTGCTGGTGATGGCGGCGACGCAAGGCCATGTCGCGATCGTCCGGCTGCTGCTCCAACGAGGCGCAAGCCATGACGAAAAGACCCGCGGCGGAGTGACGCCGCTGCTGGCGGCTGCAATCGAAGGACACGCCGGAGTGGTGGAAGCATTGCTAGCCTCGGGAGCGGATCCCAACACGCCCGACCAGCGTGGAGTGACGCCCTTGATAGGGGCGGCGGTGAACGGTCATGTCGAAGTAGTCTGCGCATTGTTAGCCGCCGGCGCGGACATCACCGCAGCCAGCAAGTCGGGATTAACCGCCCTGTCGGCCTCAGTGGTCGCCAACCCGGCGGTGACCTGGATTCTGCTTGAAAAGGGCGCGGATCCGCAATCCACGGACGAAAGCGACCGTCCCGTTCTGGTTACCGCGGCCGCGAGTGGAAATGCTGAAGCATTGCCCATGCTGCTAAGTAAGGGAGCGGACATTGAAACCGCGGATGCAGCGGGAACCACGGCGCTTTTGGCGGCAACTCTGGGCGGCTACACGGAGGCCGTCAAGATCCTGCTCGGGAAGGGCGCCAATCCGAATGGCGCCGGGCAATCCGGCATCACTCCCCTGATTGCCGCAGTGGTCAGAGGACACACGGAACTGGCTGATTTGTTGCTGACCGCGGGCGCCGATATAAATCTGTCGACTCGCGAAGGTGTGACCGTCTTGATGGCCGCCGTCAATAGCAATCCCGAGGCTGTGCCTTTGCTGCTTCAGCGTGGCGCAGAGGTCAACGCGGCCGATAAAACCGGCATCACCGCCCTGCACGCCGCGGCGGCTATGGGCAAACCCGAGGTGGTCCGATTGCTGGCCGCATCCGGCGCCGATGTCGAACTGCTGACCGCTAGTGGCTTGAGCGCCCTACGCGTGGCGGAAGCCGCCGGGCACAACGAGATTGTGGAGTTCCTGAAGACCCGGTCAGCGGACGGAAGCCTTGGCTAACTCAGCCGACGCGGCATCGCCGGATTGGCCGGCGGCTGGCGGAAGCGTGAAAAAGAATCGCGAACCTTCGCCTGCTTTCGATTCAACCCAAATGCGCCCGCCATAGCGTTCCACGATGCGCTGGCAGATCGCCAAACCGATACCCGTGCCCGGGTAACTTTGGCCGTGCAGCCGCTTGAAGATGCCGAAAATCTGCGGGGCGTATTCGGGCTCGATTCCAATCCCGTTGTCCTCGACGACAAAGAGCCAGTCGCCTTCGCGGCGCTCGGCGGCCACGCGGATCTTAGGCGCCTGCTCGGAGCGGTACTTGATCGCATTTCCGATGATATTTTGCAGCAACTGGACCAGCCGGACCTCGTGTGCCTGCACGGTGGGCAGCGAGTTCCACGATACGTCCGCGGCGCTCTGCTCGATGGAGGCCTGCAGATTCAGAAGCACCTTTCGCATTACCGGCTCGCAATCGATGGGCTGGGCGGGACCGACATCCGCTCCGGTCTGCGAGTAAGTCAGCAGATCCTTCAAAAGCATCTCCATGCGCTTGGCCCCGCCCACGATGAACCCGACGTATTGGTCCGCTTCACTATCCATCGAGCCGGCGTACTTTCGCTGCAGCATCTGGCTGTATAGTGCGACCATACGAAGCGGCTCCTGGAGATCGTGACTGGCGGCGTAGGCGAACTGATTCAAATCGTCATTGGATTGGCGCAGGGCTTCGTTGGACTGCAGTAGCTCCTGAGTTCGCTCGGCGACGCGCTGTTCCAGATTTGTATTCAATTCGCGAATCGCTTCGTCCGCCTTCTTACGCTCGGTAATGTCACGAATAGCGGAGGTGAGCAGCAGGCCTTCTTCAGTCTGCAGGGGGCTAAGACTAATTTCGACGGGATAGCGCTGTTTGTTTTTGCGAACGGCCCAGAGTTCCTTGGGTGAGCTGAGACCGCTGTGAGCAAGTCCATGCGAATCCAGCGAAAGGGGAGATGAAGGGGTCCAATCCGGAACCAGTTCTCGAATGTTCTGGCCGATCAGCTCCTCGCGGCGGAACCCGAACATCACTTCGACTTGGGAATTCACCAGGCTGATCCGGCCGTCTTCCGAGCTGATGATCATGGCGTCGGGCGCCGCTTCGAGGAGCGACCGGAATTTCTGCTCCGCCTTGCTAAGCACCTCGGCCTGCCGCCGCAAAAGCGCCGTGTTGCGGCTGAGTTCGACAAAGACCCCGACCTTCGACCGCAGGACCTCGGGAACGATCGGCTTGAACAGAAAATCGACCGCGCCCAGATCGTAGCCCCTGAAAAGATGTTCGTCGCTCTTGTAACCGGTCAGGAACAAAATGGGGGTGTGCCGGGAACGTTTGCGCGAGCGGATCAGCTCGGCGGTTTGAAAGCCATCCATGTCCGGCATCTTGACATCCAGGAGAATGGCGGCGAAGTCGTCGCTAAGCAGGTGACGCAACGCCTCCATCCCGGAGTTAGCCAGCACCAGCTCCTGGCCGAGCCCATCCAGCGCCGCATCGAGCGAGATAAGATTCTCGGGCGTGTCGTCCACCAGCAGGATCTTTACTCGCTCGGGCGAGGGCTGCTCGGTGGAAGGGTGCGTGCCAGTCTCTGGGCTCATTTTGTCACCTTAGGCGATCCGGCTTGGGATCAGCCCTCTTATCTAGACGTTCGGCGCGGCCATTTGAGACAGTTCGTGGCCCCGGCTCACCCATACTCGTAGTACTGAGAAGAGGTTATCGAGGTCGACCGGTTTGGTGATATAGTCCGAGGCGCCGGCTTCGATACATTTCGCACGGTCGCCCTTCATCGCCTTAGCTGTTAAGGCAATAATCGGAAGAGATCGCAGCTTGGGCTCTTGACGAATGGCCTTCATGGTTTCGTAGCCGTCCATTTCGGGCATCATGATGTCCATGAGTACCAGGTCTATATCGGGGTTCTTCTTCAAGGCCTCGATGCCGGCGCGGCCATTTTCGGCGTGGACCACCTTCAAATGATGGTCCTCGAGCAAGCTGGTTAAGGCGAAGATATTCCGGACGTCGTCGTCGACAACCAGCACCTTCTTGCCAACCAGGGTGACATCGGTCTCGCGGAGTTGCTCCAGGACCCGCCGCTGCTCTTGCCGGAGGTCGGTTTCGGCGCGATGCAGCAGAAGTACGGATTCATCCAGCAACCGTTCGCGCGTGGAAACAAGTCTCACGATGGTGGTTCGCGTCAGCCGCGTGAGATCCAGGTCTTCGTCGGTTGTAAGTGGGCGGTCGCATACCAAAATGACCGGTGCAATGTAGGGACCGGCCTTGGTCTGGATCTCTTCCACCAGACTGAGCGGCGCGATGTCGTCCACGCGAAGATGGATCACGATGCCGTCCAGGTACTGGTGTTTCACGACAGCCATGGCTTCTCCACCCGTTGCTACGTCGATCACGTCGACATCCGGGGCCGCGACGGTGGAGACGATTTCCTGTCTTTCCCGCTCATCGCTACAAACCGCCAGCAGCCGTTTCACCCGTTTCTGGACAGAGTGCTCGATGGTGTTGAAGGTTTCGGACAGTGACTCATTCGTGACCGATTTTTCCAGATAACTCATGGCGCCCAGTGCCATACCGAGCCGTCGATTCTCGTCACCCGAGATGATGTGAACCGGAATATGGCGAGTGGCAGGATCGTGCTTCAAGCGGTCAAGAATCGTCCAACCAGCCATATCCGGAAGGTTGATGTCCAGCGTCATTGCGCCGGGCTTGAATTCGCGCGCCAATGAGATAGCGCTGCTGCCCCGCAGAGCGACCAGCGCTTTGAGCCCATGCTCATGGGCGAGATCCACCAGGATGCGGGCGAACGTAATATCGTCTTCGATAATCAGCAGCACCGAGTCATCCGGCTGGATCAGGTTACGATCATCGTCGATGACCAGGTCTTCCACCATGCCCTCGGTATTCAGTCGCGTCGAGGGCAGGATCATATCGACCTCAGCCGCGGGGATTACGGCGGCCTGTTCCATGAGGACCGGAGTGGAAAGAAGAGCCTCGCTCTTAGGCTGCTGGGCGGGCGTTACGTAGACCTGCGGCAGATAAAGCGTGAAGGTGCTGCCTGAGCCAGGCGTACTCTGCAATCGGATTTCGCCTCCTAAAAGCCGTGCCAGCTGACGGCTGATCGAAAGTCCCAGGCCAGTGCCGCCGTACTTGCGGCTGGTGGTGCCATCGGCCTGCTGGAAGGCTTCAAAGATGATCCGTTGTTTATCGGAAGGGATCCCGATGCCGGTATCTGAAACCGAAAACGCGACCACCGACTTGGCACGGCCCAGAATCGGATGACCGGCGCTCCATCCAGAATTTGCCTTGTCGATGGAGAGCAGGACCGATCCATGCTCGGTAAACTTGAGTGCGTTGGAGAGCAAGTTCTTGAGAACCTGCTGGAGGCGTTTGGCGTCGGTGTGCATGACTTCCGACGTGAGCGAACTGCCGAGCTCGATCCGCAGATCGAGCCCCTTGCCTCGGCCACGTGGCGGAAGGTGCGGGAGCAATAATCCTCCAGCTCGGTGAAGCGGACGCCGCCCAGCTCGACATCCATCTTTCCGGATTCAATTTTGCTCAGATCCAGAATGTCATTGATGAGAGCCAGCAGGTCCGTCCCCGAAGTGTGAATGGTTTCGGCGAACTTAACCTGTTTGGCCGTCAAGTTTTTATCCGAGTTCTCGGACAACATCCTGGCCAGAATTAGAAGGTTGTTGAGCGGGGTGCGGAGCTCATGACTCATATTTGCCAAGAACTCGCTCTTGTATTTGGATGTGATCTCGAGCTGCTCAGCCTTCTCTTCGAGGGCTTTCTTAGCTTGCTCGACCTCTTGGTTCTTGGTTTCGACTTCAGTCTTTTGCTCAGCCAGTAGCTGGGCTTTTTCCTGCAGTTCGGCATTGGTCTGCTGCAATTGAAGCTGTTGGCTTTGAAGCTCTTCGGCCAGCGCCTGGCTCTGGGTCAACAATTGTTCGGTCCGCATCGTAGCGGCGATGGTGTTGAGCACGATTCCGATGGACTGCGTTAACTGATCCAGGAATGCCAAGTGGATCTCACTGAATTGGCCGAGCGACGCCAGCTCCATCACCGCTTTAACGTCGCCTTCAAACAGCGCGGGCAAAACGACCAGACTGACGGGCGTGTCGCCGCCCAAGCTCGAGTTGATTCGAACATAGGTCCCGGGTACGTTGGTAACCAGGATGCGCTCCTTTTCGCGAGCGCACTCACCGACCAGCCCTTCTCCGATCCTGAATTGCATCGGGACGTTGGTTTCGTCGGTCGCATAGCCGGCCAGAAGCTTCAGGACGGTGGTGTCTTCGTGCGTTTCGGCGATGTAGAACGTACCGTGCTGGGCGCCCACCAGCGGCGTAAGCTCGGAGAGCAGCAACTGCGAGACCGTCAACAGATCGCGCTGGCCCTGCATCATGCCGGTGAACTTCGCGATATTGGTCTTCAGCCAGTCCTGCTCGTTGTTCTTGCGGGTAGTGGCCGCAAGGTTTACGATCATTTCGTTGATGTTGTCCTTCAAGGCGGCCACTTCGCCCTGTGCTTCGACCGCGATGGAACGCGTGAGATCGCCTTTGGTAACGGCGGTCGCGACTTCGGCGATGGCTCGGAGCTGGTTGGTGAGCGTAGCCGCGAGCTGATTGACGTTGTCGGTCAAATCGCGCCAGATACCGGCCGCGCCGGGCACGCGCGCCTGGCCGCCGAGTTTGCCTTCAATGCCGACCTCGCGCGCTACGGTGGTGACCTGATCGGCGAAGGTAGCGAGCGTATCGATCATCCCGTTGATGGTGTCGGCCAGCTCGGCGATCTCGCCCTTGGTTTCGAGAATCAGTTTCCGTTTCAGATCGCCGTTAGCGACGGCAGTGACGACTTTGGCGATGCCGCGGACCTGAGTGGTCAGGTTGGCCGCCATGAAATTCACGTTGTCGGTCAGATCCTTCCAGGTTCCGGCCACGCCTTTCACTTCGGCCTGTCCACCGAGCTTGCCATCGGTACCGACCTCGCGAGCGACGCGCGTGACTTCGCTGGCGAATGAATTGAGCTGGTCCACCATGGTGTTGATGGTGTTCTTGAGCTCGAGGATTTCGCCCTGAACGTCCACCGTGATTTTGCGGGAAAGATTTCCATTGGCGACGGCAGTGGTCACCTGCGCGATGTTGCGGACCTGCGCTGTCAGGTTACCGGCCATGGAGTTGACGCTCTCCGTAAGATCTTTCCAGGTTCCGGCGACGCCGCGGACATTTGCTTGGCCGCCGAGTTTGCCTTCCGTGCCGACTTCGCGGGCCACGCGAGTAACTTCAGAGGCGAATGAGCTGAGCTGGTCGACCATGGTGTTGATGGTGTTCTTCAGCTCCAGAATTTCGCCGCGAACGTCGACCGTGATCTTGCGCGACAGGTCGCCTTTGGCCACGGCGGTGGTGACTTCGGCGATGTTACGGACCTGGTTAGTCAGATTACCGGCCATGGAGTTGACGCTCTCGGTGAGATCCTTCCAGGTTCCGGCTACACCCTTCACTTCGGCCTGGCCGCCGAGCTTGCCCTCGGTTCCGACTTCGCGGGCCACGCGGGTGACTTCAGACGCGAACGAACTGAGCTGGTCGACCATGGTGTTGATGGTGTTCTTCAGCTCCAGAATTTCGCCGCGGGCGTCGACGGTGATCTTAGTGGTTAAGTCACCGCGAGCTACAGCGGTGGTTACGCCGGCGATATTGCGAACCTGGTTGGTCAGGTTGCTGGCCATGTAATTGACGCTATCGGTGAGATCTTTCCAGGTGCCGGCGACTCCGCGGACGTCGGCTTGACCGCCGAGCTTGCCCTCGGTTCCCACTTCGCGCGCCACGCGAGTGACTTCGGATGCGAACGCGTTGAGCTGGTCGACCATGGTGTTGATGGTGTTCTTCAGCTCCAGAATTTCGCCGCGGGCGTCGACAGTGATCTTGGTCGAAAGATCGCCCTTGGCAACCGCCGTGGTCACTTGCGCGATGTTGCGGACTTGCGACGTCAGATTGCCGGCCATGAAGTTGACGCTATCGGTGAGATCCTTCCAGACGCCGCCGACACCCTTCACTTCGGCCTGGCCGCCGAGCTTGCCCTCGGTTCCGACCTCGCGCGCCACGCGCGTCACTTCGCCGGCGAACCCGTTGAGCTGGTCGACCATGGTGTTGATGGTGTTCTTCAACTCCAGAATTTCACCACGCACGTCCACCGTGATCTTGCGCGACAGATCGCCCTTGGCGACCGCCGTGGTAACTTCGGCGATGTTACGAACCTGGCTGGTCAGGTTGCTGGCCATCGAATTGACCGAGTCGGTAAGATCCTTCCAAGTACCGGCCACGCCGTGCACGTCGGCCTGACCGCCGAGTTTGCCTTCGGTTCCTACTTCGCGCGCCACGCGCGTAACTTCCGAGGCGAACGAGCTGAGCTGATCCACCATGGTGTTGATGGTGTTCTTCAGCTCCAGAATTTCGCCGCGCACTTCGACCGTGATCTTGCGCGACAGATCGCCGGTGGCCACGGCGGTCGTGACCTCGGCTATATTACGGACCTGGTTGGTCAGGTTGCTGGCCATCGAGTTGACCGAGTCGGTGAGATCCTTCCAGGTTCCGGCGACACCCTTCACCACAGCCTGGCCGCCCAGCTTACCCTCGGTTCCCACTTCGCGCGCCACGCGAGTCACTTCGCCCGCGAACGCGTTGAGCTGGTCGACCATAATGTTGATGGTGTTCTTCAGCTCCAGAATTTCGCCGCGCACGTCTACCGTGATCTTGCGCGACAGGTCGCCATTAGCGACGGCGGTCGTAACTTCGGCAATGTTGCGGACCTGAGCCGTCAGGTTGCCGGCCATCGAGTTCACCGAATCCGTGAGATCCTTCCAAACGCCCCCGACGCCCTTCACCTGCGCCTGGCCGCCCAGTTTGCCGTCGGTACCGACTTCGCGCGCCACGCGCGTAACTTCACTGGCGAATGAATTGAGCTGGTCGACCATCGTATTGATGGTGTTCTTCAGCTCCAGGATTTCGCCTCGCACGTCCACCGTGATCTTGCGCGAGAGATCGCCATTAGCGACGGCAGTGGTGACTTCGGCGATGTTGCGGACTTGGGCCGTCAAGTTGCCCGCCATGGAGTTGACCGAATCGGTCAAATCTTTCCAAACGCCGCCGACGCCGCGTACCTGAGCCTGGCCGCCGAGCTTGCCTTCGGTTCCGACTTCGCGCGCCACGCGGGTAACTTCCGAGGCAAACGAATTGAGCTGATCCACCATGGTGTTGATGGTGTTCTTCAGCTCCAGAATTTCGCCGCGCGCGTCGACCGTGATCTTGGTTGAAAGGTCGCCCTTTGCGACGGCCGTCGTCACGCCGGCGATATTACGGACTTGATTAGTCAGGTTGCCGGCCATGGAGTTGACGCTCTCGGTAAGATCGCGCCAGGTGCCGGCCACGCCTTCCACTTCCGCCTGGCCGCCGAGTTTGCCTTCGGTTCCGACTTCGCGGGCCACGCGGGTAACTTCCGATGCGAACGAGCTGAGCTGATCCACCATAGTGTTGATGGTGTTCTTCAGTTCCAGAATTTCGCCGCGCACCTGCACGGTAATTTTGCGCGACAAATCGCCCTTGGCGACCGCCGTGGTGACTTCGGCGATGTTGCGGACCTGGGCGGTGAGGTTGCCGGCCATCGAATTGACCGAGTCCGTCAGATCTTTCCAGGTTCCGCCGACTCCGGGCACATCGGCCTGGCCGCCCAGCTTGCCTTCGGTGCCGACTTCGCGGGCTACGCGGGTCACTTCGGCCGCGAAAGAGCTGAGCTGGTCGACCATCGTGTTGATGGTGTTCTTGAGCTGCAAAATCTCACCGCGCGCGTCCACTGTGATGCGCGTCGACAAGTCGCCCTTCGCGACGGCGGTGGTGACTTCGGCGATATTGCGAACCTGGTTGGTCAGGTTGCTGGCCATGTAGTTGACGCTGTCCGTCAAATCTTTCCACGTGCCGGCGACACCCTTCACTTCCGCCTGTCCGCCGAGCTTGCCTTCGGTGCCGACTTCGCGGGCCACGCGCGTTACTTCGGCCGCGAACGAGCTGAGCTGATCCACCATGGTGTTGATGGTGTTCTTGAGCTCGAGAATTTCGCCGCGGGCGTCGACGGTGATCTTGGTGGTCAAGTCGCCTTTGGCGACGGCCGTGGTCACACCAGCGATGTTTCGAACCTGGTTGGTCAGGTTGCTGGCCATCGAGTTTACGCTTTCGGTGAGATCCTTCCAGGTTCCAGCAACGCCAGTCACGACGGCTTGTCCGCCGAGCTTGCCTTCGGTACCGACTTCGCGCGCCACGCGGGTGACTTCGGAGGCGAACGAATTCAACTGCTGCACCATGGTGTTCACGACGCGCGCCGTGTGCAGGAATTCGCCGCGCAACGGGCGCCCGTCGACTTCGAGCGACATGGTTTGCGACAGGTCGCCTTTGGCCACGCCGCCGATAACACGGGCCACCTCGGTGGAGGGCTGAACCAGATCGCCAATGAGGCTGTTGACCGACTCCACGCAGTCGGCCCACTCGCCAGTGACGGACCCAATGGAGGCGCGTTGCGTGATTCGGCCGTCCTTGCCGACGGCCTTGCTGATGCGCGCGAATTCGCTGACCATTTTCTCGTTCAACTCGAGAATCTCGTTCAAAGTGTCAGCGATCTTACCCGGTAATCCGGTCTCATGGACCGGCATTCGAACCGAAAAGTTCCCGCGTCTAAAGGCCACCAGCGTCTTTAGTAAGACATTGGTTTCACGCGTCTTAGATCCATTTTTTTCAACTTGCAGAGCTTTCATTCCCACACTCCCGGCGCAATGTAAGTCATAATACTATGCTAGAGATAATACACTTCTTTAGTCAAGGTTAGACTTTCACCAAATCTACTCGTTACAACAATTTTTAACAACCCAAGGGACTTCCCCAGGGGGCTGCAACGCGGCGCCGGCGACGGCCTGAACGACCAGGAAGGAGGGCTGGCGCAACCTGCGATAATGTAGTTGCTCATGGCCGGGACACCAGAGGCGGCTCCGCGCCATCGCGCCGCTCGTTTTATCATCAATGCTTTTTGGACGTGGCTGGGTGTCGGCACGACGTTGTTCACCGGCTTCCTGCTCTCCCCCTACCTGGTGAGAAAGCTCGGCCCGGAAGGGTATGGCGTGTGGGTGTTGTCCTTCGCCCTGGTGGATTACTACGTCTTCCTGGATCTCGGATTCCGGAGCGCAACGGTCAAGTACGTGGCGCACTTTTGGGCGCTGGAGGACCACGACAACGTAAACGCCATTCTCAACACGGCGCTGCTTTACGCGGGAATCATCTCAGCGCCGCTGTTCCTGATTATCGTTCTGGTTTCCAACAGCATTCATAGGTTCTTTCACATCTCGCCGGAGCTGACCCCCACCTTCCGCTTGCTGATCATACTCATTTCCTTCAGCTGGTGCCTGGGATTCGTCTTCAACACTTTCAACGCGGCGCTGGAGGCTGTCCAGAGATTCGATCTCTCGAATAAAGTGAACGTGGTAACAACCCTGATCCGTTCCTCGGGCAGCGCAATTTTGTTGTGGCTCGGTTATGGACTGCTCGGCATAGGCGTGCTGACGGTCATCAGCCAGTGTGTCGGCTACGTGCTGAACGTGGTGAGCTTTCGAAGAATCTTTCCGCAATTGAAGCTATCGCATCGTTATGCCAGCCTCAAAACATTGCGAGAGATGGGCAAGTTCGGCATTCATACTTTTGTTCTGAATATCTCGACGCTGTTCCTGAATCAAAGCCCGCCATTGGTGATCGGGCATTTTCTTCCTACCGCGTTTGTTGGATTCTACAGCTTGCCGAACCGGCTGATTCAGTACACCGGCGGCGCGGTATCGGGCATTGGAGCGGTGGTGAATGCCAACACGGCCGAACTCCAGGCCCGGGGTGAAATGCGCGCATTGTCGCAACTGGCAATCTTTACCAACCGGTATTGCGTGGCGCTGTTTATGCCCCTGGCAATCGTGTTTTCGATTTTCGGGTACGCGCTCTTCATGCTATGGGTACCCACGGCGGTCCAGTATGCAGCGCCGATACTGCCGGTGCTGACGATCGGATATCTCATTGCCGTGGCGGGGCAATTCAGCTCGGGAATGTTGCTGGTGGGCTTGGGCCGGCACCGATGGTACGCGCGCGGGCAGCTCATCGAAGCGGTAGTGAGCTTGGGCGGGCTGATCTACGTGACCACTCGCTACGGCATCCTGGGGGCGGCTTATGTGGTGGCGGTGTGCATGATCCTGAATCGCGGGCTTTTCGTTCCGTGGCTGCTGAGCAGGGAATTGGGGCTTTCCTTTTGGGCCTTCATGTTTTCGATTTATGCGCGTCCCACGTTGATCGCGGTGCCGGTTGTGGCGCTGGCGATTTGGCTGCGGATGGCCGTACAGCCGGACAGTTGGGTGAAGTTATTCTCGGTGAGCGGGCTGATAGCCGTGGCGTACTTTATCCCGGCATTTTTCCTGTGCCTGGATGATCCGCATCGATTGCTGTTGCGGGGATGGATGTTAAGCCGTCTTTCCGTTTTGCAGTCGCGATCAGCTTAGCGCCGCTGCACGGGAGATTGGCCGGAGGATAGCAGATAGACTGCGTGGCTTGCGCCATGCGTCCCGTGATCCGAGTCATAGAGGACCATGGAGTCATCCATGGACATGGATGCGCGCGCCGTAGACCAATAGGTGTTAGCGTTCAGAAAAGCGGATGAGTTGGAGCTTCCCAGCTTGCTGTAGCTCATCGTGCCGGACGCTGTAAGCCCGAGGAGCCACAACTCCTCATTGCGCGGCGTCGTTTGTCCAGGTTGCGGAGCACCAGTATCGAAAGAGATAACGCAATGCTGACCCCAGCGGGCGCAGCCGGTGTGTTGAGAAGACCATGCTTGAGAACCGCCACAAGAGAAATCTGGACCGATGTATTTCATCCCGCCGCCCGACATACCGAAGCCGTTCTCCGGCTTGGTCATCCTCACCCCACTGTTCAAACGCAACAGCCCCTGACCGGCTTCACACGCATTTATTGCAGCGGCATGAATCTCTATGCCGACCTGCATTTCGAAATAGACCTGGCCATCAGGAGCCACGAATACATCTCCATGAGGAGTGGTCAGGCAGGATTCACCCGGATCACAATTGCCATCATTGTTCCCTTTGCCGGAGCCCATCCAGGGGACCACAGTTTCCGGGCGGACTACCCAGCGCAGCGTTCCTGCCGTCTCATCAACTGAAAAGACACCCATAGCGGGATTGGCGAGCATCAATAGGTAATGGAGGCCGGACTTGGAGTCGCGTGGAGTAATGGCGACATAATCGACGTCTTTGGTATCCCCGATCTTATTCACCGGATCGGGCACGTTGTAATCGACGCAATAGGTTTTCTTCGCTTTCAGATCGACTGCGCAGACCTGGTGCTCGGCCGGCGCGAAGAAAGCTGCCCAGTCGTCATAACTAATATCGGTAGTGGCGCCGGTTGTAATTGTTGAGAAGCGGCTACGGTAGTCGATCACGGTCTGGTATTTACCGCTGCTGGGGCGCCAGGTCTCGATTCGGTTCTTACCTTGATCGCCTCCGATCACCCACATGAGGTCGTCGTCGACGTTGTCCCAATGGGCTTCGGGATAAGGGGCGGAGTCTGCGATGACTGAGCCATCTCCGACTTTCACAATCCTGGTGCGGCCTTGAAAATCGAAGGTGTGGAGCTTGTCGTTATTAGCGCTCAGCGGGCTAATTCCAGAGTATTGGTGCACTGAGATAGGAGGCACCACCTGCTTGCCGGACTGGGCCGGCATGAGGGCGCATACCAAGCCGGCGATGATGAGTTTAGCCACTGGCTCGATTAAGAGACTCCGTTCCCGTGACCGGTTTTCGTGAAGACGAACTCGTTACAGCCCAAGTCGCCTCCCTCCGTCCGCATCTTCTCGAGCACAAAGCCGCGCTTGCGGTAGAAATCAAATATCTCCTCGGGCCTGGCAACCTCAAAGGGGTAACCCCCGACCCAATCCACGACATCCCGCCAAGCCGACATGCCTCGGGCGCGGCCGGCGCTTTTCCAGGATTCAAGAGGCCGCAAGCGCAGGAGATCTTTGAGCCAACGTCGCCACCACAACACCCCGCAGGATCCCGCAGCACACAAGAACCTCACTGGTTTCGGAGACCGATTGTAGAATTTTTTGACGCGGGTCCAACGGCGGCTGATCTTTCCCTGGTCGTTGTAAATCGCGATGAACAACGTGCCGCCCGCGGCCACCAATCCAGTCACGTTCTCGAGCGCCTGCCACATCGCGCCTGTATGATGAAGGACCCCCCAGGAGTAAACCACGTCGAATTTCCCCAGCGACGACAGATGGGCCCGGTCAAGGGCTGAAGCCTGTTGAACCGTCCACAAGGGATCATCGGTGAAATAACGTCGCTTCAACTCCCGCGTGCACGCCACCGATTTTGCGTCGTAATCAAAGGAAAGCACTCGAGCGCCCATGCGGCGGGCGACCAGACTGAAGAGCCCACTTCCTGATCCCACATCTATGAATGACTTGCCTGCTAGTGGAAAGCCGAGCATTGCGGACATCGACTGCTCAGCTTGGCGGATACGCTCATCATTTATGACCGCGAGGAAACGCGTCCAATTTTCGCCGAACTCGAAGCGATCGCCAGCCGCGACTTCGCGAAGGTGGTCGACCGCGGTCGAGCCTGCCCCCGTCGGCTCAGCATGAGACATATCCCGGATTATAACAACCCTGTCTTCCGACTCCGTTTTATCGGATGCCAAACTTAGATCTTTTTTGTTACGCACCTCAGTCTGACTACGGAGCGATTCTTAGTGTTTCTTCTCAGCACTGCGGCTTGGTGGGTATCAGGACTTGGCTAAAGCAAGTACCACACCATGACGATTCCTAGTACGGGTATAAACTCCAATGTTTTGTCGAATCTTGCTGTGGGTGTCGCTAATCAGCTCCTTGGCGATCAATGCATCAAGCCAAACCGGGTTGACTGAAAACGGGAGCGCCGTTTTCACTTATATCAGCGGCCCCAACTTCTGCCTGGCAGAATATGGCTACGTGGTCCCGGCGTTCTGTACCGCCCCTGGTGAACTCCCCCTGGCAAGCTTCCCAATACCGCCGATCGACGGTACTTATATAGACGCCAATTTCGGCGCAACAGTTCGGCTGCTCACCGATGGAACGACCGACAGCGTTCATCAATACTCCACGCCTTCGGCTTTCAGCGCCACTGGAAAGTACGTCTTTGTCGGCAAGATGGATGGAAGCACCCGCATTCTGGAAACCGCCAACGCGAACATCGTGGCGCCGAACCTCACAGGCATCACGGATCCGTCCTCAGGCTTATGGAGCGCGACGGACGATGACATTCTTTATGGGATTGGATGTTTTCCCTGCGTAGGGTCCCAGTCGCAGACGCAGGTCTATCAGTACCAAGTTTCTACGCAGAAGAAGACAGTGCTCATCGACTACGCGACCGATGGACACGCCTTCACGGGCGTAGGGTTTGGGGGTACGGGCGATCTATCTGCGGATAATTGGGGATCTTTCTGGGCGCAAAACGAGCATCAGGTCTGTGCCGTCGATCTGAATCAACTGAGGACTTACTGTGCCGATTACACAGCGCCGAATCCCAATAACCGGGTGGGTTGGAATTTCATCGATTACGTGATGATTACAAAGGGAGTGGATGCCGACACCAATAAGCGATACGTGCTCCTGATGGCGCAGCCGGCCATGGGGGTTTATTCGGTCAACGAGCAGACCGGGGTGCTCGATTTCGAGTTCCGGGGGCCTGAGTTTCCCGTCGGCCTTATGGGAGGGGACAGTGGAACGCACAATCATGACGGTGTTTGTGACCCCGGAGAGGGTTGCCTCAGCAACCCGCACGCCGACGTTTTTCAGGATAACGGTAGACAGTACATTATTGTGGACTCCGGGCAAGATCTGCCTACGTGCGAGGATGACGCGGTGAGTTTCCAGATATCGAAGGGCATCACCATGTTGAATCCGGTATCAACGGGAGGGGGCCGAAAGGTCTTCTTTACGCTGTTCAAATGCGGACTAACCTGGTCGGATATGCACTTTGGGTGTGCAAAGTCCGCGAATGCTTTTTGCGTGATCTCGACAGATTTGCAGGCGACGAACCTTCCAAATCAAATACGCGACGGAAGGACACCTTTCGAGGATGAAGTAATCGTGGTCCGTGGCAATGGAGTGGAAGCGCGGCGAGTGGCGGAGCACCGCAGTGTTCGGGTTAATTACTACGATACCCCCCGAGCTTGTATATCAAATGATGGAAGCATGGTTTTGTGGGACTCGAACTTCGGCAATCCCGCCGATCATCGCATTGTGGTTGCCGAAACCGGATTCGCGACACCTCAGGCTGCGCCCGTCTGCACTTATGCTCTGAACACGTCGAGCTTAAATGTGGGGGCCGTGGGTGGGTCTGGAACAATCTCGGTCACTCCCAGCGCAAGCACTTGCGCAAGTCCCACGGCGAGCTCAAATTCATCTTGGGCAACTGCCTCCGTCTCGGGTAATACGGTCGACTGGACTGTTAGTGCGAACGGCGGTACTGCGAACCGGATCGGATCTTTGTCTGTCGCCGGCCAGACGGTGGCGATAAATCAGCCCGGGACTGTAGCTATCGAAACCATGACTTTGTTCCCAAGTTCATTGGTTTTAGGGACGGATGGCACGCTGATCACTACTCCGCAGCAAGTGAGCATCAGCTTTGCAGGCGGAGGCAACCCCACTTGGACCGCAATATCGAATCAGCCCAACATCGTTGTTTCGCCAACTTCGAGTGTGGGAAACGCAACTTTGCAGATCAACGTCACCGCCGGGTCTAGCGGGGAGGTAACCATCAATGCGCCCGGCGTGTCTAATTCCCCGCAGTCGATTCAAATCCAGATAGCCGCGACGAGTGTGAAGGGACCTTTCGGCAGCTTCGACACTCCGGTGGCAGGCTCCACGGTGTCCGCCGCCATTGCGGTAACCGGATGGGCCCTGGATTCCGTCGGAATCACCGGCGTGGATATTTGGCGGGAGCCGGTAGCTTATGAGCCGCCCGGCCTGGTCTTTATCGGCGATGCGATTTTTGTGCCAGGCGCGCGCCCCGACGTTGCAGAGGCATTCTCAGCCTATCCCAACGCGAACGCGGCCGGCTGGGGCTATTCACTGCTGACCAACTTCCTGCCGAACGCCAATTATACGATAGGATCCGCCAACGGGACTTACACGCTCCACGCCTTGGCTCATAACGAGGCAGGAACCACGACCGATCTCGGGGCACGCGGCATCATGGTAGACAATGCGGATGCCACAGTGCCGTTCGGAACAATCGACACGCCGGCTCAAGGTGCGACCGTTTGGGGAAATGCCTACGTAAACTTCGGCTGGGCGCTGACGCCTATGCCGGCGGTCATTCCCAACGACGGAACAACGATAACCGTGAACGTGGATGGAGTCACGGTAGGACATCCGACCTACAACCAGTTCCGTGGTGACATCGCGACCATGTTTCCAGGCTACGCCAACAGCAATGGAGCGATCGGATTTCTGTACATTGATACAACCCAGTTTTCAAATGGACTTCACACCATCAGTTGGGATGCATGGGACAACCAACTTCGAGGCAACGGCATTGGCAGCCGCTTCTTTAGCGTGCTGAATGTCGGAACGTCCGCAGCATCGGCTTCCGACAGCTCTGGTGCGCCCACGTCCAGTGTGCTCTTCAAGAAATGGCCGCCAGCTTCATCGAGCCCCGCCGCCATCCGATCAGCCCCCGTCGTCAACGGCGCGATCTCCTTGGACGTCCAGGAAATGGATCGCATCGAAGTGCCACTGGGCGCCGCCTCCTCAGGCTATATGGTCGCCAATGGCCAACGTCAGCCGCTGCCGATCGGTTCCACGTTGCTGGATGGCGTGTTCTACTGGCAACTGGCGCCGGTATTTCTTGGCGAGTACGATATGGTGTTCGAAAGCCCGAACGCGCAACCCACCCATCTGCGCGTGGTCGTCCATCCCAAGACGTATTCGGGTGGCGAGCGCCAGGCGACCCAGTAAGCTACAGCTCAGGTATGGGATTCGATGGTACGCGATCGTGGGCGGTCGCTCGCGCCGAAATCCGCCCTGGCTTCGGTGGTGGCCGACACGTCTTCGGCGCCGGTCTGATCCAAAATGGTCTTGGCGGTCTTCACCCATTCCGAATCGTCGCAGTGAACCGAGAGCAGGATGCCGCCTCGGCGAACCCGGCCCTCATAGCGCTTAGCTTCGTATTCGGGAATGCCCAGGCCAACCAGCGCGCCGGTGATGCCTCCCAGAGCCCCGCCCACGCCCAGGCCGCTCAGCAGTCCCATGATCGGGCCCGCCGCGACGAAAAGTCCTAAGCCGGGGATTACGAGCGCGCCAGCGCCAACCAGCCAGCCGACGATGCCTCCAATGACAGCGCCCGATCCGGCGCCGGCTGCCGTGCCTTCCGGAGCTTTCGTACTCTTTTCGAGCCCGAGATCCTTGCTTCCCTCATTCTCAGGGACCAGGATCGAGATGTCCGTATTGCGAAAGCCCGCCAGCTTCAGGCCGTTGACCGCGTTCTCGGCGTCCGCCTGGCTGGGGTAAATGCCAAACACAGCTGTATTCTTTCCCATACGACTCCTTTCTTTTGTCCTCAAGTTGCCGTTATTGGAACGAGCCCCGGCGAGCTCGACCGACGTTCTATGTTAACCGTTAGTGACATCCGCCTGTCGGGATGTTACCCTGAGCGGAGCAGCAAGTCAGTCGCCAATTCGGAGTAATGGCGCGGGCCGCATGTTTTGGAGCACTTTCGGGAGCGCCGGTGCGCGGGAAGGCGCAATCGGATGAAAACCAGTTAGTATTTCTTTCCTGCGGAAGACGTGATCTCTGCCGGGTTCACCCGCGGATGGCAGCCAAATTCTTTGTAACATAGAGGGCCTGAAGTTGGTCCAATGTGGGAAACAAATGGATAGCAAAACTCGAGTTATCATCGCCGAAGATCATACACTGATGGCCGAAGGCCTGCGTAGGTTGTTGGAGTGTGAATTTGAGTCTGTCCAGACAGTCGGGAACGGCAGGCAACTGCTGGAAACAGTCTCCGCCTCGAAAACCGATGTAGTTTTGCTGGATATTGGCATGCCACTGCTGAACGGCATCGAAGCTACCCGGCGCTTGAGCAAAATTTCTCCCGAAACCAAGGTCGTGATCGTGACGGCGCATAACGAGCCGCAATACGTCGTGGAAGCATTTCGAGCCGGCGCCACCGGCTTCGTACTAAAGCGCTGCGCGATTTCAGAATTGGTGACCGCGATCCGGCAGGTGCTGAGCGGGAATACCTATGTCACGCCGCTGGTCGCCAATCGGGCGGGGGAGGCCGCGCGGGTACTCGTACGGTCAGGACCCGCGCTAACTGCCCGTCAACGAGAAGTCCTGCAACTGGTCGCCGAAGGATGCACGGCCAAAGAGATCGCTAATGTCCTGAAGCTCTCCGTCAAGACGGCGGTCTTCCACAAGATGGCCATCATGGACAAGCTGGGGCTCCGCACGACCGCGGAACTGACACGCTACGCCTTGGAGCAGGGGATTGCAACCGCCACTTCCGAGCGCGTAACTCTTCCGCTTGCCAGACCAGAGACTGCCGGCGTGACGGTGCCGGCCTACGGCATGTTTGCAAAAACCCAGTAAGACCGGCATCCGTCCTTCTTATCAGGCATTGCAGTACCGAGCGGCCAATCTTTCGCCTGGATCACGTGACTTCAGGTGAAAATTCGGGCCCGGCGAGCATCTATATAGTGCGGGTGGCAAAGCCTGGACCGCAGCATGGATAAGGACTCCTCCAAACCTAGCCGGCTCAACATCAAGGACCTGCTAAGGCCGCATCTCAAGCTCTTGATGGTGGGATTGGTGGCGGTAGTGGGAGAAGGCGTTGCCGATCTTCTTCAGCCCTGGCCGCTCAAGATCGTCCTCGACAACGTGTTACAGTCCCGGCAGATCCACGGCTGGTTGAGCCCGTTCATTCTGTCGATTGCAGGCAGCGACAAACTTGCAATTTTGAGCTTTGCCGCCATGGCGGTGCTGGCAATCGCCGTGATGGATGCGATTTGCACCTACACCGACAAATACGTCACCACCAGCGTTGGCCAATGGGTGATGCACGATCTCCGCCGGATGTTGTACCACCACATCCAGCGCTTATCGCTGGCTTACCACGACAGCAAGCAGACCGGCGATCTGATCAGCCGGGCTACCAACGATATCGACGCGATCCAGACCTTCATAACCTCCGGGCTGCTGGGGGCGTTAGTCAATTGTTTGACGCTGTTCGGAATGGTGGGAGTGATGCTGTACCTCAACTGGCGATTCACTTTAATCGCGCTTTCGATTGCTCCCTTGCTTTTTGTAGTGGTCTACAGCTACACCCGGCGGATCAAGAAGGCTTCCCGCGCGGTGCGAAAAAAAGAAGGCGAAATGGTGTCGGTGATGCAGGAGGTCCTGTCATCCATCCGGGTGGTCAAGGCTTTCGCGCGCGAGGAGTATGAAGAACGGCGGCTGGAAGAGGAGAGCCTGGAAAGCGTCGAGATTGCGATGCGGGCTAGAAGTCTCAAGGCCAAGCTTTCGCCGTTGGTCGGATTGATCGTGGCGGTGGGTACTGCCATGGTGCTGTGGTTTGGAGGGCGCATGGCGTTAGCGGGTCCAGGGCTCTCGGCCGGCTCGCTGGTGGTCTTCATCATGTATTTGGCGAAGATGTATAAGCCCATGCAAGAGCTTTCGAAAATGACGGATACCTATTCGAAAGCGTCGGTTGGATATGAGCGGATCCAGGAGGTTATCGACACGGACGGGGAAATCAAAGATCTGCCGGGGGCGCGGCCGGCCCGGAGATTCAGAGGGAACATCGAATTCGACAAGGTGAACTTCGCTTATGATCCGGACCGGCCGATTCTTCGGGACCTCAGCTTCAAGATCGAGCCCGGACAGGTGGCGGCGCTGGTGGGACCGACCGGCGCAGGCAAGTCGACCATCATCAGCTTGATAGCTCGCTTCTACGATCCCGTCTCCGGCGTCGTGAAGATTGACGGCCAGGACATTCGGCGCTTCCAGCAGAAGTCGCTGCGGCAACAGATGAGCTTTGTGCTGCAGGAGACGCTGCTGTTTCATGGAACCATCTGGTACAACATTGCCTATGGGAAACCCGAAGCGACGCGGCGGGAAATCCTGCGCGCGGCCGAAATGGCCAACGCTCACGAGTTTATCGACAAGCTGCCGGAGGGCTACAATACCATGGTTGGCGAGCGCGGGGTCACGCTTTCCGGCGGCCAGAGGCAGCGTATCGCGATAGCGCGCGCGCTCATACGCAATACTCCCCTTTTGATTCTGGACGAGCCTAGCTCGGGTCTTGACGCGTCGTCCGAAAAACTGGTATTCGAAGCGCTGGACCGGCTGATGGAAGGCCGGACATCCATCGTGATTGCGCACCGGCTGTCCACCATTCGCCGGGCCAGCCTGATTTTCGTAGTCCGGGACGGCACTATCGTTGAGAGTGGAAAGCACGAGGAGCTTCTGAGCTCGGGCGGCTTATATTCGGAACTATACAAAATACAATTCAATGTCGAAGAGGACGCCGAAAAACAGACCGTAGGGCTGGGGTAAGCGCTCCGATCGATTGGCAGGACGGGCACCTGCCCGGCTTATAGCTTGGTCAGTTCCGCGATTCTGGACTGGACCACCGCAGTGTATCCATCTACCACCTGAGGCGTGTAGCCGGCGGCCCGGAAAGCGTCTCGGATTTGCTGAGGGGAAAGCTGTGCCAGCAAATCTCCGATCCAACGAGCGTCGGCGCGAGAAATGCGTCTGCCGATCCAATCCAGCCGAACACGGCTGAAATATTCGCGCGGGTTCCACAGGATCATGGGGGAAGGGCGGTGAGGTGTCTCGAAGTCCACATATTCTGAATCTTCCCGCGCGATAAATTTGGATTGCTGGTACATTTCCAGGTTGCCTTTGGTGGCCTGATGGAAGACAGTAAGTTTGGCCGCGCCGAAGCTGGCGCCCAGATCGGACACCATGTAGACCCGCCGCAGTTCGTCGGTATCCTTGCTGCGCCCTTCCTCGTAGATGGCATTATTGTCGGCCTTTAGATCCCAATTGTTGACAAGCGCCATCAAGACTCGCAGACCGTTCCATTCGCGGGTCCCGGCGAAGGGGCCGCTGCCCCAATGCCAGACTCCGATTTTCTTCTCGCTCTTTGGTTCTCTTTTCAGGCGGATGTTGTGGGCCGTCCCGTCGGGATCGATCAGTTGCCGCCCGCGATGAAGGTGGTTCGGCATTTCTCGAACATGCAGCAGCGGAACAAAGTAGTCCTCATCAGCGAAATAACCCGCCGCCCAAACCAGCCGCGCGGCGACGGTCTCCGGGCGAGCTTCCGAACCCAGCTTTACCTTCCACTGGACGCCGTTGTCGTCTTGAACCTCGAACTTCGGATTAGAGCCTTTGCGGTCCTCTCTCAAAAAAGCAAACTGTCCGTGGGGAGCGTGTTCGGCCCCGCCCGGGCCATAGAAGAGGTTTAAACTCCTGATATTCTTGGGCTCTCGCCAAAGCATGGTGCGCACAGTTCCGGTAATTTCTGCCTCCGGGTGCGCCGCCTTGGGCTTTTTTTTCGCGGCTTCGGCCCCAGGGAGGGTGATGAAAAGCACGGTCAGGAACAGCGTAACTCTCTTACTATTGTTGAGCATACGATCCGCCCGTCTGAAATGGTTACCATCCTGATCAAGCAACAGCGATGCCACGGTACACTGATCGACCCTCCAGCGGGCCACCGGTGCGTCGGAAGTCAGGGGTTTGGGTTGTGAAACTGCCAGGGGGTGGCTTGTGAAACTGCCAGGGGGTGGCTTGTGAAACTGATAGTGCAACCGGGCGACGGCGTAATGCCATTGGTCAAAGCGATCAATCAAGCAAAAGAGCGCGTCGAGATACTCATTTTCCGTTTCGACCGTAACGAGATAGAGAAAGCCTTGTTCAACGCGGTAAACCGTGGTGTTTTTGTCCACGCGCTGATCGCTTATACCAATCGGGGGGGCGAAAAGAATCTTAGAAAACTAGAGATGCGGCTGCTGGCGCAAGGGGTGACCGTGGCGCGGACCGCTGACGATCTGGCCCGTTACCACGGCAAGATGATGATTATTGACCGGCGTGAGCTGTATCTGTTGGCGTTCAACTTCACCTATCTGGACATGGAACACAGCCGGGCCTTTGGCGTCGTCACTGCGAACAAAAAACTCGTGGCGGAGGCCGTCAAGCTATTTGAAGCCGACACCAAGCGACAGCCTTACACGGCAGGTCAACCCAACTTCGTGGTGAGCCCGGTGAACGCGCGCAAACAGCTTTCCGCCTTTTTGCAGGGAGCTAAGAAACAACTTCTGATTTACGATCCGGAAATCAGCGACCAAAGCATGATCGGCATTCTGGAAGAGAAGGCCGCGGCAGGCGTGGAAGTGAGGGTCATCGGCCGGTTGACGCGAAAGAGCGACAAACTCCAGGTCCATAAACTCTCCACGATACGCCTGCACACGCGAACCATCATTCGAGACGGCGTGCAAGCTTTTGTCGGCAGCCAGAGTTTACGCGAGTTGGAGCTCAGCGCGCGCCGGGAAGTAGGGATTATCTTCCGCGACGGCAAGGTGGTAGGCCAACTGACGAAGACCTTCATGGATGATTGGGCGCTAATCGGGCGTCCAGCGACTGCGGGCGCCGAAGAAGCCGCCGAAGCGGAACCAGCCGCCAAAGCCGCCAAGAAGATCGCTAAGGCGGTTGCCAGGGAAATGCCGCCAGTCGCCCCGGTGGTTGAGATCGTCGTTAAAGAGATGCTCGGGGAAAATGGGGAAGTGGACCTCGATCCCCAGCAGCTGGAAGAAACGGTCAAGGACGCGGTTAAGGAAGCAGTACGGGACGCGGTTCGTGATGTTGTAGAAGTGGCAGTAGAGCAAAATGGCTTCGCGCTGCAGAAGTAGCTGCTGACTAGGCGGTCCTGGCTCGCCAAAGCACGAGACAATCAAATTATGGCTATAAGTGCATCGGCGGGACTGCCTGCGCGTCAGTCCGACCTGGTCAATGTGCCGCGTCTTGTGACTTCCTATTTTTCGGATCGCCCGGATCCGCAAGTGCCCAGCCAGCGGGTTTCATTCGGAACGTCGGGACATCGCGGCTCATCCCTGGCGCGGTCCTTCAATGAGTGGCACATTCTAGCGATCACCCAGGCGATCTGTCTTTATCGCGAGCAGAATGGCATCCAGGGCCCGCTGTTTTTGGGGATCGACACGCACGCGCTGTCCGAACCGGCCTTCGCGAGCGCGCTGGAAGTGCTGGCCGCCAACGATATTCCCGTCATGATCGCGCGCGGGCGGGATTTCACGCCAACTCCGGCGATCTCGCACGCCATTTTGAACTACAACAAAAATAAACCGGCAGGACGGGCGGATGGCATCGTCGTGACGCCTTCGCACAATCCTCCCGAGGACGGTGGCTTCAAATATAATCCGCCCCACGGCGGACCGGCGGACAGTCAAACCACGGCGTTCATCCAGGATAGAGCTAATGAGCTTCTGAAACAGGGCCTGGAGGGCGTCCGCCGCATGCCTTTCGAGAAGGCTTTGCGGGCAGCGAACACGCGCGAGCATGATTTCATCGACGAATACGTAGGCGACCTTGCCACCGTGATTGACCTGGGCGCGATCCGCGACTCCAAGATTCAACTCGGCGCAGACCCGTTGGGGGGCGCGGGAATCAACTACTGGGGTCCGATCCGCGAACGCTACGGCCTGAATCTTACGGTGGTAAACGAAGCTGTCGATCCGACCTTCCGCTTCATGTCGCTCGACTGGGACGGACGCATCCGCATGGATCCATCCTCGCCGTACGCGATGCGCCCCCTGATAGAGAGGAAAGACAAGTTCCAGATCACTTTCGCCTGCGATACCGATCATGACCGGCATGGCATCGTCACGCCGGGTTCCGGGCTGCTTCCTCCCAACCACTATCTGGCGGTGTGCATCCACTATCTTTACGGCAATCGCTCGGGATGGCGGAAAGATGTTGCGGTTGGAAAAACGGTGGTCAGTAGCAGCATGATCGATCGAGTCACAGCCAAGCTGGGCAAAAAGCTGTTTGAGGTTCCGGTGGGCTTCAAATGGTTTGTCGACGGCCTGCTGGAGGGATCATTGGGCTTCGCCGGAGAGGAAAGCGCCGGAGCATCGTTCTTGGCCCGCGATGGGTCGGCATGGAGTACCGATAAAGATGGCCTGATCGCGGCTCTGCTTTCCGCGGAAATCACGGCGCGCACCGGCCGGGATCCCGGAGAAGTCTACGCGGAGTTGTCGCGCGAACACGGCGAGTCTTTTTATGAACGCATCGACGCACCGGCGAACGCGGAGCAGCGGGCCGCTCTTCTGAAGCTGTCGCCTCAAGACATCACGGCGACCGAGTTGGCCGGCGAACGCATTCAACAAGTCCTCACGACGGCCCCCGGCGACGGCAATCCGATCGGTGGTATCAAGGTGACCGCCGGGAACGGCTGGTTCGCAGCCAGACCATCCGGAACCGAAGACGTCTACAAGATTTATGCCGAGAGTTTTCGGGGCGCGGATCACTTGCAGCGAATTCAGCACGAAGCGCAGGAGATGGTCGCGGCGGTATTGGGCGCGGTGGGCTCGAACGCCTAGCTCCGCGCTACGGCAGCGCCCAATGCGCTCAGTTCACAATCCAGCAAATTGCCGATTCGGTCGAGGCTGATGTCGGCCGGCGGATATTGGGCGAGAGTCTTCGGGTCATGGGCGTAGTGTCCCTGGCGCACGAACACGGTGGTGACTCTGGACTTCCAGACTTCCTTGATAGCCTGCAGGATACGCAGCTTGTCATCCACCACGACGTAATGCTCGGCGGGATAACGCCGCTCCACATCGGCCAACTCCTGCTCCTTGTGCACGTAAATGAGGACGTTGCCCTGGAACCTCTCATACAGTCCCGAACGATAGACTTTATGGGGCTGGAAGACGACATCGCCATCCGATAGAATCACTGCCGGTCCGCTGGGCGCGACGTGCTCCACGGCGTCAATCGAATTCGGAAAGAGACGATTTGCGAACGGGTACTCCATGAGAAAGTAGGAAACCGCCAGCAGATTCGGGTCATGCGGATAATCGATGCGATAGCGCTGGAGGGCCCCCAAATAGTCCGCGTATCCCAGCTCGGACCGTATGGTTTCGAAAAGCTGCCAATAGCGTTGCGCACGCTCGGGGCCGACCTTGGAGTCAAGATGGCGTTTCAGATCGGCGGTTACCCGATCATTATCGAGCAGCGTGTTGTCGACATCAAAAAGAAAAACCGTGCGGCTGGCCGGCATATTGAACCTGTTCCGCCAATTGTACCCCGTCGAGCGAAGTATACGGGGCCGACACAAAAGAAATCGTCTCCTGTGTCAACTTGCTGGCGCGAAGCCAAAATCATGGCGCAGCAACGCCCAAAACGGAAATTCTTTTCTTCAGGATGGTTTCGAGCGGACTCCCGAGCGTCGCAACTATCCGTCCAACACGCCGGCGAACACAGCTTCTGAGGCCGAAGCGGCGCGTCATAATTCCGACAAAAAGCCGAAAATCCGACGCCTGGCCGCTCGCAACGCTTTGTTCTTTCGAGGCATTTCACTGGCCGCTGAATTGCACTGTAGCGCGCTATGATCATTAACCCTGTCAGTTCGCTGCTCTCCACTCTTCAAACGCCAAGCGCCGCCCTCTCCTCGCCAGCCAGTTCCATCGGTAGCGGCGGGGCCGCCCGGAACATCGATGCTTCCTCTATCTCTCCGACCGCCAGCTTTTTAAATGAACTATCGCAGATGCAGCAACAGAACCCACGGCAGTTCAGCCAGGTAGTCTCGCGGATCACGAATCGCCTCAATCAAGCAGCTCAAAGTGCAGCCAAGAATGGAGACACCCAGAAAGCCGCGCAATTCACTCAGCTCGCTGCGTCGCTCAAAAGTGCGGCTTCCGGCGGAAAGCTCCCTACCGCGCAGCAACTCCAACAGGCTGGTCTCATCACGGCATCCTAGCTACTGCCAATCCGGCCTTTCCACAGCCTACCGCCTTGACACCGTGAAGATTCGAATGTACCTTGACGGTGACGGGGAGGTTCCATGCGATTGATCGCGCTTCTGATTAGTCTGCCGCTATGTGCCGCCGCTCAGGCCCCCACAGTCGCAGCCAAAGCGAAGGGAGCGCCGGATGCCAAAGTCTGGACTCCTCCGCGCACCGCCGACGGCCATCCGGACCTGGAAGGCATCTGGACCAATGCCACCTTGACGCCGCTGGAGCGCCCGCGCGATCTGGCGGGCAAAGAATTTTTAACTGAGCAAGAGGCGGCCGCTCGGGAAAAGCGACTGCTCGAAGAACTGAGCACCGACCGCCGCGATGGAGGCGCCGAAGCGGACGTCGGCCGGTCTTACAACGAGCTGTGGCGCGAGCGCGGAAAGGTGCTGCAACGAACGTCGCTGATCATCGATCCAGCGGACGGCCGGCTCCCTCCGCTCACTCCGGAAGGTCAAAAGAAAGCTACGGCGCGCGCTGAAGATCGCCGTCGTCGTGGCCCTGACCCGGCTGACTCGTGGCTGGACCGCAACCTGGCGGAGCGCTGTCTCACGCGCGGCACGCCAAAATTGCCCGGCGGCTACAACAACAATTTCCAAATCGTTCAAAGCCCCGGCTATGTAATGATCATGCAGGAAATGATTCACGAGGCTCGTATCATTCCGCTGGATGGCCGCCCGCATGTCGATCGGAACATCCGCCTGTGGCTGGGTGATTCGCGCGGGCATTGGGAAGGCGACACGCTGGTGGTTGACACCACGAACTTCAACGATAAGATCGTCTCCAACAATTTCAACTGCTGTCCGGGATCCGGATCGAGCCTGCACGTGATTGAACGCTTCAGGCGCGTGGATGCGAATAACATCGATTACACGTATACCGTTGATGATCCTGCAACCTATACCCGGCCGTGGACCGCGTCGGTTCCCATGGAGAAAACCGAGGGTCCCATCTATGAATATGCCTGCCACGAGGGCAATTACGCTTTGCCGGACATTCTAGCCGGCGCGCGCGCGAAGGAGAAGGCCGCCGCAGAGGCAGCGCAGAAGCAGGCCAAGTAAATCGCCCGCCGGATCTAGGGGACCACCGCGAAGCAATACAGGAATCCGGCGCCGCCGGTGCTGACCAGGTTCTCCTGGCTGCAGCCTCGGCTGGGATGCGCCGAGTTCCACGACGTGTTCGGGCCGCCGGTTCGATCAAAATGGCCGAGCTGGGCGATGCCGTCGCCGCTGCTGGTCCAGTTTTGACAAGTGTGATCCGCGCCGTCCGTGTAGGCGCGGCCGTCAGGCTGCGAACCCGTTAGAATATCGTGCTGATTGGGAGTATCGCCGAAGCCCTTCACCGTGTCGCCTTTTTCGGTCAGCGCCGTCGCTTTCGACAGCGTGTTTCCTGCGCGCGCCTGATCGAGCGTGTCACCATTCAGGTCCGAGAGGTTTTGAGCCACGCGCGCGCCCTTGGCGTTGTACCACGGCCCTTGTCCGATGCGGTCGCGGGCGTTTACTGCGTTCGGCCCGCTGGTACTGAGATAGGCGTGCCAGGTCCGGTTACCCGCGCCCGCCGATTGCGCGAGTCGTTGGCAAATCGCGTCTGCGCCGGCCAATCCGCCCAGATCCGCTCCTTTGCCGGAACCAGCGCTGGTGACAAAGAAGGACATCGGTGGGGGCGGTCCTTTTTGCTGCTGCGCGAGGGCCAGGGACGAGTTAAGTATGGACGAGCTGAGCATGAACCAAGCCAATGCCGCAAATACAGGTTTCCTCTGCATGTCGATTCTCCTTGATGGAGCGTACCACAAGGATCGCTCCCGCTGGTCGCGGCTCGGCCGGAAGTCATGATAAATTCACTGATAGTACCTTTCCCCGGCTTATTAGGAGTTGCCATGCTGAAATCTTCGCGATTGGTTGCGTGCATTTTTATCGTAAGTGTGTCGCTGGCCCAAAGCCCGCGGCCGATGACGCTGATCGACGTTCTGAACGTTCCGCAGCTAAGCGATCCGCAGCTTTCTCCCGACGGCCGCCAGATTCTGTACGTGCTGGCCGAATCGAACTGGAAAGCGAACAAGCGCGTCAGTCATATTTGGAAGATCAACACCGACGGTTCCGGGTTGATGGAGCTGACCACGGGACCGGATGGCGAGAGCGATCCACGCTGGTCGCCGGACGGCAAGACCATCGCTTTTGTCGCCAAGCGCGCTGAGGCCGAGTCAAACCAGATCTACCTGTTATCGAACGGAGGCGGGGAGGCGCGGGCGCTTAGCAATCATGCCACGGCGGCGGCCAACATTACGTGGTCGCCGGACGGGTCGCTGATCTATTTCCGGGCGCCCGATCCCAAAACAGAGCAGCAGAAGGCGCGCGAAAAGCTGAAAGATGACGTCTTCCTGTATGACGAAGATTATCAACAGCAACACCTCTGGAATATTTCGGTCGCGAGCAAGGCCGAACATCGGATTACGGACGGCAATTATTCCGTGACGAGCTATCGGTTGTCGCGCGACGGCCGCAAGATCGCGTTTCATCGTGCTCCCACACCTTTGCTTGGCGACCTGGATCAAGGCGAAGTCTGGATAATTGACGCGAATGGCGGCGGTGCGCGGCAGATCACGCACAACAAAGTGGCCGAAGGCGGCGCGGAGATTTCCCCCGACGGTTCCCAGATTCTTTTTACGGCGCAGGCCGACCAGAAGTTCGATAACTATTACAACAGCAAAATTTTCATTGCTTCCTCCAATGGCGGCGAAGCACGCGTCCTGATGCCCGACCTGCCTTATGAAATCGAGCGCGCGTCGTGGTCCAAAGACGGAAAGTCGATTTTTTTCCTGGCGAATATGGGCGTCCAATCGGAGCTGTTTGAGGTGAGCGCCGAAGGTGGAAAGCCGCGGCAGCTTACCAGCGGGAAACATGCCGTCACGCAGTGGAATCTGGCCGAGAGAGCCGATCAACATGTGTTTACGGTGCAAGAGATGACCAGCCCGGGTGAAGTTTGGATTATGGACGCCGCTGGTTCTTCGCCGCGTAAAGTCACTTCGGTGTTTGAATACCTGACTCGCGATTTTCGGCTTCCCCGCCAGGAGCGCGCGGAGTGGAAAGGCGCGGACGGGACCACGGTGGAAGGTCTGGTCTATTATCCACTCGATTACACGCCGGGCCAGCGCTACCCGCTGGTAGTTCAGACGCACGGCGGTCCGCAAGCTTCCGACAAGTTCGGCTTTGGCGGTACGCAGAATTACGTGCCCGTGCTCGCCGCTAAGGGCTATGTGGTCCTGCAGCCGAATTATCGCGGCAGCACCGGCTACGGCGATGCGTTCTTGCGCGACATGGTCGGTCATTATTTTCAAAACGCGCATCTGGACGTCATGGCCGGCGTGGATTACCTGATCAAGGCCGGCATCGCCGATCCCGATCACATGATCAAAATGGGCTGGAGCGGCGGCGGCCACATGACCAACAAGATCATCACCTACACCAATCGTTTCAAGGCGGCATCTTCCGGCGCCGGAGCGGCCGATTGGGTGTCGATGTACGCGCAGAGCGATATCCGGTCGTTCCGGACGCCGTGGTTCGGCGGAACGCCCTGGCAGAAAGACGCACCCATCAGCGTGTATTGGAACAACTCGCCGCTGAAGGATGTCGCCAACGTCACCACGCCCACCATCTTTTTAGTGGGCCAGAACGATCCGCGCGTTCCAGAGCCGCAATCGATCGAAATGTATCGCGCGCTCAAGAGCAACGGTATTCCCACCCACCTTTATGTAGCGCCGCGCGAGCCGCACGTCTGGCAGGAGCTGCGGCACGTGCTGTTCAAAATGAATGCCGAATTGGAATGGTTCGAGACCCAAGCCATGAAGCGCGCCTACACCTGGGAAAAGGCTCCGTCCTCGGAACCGGCTGCCCTCACTGGGATGAAAGCTCAATGAAGCGGCTGGTTCTTTCGCTTTTCTTAGGCGCTGCGGCCGTTGCGGGCGCTGAGCGGCCGTTTACGGTGGTCGAAGCCAGCATCTCGGACCTGCGGGCTGCCATGGAAAAAGGCCGCGTCACATCGCACGACCTGGTGATGCTCTACCTCAGCCGGATCGCACTCTATGAAGACAAGCTCGATTGCATTATCACGGTAAATCCGCGCGCGCTTCAGGAAGCCGACGAGCGCGACCGCGAACGCGCGCAGGGCCGGGTACGGGGTCCGCTGCACGGCATCCCGATCGCGCTCAAGGACAACGTGCTCACACACGACATCGTGACCACCGGCGGCGCGCTGGCTTTCGACGGATTTATGCCGCCCTACGACGCCACTTTGGTGATCAATCTCCGCAATGCCGGCGCGGTCATTATCGCCAAAACCGGCCTTTCGGAGCTGGCTAATTGGGTGGCTGGCGCGCCAACTCCGATGCCGGGAAATTACAATGCGGTGCGCGGATTCGGTTTCAATCCCTACGACCCGCGTCGCGATCCGCGCGAGGGGACCAACGACGGACGGCCCGCGCTCGCCACTGGCGGGTCTAGTTCGGGCGTAGGCACCGCGGCAAATTTCTGGGCCGGGAATATCGGCAGCGAGACGTCGGGTTCAATTTTGAGCCCGTCCAACCAGAACATGCTAGCCGGCATTAAGCCGACGGTCGGCCGCATCAGCCGCTATGGCGTGATTCCGATCACAGCCGATCAAGACACCGCCGGTCCAATGGCCAAGTTCGTGGCCGATGTCGCCATCCTGTTTGGCGCGCTCGAAAGCTCGCAGCCTGATCCGAACGATGCGGCAACGCAAAAGTGCATGCCTCCGCCGGGCCGCGACTATACCCGATTTTTGAATGCCGGCGGCCTCAAGGGCGCGCGCATCGGTATCCCGCGGACGTTTTATTACGACAAGATCGTTCCACCCGGACCGCCGCAGGAAGGGCGGGCACCTGGAGGGGACGGCAGTGTTGGGGGTCTCAATCCCGAACAGGCCAGCGTGATGACGGAAGCCATTGCCATCCTCAAGCAGCAAGGCGCCATCATCGTCGATCCAGCTGACATTCCAAGCATCCTGACGAAAGACCCGGATAAGAGCCTCCTCACGTGGGGCCAATGCGGCGGCTATACGGGAGCAAAAGGTAAAGATGCCAACTGCTCGGTGGTGTTGAAATACGGGATGAAGCGCGACTTCAATAAGTTTCTGGCCACGCTCGGACCCGCCGCTCCGGTGAAATCGCTGACTGAGTTGCGGGAGTGGAACATCACGCATACACAATCCGGTGCGGTCCGCTACGGCCAATCGAACCTGGACGTCTCCGACGAAATGGATGTTGCGGCGGACCGCGCGCGCTACGAAGCCGATCGCGCCAAAGACATCGATCTCGCGGGCACCCATGGCATCGATGAAGCGATGAAGGCCAATAATCTGGATGCTCTGGTTTTTCCGGGTGCGAACGGCGCCGGTATCGCCGCCAAGCCCGGCTATCCTACCGTGATCGTCCCGTTCGGAATGGTGCCGAACGCCCCCACAGTACCCTTCCCGGCGGGTTTCGATGCAAAACCGCAGCCCTTCGGTGTCAGCTTCACCGGCATGGCCTGTAGCGAACCCAGATTGATCGAGCTGGCTTACGCCTTTGAGCAGGCCACGAAACGACGCGCTCTGCCGCCTTCCACGCCGTAAGGAGGAAATAGATGAGACGCTTTACGCTTGTAATGACTTTGATGGCGGCTGGCGCCGGGCTGGCCGGATTCTGGTCCGTTCGCGCTCGCGCGCAATCCAAGCCGGATTCCACCCAACACCCGGCCGTGACCATCGAGCAAGTGAATCAATGGGAGACCGATCTTTCCAACTGGGGACGTTGGGGCAAGGATGACGAGCGCGGAGCGCTCAATCTCGTCACGCCACAAAAGGAGGTGCAGGCCGCTCGTCTGGTGAAGGACGGTGTCACCGTTTCGCTAGCCCATTTCGCCAGCCTCGAGAAGGCTGCGGACAATTTCAATTTTGGGGAAACCAAGCACGAGATGTACGGCCTGGATCCGAAGACCGGCGTGCCACGCTTCGCGCTGGATATAATCACGTTCGGAATTCACGACGGTACCAATTCCCACCTGGATGCGCTGTGTCACTATCGCGTTATGCGCAACGGAGAGTGGCAGGTGTTCAACGGCCATCCGCAGGAGCTTGACGCGAAGGGATGCAAAGCCGACGGCATGGATCGCATGGGACCCGGTATCTTCACCCGCGGCATCCTGGTGGACATTCCGCTGATGAAGGGCGTTGAGTATCTGGAGCCGGGGACGCCGATTTACGTGTCCGATCTGGAGGCCTGGGAAAAATTCGCGCATGTCAAAATCGGCAGCGGCGACGCTCTGTTCATTCGCACCGGCCGCTGGGCGCGCCGGGCCAAGCTGGGACCGTGGAATGTAGGCCGCGAGGCGGCAGGCCTGCACGCTTCGACCATGCCGTGGATCAAACAGCGGGACATTTCGCTGCTCGGTGGCGATGGCGTGAACGATGTCCAGCCATCCGGGGTGGTGGGAACCGGCGAAGCTGCCGGACGCCCGGTACATACCCTGACGATCGCCATCATGGGCGTGCCGCTGGTGGATAACGGCTATTTCGAAGACGTCGCCAAGGAAGCGGCCAGCCGCAAACGCTGGGAATTTCTCACCACGGTCCAATTCACGCGCATACCCGGCGGCACCGCCACCTCGTTCAACGCACTAGCGACGTTTTGAGATAATCTAAGCCGAAGTCTGGAGTCAAGCATGCGATTGACCGCCATCCTGTTCCTGATCTCAACACCCGCCCTGGCGCAGTGGCTAAATTACCCCACCGCGGGCGTCCCCAAGAATTCCAAAGGCCAGCCGGATTTGGCTGCCCCCACGCCCAGGACCGCGGACGGCAAACCGGATCTCTCCGGAATGTGGGAGCCTTTGAAGAACAAGCCATGTCCCCCGGAGGGCTGCGCGGATTTTCAGATGCCGCAAGAGTTCGGGAACATCGGCTGGGCGCTAAAAGGTGGTCTGCCTTATCAAAAGTGGGCGGCGGATCTCAGGAAGGCCCGCATGGCCGACAACGGGAAGGACGATCCAGGGTCGCACTGCCTGCCGACGGGTATCGTGAAGCTGCATACCACCGCTCTGTTCAAGAGGATCATCCAAACGCCCGGTTTGCTCGTGATCCTCAATGAGCGCGACATGAACTTCCGGCAAATTTTCACCGATGGGCGTCCGCTTCCGGTGGATCCGGACCCGACGTGGAACGGGTACTCGACCGGCAAATGGGTAGGCGATACGTTGATCGTGGAATCGAACGGTTTCCGCGACGGGATGTGGCTGGACCGCAGCGGCAGCCCGATGACCGACGCCGCCAAGATCACCGAAAAATTCCGCCGGCCGAATTATGGAAATCTGGAAATCGAATTGACGCTGGACGATCCCAAAGCCTACACCGCGCCCTGGACAATAACACTGAAGCAAACCATCGTTCTCAACACCGAATTTCTGGACTACTTTTGCGAGGAAAACGAGAAGGACATTGTCCACCTGGTCGGGAAATAGTCGGCCGGCTTCCGGCGGTAGCGTTAGTGGCTAGCCGGTAGCTGCGTGAACCGGAAGTCGGTAAGATACATCTGATCCTGATTGGGAAGGTGGAACCCAAAGCGTCCATCGGCGAAGCTGTGCCCGCTTTCGCTCCATTGGTCCAGCGGTTCCCAATTGTCGCCTGTACGGATTTGGACCACGATCCGGCCCGCGTCCACCGTCATTTGAATCTGGAAGCTGCTGGACTCGACGCCATGCGGTTTCTTTTTGACGTGATCGATCTTTTTGCCGTTCTTGTACTCAGCGGAAGCAAAAGTTTGCTTGTCGATTTCGAATTCGATGTAGTTTTTAGGATCGACATAGTCGATCACCCAACGGACCTTCGGAGCGCCTCCGAACAAGCCGCCTTTGGATTCCCGGGGACTGATCGCGAAGTTGAAAGTGCCCGCGCTGGGCGTAATCTTGTACAAAACGAAATCGCCGCCTTGGCGCGTGTACCAAATGTCCTCTTTCTTCCAGGGTTTATCCCAATCCTCGGCTGTCATGGTATGGGTGATCGCCGCGGGAGCCGCTGTGGGCGCCTTTACCGGGGTAAGAGATAGCGTCAGCCGTTGTGCGCCACCGGCCGCAACTTCCACCGTTCTGGTTAGGTCCTGGTGACCGGGAGCGCGCGCGATAAAAACGTATGAGCCCGCATCCAGGTCCGTCGACGGCGAATGGAAGAGTTGATAACTGGTCTCGCCGCTGCGGGCGTATCTCACCTCGGCGTTGGAGGGAGACACCTCCACCGTGATGCTGCCCTGCAGTTTGGGAGGCAAGGGCAACTCGGTGGGCGCGGCGACGGGAGCGGCTACAGGCTTGGGAAGAAGGACAAAGCTCAATCGGGTACCGCCGCCCTTTTGCACGCTGGCTTGTTGTGGCTTGGCCGGAAAGAAACCGTCACGGGCGACTTTGACTTCGTAATTGCCGGGATCGAGCGATAATCCATACCGCCCTTTCTGGGCTGTTCCGCGGTCCGCGCCGTTAATGAAAACATGGGCGTCGTCAGCGCCTTTGACATCGATGGAAAGTTTGCCCTGGCTGGCGAGCGAGCCTAGAAAAATATTTATCGAGGGCGCTGGGCCGGCGTCCAAACTGCCGGTCCATCCTCCTACCGAAAGTGCGTGAGACCCGGGCATGAGATTTTTCAAGCTTGTTTGGCCACCAGCGAGCTTGCCGGAGTCCTGGCTATCCACGACTACCTGGAGATCCGCGAGCGAAGAAGCCACCGCGGCCTGATCGCGGAAAGTAGCGATCGCGACTGCGTCGATGCGGCTGGCCTCCGGCCGGCTGATCACCGGAAGAGTGAGAGGCCGAACCTCGAACGCAATAGACGCCTTCGACGGGCCGCTCTCGATTCTCAGTGTATGCTGGCCTGGTTCTAGCGCAGCGATCGCAACCTGGCCGTCCTGCGGCAAGACCTCGGAAGGCTTGTCGTCTACGAATAAATTCCCGTTGGTGAAAGGGGTGAATAAATGAAGACTGGCTGGCAGGGGATTTAGGGAAACATTGAAGGGCGATGGCTTGGCGGATCTGAGATCTACCAGAAGCACTTGCGGCTGGTAGCCTTCCTTCCGCGCCGTCAGCTGATATTGTCCGGGCGGCAGATGAAGCTGCGAGTTGGAGGGGCCGAGCGTCGTGGCGCCCATCAGGATCGTGGCTTCGGGCGGCACTGTACGAATTTCGAAATACACCGCTGTGGGAGATGGCGTAACAGCGATTTGTTTCTTAGGCCGCAGGGCCAGCCACGCGCCGGCGGCAACCAATAACAATAGCAAGACGGGCGCGCCGAACTTGATCCAGGGCGCGCCTATAGAGGACAGTCGATTCGTAACCGGCGCCTGCGGGGCTGCATCCGGGCGCGCATTCGGTGGAGGCGGCGGTGTGTTGGGCGCTGAAGGAATGTCCGGACGTTTCGGCGGTGGAGTGGCGGCGAAGTCTTCACCTGCAAAAATACCGGTGGCTGAGCCGCCTTCGGCCGCGGGCGCACTCACGCTGGCGGCAGCACCTCGCGCAGCCGCTGGCGTCTGAAACGGTGGCGCTAAGATGGTGGCGGCGTCGGGCGCGGCCGGACGCGACAAAGCCGTCGAACTGATGCGCTTCTGCACGCCTTCCACCAGCGCCTGGAATTCGGACTCGCGCGGATATTTGACGGCAATCTTCGACATCAGATCCAGCAATTGACGAAGTTCCTGGGGGTCGGAAAGTAGCTGGGCTCCGGCGGCGAGTCCTCGCATTTGCTCCAGATCTTTCCTCTGGTCGGGAGCATTCTGACTTTCCGAAAGTGTAGTCGTCAGCGACGCTTTCAATCGCATCAGACGTTGCTCGGCCGGGAAAAAAGAGAGCGATTGATCGACATGAGCCAGTGCCGCCGCGATATCTCCGGCGGTCTGAAACTCGCGGATTTGCGCTACCGCTTGATCGACAAATTCCTCCCGCCGCCGATCTTCCAACAAAATGCGCAGGCTCTTTGCGCCGGCATTGGCCGGTTCGAGTTCGAGCGCCCGGTCGACTAATTCGCCGGCCGCGCGCCAATCCGATTCCAATAATTGTCGCGCCCGTTCGGTCAGCCGGGCGGCCAGCGCGGAGCGGATCGCGGGGTTGCGTTGATCCAACTCGCGGGCTTTCTTCAGAACCGCGATCCCGGCTTCGAAATCTCCGCGCGTAAACAGATCATTACCTTCCGCCAGCGCGCGTTGCGCCTCGCTCTGGCGCTCCATGCCCTGACTGGCCTGCTTCTGGAGCGCGAGTAACTCGCCGTCCTCCGGAAATTCCTGTAAGGCCCGCTGGACGGCTTCGCGAGCCTTGTCGAATTCACTGGCGTTCAGATGCCCGTCGATCGTTTCCACCCAGCGCGCTTTGGCTTCCAGACGCGATTGCTGATTCCGGCGCTTGATGAGACGTTCCATCTCGAAATCCAAGCCAGGATACCGGCCGTGGATCGTTTTCAGAATCTCCCATTGGCCCAGCGCTTCAGAGAACTGGCTGCGCTCCTCGTGATAACGCGCCTTAGAAACGATCGAATTGACCAACGACAGACGGCTACGAATCAGCTTCAGCGAGCTTTCGAAGTGAGGTTCCTGGGGAAACTGCGTCAGAGCTTCCTCCAGGACATTCACCTTACGTTCCAGGTCGGGTTCGGCCTCCACCTGACGGTCTACCTCGGCGATAAAACTGGATAGACGCTGGCGCTGCCGCTCTTCAATGTCGAACTTTAAAGCTTGGAAGAGCGCATGTCCGGGGAATTTACTCAGGAACTGATCGCATATCGCCAACGCTTTCCCGAAATTCTGATCTTCGAGATATTTCCGCGCTTCGGCGTACGAATTCCGCATGGAGTCATATTCCGAGCGGACCTCGTTATAGAAATTCTGATAAGTGGCGCCCCGATCGGTGGAGGAACGGTCCGGTACCTTGCGGTCCAGTTCGAGAACTTTCTCCAACTTGCCCAATGCCGAGCTGACGTCGCCCATCTGGTACTCTTCCACGGCCGCGTGGTAGAGCCCTTCTTTCTCCTTACGGGCGCGCAGGTGCTCCTGCTCCAGGCGATCGACTTCGGCCAGCAAAGATTTTGCGCGACTATCATCGGGCCGCATCTGCAGCACATTGCGAAGCGCCTCGCGGGCATGACTGTACGCGTTGTTGTCCATGTGCTGCCGGACCAGCCGGAACCAGCCGTCAATCTGACGCTCGCTGCTGGTGCTCTCAATCTTGGTCTTGAAGCTCAGCGCTTCGGCGTTCTCGGGCTCCAGGGACAAAGCCTCCTGCACCTTCTGCAGAGCCAGCGGATACTCTTCTTCTTCCAAGCGCGTGCGCGCGCTCTCCAATAATTGCTGCACTCGCCGCTGCCGCACCGCGACGTCGATCTGGCGGCGAAGTTGCGCCATCTGCGGATCCAGGTGACCTTCTGCCTCCAGCTCGATCAGGATTTCGGAGGCAAACTGGTAGTCTCCCTGATCAAAAGCTTTCTTGGCCCGTTCCACGCGCGGGCGAATGCGGCTGGGATCGAACGAATCGATGGCCTCGCCGCGCTGGGCCTTCTGCAACGCCTCGGCGAATTCGCGCGCAGTGGAAAACCGATGCCAGGGCTGCTTGGCCATGGCTTTGTGAATGACGCGGCTGATGCCTTGGTTCACGCTGGGGTCGATATCCGTGGCGGGGGGAGGGATCTCATGCAGGATCGCTTCGACGATCTCCCGCTCGGTGGGCCGTTCGAAGGGGCGGCGGCGCGTGAACATTTGATAAGCCATCACACCCAGCGCGAAGATGTCGGAGAGAGGCGAAGGCGGCTTCATCTCGAGCAACTCCGGCGCCATGAAGAGCAACGTCCCCTTTTGGCCCACGGTAGCGCCAGTGCTGGTCATGTGCGCAACGCCGAAGTCGATGATCTCCACCGAGTCGTCCGGCATCACGAAGATGTTGCCAGGCTTGAGATCGCGATGGATTAAGCCCCGTTCATGTGCCGCGCCCAATCCGCGGCAGACTTGCGTCAGGACGTCCACCGAGCGCTCGATCGTCAATTGCCCGGCGTTTTTGATCAATCGGTCCAGCGTCGAACCCGGCAATAGCGGCATCACGAAGTACGGGCGCTTCTCCCCTTCCTGCTCGAACTCGCCCAGATCCAGAATCTGAACGATGTTGGGATGGTTGAGAGCAGCCAGCACTTCGCACTCGCGATAAAACAACTGGAGCGCCGTAGGATCCGGAGTATCACGAATCGTTTTTACCGCGACGTCGCACTTGAGCACGGTGTCATATGCCCGGTAAACAACACCCATGCCGCCATGGCCCAAAGACTCCTTTAGTTCATAACGGCCTTTCAATTTTGCTAGTTCAGGCACGACTTAAGATCCAAAATGTATATCCCAGAATGTATATCTAGGATACATGTTATCGGAGACTGGTTCGCGGGAAAAGGGGCCGAACAGGTATGTTACCGGCTAGAGCGATCCGGCCGGCATTGGTTCTAGTACCAAGAACGGCTTCAGCGAGGATCAACGCAAAATTCGAACACCGCCGGCTCCGGCCACGTGGACCTCCGAAGTTAATCCGACAAAGAGGCCATGCTCTACTACTCCAACCACGTGATCGAGCTGCCCGGCCAGCGACTCCGCGGACACGATCGCTTCGAACGTGCAATCCACGATATAGTTTCCGCCGTCGGTTCGAAAGGGCTCACCGTCTGGATTTCGCCGGATCGATGGCTTCGCGCCCAGGCTGGAGAGGCGCACCGCCGTCACTTGCCAACCGAACGGCGTGACTTCCACTGGCACGGGATCGTGAACGCCAAGCCGGCTCACCAGTTTATCGCTGTGGACGATGATCACCAGCCTCCCGCTTGCGCTGGCTATAATCTTCTCCCTCAGCAGCGCTCCGCCGCGTCCCTTGATCAGATTCAGCTTGCTCTCCTCGACTTCGTCCGCGCCGTCAATTGTTATGTCCACTTGAGGCTTTTCATCCAGGTTGGAAAGCGGAATTCGCAAGGCGCGTGCCTGAGCGGCCGTGCGTTCGGAGGTTGGAATCCCCACGATGCGGAGGCCCTCGGCTACCCGCCTTCCCAAAGCGCTCACCGCGAATGCGGCGGTTGATCCGGACCCGAGGCCTACAATCATGCCGTCAGTAACTTGCTTGACTGCCGACTCAGCGGCCGCGATTTTTAGATCGTCCTCGTCGCTGCTCATGACATCCACAATGACATAAGGCAGCATGACATAAGGGAGGTGTCGAATGGTTACCGGTCAGGGTGCCACTTCGTGGAGGTTCACATGCTCAAACGAACAAAGCTCGATAATACTCAGGAGAGATCAATGACATCCAAAGCAGAGAACGGCATCGTAACGATTCCCGCCCATCAATCAGTGGACCGCACGGTTCAAACGCTGGAAGGGATACTACAGGCCAAAGGGGTCAAATTGTTTGCTCTCGTCGATCACAGCGGCGAGGCGGAAAAGGCAGGGATGCAAATGCCTCCCACCAAGCTGTTGATCTTCGGTAATCCTAAGGCCGGAACTCCACTGATGGTCGCCTCGCCTAGCGTTGCGATCGATCTTCCGTTGAAGATCCTGGTTTGGGAGGACGCCGGTGGAAAAGTCTGGCTCGCATATAATGATCCAGCCTACCTTCAGGCGCGGCACGGTTTGCCGCCGGATCTGCTCCCGAATATTGCCGTAGTGGCAGCGCTGGCGGCAAAAGCGGCCGAGTGAGACATTGCCCGCGATTTATTGCCTTTTAACGATCCCGATATCGGTCAGCCCGTTCAGCATGAACTGAACGGCGATTGCGGTGAGAAGTAATCCCATCATTCGCGTCAGAATACGAATCCCGGTTTCGCCCAGATAGCCGCGGACGCGATCGGCTGCGGCAAGTGTCCAGTAAGACGAAATGGCGGTGATAGCGATGGCGGCAAGAATGGGGATTGCGTACCACCACTTTGGCGCACCGCTCATTAAGACCATTACCGTGGAAATCGATCCGGGACCCGCAAGCATGGGAACTCCTAACGGGATAATCCCTACGTCTTCTCTTTCGGTGCCCTCCTCTGTTTCGGTGGGGGTTTCCTTGGTTTCAGAGCGGCGCGCCTGGAGCATGTCCATCCCAATTAGAAGGAGGATTAGGCCGCCCGCAATTTTAAAAGCGGGTAACGTGATTCCAAACAGCCGGAAGATCAAGGCGCCCGCAATCGCAAAGCTGCACAACACCACGAAACAGGTCCAGGCCGCTCGCCGGGCCATTCGACGCCTGGGCTCGCTGCCGGCGCCCGCTGTCATGATCAGAAATGCGGGCACGGCCGCAATCGGATCGACTAAAAAGAAAATTGAAGTCAAGGCAACGAAGGAGAACTGTAGAAGATCCGCCACTGGTCCGAGCATTTCAGGTTCTAGGGTACCGCTCCGGCTCGGGCCCTCCTAAGAACGGGCCGCTGGCCGCGCTACGCAGCTAGCTGGAGGCTACGCCGATCCTGCTGCATCTTATCGCGAGGATCCCACGGCACGGAATGGCGTCGTCCGCACGAGCGGCATTCGTATTCACCGTGAATCGGCCACATCACTGAGGCATGAAAATGTTTGCACCAGAACGTTCCGAGTAAATCGGCCCAATCAGCCGGAGGCATCTCTCGATCAACTGCTCGCGTCATGTTCCCCGCCTTTCTACCGCTAAGTCTTCCGATAAGAACCGAAGCAGTTTATCCGCCAAACCCATATCGCGCTCGCCCACATCGTCATAACTCATGCGATACCAGCGCTCTACATTCGAAAAGGGGAAGTGCGAACTTGGCCCAAGCGTGACGAAGCCGTCGACTCGTTGTCAAATGCCGGACTGAATCGAGAAGTGTTCTCAACTGCACTGCATCTTCCGCGCTTAGGAATTCATCTAGCAACTGACGAAACTTAGGCAAATGCATGTCCACCTTCGAACTTTCACCAGCCCATAATTTGCCCCCGGGTTGCGTTTTGTTTGTCGTTAGAGCCAGTTAAAAACACGTTCTTTTGGCTGGCTAAATGCCATTAGAAGCTTATGAGACGAATAACCACTGTCGCCAGCGTTTTGATTCCGCTAATCCCGTTTTCTTTTCCGCAACTCAGTAAGGCGGGCACTCTTGAACCAGCCACCTTGAAAGCATGGGACGCTTACGTCGAGTCCGCCAACCTCCGGATGGAGCAGCGTTTGAGCCCCGGCAGCGCGTTCCTGTGGCTCGACGAAGAACCGGAACGGCTGGCGCGAGTTCGGGTGGGCGAGATCGTCGTTGCACCTGCCGGCCTGCAAAATCCGAAGAAAGTGCCCTCCGGCCTGATTCACCATTGGGTGGGCGCCACTTTCATCTCCGGCGTTACGCTGCCGGCCGTCCTGAGGGTGGTACGTGACTACGCGCAATATAAAGATTTGTACCAGCCCGGAGTGGCGGATTCCAAAGTGATCGATACTGACGAATCGAAAGACCGCTTTTCGATGGTGCTGATCCACAAGTCTACATTTCTAAAGACGGCGCTCGATGCTGATTACGAATCCCAGTACATCCATCTGGATGATCGGCGCGCATACAGCCTCTCGCGGGCGACGCGTATTCAGGAAGTACATGATTACGGCGCGTCGGACCAGCGTCTTCTGGAGCAGGGTGAAGGCAGAGGCATCATTTGGCGGTTGTTCAGTATCACGCGCTATGCCGAACGCGATGGCGGTGTTTATATTGAACTCGAGGCGATCGGACTGAGCCGTGACATCCCGGCTTCGCTTCGATTCCTGGTGGAACCGATTGTACGCCGCATCTCGGAGGCTTCCCTCTCGACATCTCTTCGACAGACCGAAAGCGCGGTGCAGCAGCGCGCGGAGGTCGCCAGCCGGAAGACAGGAAGCGTGAAGTCAGCAGACGCTAATACGCACGGCGGCACACCGCCTGATTCGTCGCGCCTGGTTCATTCACTCCGTTAAAATCGAGTTTTTCGGATTTTCGCGCGCCCGGTCCCGCTACAATGTGTGGATCGGGTGCACATGTCAAATTCGCGTCGGCGATTTCTGAACCGTCTGTCAACGGCTTTCATGGCCGGCATGGCCGCGTGCCGCAAACCAACCCAGGATTCGGCGGCGCCTCCACCTGGCGCTCCGCCGGCCTTTGGCACTGCGCCGGAGGTAGGACCGGCCGTCTCAACGTCCACCTTCGCTGGAGCCGAAAAACTCGTGCAGTTCGAGCTTAGCGACCAGGATCGCCGGACCGCGGCCGGCAATTGGCGCAAAATGATGGCCCCTCTCTACGAGCGCCGCGTCGGACCACGGAAGTTCGCCCCATCGCCTTCCGTTGCGCCCGCTTCGCGATGGGATCCCGTATTGCCGGGACAACAGGCCGGTCCCGGAGGAGATCGCTTCGTTCGCACATCCGGTGCACCTCCCTCGCTTCCGGCGAACGACCAGGACATTGCCTTTGCTCCGCTCTCGCTATTGTCCCGATGGATCGAAACGCGCCAACTTACGTCCGAGCGCCTCACCCAGCTGTATCTGGACCGCCTGCAGCGCTTCGATCCCAAGCTGCGCTGCGTTATCACGCTCACCAGCGGCGTGGCCCTGTCGCAGGCCCGACAAGCCGACCGCGAGATCGCCGCCGGACAGTATCGCGGCCCACTGCATGGCATACCGTGGGGCGCCAAGGATTTGCTCGACACCGCCGGTATTCCCACCACCTACGGCGCCGAGCCATATCGCAATCGCGTGCCGACGCAGGATGCCGTTGTAGTCAAGCGCCTGCACGATGCCGGAGCGGTACTCGTCGCCAAACTAAGCCTCGGTGCGCTCGCGCTCAATGACATATGGTTCGGAGGGCAAACCGTGAATCCGTGGCTCCTGGAGGAAGGGGCATCGGGATCGAGCGCCGGCCCGGGCGCCGCGACTGCCGCGGGATTGGTCGGCTTCTCCATCGGCAGCGAGACCGGAGGCAGCATTGTCAGTCCTTCCATGCGCTGCGGCGTAACGGGTCTGCGCCCGACCTATGGACGCGTGCCACGCACCGGGGCCATGACGCTCTGCTGGTCGCTCGATAAACTCGGACCTATGACTCGCCAGGTGGAAGACGCATTCCTCGTGTTGCAAGCAATCTCCGGCCCGGATCCAGGCGATGTGTCCAGCGTCCCGAGCCGGCTCGATTTCGACGCTACGGCGCCGGTTACGGGTCTGCGCGTCGGATATTTCCCCAGCTGGATGAAGGAAGACCCCGCTACCGATGTCGATCGCGCCGCTCTGGAAACCATCCGAAAGCTGGGTATGATTCCAACCGAGGTAACGCTTCCGGATTGGCCCTATGATTCACTAAGCCTGATTCTTTTCGCCGAAGGAGCCGCCGCTTTCGAGGAACTCACGCTCTCCGGCGGCCTCAAGGACCTCAAGGCACAGGTTCCCGACGCCTGGCCCAATCTCTTTCGCCAAGCCCGCTTCCTATCCGCCGTGGATTTCGTCCAAGCCGACCGCTTTCGCCGCAGCGTAGCTCAGGAAATGGCCCGTATCTTTTCTCAAGTGGATCTGCTGCTGGTCCCGTCGCTGCGCGATGAAATGCTCACCCTTACCAACTTTACCGGTCATCCGTCTCTCACCCTTCGTGCCGGTTTTGTGGAGGTGTCGGAGGCGCGTAGTGACTGGGCTCCGGACCCAGCCCATCCACTTCCCAAATTCTCGCCTCCGCGGCGGGTGCCTCACGGCGTCACGCTCATCGGACGTCTATTCGACGAGGGAACGCTGGGACGCGCCGGGATCGCTCTCGAGCGCACTCTGAATGTAGCGGCCGAGCGCCCGCCCGGCTTCTGAGCGCTACTTAAGCGCTCACGGTGCGCGGTCTTTCCACGTCGATGCCGGCGCCCTGTTCAATATAATTCACGATGGCGGAGTGATCGAGATCGCCTTTTCCTTCATTCATGAGCGTGATCAACATCTGTTGCACCAGGCTGGTAAGCGGCAAGGGCACCTTCATCGATTCACCGGCCAGCAATGCGTTGCGCAGATCTTTCTGATGCAGCCGGATACGGAATCCGGGCTTGAAATTCCGTCCGATTACCATGGGCGCTTTAGCATTGAGCACAGTGCTGCCCGCTAAGCCTCCCTTCACCGCGTTGAAGACCACTTCCGGATCGAGACCAGCGCGGGTCGCCAGAACCAGCGCCTCGCCCATCGCGGCTATGTTGCATGCCACCATAATCTGATTCGCCAGCTTGGTAACGTTGCCCGCGCCCACCGGGCCCGTCAACAGTACGCTTGAACCCATCTTTTCGAGGATCGGTTTGACTGTTTCGAAGGCCCTGGCTTCGCCGCCTACCATGATCGCCAGGGTGCCGTCGATGGCTTTGGGCTCTCCGCCGCTGACCGGCGCATCCAGGAAATCAATCCCCTTGGCCGCGCACGCTGCTCCAATTTTTTGCGACACCATCGGGCTGATGGAACTCATATCCACCAGGATGCAGCCCCGGCGCGCTCCCTCCAGAACGCCGGATTCGCTGAGCACGGCAGCTTCAACGTCCGGACCGTCCGGTAGCATCGTGATGACGATTGCGGATTTCGAGGCGACCTCCGAGCAGGACTCGCCACGCACCGCGCCGTTTGCTACGACGTCGTCGACCGAACCGCGGACGATATCGTACACCACTAGCTGGTGCCCCGCCTTCAGCAAGTTCTTTGCCATGGGTCGACCCATAATTCCAAGACCGATGAATCCGATAGTAGACATTCGCTGGCTCCTCTTAACTTCGAAAGTGTGATTATATGACAGCCGTCTCAGCGGCGCTTAGATCGGCTCTGCCGCTGCCCATGACATAAAGCTCGCTGGCGTCGTCGATGGGGAAATGGATATCGGAACGGCCGCCCGGAAAGTATAATGGCCATATGAGAGGAGGAGTTACGATGAAACTCCTTGTCCCGAGCGCCGCAGTCGCCTGCCTGGTCTTGTCTTTCGTATCTCAAGCAATATCCCAAGAGTACCCGGCGCAGCCGGAGCGGTTGCACTTGAAGAGACCTTTCCCCGATAACACCCCAGGACGCGTCGAGCTGACAGCCTCAACCGCACAGCGGGATTTGTCGACCAAGCAAAGCGAGTCCATTCTTCAGCTCAGAGGTAGCGTGGAAGTTAGGATAATTACGTGTGGTCCTAACGATCGCGGCAAAGTAGTTTGTGACAACGGATCGATGGTCCTGCACGCGGACAGAGTTGACTTCAATGAGAATACCGGCGAGATTCACGCACGCGGGGATGTGCGGATCGCGCCGTATCAGGCGAAGTCCAAGACTTCGGTTTCGAAGTAAACCGCTGCTGTCGCGCGTCAGCCCTTGCTGCCCGATGGTTACGTCTTATTGATACTCGAAGCCGAAGGTAACCGGTACTACCTGTGTTGTGATGGAATGAGTGGCTGCGTAGTTATAACGCGACTCCATGAAGAACTTCCAGGGCGTGTCCCTGAACCGTAGTGTAAGACCCACGCCGCCGTTGACCCCGAGAGAACTGGTTCCCGCGCCAGCACCGACCGTGTTAACGAACCCGTTGCTGCAGGTAAACCCAAACCAGAGCCAGATCGGCTGACAAACCGTATTGGCCGGTATGGATGTACCTTGCGAAACTGACACGTGCCTGTAATACCATCCACCACCGGCGTTCAGGTAAAAGCCCAAGGTCTTCCCGATCCCACTCCGATACTTGTAGTCCGCGCTGATGTTGTAAAGATTCCCTCTTGACGACAAACCATTTAACTGAGCGATGGTGCTGAGGGCGGGAGGAAGAATCGAAGGAGGAGGCAGGCCAGCCCACATGAATTGCCCCACGATCGAGTTATGTTGGTCGAAGTTATGGCCGCCACCTGCGACAAAGCTCCCGCTCACGCCAACGTAGTTGGCCGTGGGGTTCAGCGGCACCGATAAGCCGCCGCCCATACTAAAGTTGAGGTTACCCTCTTCGTTCTGGTTCTGCGCCTCGATAGGGATAATGCAGACAGCTCCGAGTAAGGCAATGGTAAATCCAGTTCTCTTTGACATGAATCTTAGCTCCTTTTCAAGATCGGTGACCGGAAGCATGTCGGAGCATACAGTATTCCGGTCTTGAATCCTGATGCGGCGTTGCGGGTGGGTGCCGTAATCTTTTTGGATTAGCCCTTGGGCCTGTAACTGAAGCAGGTGCGGTAACGGAAAATGAGGCTAGCGCACGAAATGTCCTGCCTTCCGGCTATGACGTGGGAAGTGTCGGACTTAGTAGCTCGAACTACCCCGATTGCCCCCACAGCTCTCCACCGCGACGAAGATCTTCGGAGAACATGAGGAGAACTCTGCCCTCATAGCGAATCTTGACAAATGCGTCCTCTTCGATGTCTCCCCCTACAAGTACAACCATGGCACTTGCAGGAATGGGGATCACTCTGCGCTCATCGTTCTCCGACAAAATGGCCCTGCTGCTGGTTTTCAACTTGAAAATATCTTTCACAACGGTTCCTCTCCTTTCAGGCTGGATCAGCAAAGATGCAGGACAAACGAAATGGGATGCGAAAGATTTTGGTTATGCTTCCGCAATCGTAAATCAAGATGGAGTGATACCTTATGCCGATTGCTTCAAGACAAGCAATCCACGAGTCCGAAGGTCTGCCGCAAACATGATCAGAGCTTCATTGTCGTAAAGAATTTGAACGAATCCCTTTGCATCGATGTCTCCAGCGAGGAAGGTCACTAAAGCACCTCCAGGGAGCCTCACCAGAGTCCGCTGATTGTTCACTTCCCGAATTGCTAGGGTGGGCGAATTCAACTTAAAAGTGCTTTGCGGCATCGTTCCTCTTCCGTACTAGACCCGACGCTTTAGTCTCTTCAGGTCGCGTTTTCACGCCCGAAGAACTTCCGGTAGTAGTCAAGATCCCGAGTCGTCCGGCGCCAAGCCGATTCCGCTACGAAGGTCTTTGGAGAGCATGAGGAGCACATTGCCTTCATAACGAATCCTGACAAACCTGTCCCGCTCGATGTCTCCCTCTACGACGACAACCTGTGTACTCGCCGGAATGCGAACCAAACTGCTGTGATCGCCCTCCGACAAGACGGCCATGCTGCCTTTTTCAATTTATAGGTGCTTTCCACTAGTTTCCTCGCAGATGCAGACGAGCCAGGTTCGGGTGCAAAAGATTCTAGCGACGAGGTTCCTACGGGAAGTATGTCGAATTAGTGAAGTGGCAAATGGCTGTCGAGTAGATTCTTCGATGAGGTCCGACGTATTATTCCGACCCCGATCCCAACAGGCTGCGATTTCCCGGATAGACGTTCCGGCCGTGGTGCATCTCGATCGCCTTGCTTCGGTCGAACACGACACGTTCCCATTCGAACGCGGCGACGATATGAAGTAATAGCCGTGACGAGGGGTTGGATTCATCCGTTTCAATATGCTCGGAAATGGCTAGGAACCGAACGTCATCTGTTCGAAGGATGATTTTATTCTGGCGAACGGGGAGGGTCGAACTCCCATGGCCTTTCGGCCGCCAGATCCGAAGTCTATGCGAAGGAGTATCGAGCAGCGGTTGCGCTGAAGCGCCGGAGTATCGCTCGATCACAGTAGGACGCGTCGAGCTGACAGCCTCAAGCGCACAGCGGGATTTGTCGACCAAGCAAAGCGAGTCCATTCTTCAGCTCAGAGGTAACGTGGAAGTCAGGATGATTACGTGTGGTCCTAACGATCGCGGCAAAGTTGTTTGTGACCACGGATCGATGGTCCTGCACGCGGACAGAGTTGACTTCAATGAGAATACCGGCGAGATTCACGCACGCGGAGATGTGCGGATCGCGCCGTATCAAGCGAAGTCCAAGACGCCGGTTTCCAAGTAAGCCGCTGCTGTCCGCTTCACATCGCGTGCGACAAATCGTGGGCAGGATGGACGGCGCGGCAAGTGGGAACCACGGCAATGGGTGACGTGTGGCACGATGGCGAAGAACGTTCGGCATAAGGGACCGGTGGATCCGAGTCTATGTTCTGGAATGACCGATTTTCTTATGGTGCGAACGGGGAGGGTCGAACTCCCGTGGCCTTTCGGCCGCCAGATCCTAAGTCTGGTGCGTCTGCCAGTTCCGCCACGTTCGCAGCGCGGCTCGCTTCAGACTTAGGATACCAAGGAACCGGTTTATGCCAGCAAATCGGCCAACTCGTCGATGCGGCGCGGCAAGGCCAGCCGCGGAGCCGGATTCCCGCAAGGGCACATGCTCATCCCGGCCTTCAGATCCTTGAAATCGCCCACCAGATGCAGGCCATCGTGCGCGTCGCACTCCATCGCGATCAGTTCGTTGCCTGCGCTGAGCAGCTGCGCGAACACCGGAACACCGAACGTTTCCCAGAACAGTTCTCTATCTGCGGCAGTTAGCCCTTCTTGCCCGTCGTAGCTGAAGGCCACCACGGAGTGCTGCGGGCGAATGTCCTCACGGACGAGCCGGTGCAACTGCTCCAGCGGCCCGGCGATCGAGGTCGGTTGAAATCGCTCGGCGGCCTCGTTCCAGCCGGCCGGAAAGACGCGCGTAAGCTTGGTTTCTTGAAAGCCTGGCGCCAGAATAGCCGTGCGAGGCATGGGGTCCATAGGATGGACGAATCGAGCGCCGTTTTTGCGGCGTCGCAACTGGATGCGTAATTTCATGGCGATTTCCGCCAATGGAGTGCCCCTCGAAGCGCGGTTGTCTCAGGAAAATAAGTGCATTAAATTATCGTGGAAAATCAGACGTGCGGTTTCCTCGGTAATGCCGATTTCGTACAGCGCCTTAGTCTGCGCCTCGAAGATCTCCTGGTTCCAACCACGCGGAAAATAAGAAGAATCAGTGCCAAAGAATAGACGTTTGGGGCCTGCCACGTCGAGCGCCCGCCGGAATACCGCTCGCAAATCAACATGCGCCTCCTCGTAACGCACCCATCTATTGCTACTCGAGGTATCGAGGTATACATTGGGGCATAGGTCGCACAGCATGAGAGCTTCCCGGAGGTATCCCGCGCCGAAATGAGGGATTACGAACCGAATCTGTGGATAGCGAAGCGCCACCGCATGCACGTCGATTGGATTGGAAAAGCGCATGTCAAAAGGCGATGGCAAACCGAGTTTCTTTCGAATGCCGACGCTCAGGACGCCGCAATGCACGAAGGCGATAGTGCGCGGACTGCTTGCCACCAGATCCAGCAGCGCCGTCACCCTGTCATCCTGGATCGAGTAACGATGCATTGCCGGAAAGAAACACAATCCGTGGATATGACCGCTCCCGAGGGCCCGTTCGACGTCCGCGGCGGGGGAAGGCGCCACGGGATTCACCATCATGTAGCCATAGAATCTCTGTGGAAACGCGCGGACCGCCGCGATTACCGAGCCCTGATCGCCCGGCACGCTCGCAATCAGCGCCGCCCGGCTGACCCCCTTGCGATCCAGCTCCTCAACCCAGGCAGCGGCCAGCTGTTCCGGGTTCTCCGAAGGCATCTGCCAGCCGAGCAGCGGCCCGAGCGTTTCCACAGCGGCGTTCTTCTGCTCCGCCAGCGCGGCGAAGAATCGATGGGAAAAGAAATGGACATGCGCGTCCGACACGGCCAAGGCGCCCCAGGGCGTCTCCATCACTTGCCTTGTTCGTCTGGCATGGGCATTGGAAAACGCGTAATGCCCGCGGCGAGCGCCACCTGTGTCAGACCGGCGACGTTATTGACGCTTAACTTCTTCATCATGGTCTTGCGATAGCTGCGCACCGTTTGAAGACCAAGATCGAGCATCACGGCAATCTCTTTGCTCGTTTTTCCTTCCGCCACCAAGCGAAGCACCTGCATCTCACGAGGAGACAGATCGGATAGCGCCGAAGCCGTCGGCTTAGACTCCAGATCGCCGCGCTGGATGCGCTGCAGCAGACGGTCGGACACCTGGGGGCTCAGATAGGAACCGCCCTTGGCAACCGTGCGCAACGCGTCCAACAGATCGTCATCCGAGGCTTTCTTCAGAACAAACGCCCGCGCGCCCGAGCGAATCGCGCTCACCACCGAATGCTCATCGTCGTACATCGAAAGAATTATGATCCGGGCCTCGGGGTTGTGGCGCAGAATCTCAGTCGTGGTTTCGATGCCGTTCAGCCCGGGCAGCCCGATGTCCATCAGGATGATGTCGGGACGCTTCTTCTTGCAAATCTGTACCGCTTCGGTCCCGCTCTCAGCCTCGCCGATTACCTGGAACTCCTCGCTGTGCCGTAGAATGGCCTTAATTCCATCTCTCATGATCTTGTGATCGTCGACGAGAAGAACCTGGAAAGGCATAGTCGCTAACTGGCGCTCCCGGATAGAATAGACAGCGGATAGCTGGCGCGTACTACAGTCGTGCCGTCCTCTAGAGATCCTTTCACCTTCAACGTCACCTCGCTTTGGGTAGCGTAGTAGTCCATGAGCATGTGCCCTAATGGAACCGCGGCGGAGTCTTTCTCGTCCAGTTGTCCATTATCGTGCACTTCGAGAACGCATTCCCCGCGCGCTCTCTTGACCTGAATCTCAATCATCGTGCATCCAGGTCGAGCCAGCGCATTTTCCACGGCGCATTCGGCAATCTTGTAAAAAGTCTTCGCGATCGCGGTTGGCACATGCGTGCTCTGGTCGTATTGCAACCGGAACGTGCCGGAAAAATTCGCGCGAACGTTACCGGCTAAACGGTCAAGGGCGAACTGCAAGCCCGCGCGCTCCACTACCGACGGGTTCAGTTCGTTGCTGATATCGCGCAGTTGTTTGATCACCTGCTCGAGCATGTTTTGAATCTCGGCGGCACGCTCCTCAATCCCGGGCGCTGACGTCCGGAAGTCCATACGCATGGCGTCAAGCTGAAGTCCAACCGCGCTCAACACCTGGCTCACGTCATCATGTAGCAGCCTTGAGACCCTCCCCAATGCAGCTTCATGCTCGCTGATCGCAGCGAACAGCATATGGGCAAGCGCAGGCTGTGGGGGCGACACCCCTTTGCCTTTCATAAGAGGTACTAGGCCTACTAGGCTTATCGCTCATGATGCATGATTTTGGGTCGTAACGCAACAAAAAAGTATGGAATTGTTTTGTAGCGGCGGCGAAGTGCCTGTTCTCGGAGAGCCGGTAGGCGGCCATAAGGCCTATTTGCGGCCCAGAACGCGCTTTGCGGCTGTCACGATGTTACTCGCCACCAACCCGTATTTCTTCATTAGCTCCTCGGGTGTGCCCGATTCCGCGTAAGTATCTTCGATGCCAACGAACTCCATGGCGCAGGGGCGCGTCTGGGCAACCACCTGAGACACCCGCACGCCCAGGCCGCTCGCCACCAGGTGCTCTTCGGCCACGACGATGGCTCGCGTGTCCGCGGCGGCCCGCTCAATAGCGTCCCGGTCCAGCGGCTTGATGGAATACATGTCGATGACCCTGCTAGTGATGCCTTCCGCCTCCAGGGTTTCCTGCGCCCGAATGGCTTCGACGACCAGCAACCCGTGAGCCATAATCGTGAGATCCTTGCCATCCGTCAACTGAACGGATTTGCCGATCTGGAACTGCTGGTCCGCCGCGTGGACGATGGGAGTCTTGGGCCGGCCGGCCCGAATGAATACCGGACCAACATGCGCCACCGAAGCGTGAACCAAAGCCCGCATCGCTACCTCGTCCGCCGGCGACAGCACGGTGAATCCGGGCAGCGAGCATGCCAGACCCAGGTCCTCGATGCTCATCTGCGAAGGGCCATCCTCGCCGATCGAAATGCCGCTATGCGTGCCCACCACCTTCACGTTCACGTTCGGAAACGCGATTGTAACCCGCATCTGCTCGAAGCCCTTGTTCATGGCGAAGCAGGAGAAACTTGCCGCGAACGGAATCTTCCCGCTGGACGCCAGCCCGGCGGCGATGGCGATCATATCCGCCTCGGCGATTCCGCATTCGACAAACCGGTCGGGAAATTCCTTCGCGAAAAAATTTGTGTACGTGGATTTCGACAGGTCCGCGTCCAGCGCCACTACGTCCTTGTTCTTCCGGCCGGCCTCCACCAACGCCTGGCCGAACGCCTCGCGCGTGGCCACGCCCATCTTCAGCTCGAATTTTGTTTTGGTCTCCATTAAGCCAGCTCCACCAGTGCTTTTTCCATCTCTTGCTCGGTTGGCGCCGTTCCGTGGAACTTCGGATTGCCTTCCATGAACGATACGCCTTTACCCTTGATCGTATGCGCCACAATGGCCGTCGGTTTGCCTTTCGTAGCGGCCGCCTCCGCAAATGCTGCCTGCAGGGCGGGAATGCTGTGCCCGTCCACCTCGATGGTGTGCCATTTGTAAGCGCGCCATTTTTCGGGCAGGGGATCGAGCGGCATGATCTCATCCACGAAGCCATCCAACTGAATGCGATTGTAATCGACGATCGCCACCACATTGTCGGCGCTTTTGTTGCCGCCGAACATGGCCGCCTCCCAGATTTGTCCCTCCTGGCTTTCACCGTCGCCTAAAACGACGTAGCTCCTCGATGGACGGCCATCCATCTTAGCTGCCAGCGCCATGCCGATCCCGAGCGAGAGCCCTTCGCCCAGCGAGCCGGTGGAGGCTTCGAGCGCCGGAATAAAGCGGACATCCGGATGCCCCTGATAAATGGAACCGAGCTTCCGCAGCGTGTTTAGTTGATCCTTGGGTGTGTATCCGCATTCCGCCATCACGCTATATAGCACCGGCGCGGCGTGGCCCTTCGACAGGATAAACCGGTCGCGATCCGGCCATTTGGGATTCTGCGGGTCATGCTGCATCACGTCGAAGAAAAGTGTGACTAGAATCTCGACCGCCGACAACGATCCACCAGGATGGCCCGACTTGGCATGCGTGATCATCTCCACGATTTCCCGCCGCATTTGCTTGGCGATCGCTTGCAGTTCCGTTACATTACTCGTCTTTTTCATGCCTCTTTCAATGTAGCAATGCCTGGCGGCGGGATGTCGAACCGGCCGGCCATCTGCGACGCCAAGTCCCGTGTGGACGTAAACAAGACGCTATGCATGCCGATCGCTTCCGCTCCCTCGATATTGGCTGGCCGGTCGTCCAGGAAAAGCGCGTCATCGGCGGCAATGCCAAGACCACGCAAGCAGTGCTCATAAATCTCGGGCGCCGGCTTAGAAATGCGCAGCTCGCACGAGAACGTCCGTTGGTCGAATTCCGGCAGCCACCCGCAGCCCAGCACCGCATCACGTACGGTGAACGGCATATTCGAGAGTAGGGCGGTTTGAAAACCAGCTTCCCGAAGTTGCCGCGCCCAGTCCCCCATCACGGCGTCCGGATAGGCCCAGCTCCGGCCGTCGAGCAGATTGAGCTGCTCGATCTGTGCGGGCGTGACTTGGCCAAAATTGTTCCAGTATTCGACCGGGTCGAGCTTGCCTTCGTCGTAGGCCAGGCGATCGCGCCAGTAGATCTCTTCGAAGCGGGCGCGCGGCAGATCCACAATCGCAGCCATCTCCTCGATCTCCGCCGGATGCTGAGGCTGGCAAAGCACATTTCCGTAATCGAATACTACAGCTTTGGGTCGAATGCGCAACCAACATTGTGGCATAGCATCTTAGGTCGATTTGATCTCGGTCCACAGGCGATCCCGTAGCCGCTGCGTCGCCGGATCCACGGTCCGCGCCCATTCGCCGCGCGCCACCACCGCCGCGCTGGGATACAACGTCGGATTATCGCGAAATTCCGGCGGCAGTATCTTCCGCGCGCCTGCATTCGTAGTAGTCGTCCGCGCAGCCAGCGCGTTTGCCGCGGCGATGTCCGGCCGCAGCAGGAAATTAATGAACCGGTGCGCCAGATCCTGCCGCTTGCTCTCGCGCAGGATCACCGAACAGTCCGGATAAACCGCATAGCCTTCCGCTGGATACACAAAGCCCACGTTGCTCGACGAATCCATGGCCTGCTGCGCCGTCGTGTTCCACATATGCGCCGCCATTACATCGCCGCTCACCAGTTGATCGCGCACCTCGGCGTTCAAATAGGCTCGCAGCAACGGTTTTTGACGTATGGCTTCGGTCGACGCGCGCCTAAGCTCTTCGCCGTCGCTTGTATTTACCGATAGCCCCAGTTTTTTCAGACTAGCGCCAATCGTGTCGAACGGATCGTCCAGCATCGTCATGCGGCCGCGCAGCCGTTCATCCCACATATCGGCCCAAGCTTTGGGCGGCGGATTGAGTTTTCTGTTATACGCGATGCCGGCCGCCGTCACCATGTACGGCACGGACCACTTCAGCTCAGGATCCCACTCCGGCTGCTGGAACCCGGGCTCGAGCTGGGTCAGATTCGGAAGCAGCTCACGACGTATCGGCGCCAGCAGCCCATTCGCGATCATCGGCTTCACCAGATAATCGGTCGGAAACACAATGTCCCATCCGGAATTCCCGCCCATGACGCGCGCCAGCATCTCTTCATTGCTTTCGTAGATCCCGTAGCGCACGCGTGCCCCAGCCGCCGCTTCGAACTTAGGTACGGTTTCCGGATCGATATAAGCCGACCAATTGAATACATTCAAGCGCGGCCTTCGATCGCGGCTGCAGGCGCCCAGTCCCGCCGTTCCCATCAGAAAATGCCGGCGATTCACGTCGTCCTCAGCCTCTCTGAAATCAGGATCAACGCGCCGAAGCCGACCACGATCAGTGCCGAGATCGCATTCACCACCGGGTTCACCCCGCGCCGCGCGATCGCGTAAATCACCATCGGCAGCGTTTCGGAATCGACTCCGGCCACCAGGCTGGTGATTACGTAGTCGTCGAACGAGACGGTGAAGGCCAGCAGGGCCGCCGCAATCACGCCCGGGAGAATCGCCGGCAGCGTCACGTAGCGAAATGCTTGCCATTCGTTGGCGCCAAGATCGAGCGCGGCCTCTTCCAGCTGCCCGTCCACGGTTCGCAACCTGGCCATCACGACAATTACGACGTATGCAATCGAAAATGAAATGTGAGCCAGGATCACCGTGTGCATTCCCAATTGCACATGCAGAAATCGAAAGATCCACTGATAGAAAGCCAGCAGCGAGATGCCGGTCACGATCTCCGGCGTCACCAGCGATAAATAGAGTGAGCCCGTGAGCACCGGTGAGCTGCGCTTCCACAATCCATAAGCGCACAGGGTTCCTATGATCGTGGAAACCACGGTGGCGAAGATCGCGATGATCAGGCTGTTCCAGGATGCCTCGATCAACTGGGAATCCTGTAGTGCGGCTGTGTACCAGCGCATCGAAAAGCCTTCCCAGACCGTGAATCGCGATGCGTTGAAACTGAAAGCGGCCAGGATCAGTAGCGGCAAATGAAGAAACAAAAACGCTGCCAGTGCGTAAATCGACAGGGCCACTCCCGGGCGCTTCACAACAGACCCTCTTCGCCTCGACGCACGAACACGGCCAGCAGCAACATCACCACCGCCATCAATGCCAGCGAAACCGCCGATCCAAACGGCCAGTCGCGCGCGGTGGTGAACTGGTTCTGGATCAGATTTCCGATCATCACGGATTTTCCGCCGCCCAGAAGATCGGGCGTCAGGTACGCTCCCAGGCAGGGTATGAAGACCAGGATCGTTCCCGCGCGGATTCCCGGCGCGCACAGCGGAACCATCACGTGCGCGAGCGTGGCCCATGGACGCGCGCCCAGATCCGCCGACGCCTCCAGCAGGCTGCGGTCCAGCCGTTCGAGCGTTGCATAAAGCGGCAACACCATGAATGGCAGATAGCCGTACACCAGCCCCAGGATCACGGCCCCATCGTTGTAAAGCAGCGGCAGCGGACCGTGGATCAATCCCAGCTTTTGGAGCAGCGTATTGATCAGCCCGGTGTCCCGCAGAAGAAACATCCAGGCATAGGTCCGTACCAGAAAGCTAGTCCAGAAGGGAAGCATCACCAGGCTGAGATAAAGGTCCTTCCGTTTGCCTGATCGGGAAATGAAGAGCGCCAGAGGAAATCCCAGCAGCAGGCACACGAGCGTTGACACGCCGGCGACCCAAAACGAGCGCCACAGAATCGCCAGATAGATCGGGTCCGCCAGGCGCTCGTAGCTTTCCGCGGTCCAGGGCAGGGAAATGCCGCCATAAGTTCCGCGAGTCAGAAAGCTGTACGCCAGGATGATCGCGAGCGGCGCCAAAAATAGCGCCAGCATCACCGCCCAGGAGGGAGCAAGAAACCAGGCGCGCAGTCGATTCATTCGAATGCCAGTTCGTCGGCAGGATCCCATGAGACGCAAACGGCCTGGCCTGCCGGGAACGGTTCGGTGAGCCGCGAGACCTCCGCGACCACCGTCTGGCCGTCAACCAGACGCGCTTCCACGTGAACGCAGTTTCCCAAAAAGGTCGATTGCAAAACCGTTGCTGGTCTGAAGCGCGCCGTTTCCCCGGGCGATCCGTTCGCGATGCGCAGCGCCTCCGGACGCACGCCAATATCGCCAATCCAATTAATCGCGCCCAGAAACGACGCGACGAACCGTGTGCGTGGGCGCAGATAAACCTCTTCCGGTGTGCCCACCTGCTGCAGCTCGCCGGCGTTCATGACGCCCAGCCGGTCGGCCATCGATAGAGCCTCTTCCTGATCGTGCGTAACGAATAGGAAAGTGATGCCTACGCGCCGTTGCAGAGCCTTCAGCTCCGCCCGCACTTGTTTCCGCAAATTCGGATCGAGCGCGGAGAGCGGCTCGTCCAGCAGCAGCACATCCGGAGCCAGCACCAGCGATCGAGCCAGCGCCACTCTCTGGCGCTCGCCCCCGGAAATTTCGGAAGGATACCGCGACTCTTTGCCGGCCAGTTGCACCAGGTCCAGCACCTCGCCAACACGCTTGCCGATGTGATTCTCGGCCCTGCGGTGCAATCCGAACTCGACATTCTGTTGCACCGTTAAATGCGGAAACAACGCGTAGTTCTGAAACACCGTGCTGACGTTCCGCTGGTAGGGCTTCAAGTAATGAATATCGGCGCCACTCAAACGAATCTCGCCGTGACTCGGCTCTTCGAAGCCGGCGATCAGCCGCAGCGTAGTGGTCTTTCCGCATCCGGACGGCCCCAGCAGCGCGAAAAACTCGCCTCGCTCGAGGCTTAGTGAGATGCCGTTGACGGCGCGATGAGTAGGATAGTGCTTCGAGACGTTCCGAAGCTCCAGGACAGCGTTCATTTGCAAATTAAGTCGATATTAGCACCGGCTCATCGGTGACGATAGGCAAATGACACGCGCTCCAGGCATCGAAGCCGCCGATAATATTCATCACTTGCTCGAATCCGGCGCGCTGTAGCAAGCTAGCCGCTATAGCGCTGCGATAGCCGCCCTTGCAGTAGACCGCGGCCGGCTTCGCTTTGTCGAGGTTGTTGACCGTCGACGAGAGATGATCGAGCGGCCGATGCGCCGTGCGGGCGATGTGCCCAGCCTGCCATTCCGCGGATTTTCGAACATCGACGACCTGAATACCGTGCGAATCTTCCAGCATGAGATCTTGTAACTGCTCAACCGGAATCTGCGAGGTCTGCTCGACCGGCAGTCCCGCGCTGGCCCAGCCTGCGATTCCGTCTTCGAGATAGCCTGTTACGTTCTCGATGCCCACGCGGCTGAGCCGCAGGCGCGACTCATCGATCTTCTGGCGTTCGTCGGAAACCAGAACAATCTCTTTGTCCAGTCCAAGCACAATGGCCGCCCAGGAAGCGAATTGGCCAACCAGCCCGATTTGAATCGATCCAGGAACGTGTCCCGCTCCAAATTCCGCCGCCGAGCGCGTGTCCAGAATAATCGCCCCGCCATCCCGTTTCGCCAACACTCGTTGGGCGGCAACGCGGGAAGCGAGGGCAGTTCCAGCAAAGGCGCGGCCCCCGATCGATTGATCTCGACATCCAGTGCGAAATAGCCGGGCCGTTCCGGTAGCTCGGCGGTCAGCAGCTTCACGAATTCCGCGCGGCTGGTGGGCCGCAGCGCATAGTTTGTCGCCTTCTCGTTTCCAATGGTAGAGCTACGCTCGGAACTCATCTGCCGTCCGCACAACGATCCAGCGCCGTGCGCGGGAAATACTAGAACGTCATCGGGAAGCTTGAGGAGTTTGCGATGCAGGCTGTCGTAGAGCATACCGGCCAGTTCCTGCGGTGTCAGGTCGCCGGAAAGATCCGGCCGCCCCACGTCGCCAATAAACAAAGTATCCCGGGTCAGCACGGCCAGCGGATGATCCGGCCTCTCGAGATTCGTCACCACCACCGAAATACTCTCGATGGTATGTCCGGGCGTCTCCAGAAATTTCAGATTACATTGGCCGAAGCTAAGCTCATCGCCGTCGGTAATCGGGACGTGTGGGAATGTCGCACCGGCCTTCGCACCCAAATATATTTTTGCGCCCGTGCGCGCGGCCAGCTCCTGGTGCCCCGATACGAAATCAGCGTGCAGATGCGTCTCGATGACATACTTGATCGAGAATCCGTGTTTGGCGGCCTCTTCCAGATAGATCTCTACGTCGCGCTGGGGATCGACCACCGCCGCGATCCCTTTCGAGCCCAGCATGTAGGAGGCGTGCGACAAACAGCTCAGATAAAACTGCTCGAAGTAGTACATCCGCCTCCTACCTTCAGGGTCGGTTTTTCGCCAAATCACTTAGCCGAATTAAATCGCTTTTCGATCTCCGGCCAGTTGACGACGTTCCACCACGCTGCCATGTATTCCGGCCGCCGGTTCTGGTACTTCAAATAATATGCATGCTCCCATACATCCAGTCCCATCACCGGAAATTTGCCCTCCATCACCGGGCTGTCCTGATTGGCCGTCGAAATAATTTCGACCTTGCCGCCTGTCTTCACCAGCCACGCCCAACCCGAACCGAAACGTCCGGCGCCGGCGGCGTTGAATTTTTCCTTGAACTGATCCAAGCTTCCAAAAGTGCTGGTAATCGCCTGCGCGACGTTGCCCGACGGAGTGCCGCCGGCCTTGGGCGCCATGATCTGCCAGAACATGCTGTGGTTGATGTGCCCGCCTCCGTTGTTGCGCACCGCCGTACGGATATTTTCCGGCACGCTGGCGCAATTGTTGGCCAGCAGCTCTTCGATCGTCTTGTTCTGCAGGTCGGGCGCCGACTCCAGCGCCTTGTTCAAATTCGTGACGTACGCTCCATGGTGTTTGTCATGGTGTATTTCCATGGTCTGTTTGTCGATGTAAGGCTCCAACGCGTCAAACGCGTAAGGGAGCGGGGGTACAGTGAATGCCATAATCCTCCTCTTGAGTGTGCTAGTTTTTAGCCGGCCGTGCCACCGGCTTTTTCAAATGCATCCGCGAGGTGAAACATGCCCGCCTCGTCGAAATGTCGTGTCATAATCTGCATGCCGACCGGCAAACCCGCGGCCGTCTTTCCGCACGGCACGCTCATGCAGGGGATGCCTGCCAGATCGCCCGTGATGGTGTAAATGTCGGACAGGTACATCTCCAGCGGATCGTCGATCTTTTCCCCGATCTTGAACGCCGGGAACGGGGAGACCGGAGCGGCAATCGCGTCCACCTCCGCGAAAGCTCTCCGAAAATCTTCAGCAATCAACGCCCGCACGCGCTGCGCCTTCAGATAGTACGCATCGTAGTAGCCATGACTCAGAACGTACGTTCCAAGCATAATACGCCGCTTGCATTCCGCTCCGAAGCCGGCCCCACGCGTGGACCGGTACATATCGCTGAGCGTTTCCGATTCGCAGCGCATCGTGTAGCGGACACCGTCATACCGGGCCAGATTCGAGCTAGCTTCGGCGGTGGCGATGATGTAATAGCAGGCCACTGCGTATTTGGTCGCCGGCAGACTGATGTCACGGACCTCGCAGCCCAGCTTTTTCAGTACCTCGATCCCTTTGGTGATCAAATCGCCCGACTCGCTTCCCAGTCCTTCGAAATATTCCCGAGGCAATCCGATCCGCTTGCCCTTGACGTTTCCATCAAGCGCGGCGGCGTAATCGGGCACGGGAGCGAAGGCGGATGTCGAGTCGCATTCGTCGCGTCCGGCGATGGCCTGAAGCAATAGCGCCGCGTCGCTCACCGTGCGTCCGAATGGGCCGATATGATCGAGCGAGCTGGCAAAAGCCACCAGCCCGTAACGCGACACCCGGCCATAAGTCGGCGTAACACCCACCACGCCGCAAAACGATGCCGGCTGTCGAACCGATCCGCCGGTATCCGACCCTAAAGCCAGCACCGCTGTTCCTTGTGCCATCGCCGCCGCTGAGCCTCCGCTCGACCCGCCCGGAACCCGATCGAGCGCGGCTGGATTCCTCACCGGTCCAAAAGCGGAATTCTCGTTGGAAGACCCCATGGCGAACTCATCGCAATTCGTTTTGCCCAGGATGACAGCGCCGGCCTGCTCCAATCGAATCACGGCCGTGGCGTCATACGGTGGAATATACCGTTCCAGCAGCCGCGACCCGCAGGTCGTACGCACGCCCTTGGTGATGATGACGTCCTTCACTGCCACCGGGACACCCGCCAGTGGACCAGGATCTTCGCCCGCGGCCAGTTTTTGGTCCACTCGCTCGGCTGCGGCCAGCGCGCGCTCGTCGCAAAAGTGTAGATACGCGTTCGTTTTCGGATTTTCCGCCTTCGCAAACTCCAGCGCCGATTGCGCCAGCTCGACCGCGCTGAACTCACGCGCCGCCAAACCATTGCGAACTTGCTCGACAGTCAGTGCCGGAACGCTCGCTGTCTTGGCGCTCATCGTTCGATCACCTTCGGAACTTTGTAATATCCTGACCCGGAGAGCGGCGCATTGGCCAGTGCGGCTTCGTTGCCAAGACACGGGCGTTCCCGATCCTCGCGCAGTGTAGCGGTCTCGTCGGCGTCGTACAGCACCTGCGCCATGGGTTCGACTTGCGATGTATCGACTTCGTTCAAAGTGTCGATGTGGGTCAGGATCTCATCCAGATCTTTCGACAGGCGGCCAATCTCCTGATCGGTCAGTTTAAGATTTGCGAGGTCGGCCACGTAACGAACTTCCTGTTCGGTGATCTTCACGCCGACGCCTTTTTTCTGGCCTGTTTGTATACCATGCGCATGCCTGGATCGGAGATTTCGTCGGCATCGTCGGCGGCCTTCAAATCGTTAAGGCTGAGCGCCGGTTGTGGCGGACGCCGCGGAGTCGCAATTCGGAACTCGACGTCGGTGATGATGCCCGCTCCCAGAACTTCCTGCAGTTTCGCGAGAATCTGAAAACGCAGATAGAATAGCTGCTTCTGCCAGATGCCGTCTTCCACTTCGACGATCAGCGACCCCCGCACCAGAGATTTCGCCGCTGCATGCGCGGCAATGCGCTTGCCCACCGCGGCCGGCCACGCCGCGCGCGCCAGGTCATCTTGCGAGATGGCATCGGAAAGCTTTAATTTCGCGAGGTACTTGCCGGCGCGTTCCATTCGGTCCGAACTTATTTTAACATCCGCGGCAGCGCACTCTGCTCAGCTTACAATCAACCATATCGATGCAACACATCGTCATCTGCGGCGCCGGGATCATCGGCGCATCTCTCGCCTACCATCTCGCCAAGAGAGGAGCGCGCGTCACCATCGTCGACGCCCAGCATCCCGCGGCCGGAGCAACCGGCAAATCTTTCGGATGGCTCAACGCGACATTCTCAAAGCGCCCGCGTTCCTACTTCGACCTCAGCATGCTCGGCATCGCCGGTTGGCGCCGCCTCGAACAGGAGCTGGGGGGCGATCTGCTGGAGGGTAATCTGGTTCAATGGGGTGGCAGCGTGGCCTGGTTTCCCCCGGGGCCTGACGCCGAGCAACTGCGGCTCGATGTCCTTCATCATCGTCAATGGGGCTATGCCGTGCGACTCTTGGATGAGGCCGAGGTCCGTCAATTACTGCCCCATGTCGCGCCGGGGAACATCGGAGCAGCCTGTCATTCGGATCCGGAAGGCGCCGTCGATCCAATCCACGCGGTGTCGGTGCTGCTCGAGAAGGCCAGGCAATTCGGCGCCGAAGTTCGATATCCTTGCCAGGTTACTGGCGTTGGACGATCTGTCCATACGAGCCAAGGCATTATCGAAGCCGACACCGTCGTGCTTGCTTGCGGCGTCGACTCTCCGAAACTCGCCCAACTTGCCGGCGTCAACGTCCCGCTCAAGGACGCTCCCGGTGTCTTGGTCCACACCACGCCTCAGCGCCCCCTCATCGACCGCATAGTGCAGGCGCCCGGCGTTCATTTCAGGCAGAAGCTAGACAGACGAATCGTCGCGGGCGGTCAGATTGTCGGCGGTGCAGGCACTGCTGAAACGCCCGTCGCCGACGCCCAGGAAATCTTTGCCAGGCTCACCGAATACCTGGACTTCGCCGGATCGATCGAGCACACGACGCTGGGCTACCGCGTCATGCCGGCCGATGAATACCCGATCCTCGGTTTCACCGAAAACTGTCCCAATCTCTATGTGGCCGCGACCCACAGCGGCGTCACGCTGGCGCCGGTAATCGGGGAACTCGCCGCGCTCGAGATTTTGGACGGCCGTCCGCAGCTCCAGTTAGAGCCTTACCGCCCCGCTCGCTTCGCTTAGCTTTTACTGCGATACCGGCAGCGTGGTCGTGTTGGACGCCATTCCATTTTGGCTAACCGACAGGGTCAAATTCCCGGTTTGAGCGCTGGGTGGAACCTGGAAGTTAATTTGATACAGACCCGCGAAGCCTGGAGTGAGCCCGGCATAAATTACGGCCGCCGTCTGCCCATCCACCATGACTGTGGGTTGTAGAGTCACCGAAGCCTGGGGCGAGATGGCGCCGGAAGCGACCGTAGGATTGGTGGCGCCCATCCCCGCCAGATAAATGACCAGGTATTCGCCCGGTTTCGCGGGATTCGCAGCCGTAACGAGTGAATAATCCAGCCCGTGTTGCGCGATGACTTGGCCATTGGCGCCGGCGGCAATACCGGGCACTGCCGGGACAACACTAATCTGGTCAGGCAAGGTGAGCGCTACGTTGGCGCTGACTATCGTGGCATATTGCTGGTCGGGCGCCAGCTCGCTCGGGATCTCGACATCCAGTTGGCCGCTACTCAGGTAATAGAGAGGAGCCGAGATTCCCCCGATCAGCATGAACGTACCGTTGAACGTCGTGGGCAAAGGCAGGACCCCAGGCGAAATAGTCGTGGACGCCAACCCGCTGCCGTAGACCTGCGCGATCGTTCCTGGCGCCAAGGGGCCGCCCACCACCGGATTCAAATTATGCAGCGTGCCGTCCTTCGCTAACACCGGCGCCTGATTCTGGGAAATCACGCCGGTAAGCTGCTCGGTTACCGGTTGAAGCGTCCCGGCCGTTGCTTGCAGCGTCACCACCATCTGTGGCGTCACCGCGCCTCCCTGCCAGGTGGTCGAATAGGTGCCGTCTTGCCCATCGCCGCGCAGCGACAACGGTGGATCGCCATTTGAGAAACTCGCCACCACCGATCCGTTTGTCACAGCATTGCCGCAATCGTCATTGAGCTGGACGATCAGCGGCGCCGGCCATTGCGCCGGCACCGAGAAATTGTTCACCAAGCCGGTTTGAGTGATTGCAAGCTTGCTCGGTGTACAGCCCGCGGCTTGAACATGTTCTAACGCCGTGATCGTTCCGGCCGGCCGGACCACTAGCGTTACGCCCACCGACACAACTGCACCTGACATCGAAATATCGACCTCGCCCGTGTAAGTTCCAGGCGCTTGACCGGCAGTGTTCGCCGAAACCGCGATTTGTCCAGCGCTGTCCCCGGAAGCCGGGCTTACGCTTAGCCAGCCGCCGCCATCGGTGGTCGACGTCGCCGCTTGGAACGGCGATGTGCTATTTGCATTTATGTTCACCTGCTGAGCCGGCGCGCTTCCTCCTGCTGCCGCCGTGAAAAATAATCCGCCCGGCGATGCATTTGGCGATAGAGGCGAGGAGCTGCCCGTCTGATCCAGCACCACCACCACATATTGCGGCGAGTTCAGGGACTGCGCATCCGAAATCCGAACCAGGGCGTAATAGCCGCCCGCGGCCAGCGATCCCGCATTAGCGCTGGGCGATAGAGTCAGCATCCCCGGGCTCTGAGGCGTCGCCGTCCCGCTCGCCGGATTTGGCGAGACCAACGTTCCGCCGTAGGGAACATCCGCGGTCCAGTTCACCGTCGTGCCCGGGGCGCCCTCATTCAGCACCCTGATTGTTTGCGATGGAGAATATCCGCTGCTTTGCTGCCCATAGAAAGTCACGCCGGTAGTATCGACACCAATGATGGATCCGGTATTGGCAACAAAGAGCACTACCGGAATGTCGATAACGCCGGCCGGCGACGAAAGCTGGATCACGTCGCGGTAGCTGCCCACCCCCAGGCCCTGCGTGGCGATTTGCACGATCACGAACACAGGCGCGTCCTGCCCCGTCTGGCCGCTGCCCGGCGTCACGCTGGATATCCATGGACTGGCGCCCACCACCGTCGCATTAAAGCTCAGAGGTCCCCCTCCGCCGCTATTGCTAACCACGATAGCTTGCTGCAGCGTCCCCGGCGCTTGAATGCGCGCAGCGAAATGCAGAACCTGCGGAGCCGCGGCCAGTTGCTGCGGCGTGCTTGTGAGCGTCAGCGACACCGCGATATCCGTAGGATTACCTGAGCTATCCATCACTCGAATGCGTTCTGTATAGCTGCCAGCCGGCATCGAGCCCTGATCTACCCGGGCCACTAATCTCGCCGGCGTGTTGCCGCTAGCCGGCGTGACTGTCAGCCATCCAGGAGCCGCCGATCCAGCTGTCCCGCTGTCGGTCACCACCTCAAATCCAGCCGTCGAAACGCCCACCGGCAGCACTATGATCGGCTGTGGAGGCGGAGAGTCGCCTCCCGCCGCGGCGGTAAATGACAGGCTCCCCGGCTCCGCCGTAACCAGGGAAGTCGAGCTGGCCACCGAAAGCGAGAACGTCTTAGTGGCTGAACCCGGAAAAAGCCCAAGACTGGCGAAATCCGTTACCGTTACTACCGGCGAGAACGGGCCGGCCGTCGTTGGAGTTCCGCTCAGCAACCCGGTCTTCAGATCGATCGAAACGCCCGGCGGCCCATTCGCCAGCGAAAAAGTATAGGGCGGCGTTCCGCCCGTAACGCCGATGATTTGCGCGTAAGCCGTTCCAGTGGTTCCGCCCGGCAAAGCCGTCGCCGTCGTGATTGCGAGCGCGGGATTGATGGTAAGGCTGAAGGTCTTGGTGGCGATGTCCTGCGACTTATCTTGTACTTGAACTGTAAACGTATAAGTGCCTGCCACGGTGGGCGTTTTCGTCAATGTGGATTGGGTTGGATCGGTTTGGTCGAACACCACCATCCCCGGCGGGGTCGATCCCTGGCTGACGCTCCAAAAAAATGGAGATGGGCCGCCAACCGCCGCCAGGCTGTAGCCATACGCCACTCCTAGGTCTCCGGCCGGAAGCGTCGGCGGGTTAGTGATCGTCAAGCTGGTGCCGACCGTAAGCACAAAAGCTTTCGACACCGAAAGACCCCCTACTGTCACCGTGATATTGAAGTTGAAGGTCCCGCTCGAGCTCGGATTTCCGCTTAAAACATTTGCATTGAGTTGCAAGCCCGGCGGTGCCGACGGAGTAATCGACCAGGTAGCAGCGCCCGGCGGCCCGTCGGAAGCGTTGAAAGTCATCGTGTATGGTCCCGATGTGGTCCCGCCCGGCAGTGGCGATGAGTTCGAGATGTTCAGGATCCCGATCGTGTATCCGGCCGAACCCGTGGCCTGATTGCTTGTATCCGTCGCCGTGACCACGAACGGGTAGGTCCCGCCGCTCGAAGGCAAACCCGAAATGGTCCCGGTGGTGGGTCCTAGCGTCAAACCCGGCGGCAAGCTCCCCTGGCTGACCGACCACTGGTAAGAACCGCTTCCGTTAGCGCTCAATTGGGCGCTATAAGTGCTATTTAATGCCCCAAATGGCAGCGATTGTGGCGAGATTGTGAGGCTCGAAGGAGCGGGTGCCTGGATGGTAAGAGAGAACGTTTTGGAGGTTGAAAGACTCGGAAACGCTACATTGCTCGAAGGAGGGGTCAAAGTCACGCCGACGATGAACCTGAAGGTTCCGCTAGTGGTTGGTGTGCCGCTGAGGGTACCGGTGCTGGTATTCAGACTGAGACCCGGCGGCGCGGGTTTAATGAACCAAGTATAGTTGCCGGCCGGCCCGTCGGCGGCGTTGAAGGTCACGGAATAGGGAGTCCCAGTGGTCCCCCCCGGCAACGGCGACGAATTCGAAATGTTCAGAATTCCGACTGTGTAATTGGCTGAAGCCGTTTGCTCGGTTTGTGTGTCCAGCACCATGATAGTAAACGGATAGGAGCCCCCGGCGTTGGGCGTTCCGGTGATCGAGCCGCTGCTTGGCCCTAACGCTAAGCCCGGCGGCAAGCTGCCTTGGCTGACCGACCACTGGTAGTTGCCACTCCCATTATTCGCCGTGAGCTGGGCGTTATAGCCGCTGTTCAACGCACCGTAGGGTAGAGAGGAGGGAGAGATGCTGAGAGGGGCGAATTGCCCTATCAAAAGGCTTGAAAAAGAGAGCAAAAAGAGGTTAAAACCGACGAAATGCCGCAGCAACGTCATTGTTTTCTTAGGCCCGAACCTTAGGCAACCCACCGGCATTTCCGTACGTCTTATTACACAGAGAAGCGTAAGTCACGACCTTCTCCTCCTCTGGTAGGCGCGGTTCGAGTATCGGGCCGCGCCTTTTTGTATCTAAGCTTGAGCAGCTTCTGAGAATTTCTCAAAGAACTTCTTGATGATGAGCTTGGCGGTAGTATCCAGCAGCCTTTGACCGACGCTGGCGATCGTACCTCCTACCTGGACTTCGCCTTCGTACTTTACATCGGTCGCTTCGCCCGCCGGCTCCAGGGTAAGCACCCCTTCGCCCTTGACGAACCCGATTTTGCCATTGCCGTCCACCATCAGCTTGAATTTTTCAGGAGGGGTTTGATCGGACAGGCGCACTTTGCCCAAAAATAGCCCGCCGATGCTGGCGATGGCCATCTTCATTTTCATCTCGTACTCGTCTTCGCCGACTTTTTCGAGATGATCGGTGCCCGGCATGCACTTCGCCAAAATGACGGGATCTTGCAGCAGTTGATAGGCGCGCTCGCGCGGAACTGGGACGGTGTAGGAACCGCTGATCTTCAAGCCGTCCTCGAAAGAGCCACGGTGAGCGCGCGCATGGTGTAGATCTTAGCCAGATGCTTGCGGTACTCACCCGAAGCATGCAGATCGGAGTTTGCATCCACGCCTTCGGCCACCGACGCAGCCGCCTTTTGAACGTCGGAAGCGCTGCCTGCCGTGCCTTCCAGGGCTTTTTCGACATTCGAAGCCCGATACGGTTTGCCGCTCAGCCCGGTTACGCCGACGCGCGCCATGGTGACCTTGCCGCCCGACTTCTTAACCCGCGCGGCGATGCCTACAATCGCAAACCCGGAGGCCGGTTGCAGCATCTTCTGATAACAGGTCCCGGCGGATTGTTCCTCGACCGGCACAATCACTTCGCGGATGATTTCACCGGGCTCCAGCGCCGTGGTAAATGTGTCCACAAAAAAGTCGGCGATCGGAATCTCACGCTCGCCTTTGGCTGTGACCAGGACCACGCGCGTTTCGAGCGCCAGCAGCGATGCCGGATAATCGGCCGCCGGGTCGGCATGCGCCACGCTGCCGCCGATAGTGCCGGTATTGCGCACCTGGATGTCTCCGATATGAGCTGCGGCGTCCGCCAGCAGTGGACATTGCGAGCGCACTACCGGCGAGGCCTCGATCTGATAATGCGTCGTAGTGGCGCCGATCCGCAGCACGCCCTGATCTTCGCGGATGTAATTTAAATCCGGGATGCGGCCGATGTCCACCAGTTGTCCGGGTGTCGCCAGCCGGAGTTTCATCAGCGGAATGAGACTCATTCCACCAGCCAGCACTTTCACGTCGTCGCCAGCCAGCAATCCTAGCGCTTCTTTCAAACTCGACGGTGCGGAGTATTCGAACTCTTGAGCGATCATGCCTTACCTCCTGCCTGAACGAGCTTCCAGATTTTTTCAGGCGTCATCGGCATATCGATATGGCGGACGCCCAGCGGGCTAAGCGCATCCACCACCGAATTCACCACAGCAGGCGAACAACCGATGGTCCCCGCTTCTCCCACGCCCTTCACGCCCAGCGGATTCACGGGCGAAGGAGTCTCCGTGTGGCTGGTTTCAAGCCAAGGCATGAAGCTCGCTTTCGGAATCGCGTAATCCATCAGCTCACCGGTGACGAGCTGGCCGGTATCGTCATAGACCGCCTGCTCCCACAATGCCTGCCCCAGCCCCTGCGCCACACCGCCGTGCACTTGCCCGTCCACGATCAGCGGATTGATGATCTTGCCGCAGTCGTCGACAGCCACATAGCGCTTCAACGCGATGGCCCCCGTATCTTTGTCGACCTCGGTGATAACGATGTGCGCGCCGAAGGGGAACGTGAAGTTGGGCGGCTCCCAGAAATAGGTAGCCACCAGACCCGGTTCGGTATTGGGCGGCAATCTCATTGCACGATAGGTCGCACTGGCGATCTCCGACAACGGTACTGACTTGCCGGTTTTATTGCACACGCACGCCCCGTTTGAAAACGACACGTCATCGGTTTCGAGCAGCATCGCGCCGTATTTCTTGATCTTCTCCTTTAGCTCCTGGATGGCGAAATACATGGCCGAGCCACCGATGGCTGTCCCGCGGCTGCCAAACGTTCCGATGCCATATTGGACGATCGTCGTGTCGCCATGCAGGACGACAACATCGTCAATACCGACGCCCAGTTCATCGGCAGCGATCTGAGCGAAGGTGGTCTCCTCGCCCTGTCCGTGCGGTGAACAGCCGGTCATGACCGTGACCGTACCGCCGGGCTCAATCTTGACGGTCGCGCTTTCCCATCCACCGGCCGGAGTGGCGGGCGACGGTCCGAAGGCGCAAATCTCGCCATAGGCCGACATGCCGATGCCCATCAGCCGGCCCTCTGCCCGCGCCTTCTTCTGCTCTTCGCGCAGCTCCTTGTAGCCGACAATGCCAAGCGCTTTCTCAAGGGGCGCAGCGTAATCGCCGCTGTCATAGCTCAGTCCCGTCGCGGTGGCGTATGGGAATTCGTCCTTGCCGATGAAGTTCTTGAAGCGAATCTCGGCTGGATCCATTTTCAATTCCGCCGCCAGAATGTCCACCATGCGCTCGATTCCGTGCGTCGCTTCCGGACGGCCCGCGCCGCGATAAGCGTCCGTGGCCATGCAGTTGGTGAACACCCCAACGATGTCGGCGCGAATGTTCTGGCATTTATAGAGGCCGGGCATCATCAGCACCGACAAGGTCGGGATAGCCGGCGTGAGCAGGGTATGAAACGCGCCCAGATCCTGAATCAGCTTCAGCTTGATGGCGAGAATTGTCCCATCCCGCTTGGCGGCCACTTCGTAATAATCGACATGCCCGCGGCCATGAATCGTGCCGGTGAAGTTTTCGCGCCGGCTCTCGATCCATTTGACAGGTTTGCCGATCTGCCGCGCCACGAAGCCCATCAGCGCTTCTTCGGCATAGACCTGGATCTTGCTCCCGAAGCCGCCGCCGATTTCGGGCGTCACCACCCGCATATGATTTTCCGGCAGTCCCAGCATGGCGGCCAGCAGTGTACGCGCCAGGTGCGGAGCCTGGGTCGTCAGGTGGATGGTCATCGATTTGTCGCCCGAATGCCAGTCCGCCACGCAGCCGCGCGTCTCCATCGACATGGGTATCAGGCGCTGGCTGATGATGCGCTCCTTCACCACGACGTCGGCCGACGCAAAGGCCTTGTCCACCTCGCCGCCCTCTTGATGGAAAGTGAAGGCGGTGTTGTCGGGCCATTCCGGGTGCACGGGCGGAGCACCAGCAGCTATCGCTTTCTCCGGATCGGTTACCGCCGGGAGAGGTTCGTACTCCACTTCGACCAGATCGGCCGCGTCGCGCGCGATGTAGCGATCCGTCGCGACTACAACGGCCACTGGATGTCCGAGGAAGTACACCCGGTCGATCGCCAACAGATGATGATGGGGCACGCGCAATCCGGGCAGGGAAGCGCCGCACGGAACCGGCGCGCACTTTTCGGTATCCTTGCCTGTGAACACCGCAGCCACGCCCGGAAGCTCGAGCGCCGGCTTGATATTGATGGATTTGATCTTGGCCGCGCCGTGTGGGCTGCGCACGATGCAGGCGTGGTGCATGCCCGGCATCTGGATATCGTCGACATAGGTGGCCGTGCCCGTAATCAGCCGCGGATCTTCGCGCCTGCGGATACGCTTGCCAACCAGAGTTTCAGTTTTGGTAATCGTTGTGGCCATGATGTTCTCCTATGCCTTGGCCGCAGCCGTACGGACCGCGTTGACAATGTGCTGGTACCCCGTGCAGCGGCACAGATTGCCCTCCAGGCCATGCCTGATTTCTTCATCGCTCGGGTTTGGATTCCGCTCGACGATCTGCTTGGCCGTCATGATCATTCCCGGCGTACAGAAACCGCACTGCAGCCCGTGCTCGTTCCAGAACGCTTCCTGCATGGGATCCAGCTTCCCGTCGGCGGCCAGGCCTTCGATGGTAAGGACCTCGCGTCCATCGGCCTGCACGGCGAACATGGTGCAACTCTTGATGGCTTTGCCGTCCACGTGGACCGTGCAGGCGCCGCATAAAGAGGTTTCGCAGGCAATGTGCGGTCCAGTGAGACCGGTCACTTCGCGTAGGTAATGGATGAGCAGCATCCGAGGCTCCACTGCGTCGGTGCGCTTCTTTCCGTTGATGGTTAATGTGATCTTTCGTGTCATGGGAGAAGTACCAGCGGTTATTGTAGCGCGTGTGGCTGTTGGTGGCGCACGCATTCCTGCGTGCCGCGTTCACACTCTCCAGAAACTCGTTTGTGGATAGTTGAGTTCAAGGCGTTTTCCTTAAGTTGGATGCGGCATGGAAACAAGCGCGAAGCCGTGCTGAGCAGCTTTCTTTTT
>Ga0182024_10000480_pt1 | contig 102141 bp, 96 predicted proteins | sample P32metaG_FD_120480 | JGI IMG/M metagenome (GOLD analysis project Ga0182024, IMG submission 120480) | Permafrost microbial communities from Stordalen Mire, Sweden - P3-2 metaG (Illumina Assembly) | ecosystem: Environmental > Terrestrial > Soil > Wetlands > Permafrost | place: Sweden: Stordalen... | reverse complement strand
TTCAGTGGAGCATCGAAGACAAAAACACCCTGATCCTGGCGCGCCTCAAACCCCACCAACCGAGGAAACTAAAAGTAAAACCTTAACTTGACGCCCATGCGCTGAAGCGGGGTGTTAATGAAAAGACGCCCAGAAGAATTTTGTCTCACACCCCCTCTTAACGAGCGCTTGTTTGATCGCGTTCTTATTTATTCATGGCCGGACGTGCGGCTTAAGAATGGTGTCTTGACGGATGGTGAGCGTATGCGGTAGCCTCTGATCGTGCGGGGAGCCTGTGCCACGGTGGCCCAAGGGCTGAGAGTTTTGCGGAAGCAAATGACCCGTTGAACCTGCTCCAGGTAATGCTGGCGAAGGAAACGCTGCCACCGTCCGCGCCGCCGCGCTTTTTATGATTGCCACGAATCAATCGTTCGAGCCTCACAGCAGCGATGCGCTGCCCAATTCCAAAAGAATCTATCTGCCGGGCGCGGTGCATCCCCGCCTGCGCGTGCCCATGCGGAAAATCACTTTGCGGCCTACCCAGAGTCGCAATGGCCGCGCGGAAACTAACGATCCGGTCCGCGTTTATGATTGCAGCGGGCCTTGGGGGGATGGGGATTTTCTGGGCACCGTCCGCGACGGCCTTCCTGCCCTGCGCCGCGATTGGGTCATTGAGCGAGGCGATGTCGAAGAATATGAAGGGCGAACGGTCGCTTCGCAGAACGGTCGCCACCATGACAACGGAACATCGCCGTCTTCCAAGTTGGATGCTTTGAATATGCCTCAGCGGCGTCCGCTGCGCGCCAGGGCCGGCAAAGTGGTGACGCAATTGCAATACGCCCGGCAAGGCGTCATTACGCCGGAAATGGAATTCATTGCCATCCGCGAGAACATGGGGCTGGAAGCGGCGCATCGTGAGGGCGAACTTTGGCGGCAACATCCGGGGCAATCATTTGGCGCAGGCATTCCGGCGCGCATCAGCCCGGAATTCGTCCGCGACGAAGTGGCGCGCGGCCGGGCCATCATCCCTTGCAACATTAATCATCCCGAACTGGAGCCGATGATCATCGGCCGCAATTTCCTGGTCAAAATCAACGCCAACATTGGCAACTCGGCTGTGGCTTCAAGCATCGAGGAGGAAGTGGAGAAAATGCGCTGGGCCATCAAATGGGGCGCGGACACAGTCATGGATTTGTCCACCGGCAAAAACATTCATGCGACGCGGCAGTGGATCCTGCGCAATTCGCCTGTGCCCATCGGCACGGTGCCCATTTACCAGGCGCTCGAAAAAGTCGGAGGCAAAGCCGAGGATTTGACCTGGGAGACCTATCGCGACACGTTGATTGAACAATGCGAGCAAGGCGTCGATTACTTCACCATTCATGCCGGAGTGCTTTTGCGATTCATCCCACTGACGGCGCGGCGCGCGACGGGCATCGTCAGCCGCGGCGGTTCGATTCTGGCCAAATGGTGTCTGGCGCATCATCAGGAGAATTTCTGTTACACGCATTGGGATGAAATTTGCGAAATCATGGCCGCGTACGATGTCAGTTTTTCCATCGGCGACGGTTTGCGCCCCGGTTCGATTGCCGATGCAAATGACGAAGCGCAATTCGCTGAATTGAAGGCGCAGGGCGATCTGACCAAACGTGCGTGGGCTCGCGGTGTGCAAGTGATGAACGAAGGTCCCGGCCACATTCCCATGCACATGATCCACGAAAACATGACCAAACAATTGGAATGGTGCCACGAAGCCCCGTTCTACACGCTTGGGCCGTTGACGACGGACATCGCGCCCGGCTATGACCATATCACCAGCGCGATTGGCGCGGCCATGATCGGCTGGTACGGCTGCGCGATGTTGTGTTATGTCACGCCGAAGGAACATCTGGGGTTGCCCAACAAAAAGGACGTCAAGGACGGCGTCATCGCATACAAAATCGCGGCGCACGCGGCCGATCTGGCCAAAGGTCACCCGGGCGCGCAATATCGCGACAATGCCTTGAGCAAAGCACGATTTGAATTTCGCTGGGAAGACCAATTCAATCTATCCCTGGACCCCGAAACGGCGCGGGAATTTCACGACGAAACTCTGCCGCAGGAGGGAGCCAAGACTGCCCATTTTTGTTCCATGTGTGGGCCGCATTTTTGCAGCATGAAAATCACCGATGAAGTGCGCCAATTCGCAGCCGAACAAAAACTTTCGGATGAAGAGGCGTTGCGGCGCGGCCTGGCCGAAAAATCGCGCCAATTTGTGGAGAGCGGCGCGGAGATTTACAGCGACACAACCCAGAAAAGCAATTGACCCGATGGCCGCGGAAGAAAGAGTGCTATGTTTTGAACGGAAGCTGCTGGAAGAATTGGGCCTCTTTCAGGGACTGAGCCTGGATGTCGCGAAGTATCTGCCCATTCTCACTTCTCCTCCTCATCTGACTTACCTGAACCGTAGCGAAGCAGAACAGAACCGACGTTACAAACAGCTCATTCCTTATGTCCTTCTGATTTGTGGGGATAAGATTTTGCGCTATCGCCGGGGCAAAGGCGGACAGGAAACGCGATTGCACGGTTTGTATTCTGTCGGCATTGGCGGGCACATTTCCGAGGAAGATCATGGGCTGTTCTCGAAGGACCGCGGCTATCAGGAAGGCATGCGGCGCGAGTTGATGGAGGAAGTGGATATCGACGCCGCCAATGAACCGCCACTGGCTGCCATCAATGATGACAGCACAGAAGTCGGATACGTGCATTTTGGCGTCGTTCATCTCGTGCGCGTGCCGGATGAAAGCGTCGCGAGCCGCCGCAGCGGCATTTTTGGCCCTGAATTCATCTCAATACTTGACGCCGCGAAGGAACCGTCCGGATACGAATCCTGGTCCCGCTTTTGCCTGGAACATTTGGACGTGCTGCGAGGCAAAGCTGCTTCTTCAAGCGCCAAGATTTCTTGACGCATTTTTCGATCGGCCTCAGTTAGTCGGATCCGCTACTCGCCCGTATCGAGCGGGTTGCGCCTATAGTTGACATCCATTTGGTCCAGGCGGCGCTGGTCGATTTCCAAGCGACGAATGAAATCGGCTAGATCGCGCGTTGCTTTGGGGGACCACGTAACTTCCGCCAAGGCGCTTTCACGGGGAAAGATCATGTACTCGGCGTGGCGCAGGTTGGGAACGTATTCGGTCCACAGATTGCCTTGCGCGCCGAGAATGTGTTGTTGAAATTCCGGGGCCAAATCAGCCGGTATCGGCTCGAAGTTGTAAATATTGCGCAAGGGCAGGAAGCCGCCGATGGCGCGGGGTTCTTTTTTGTGGTCCTTCGATTGGTAATGATCCAGGTAGCAATCCTTCTCAATTGTCATGACGACATCGTGACCGGCGCTCGCGCCCTCGGTTGCGCCGCCAATCCAATCCATAAGGGCCGCATTTTTGGCCAGGCCGCCCTCGCGGATTTCGCTCCAGCCGATGAGCGAGCGTCCGTGAGCGTTGATAAATTTCTCCATGCGCTGAATGAAATAGCTTTCCAATTGACGGTCGCTGGCCAGCCCTTCCGCCTTTTTGCGGGCCTGGCATTTTTCGCATTTGGCCCAGGATGAAGTCGGCACTTCATCGCCACCGACATGGATATATTTGCCCGGGAAAAGATCGAAGACCTCCAGCAAAACATTTTGCAAAAAATCAAATGTCCCGTCGTTGCCGGCGCAATAGACCCCCGGCACGGTGTGCTCTCGCGGCTGGGTCGTGAACGGCCCGCCCTGGCAGCTAAATTCCGGGTAGGCCATCAACGCGGCGCTGGAATGGCCGGGCATCTCGATTTCCGGGACAATCGTGATATGACGCTCGGCAGCGTAACGGACGACTTCGCGGATATCGTCCTGGGTGTAATATCCGCCGTAGCGTCCATCGAGGCCGTAGGCCGTGGAAGCCTTGGGATCCAACCCAAAACCGGTGCTTTTTCGCCATGCGCCGACTTCCGTCAGACGCGGATACTTTTTGATCTCGATACGCCAGCCCTCATCATCCGCCAAATGCCAATGCAGGACGTTGATTTTATGCAAAGCCAAAGCGTCAAGAATTTTTTCCACTTCTTCCTTGGTGAAAAAATGGCGGCTGACATCGAGCAACATGCCCCGCCACGCAAAACGGGGTTTATCTTTGATTTCGACGCACTGCGCTTCCCATTTGACGCCCGAAATTGGTTCGGAGGCGAAGATTTCCGGCGGCAACAATTGCGCAAAACTGACCGCGCCATAAAACAATCCCGCGTCCGACGGCGCGCGAATCAGCACGGAATCCGGCTTCACAATGAGTTCGTAACCTTCGTCGCCAAGACTCGGGTCGGCTCCCTCGGTGGTCAGCGTGATGGCCCCCGAAGCTGTCCCGTCCGATTTGACTGCGAGGGTCAATCCGGTGGGCGACTGGAAAAATGCGGCCAACATGCTGCCAGTGACTTGGGCCTTTCCGCTTGCGATGATGACGGTCTTGTCACTCAACGGAAACACACCGTCATGCACTGTCATTTGTTCCGGCTGGGGAATGAGCGCCGGTTTGGTCGTGGGTGCGTCGGCTATGATGCGGATATTGGTCGGTGGCGGTGGCGACGGCACATTTTGCGGCTGGTCGACGGCGCGCGCGGCGACAGCCAGGCCGGATATTGTGGAGATGCAGAGCAGTAGAACGAATTTCATATAAACAAGCTTACTTCCCTTCGAAATGGGCTTCAATTTCTTCCAGAGTTTTGCCTTTGGTTTCAGGGAGGAAAAAGGCGGCGGTGATGAAATAAATCACGGTGCAGCCCGCAAACAGAAAGAACATCGTCGAATAACCATATTTGCCGACGGTCGGCAAAAAGACCCCCGCGATGGTCGTCGAAACGGCTTGGTTAAGCAGCAAGGCGATGCTCATGCCGTTGGAGCGAATGCGCGTGGGCATCAATTCCGAAAGCGCCAGCCAGACACAGACGCCCGGTCCGACGGCGTAGAATGCCATAAATACAAAAAGGCAAATCGCCACCAGCCAGCCGTTTTCGCTGCTGGGAACAGGCGTGATCAGGGCGTTGTCAATTCGCAACGGCGCATTCATGGCCGCATCCAGGTTGGCAAAGGGATTGGCGAAAAACGCTGCCACCTTGGTATCGGGCACACACGCGCTGCGGCTGATTTCAATGGGCTTGGCTCCGGGCTCATCCGAACGCACAGCCGCTGTGGCCGCGTGAAAATCGCCGTAGGAGTAAATGATGACCAGCGTGGTTGGCGTCCCCGTCGCGGCGCCATTGGGCAAAAGGCGGGCGACCGATTCCGCATTATAGGAAAGCGTTAACTTCTGATCTGGCGTGACCATCGCTTGGGCGGCTTCCCGGCAATCAACGCGGCGGCTTTCGGTATTGCGAAAGATAATGCCCACGCACAGGAGCGAGGCGATGATGCCGGCCGTGCCAAGGCTAAGCAAAAACTTGCGGCCCTTGCGGTCCACCAGCGCGACGCCGCCCATGGTCACAACGAAGTTGACAATGGTGAGTATGACGTAGCCACCGTGCGCGCGCACATCGGACAAACCGCCTTGCAAAAGAATGGTCGGATTATAGCCAATAATGGAATTGATGCCGGTGGCCTGGTTGCAGGCAAGAATCACGCAAGCCAACACGAACGGAATAACGTATTTGCGATGCCATAACGATTCCCGCCCGGCGTCTCCGCGCGCGGATGATTTTGCTTTTTCGGCCGTGGCCGTGGCTTCCATTTCCTTCATTTCCACCGCGGTCTGTTCCTCGCTTCGGGAACGGAGCAGCGCGGTGCGCGCGGAATCAGACCGTCCCCGTCGAAACAGCCAACGCGGCGATTCGGCTACCATGAAACTTCCAATGACAAATAGAATTCCAGGCGGCAGCGAAACCCAGAAAATCCCGCGCCATGCATGGTCCTTGAAGTCCAGCAGTTTGGTCGCGTCGCCCAGTTTGGCGACGTCCTCGACCTGATGACTGAAATACAATCCAATCAAAGCCGCCGCCATGATACCCAGCGTTAAAAGCCATTGAAAAATTCCAGTGCCTTTGCCGCGATCAGAGGCATCGAGGCATTCCGCCAAATACAGCGGCACAACAACGCCGATCAATCCCGCGCTGACGCCTTGCAGCAGCCGGCCCATCACCAGCGGACCGTAGCCGTGCGCCAATGCGATTGTGGGAATGCTGAGGACAAAAAGAGCGCCACTGACAATCATCAACCACTTGCGCCCCATGAAGTCGGCCAGCATGCCTGCAAACAAGGTGGAAATGACGCTGCCCAAGAGCACCGCTGCCACGATATTGGAAAGTTGACTCGCATTGAGGCCGGACGTGTCCTGCAAGTAGGGCAAAGCCCCGGCGATTATTCCGACATCGACTCCGTAGAGCAATCCGCCCAATCCGGCCACGAGCAACAGAAAGCGGTTGTAACGCACTTGGGCGGCAGGCAGGGGGGCAGTCGAAGTCATTTTAGTGATTCTTTCGTCATTAAAATTTCGTCAGTCGTTATTTGACATCAACCGGGCGATGTTGCTGTCCTCGATGGCAAAACGCACGCCCAAAATCTGCGAGGTCCGATTCGGCCTTGAATGATCGACTGAATGGCCGAATGCGAATCATGGCGGGGTGCGAATCATGGCGGGGTGCGAAACTGCTTGCCTCGGCGCTTGAGTGAGGCATAGTAACTACTCCCAATTTTGGGGTTGGTAGCTCAGTTGGTAGAGCAGTGCCCTTTTAAGGCATTGGTCGCGGGTTCGAGTCCCGCCCAACCCACCACTTGACGGATTATGAGTTGCCTGCTCTGACCAATTGAGACACCGATGCCCTAAGATTTGCAAGTTGATTCGGGAAGGTTGACTTTCGGGCGTTCTTAGTCTTAGTTGAAGCAATTGTAACCATGAGCATCACCGTTAAATTCGATTTGCCAGAGTCTGTCGCTGCTGAGGCGAAGGCCAAGGGTCTGCTCGAACCCGAAAAGCTCACGCAATTGGTTGAACGGGAAGTTAATCTCGACACTCCGATGCGGGAGTTCCGCGAAATGGTGGATCAGATGCGGAAGTATCCCGACGAGCCGATGACGATGGAGGAAATCCAGCAGGTCGTAAATCAGGTTCGCGCCGAGCACCGCGCCTGCCGTGAGAGTCGTCGCTGATACCAATGTGTTGGTGTCAGGTTTGCTCTGGCCCGGCCCATCGGCAAGTGTGAGCGAGACGCCAAAGTGACGATCACGGGAACAAAAATTATGAAACCTTTGGGTGTGCGGCTTCTAACACAGGAACGGCAGTTTTGGGGGAGCAGGGATTCCTCTTTGCAGGTCATGGCATGAGAAGTGGAATTGATTGGCGTCCTTCTCGGCGGTAGATCTGAAAATCTTGATCCAGGGTAAATAGCACAGCTTGCGGATGTAGTTTTGCCAACCGCACCAGGCAGGCATCTGCGAGCGACATAGGCACGTTTGCATATCGCTGGACGAGCTTTTCCAAAGCGGCACCTTCAGCAATGATCGAGAAATCAACGTCGAGCAATCCGCTGTTGAGCAGCGAGAAAAACCTAGCCGTTCCATGCGGCAGTTTGCGGACGAGGAAAAAAGCTTCGGTCAAGACAGCCTCACAGGTTAGGAACGGCGCGGAAAGCCGCTCAAATTGGTCCGTCACCCATTTGTGGTGGGCTTCTTCTTTAACAAGAAATGCGACGAGCGGACCGGTATCAACAATGACCCGGTCATTAGGCACCCAAACCCTCCAAATACTTCGGATTTGTGGCGAGATCGGATGGGCCGCTTAGGGACCCGGAGAGGTGGCTGACGAAGTTCAAAGCGGCGCGGCTAGCGCGGGTCTTGCGGACTGCATGTTCCAACGCTTTGCGAACAAATTTGCCTTTGGGCACGTTCGCCTGCTGCGCCAGTCTTTCCAGGCGCGCGTCGAGTTTTTCGGGTATGGTGCAAATCAGCGTCGTCATCCTGCTAATTTTAGCGCATTCGCGAGTGAATGCAACGGGTCTTCCATGGTATTGATCGGCGCGGTTCAAGCATGGCACCTTCATGGTGCGATAATGGTGTAGAAGCCTTGCGGATTATTCGTTGCCAGGCTATCGACGAATTGATAATTGCCCGGCGATGTTTCGGTTGGATTGCCAAGATTCGACCAATTGGTGAGCGGCGTCGTGAGATCGGTTGAGAACAACACGTTGAATTGCGCGCTTGCTCCAGGTGTGTTGGTGAATGTGAAGGTCAAGCCGCTGTTGGCGCTATAGGCCACGCCGCCCAAGGTCGGTGGCGTAACCGGCGGCGGCGGCGGAACCAATGAAACGTCGTTTGTTGCGCCAGCGGCAAAGGTGAGGTTGTCGATGGCGTAGCCCTGGCCGCTGCCGGTGGCATCGTTAAGGGACCATATCATCCAGAGCGCCGAACCGGGCTGCCACGGGGTGACCAGCGCCAGGTTGGTGACGACGAAATTGGATTGATTGACTGCGAGGTTTCCGTTGGTCGGCCCGACTTTGGGCGCCGTGGGGAAGGTGAAGTTCAGGTTGCTGAGGGCATTGGCTTGGGCGGCTGTAATTTCGCTTGATGACAGCGTGGAATTATTGCCGGCCGGATCGATGGAATAACCGAAGGACAGCGTCTTCTCAAAAGTGCCCAGCTTCCAATACTCTCCGACATATTGAAAACTGACAAAGTTCAAATTGCTGGTCGTGGTGTTGATTAACTTGAGGCCGAAGTGCGTTGGCCCAGAGGTGCCGGTCGCAATCAAGCCCAAGGCACGATTTGTATTTTGGCTGTCCAGAGTGCCGAAGCTGATAATGCCGCCGGTGGTTTTGCTGCCGTCGCTGGCGCCCAGTTGCCCTCCCGTTGTGTCAGAGTCGCATTCTCCGTACCAGCCGAAAAGCGTGTTGGACAATGCCAAGCCGCCGGAAGGCTGGCTCGTGATATTGGTGTAAAGCGGGTAGGCAAAATCGAACGGATTGGAAACGTCATAGGTGATGCCGCCGATGGTTACAGGGCCGCCGCCGCTGACCGTGTTCACGGCCGTGCTGCCGGGATCAGGGAGAGAATCGAAGTTCTGCATGTAGATTTGATTGCTGTAAGCCACATAGGAAAGCGGCGGGGGAACGATCACGGTGACTGAGGCGGACTCACTCATGGTACTTCCGCCCAAATTACTAACGACGCAGAAATAGCTGGCGGCGTCGTTCGAGGTGGCGTCGGTGATGGTTAAGGTGTTGGTTTCAGCGCCGCTGAATTCGTTCATGTTGGTCAATGGGTCTGAGAGACTTCCTTCGAACCATTGATACAATAACGGAGCGGTTCCCGCTACTGACGAGACGGTCAATGATGTCGTTTGGCCCTGCAACATGACGACGGATGCAGGCTGGCCGTTGCTTGGAATGGATGGCAGAACGTACTGAACTGTAAGAACCGCAATCACGTTTGAGATTTGGCCGGCTTGATTGCTCACGGTGATGGAATAGCTTCCCGAATCGGAGATCTGTAGATTTGTAATTTCGAGCGTGGCGTTGGTTGATCCATCGTATTTGAGGCCATCGTCAACCAATGCGTTCGTTTCAAAATACCATTGGTAGGTGAACGGCGGCGTTCCGCCAGGGTTGACCGAAAACGACTGGTTGTTGCCGATGAAATTCGTCACGAATTCAACCTCGTTGGTTATGGAAGGAAGGACCGCCAGCTCGGAGACTGTCAAAGTGGCGACCTGGCTGGTGACCGCGCCGTACTGGTTTGTGACGATGACGGAATAACTGCCTTGGTTGGTCAAAGCGGCAGATAGAAAGGATAGAGTGGCGGTGGTCGCTCCCGAAATGTTGGCGTCATCCAGGATGTTGGTTCCGTTTTCCTGCCATTGATAGGTCAGGGCGTAAATAGAATCGACTCCCACGGTGAACGTCACGGGGGCGCCGGTGGTTGTATTCACGTTGGTAGGCTGCGACGTGATGAGCGGGCCTAAATCAGGAGTGAAATCGACGCCGCGGAAAACTTCATTGGTTCCATTGGCCACCGCGAGCGTCTGCGCCACAAGGTTGGTGCCGGGATCGCCGTTATCCACAACAGCAATCAGACGATTTGAACAGATATTCGCGCCGTCGCCTTCCTCAGTCGTCGTGGCGTAAATGATCGGATTAGCGCCGCTGAAATCCACGGCGATGCCGAAACAGCCCGTTGCGCCCGCCGGTTGCGCGGTAGTGCCGAGGTTGGTGGCGTTAAATACGTAGGGAGAAGTCCAAGTTCCGCCGCTGTTGACGAACTTTATGATGCCGTAATTTTCGTCCGCCGCATAGGCGATCGTTCCCGCGCGATTCATGTCAAAGGTAAGTATGGAGGAATAAGTTGTGCCAAAATTGAGGACGAGATTCGTTTCCAACGCATGTGCGACGTTGCCGGGCGCATAGGGCAGCGGGACTAAAGCGCCGCCGTTTATGGGTAAATCCACAAAATCATAGACACCGGCGTTCATTGCGCCGCCCTTGCCAGTTTGGCAAACCATATAAAGGACGCCATTGATTATCCGCAGAAAATAGGCGGAGTTAACCACGCCTTGCACTTCCAGGGGATCGCCACCGTCGGAGTAAAGGGTCCCGGTTTCGGCAAATCCGCCGCTTTGGGTCCCGGCGATGGTGCCGCATCCCCAAAAATCGTTGCTGCCATCGGTGGCAACGCCTCTGGGATTGTTTTGGGTAAGGCCCGGTTGGATGCCAAACCAGTCGGCGCTTGCGTAAACGAGGTCAAAGTTGGTGAAGGCGTCCATGGTTGCGAAGCCGCGCGGGTAACCCTGGCCGGAACTGTTGGTGGCGCTGGAAGGCGTGCCAGGAATGGAGTTGAGATCGCCGTGATAGCCGGTCATCACGAGATATTGGCGGTCGGCGGATCGAGTCATTCCTTGTCCTTCCGAGCCGGCATGGGCATTAAACCAGAGGGAATCCGGTCCGTTGGTCGGTAATTCTACGGACAGGATGGGGCTGGCCTGATTGGTGATGGCCGGGTCATATTCATCGATGAAGGCGGGATGTTGCCGGCCAGTTTGAATGGTGATGATGCCGTCGCCACCACGGAACACCACCAGCTTGCCTGGGGTGAAGGCCAGATTGGTATTTTGCCCGTGGGCGGCGAAAGCAAGCAGCGCAGTCAAAGTTGAAGTAATGACAAAATGTCTCATAATTTCAATTCGTTGAGTTTCGTTTTCAATCGGCGTGTTTCAGAACACGGTGCCATTATCTACAAGTTCGTTACAACCCAACGACTGCTGCGTGAACATTCTGTGACATTTATTTTTTATTTTGATTTCTTACCAAATTGTCACAACTCCTTCATACGTTTGTAACATGACAACGGCAATATCCCTGCGCGAACATTCGATGTGCGGCGGGCAGTGCGTCGAACCAATTGTGCAATTGCCATGAAAATACGATTCCATAAAGGATTCACATTGATCGAGTTGCTGGTGGTGATAGCCATTATCGCCATTCTGGCCGCCATGCTTCTTCCGGCATTGGCCAAGGCAAAGGAAAATAGCAATCAAGTTGTCTGTATGAATAACTTGAAGCAATGGGCCATCGCTCAGACCAGCTACGTGGACGATAATCGTCAGGCCTTCCCGACCACGAAAATTCCGAACGGCACTCCGCCTCTGTCGGAGGCCTATAATGAGGACAATCCTACCTGGGACGATCTGGCTTATTTTAATGCGGACGGCCAGGGCAACGCAGCCTGGTTTAATGCGCTGCCGCCTTACATCGTCAGCAAACCGCTGTATTGGTATGCCGCCGTGGACAATAACGGCATCGCCCGTTACAATACGGACAAGACGATTTTTAAATGTCCCGATGCGCAATTGGATCCGAGCCTCAACGCGAATGTCCGCGTCATTTTCCAATACGGAATGAACTCGAAGGCGCTGGACGGCTTGCCGACCAATGCCGTGCTCAAGACCAGCATGATTGCGCGTCCGTCGGCATTTGTCATGTTCACGGAGGGACGCCTCCTGATTGGCGAGACGCCTTACTATGGCACCAGTGAAAATGCAACTGATCTTGGCACGCCGCAGGTTTATACAACCCGTTTTTCATCGCGGCACAACTCGGGCGGCATTATTGCGTTCAGTGACGCGCACTCGGCCTATTACAAATATTCCTACGTCTGCTACAACAACGGGGCCAAGCCGGCTGACCCGGGACATCCTGACATCTCCTGGAGTTACGATGGCCATAGGGTGCCTTGAAGCATTCCGTCCGAAAAATTTGAAAGACCCATTCCAAACATGAAAAATTCCTCTCTGCAATTCCACCAACGCCTCGCGCCGATTTTATTGGCGATTGCTGTGAGTGTCGCGCCGTTGCGCGCCGCCGACCTGCATTATCTTTCCCCCGGAGAACCTGACGCCATCGCTTTACTTGCGCCGCCCCCATTGCCCGATTCCCCGGAACAGTCCGCCGACCTGGCCGAAGTTCGATCCATTTGCCGCGGCGCACCCAGCAACGAGGTTGCCACTGCCATGACGGAAAAGAAGTTCTCCGCCTTTACATTTGCCCCGGAGATCGGAGATTTTTTCCGACCGGACAAATTGCCAAGGACCGAAGAGTTTTTTCACGCCGTGCAGAAGGACGCCGCGAGCGTGGTGGATAACGCCAAAGACCACTGGAAACGTCCGCGCCCCTATTCCATCGACCCATCACTCGCCGGGGGCAAGCTCGAAAAAAGCTTCAGCTACCCCAGCGGCCACTCCACGGAGTCGATGGTCCTCGGACTGGTGCTGGCGGATATGTTTCCCGACCAACATGAGGCGATCCTTGCCAAAGCGCGCCAAATCGGCTGGCATCGGGTTGAGATCGGCCGCCATTATCCGACGGATATTTACGCCGGACGCGTCCTGGCCCAGGCCATTTTCAGGGAAATGAAACAGAATGGCGCATTCCAAAGGGATTTTGCCGCCGTGAAAACGGAAATTGCCGCGTCGCCGCCATCGGCCCGGAATTAAAGGGACTTTAGCGGGCCGGGTTTTCTGGTTAAGGTGCGGCATGAGATTGGCCGTTTTGCTCATCCTGCCCTGGTGCGTTTCCTCGTGCGTCACGTCGCCCGAAGCGCCAGCACTAAGCCGCTTCGAATTTCATCAAACCGAAATGGGCGTGCCCTTTCGCATTGTCCTGTATGCCCTTTCGACTAATTCTGCCCAAGGCGCGGCCGCGGCGGCTTTCCAGCGAATCAAACAACTCAACGATTGCATGACCGATTACGACTCGGACAGCGAATTGAGCCGGCTTTCGCGGACATCCGGGCAGAATCAAGTTGTGCCGGTCAGTCCTGATCTGTGGAACGTACTGGAGCGCGCGCAGGCATTGGCCGAGAGCAGCCAGGGCGCCTTCGATGTGACAGTCGGGCCGTATGTCAATCTTTGGCGATTTGCGCGTCGCGAGGGAAAGCTGCCTGACCCGGACCGTTTGGCCAAGGCACGGCTGGCCGTTGGCTATACCAGGATGCACTTGGACCCGGCGCACCACACGGTCGAGCTGCTCGCTCCGAACATGCGTCTGGATTTGGGAGGGATTGCGAAAGGTTACGCTGTGGATCAGGGGCTGAAAGTGTTGGGCCGGCTCGGCATCCCAAGCGCCTTGGTTTCCGGCGGAGGCGACATTGCCGTCGGCGCTCCGCCGCCGGGAAAAGAAGGCTGGCGCATCGAATTGCCGCCTTTGGACGCCAGCAACGCGCCTCCCACTCGCTTCGTTCTGTTATCGCAAGCGGGAATTTCCACATCGGGGGACTTGTTTCAACGGCTCGAAATCGATGGAGTGCGCTACTCGCACATTGTCGATCCGCGCACCGGCATTGGGCTGACGGACCATAGTTTGGTGACGGTGATCGCGTCCGACGATTTCACGGCGGACGGGCTGACCAAAGTCATGAGCGTGCTCAATCCAAAGGATGCGCTCCAATTCATCGCCAGAACGCCGGACGCCGCCGTGAGGATCGTGCGTAAACCGGCGGAGAAAATTGAGGTGTATGAGTCAAAAGATTTCCGCAAGTATTACGAGTGACAAGGCATTCTTTTGCTTGCGTCGAACCGCCAATCTGCAATAGTTCCGCCGCAATGAAAACGAAACTTGCCATCACTTTGACTTTTTGCGGACTTCTGTTGACTGCCATAAAGGCCGCAGCCCAAGATGCCCATCCAAATAAATGGGACATTAAAAAAATCGATACGAGCAAACTTCCGCCTGCCGCGGACAAACAGGATGTCACTTTTGACAAGGATGTTCTTCCCATTTTCAAGGAATCGTGCGTGCGTTGCCACGGGGAAAAGACGCACAAACACGGCCTGCGTCTGGATAGTCTCGACGCCGTTCTAAAGGGCGGAGACGACGGGGTCATGGTCGTGCCCGGCGACAGCAAAAAAAGTTTGTTGGTGGCTGCTGTGGCGCGCATTGATGACCATATCGCCATGCCTCCGAAAATGCGCCCACCTCGCGGCGCAGGCAGACCTCCGCCCGACGGCGGCCCCGGGGGACCTCCTCCCGACGGTGGCCCTGGCAACGGCGGACCACCACCTAGCCAACCGGGCGGACCTGAAGGCGGGCCGGGTGGACCTCCTCCGGATGGCGGTCCTGGCGGGCCGGGCGGCGGACCGCCGGGAGCGGGAAGACGGGGACCTCCCCCGGCGAAGCCATTGACGGCTGAGCAGGTCGGTTTAATCCGGGCCTGGATCGATCAAGGGGCGAAATAGGCCCCAGTTGATTTTTGCCGGCTTTCCTCCACCATTGGGCCATGCGCCGGTGGTATCCTGCACTTTTAATGCGGCTTTTGGCCGTTCTTTCGGCCTGTCAAGTATCAGGCCAGCCATTGCCGAAGATTGTTCTTCATCCCGTTTTTTCGCAGTTGCAGTGCAGCAATCTCGTTTGGATGGAGCAAGCGCCGGATGGCTCGGACCGTTTCGTCATTGTCGAACAAGACGGACGCGTCCTGCTGGTCCATAAGGGGAGTGACGGCTCTCAGGCCAGGGAATTTCTCAACATCGAAAACCGCCAGCCGCACGTTTCGACGGAGCAGGGGCTATTGAGCATGGCTTTTCATCCGGGAGTCAAGACGAATGGTCTTTTCTATATTTATTATAGCCAGCAAAACCCGCGCCGTACCGTGCTGAGCGAGTGGAAGGTATCCAAAGATAATCCTGACGTTGCGGACACGAACTCGGAGCGGATTCTGATGCAGATTCCCCAGCCTTCCGAAGTCCATAAAGGCGGATTGCTGGCTTTTGGGTCCGACGGTTTTCTCTATGCCGGCATCGGCGATGGCGGCGGCCAAAATGACGAATTTGGCGCGGCGCAGAACTGTTCCAGTGCGCGCGGAAAAATCCTTCGTATTGACGTTAACAGCCGTTTCACCATGGGCGCGCACGGCACACATGAAACCTTGCCCTATGGAATTCCAGCCGACAACCCATTCATCCATGAGCCTGATTTTTGGGAGAACAGCGTGCGCAAGGAGATTTGGGCTTACGGCTTGCGCAATCCGTGGCGCTTCAGTTGGGACCGTGAAACCGGCCAGATGTGGGCTGGAGATGTCGGCCAGGACAAATGGGAGGAAATTGATTTGATTGTGAAAGCGGGAAATTACGGATGGGGCGCGCGGGAAGGCGCGCACTATTTCAAACCCAGCCCGGAAGGGGCGCGCTACATCGATCCGGTCATGGAGTATCCCCACAATACGAACCTGTTGTCAGAAACGGCATTCTCCAAGCACAGTATTGGGGCTTCTGTTACCGGCGGATATGTTTATCGCGGCGCAAAGCATCCGTCCCTACGCGGCATTTATATCTATGCGGACTATGCGCTGGGAACCATTTGGGGTTTTCGTTACGTCAACGGCAAAGTCGTTGCATACGGCACGCTTTTGGCCCAACCGAAAAATATTACCAGCTTTGCCGAAGACCTCGATGGAGAGCTTTATGTGCTCTCCTATGACGGGCACATTTTTACCATTGCAGCGGCAGATGAAGCCTCGCGATGAGCGGTTAGCGACGGGGCAGACGACGCACCGTAAACATCGCGTTCGTACTGACACGAGGACAGCATGAATTCTTGTGGTTAGTCAGTTCACCCATGCCCACCAAGCAGGACTGGGAGCGGAAATTCAATTTCGGTAGAGCGAGACTCCGTCGAGCTGTAACTCGCTTTCATGGGAAAAAGTCACTGGATTCAACCAAATCCAGCATCATTCACCGACATTTGAAGCGACTCCTGGACCATAGGACACCGATCCTCCCTTGCGGCTTCCAATATACATCTTGCCTTGCAGGTTATTGGCATTTGCGTTGCTTGTATCCTTAAGCGGAACCGCCCGGTACACTCCCTTGTATCGAGTCCACCGATCATTTTTGATTTCAAATGAGGCCAGAATGATTCCACTCCCCTTTGCCACAGCCACTAAGAGCCGGGGGGCGCCTTTATTCTTCTTCCACAGAGCGACTCGATCTCCTCTAAATTGCCAATACTTCCTCGCCCGCTCGGCTAGCTTGGCAGAAACCCAGGCCGAATTAGGTGCTACTCGCCCAGAATCATCCCCGAGAACGTCTGGAGCAATAGTGACGATAATTGCGTGCCGAATAACCTTCACCTTCTCGTCAACAAATGGAAACGGATAGCGAGGAGCGAATCTCCGTTGATAGGAAATTTGCCTGTTAGCGAGCACTTGTCTCTTTCCAAGGAGATCGACGATGCGGATTGCCGTGGCCTCGGCAATCAGCGCGTCATTCGACGAGGAAAATGGCTTGGACTCCCACTGCGCCATATCCCGCGACTTCATCAGGCGCTTATAATCATTATTGTGTGGATGCTCGATTCGCGGGTCAGGTCCTTTGCCAATATAGGCGAGGCCGAGCTTCATGCTTCTTATGAAGTAAACTCTATTTTTCACAATTGATTCTGTGCGGATGCAGTCGGCGGCGCGGGTGCGCCTCGCTAACTCCTACTTGGGCGCTACGGGTTCGCCTTCGCCGTTGACCTCTTCCTTCTCCTCGCTGATGACGGGCGCAATGGCCTGAAGTTTGTCTTGCGGATCGAGGTCAATCAATTTCACGCCTTGCGTGTTGCGGCCCGCTTCGCGAATGTCGCTCACGCGCGTGCGTACCATCTGGCCGGCCACGGTGATCAACATGATTTCGTCCGCGTCCTTGACGGTCAGCGCGCCCACCACTTTTCCAGTGCGCTCGGTCGTTTTCATCGTAATGATGCCCTTCCCGGCGCGGGATTGGAGGCGATATTCGGAAAAATCCGTGCGCTTGCCGATGCCGTGTTCGCCGGCGACCAATAACGTCGCGTCCGGCACCACTACCGCCAGGGCCACGACGGCGTCGGATTCTTCCAGGCTGATTCCGCGCACGCCTCCAGCGGGACGGCCCATCGCCCGCACTTCATTCTCGGAAAAGCGGATGCTCTGGCCTTCGCTCGTAATCAGGACGACTTCATCGTTTCCGCCGGTGAGTTTGACGTCGATAAGCGTGTCGTTGTTCTCAATGCCAATGGCGATGATGCCGCCTTTGCGGACATTGCCGAACTCCTCGAGGCCCGTCTTCTTGACAGTCCCCTGGCGCGTCGCGAAGAAAATAAAATTCGGCTGCGACCAGGTGATGTCCTCCTTGTTCGGACCCGTTTTGGACACAATGCGGATGAGCGCGGCGATCTTTTCGTCGGCCTTTAATTCAAGCAAGTTGGCAATGCTGCGCCCCTTGGCGGCACGGCCCATGTCCGGCACTTCATGCACGCGCTCGACGTAGGCGCGCCCCGTATTGGTGAAGAACATCAGGTAATCGTGCGTGCTGGCAGTGAAAAGATGTTCAATGAAATCCTCTGTTTCTCCCGGCGTGGCGGAAGCTTCGCGTGTGGCCATCCCAATGACGCCTTTTCCGCCGCGGCGTTGGGCGCGGTAGGAGCTGACATTGGTGCGTTTGATGAGACCGGCGTGAGTAATCGTGATGATGACACCTTCGTTGGCGATGAGGTCTTCGATCGCGATTTCGCCTTCTTCCGGCGCTAATTCCGTCAGGCGCGGCGTGGCGTGCTTCTCTTTGATCGCCTTCAATTCCTCCTTGATGATGGTGAAAACGCGCGATTCCCTGGCAAGGATGTCCAGCAGGTCCTTGATTTTTTCGAGCAGTTCAGCGTACTCGGCGCGGACTTTGCCGACTTCCATTCCCGTCAACTGATAGAGGCGCAATTCGAGGATGGCGTTGGCTTGGGCCTCGCTGAAGGAATAACGGCCATTGGTCAGGCGAGCCTCGTTGCGAATGATGATGCCAATGCGCTCCACTTGCTGTCGCGTAAAGTCGAAGGCCAGCAATTTGATTTTGGCCTCCTCGCGATTATTGGATTGGCGAATGATGCGGATAAATTCGTCGAGATTGGAAAGAGCAATAAGAAAAGCTTCGAGTGTTTCCGCGCGCTCTTCAGCCTTGCGCAATTCGAATCGAGTGCGGCGGATGACGACCTCGCGCCGATGCTCGATGTAACATTGGATAAGCGGTTTAAGCCCGAGCGTCTTGGGACGACCGTGATCAATGACGACCGCATTGATTGCGAAACTGGTTTCCAGGGCGGTGTGTTCGTAGAGATTATTGATGACCACCTTCGGCAGAGCGTCCCGCTTGATTTCGATGACGACGCGCGTGTTTTCATCCGATTCGTCGCGGACAGCGGTGATGTCCGGTATGACCTTCTCGTTGACAAGCTCGGCGATGCGTTCAACCAGCAAGGCGCGATTGACGTTGTAGGGGATGGCCGTGATGATGATTTGTTCGCGGCCGCCCTTGATCTCCTCCAAGCCGACTTTGCCGCGGATTTTGACCGAGCCCCGTCCATGTTCAAAATACTGCTTGATGCCGGCCAATCCGCAGATGGTGCAACCGGTGGGAAAATCCGGCCCCTTGATGTGCTGCATCAATTGCTCGATGGGAATATCGGGGTTGTCGATTTGGGCGCAGATGCCGTCGATAATTTCTCCAAGATTATGTGGAGGCATGTTAGTGGCCATGCCGACGGCAATGCCGGTGCCACCGTTGACCAGCAGGTTGGGAAAGGCTGCGGGGAAAACCGTCGGCTCCGTCAAGCGGTCATCGTAATTGGGGACGAAATCAACTGTGTCTTTTTCCATGTCCTCCATCAAGGCCGCGCCGAGATGTGTCATGCGGGCTTCGGTGTAACGCATTGCGGCTGGTGGATCGCCTTCGACGGAGCCAAAATTGCCCTGGCCATCTATCAACGTCTCGCGCATGGCCCACGGTTGCGCCATATGCACCAGCGTTGGATAAATCACGGCCTCTCCGTGCGGATGAAAGTCACCGCTGGTATCACCACAAATCTTGGCGCATTTGTAGTGCTTTCGACCGGGATAGAGATTCAGCCGTTGCATCGCGAACAGAATTCGCCGCTGCGATGGCTTTAGACCGTCCCGTGCATCGGGTAATGCGCGCGAAATGATGACCGACATCGAATAATCCAGAAACGAGTTCTTGATCTCGTCCGCTACGTTGATTTTCTGGACTTGCTCGTTGGCCGCGTAAAGAGGCGTGGCCCCGGGCGGCGGCGGCGGATTATCCGGACTGCCGGGTTTTTTCTGTTCGTTTTCGTCAGGCATGGGAACTAGCGTGCTGCAACAGTACGAGCTTTAGAACGAACCCCTCTCCCGGCCTGCGGCCACCCTCTCCCCGCAAGGCGGGCAGAGGGCAGGGAGAGGGGCTCGTGCAAATGTCTCATTGGAACCCTCCACTACACGTCGAGGTTGCGGACGTTAAGCGCGTTGTCCTCGATGAATTGGCGGCGCGGCTCCACTTCGTCACCCATCAATTTTGTGAACATTTCCTCAGCTTCGACGACATTGGTCATATCAATGCGCAGGAGCTTTCGATTTACAGGATTCATGGTCGTCTCAAATAATTCCTTGGCGTTCATTTCGCCCAAACCCTTGAATCGTTTGATTTGAATGCCACGTTTGCCCGCTTCCTTAACGCCCGCCAGAATTTCGGCGATGGAAAACAAAGGCTTGGCCGTGGCGCGCTCGCCCTCGCCCTCAACAAGTTCAAAGAGCGGATGGTCCTGGGCGGAATAATGTTCAACCTTCAGGCCCTTCTGCTCAAGTTTGCCCAGCAGTTCCATGACCGACTTGCTCTCGTGCAATTCCACGTGACGCGCGCGCCGGGTGTTGCCGTTGCGGGCCGATTTGTCCGCTTTTTCCAGCAGGCTGGTGTCCGATTCTTCACCGAAGAGTTTCAGATCCGAATTGGCCGCGCCGAATTGACGCAATTCATCCTCGGTGTGGAAATAATAAACCGATTCGTCATTGCCATCGCGGACTTTGACCAGGTGCCGGGGCAGCTCATGCGTGGTGCGGTGGCGGCATTCGATGTATTCGCCGAAATCGCCGCCGTGCCGACGCAGCGCCTGAACATACTTATCCAACGATTCGAGCAATTCCAAAATCTCACCCAGTTGCTTTTCCGACATTTCCCGGCCAGTGGCCAGATCGCGGAGACGGACGTCCTCCGTGCCGAGCTGAATGAGGATTTTGTTCATTTGCCCGTCATCATCGACATACTCAACTCTCTTTTTGCGCGCGATTTGGTAAAGCGGCGGTTGAGCAATATAAACAAAACCCTGCTTCACCAACTGCGGCATTTGCCGGTAGAAAAACGTCAATAACAACGTCCGAATGTGCGAACCGTCCACGTCCGCATCGGTCATGATGATGATCTTATGGTAGCGAAGTTTTTCCAGGTCGAACGCCCCCTCGCCTTCGCCGTCACCGATGCCTGTGCCGATGGCGGTGATCATGGTGCGGATTTCGGTGTTTTGCAGGACCTTGTCCAGGCGGGCTTTCTCGACATTAATAAGCTTGCCGCGAATGGGCAAAATGGCCTGAAATTTTCGGTCGCGCCCCTGTTTGGCCGAGCCGCCGGCGGAATCACCCTCGACAATGTAAAGCTCAGTATTGGCCGGGTCGCGGTCGGAGCAGTCGGCCAATTTGCCGGGCAAACCGCCGCCGGTGAGCGCGCTTTTGCGCACCGTTTCGCGCGCCTTGCGGGCGGCTTCGCGAGCGCGGGCCGCCATGAGGCTCTTGTCAATAATCTTCTTGGCGACGGACGGATTACCGTCCAGGAAACTCATCAAGCCTTCATAGACAATCGAGGAGACGATGCCGTCGATTTCCGTATTGACGAGTTTGACCTTCGTTTGCGATTCAAAACGTGGATTCGGCAGCTTGACGCTTAACACGCAAACCAATCCTTCGCGGACATCATCTCCCGAAATGGCGGGGTCCTTCTCTTTAATTATATTATTGGCGCGCGAGTATTGGTTGATGGCGCGGGTCAACGCCGTGCGGAAACCAGTCAGATGAGTCCCGCCGTCGGGATTTGGAATCGAGTTGGCGAAGCAGAGGATTTGGTCGGTGTAACTATCGTTGTATTGCAGAACGCAATCCACCAGCACCTCATCCTTTTGCCGGGCGAGCGCAATGGGCTTGGGATGGAGCACTTCCTTGTTGCGGCCCAATTGGCGGACAAATTCCTCGATGCCCAGACGGTAAAAGAATCGCTCCGACTTGTCTTCGAACCGTTCGTCCTGCAACGTGATTTCCACGCCTGGATTCAGGAAGGCCAATTCCCGCAAGCGGCTGGCCAAAATGTCGAATTTGAATTCAGTCGTGATCGTGAAGATAGTCGCGTCCGGCTTGAAAGTGATCAGTGTGCCCGAATGCTTGGATTTCCCGATGACTTCCAGCTTTTGCTTGGTGACGCCGCGCTCGAAGGCCATGTAATAGACCTGGTTGTCCCGCGACACCTCGACCTTGAACCAGTCGGAAAGGGCGTTAACGCACTTGGCGCCGACGCCGTGCAAACCGCCCGAATACTTGTAGGCGCCCTGGCCGAATTTCCCACCGGCATGGAGATTGGTCAGGACCAATTCGACGGCCGGCATTTTCCATTTCGGGTGCATATCGACCGGAATGCCGCGGCCGTCATCGCGAATGGAAACAGAGCCATCCACGTGAATGGTGACGTTAATGGTTTTGCAAAAGCCGGCTAAATGTTCGTCGATGGAATTGTCCAGGACTTCGAAAACGCAATGGTGCAGTCCCCGTTCGTCGGGGTCGCCAATATACATTCCGGGGCGTTTGCGGACAGCCTCCAAGCCCTCAAGTTTATCGATTTTGGAAGCATCATACTTCTCCACTTTATCCGGCGCGGTGACCGGATTTTGACTGATATTTTCGTCCATTTTAAGTCCTGAAAAGAGACGCCTGCGGGCGGAATTTGCCAGCCTCGTGCGACTCAAAAAATGTAACGGAAAAGGGCTTTTTAGACAACCTTAAAATGAAGGTTTTTTTTGGCCAAAAATACCATTAGTTGGGTAGAAGCCGAGATGACTACGCTAAGGATTGTAGCCTCAAAAAGCAAGCAAATAATACAGAAAACTCCGTCCAAAAACCCCGCCAGAGGTGGTAAATTGGGCCTTATTTAGCTCGATTTTCGTTCCGAGGAGACCGGCGCAAGCCGTTTTGAAACCAAAGCCGCCAAACCATGGCCAGAGCCTCCAAAACGATTTTGCGGGACATCTTGGAGGCGCCTTGGAGACGTTCAGTGAAAATGATTGGTATTTCGACCACTTTCATTCCCCGCATCCATAGTTTGTGTGTCATCTCGATCTGGAAGCTGTAGCCGTCAGAACGCACCGTATCCAAGTCAATGGAGGCCAGGGCGTGGCGGCGAAAGCATTTGAAGCCGCTGGTCGGGTCGGCGAAGGGCATGCCGGTGATCCAACGCACGTAGCGGGCGGCGCTCGTGCTCAACAAGAGACGCTCCATCGGCCAGTTGATCACGCGGATGCCGTTGCAATAACGCGATCCTAAAACCAAATCGGCTTCCTGTGCCGCCTCGATGAAGCGGGGGATGTCGTCGGGGTTATGGGAAAAATCGCTGTCCATCTCCATGATGAATTCGTAGCCGCGCTGCAAGGCCCAGGCAAAGCTCGCGCAATAAGCCCGGCCCAGGCCGTTTTTTTCAGTCTCATGCAACACCTGGACAAAGGAGTATTTCTTGGCCAATTCGTCCGCGAGCTGGCCCGTGCCATCAGGGGAATTGCCATCTACCACCAGCATGTCCACAGCGATGGGCAATTTGAAAAGGCGCTCCACCATCGCGGGAAGATTTTCCCGCTCATTGTACGTCGGAACGATGACCAGTGTTTTATTCATGCTTTCCCAGAGGTCAATGCTTTGAGCAGCGTCGATGAAATCGTGCTATTCGCTTTCATCCGGTAGGGCTGCAGCTTCACGAATAACCTCAACTGCCATGCGAGCGGCTTCTTCCAACTCTGAGCAGCTCTGCCAATCGAGGGTTGAATGGAAGATAACGTTCCTCATGCAGTCCTCGATCTCCGATGCTTGGACGTCAGTGCAGCCGGTCGCTCCTTTGATGATGTCACGATACCTTGACATGCCATTCCTTTCCGATCAATTTAATTGAACCTTTGCGTCGCAAGAAAACCTGGGCATTTCTCACGACATGCTTCCATTTCTTCCCGAAGGCCTGACCGTTTATTACTAACTCAGTGCTGTCATCGCAGAGGTCAGGTAAAAGTTCTTTGAGCTTTCGATGTAGCTCGCGCGTGCCCATTGGCCGTTTGCTCAACAGGTAAATCATCGCATCGGCAAACAGGCCGTGGGCCGATCGTGCGCCGACTTGGGCCCGTAAGAATTGCTGGTCCGCTTTTCGAAGTGTCTCATTGAATTTTTGTCGAAGTTTCTTCTCAGCTGATTTTTCGATGGCCTGGAATTCGAGTCTGAGGTCATCGGACACCTTCTCCAGGTCGACAATCGTTTGGACGCTCAGCGAATTGCCTAATGTGGCGTAAAGTTGCAAGTCCCGACGGACATTACGGATCGTTGGCGCGTCTGTGATGCCAACACCGTATTCGAGGTTTGAGTCGAGCCCCGATGGCGTCAGATTGGCCGACGTTATCACTGCAGAAGCTTCATCAGCGACGTAAACCTTCGCGTGAAGTCGAGGAAGATTGATAATATCGCAGCGGCTCAGTCCAGATTGCAGGATGCGAAGAGCCGCCATATCGAGAGATCCACCGAGCACGTTTGAACTGCGAACGTCCGTGAGAAGTTGTAGGCGAACGGTCTTGTCATGCCCCTGCTTGGCCAGGCGACTGCACACCCACTCAGCTTCACGAGTTTTAATGTAAGGACTGGCGACCAACAATTCGAGCGATGCGCTGTCCAACAGCCGTTCCAAATGGCTGCGAAATGGACTGGAGCAAAGCGTGAGCACAGAAAGTTCTCCTTTGCTAAGTAAAAAGCCGCGACGAATTTTGCGGGAGTTCGCCTCGCTTTGTCGAGTGAAACAGCCTAACCGGCGGGTGCTCGGGCTTTTCGGATTCTTGCGGCATGATTCTAATAAGTACAAATTGTACGTAATGAGCGTCCAACCAGCAATCTCTATTGTCATGTCACTGATCTCCTTTGTTCCTTTTTCCTTTTCGACGGAAAAACGGCCAGCTATTGACTTCCCCTGCTCTTTGGGCCAATTTCCCGCATTTAGAAGGTTGGTAATCTGATATGATCCATAATTATCCATCATAATGGGAAAAGCTCTTATCATCGCCGAAAAACCGTCGGTTGCCAGCGACATTGCCAAGGCACTGGGCGGCTTTACGAAGGCCGAGGACTATTTCGAAAGTGACCGTTTCGTCCTTTCGTCGGCGGTCGGACATTTGCTTGAACTTTGCCTTCCGGAAGGGGTGGAGGTCAAACGCGGGAAGTGGACTTTTGCCCATTTGCCGGTCATCCCGGACCATTTTGACCTAAAGCCTATCGAAAGATCCGAATCGCGTCTGAAGGTGCTGGAACGGCTGATCAAACGCAAAGACGTGGACCGACTCATCAATGCTTGCGACGCCGGGCGCGAAGGGGAACTGATTTTCCGTTACATTGTCCAGCACGCCCAGACCAAGAAACCGATTCAACGCCTCTGGCTGCAATCCATGACCCATGCCTCCATCCGCGATGGTTTCGCGGCGTTGCGGGATGATGCCGTCATGCTGCCGCTGGCCGACGCCGCCATTTGCCGGTCGGAATCGGACTGGCTGGTTGGGATTAATGGCACCCGGGCCATGACCGCCTTTAATTCCAAGACCGGTGGTTTTCATTTAACAACCGTGGGCCGAGTCCAAACGCCGACCCTGGCCATTCTCGTCGAGCGCGAGGAAAAGATTCGCAAATTCGTGCCGCGTGATTATAGCGAACTGCACGCCACCTTCGCCGCGCAGGCTGGAGAATATGCCGGGCGCTGGTTTGATGAGACCTTTTCCAGGGAAAAGAAGGACGGTGACGTAGATCTCAAGCCCGAGCGCATATGGGACCGCGGCCGGGCGGAAAGCATTCGCGATAAATGCCAGGACCAACCCGGCTTAGTCACCGAGGAGAGCAAACCGGCGACGCAGCTTTCCCCGCAACTTTACGATTTGACCAGCCTGCAGCGCGAGGCCAATGGGCGTTTTGGGTTTTCCGCCAAGAACACGCTCGGTCTGGCGCAAGCCCTGTATGAGCGCCACAAGGTCCTGACTTATCCGCGAACTGATTCCCGATTTTTGCCGGAAGATTACCTGGCAACGGCGACGGACACGTTGAACATGCTCGGACACACGCCCTACGCCACGTTCGCCAACGAAATACTCCGGCAGCAATGGGTGCGTCCGAACAAGCGCATCTTCAATAATGCCAAAATTTCCGATCACTTTGCCATCATCCCGACTTCGCTTGCGCCCAAGGGCCTGAGCGAACCGGAACAGAAATTGTATGACATGGTGGCCAAGCGTTTTCTGGCCATTTTTTATCCCGCGGCAGAATTCCTGGTGACGACGCGCATCACGCGCGTCAAGGAGGAACCGTTTAAGACTGAGGGCAAAGTCATGCTCAATGCCGGTTGGATGACGGTCTATGGGCGCGAGGCGCAGTCGGATGACCAAAACCCGCGCCTGCCAGCGGTGCAAGCGGGTGAAACAGTGAAAACGGTCAAAGTCGATCTTATCTCCACTCAAACCAAACCGCCGCCGCGCTATACAGAAGCGACCTTGCTTTCTGCGATGGAAGGCGCCGGCAAACTGATTGAAGACGAAGAATTGCGCGAAGCGATGAGCGAGAAGGGCCTGGGAACCCCGGCCACGCGCGCGGCCATCATCGAAGGGTTGATCTATGAGAAATATGTCCTGCGTGAAGCGCGGGAATTGCAGCCCACGGCCAAGGCGTTTTCGTTGATCACTTTGCTGCGGGGATTGGACATCCCGGAATTGTCCTCGCCAGAATTGACCGGAGATTGGGAATTCAAGCTGAAGCAAATGGAACGCGGCGAACTGGGGCGGCCCGAGTTCATGCGAGAAATCGAGAAGATGACCCGGCAAATCGTCGGCAAAGCCAAGCGGCATGAAAGCGATACCGTGCCGGGCGATTTCGGCGAAGTGAAAGTTCCCTGTCCTAAATGCGGCGGCGTCATTCGCGAGAATTACAAAAAATTCCAGTGCCAGAAATGTGATTTCTCTCTATGGAAGATCGTGGCCAGCCGCCAGTTGGAGATTCCCGAAGTCGAGGAGTTGATCGCCAAGCGCACCGTGGGTCCGTTGCAGGGGTTCCGCAGCAAAATGGGACGGCCTTTCGCCGCCATTATCAAATTAAATGCCGAGCTGAAACCTGAGTTTGATTTCGGGCAACAGGACGGCGATGGCCAGGGATCTGAAGTCCAGGATTTCAGCGGACAAGAAGCCCTCGGCAAATGTCCGCGTTGCGGTTCGCCTGTTTATGATGGCGGCATGAAGTACACTTGTGAAAAAGCCGCGCGCCGGGACGGTTGCGATTTTCGCGTCAGCAAGATCATTTTGCAACGGGCCATTGAAAAGGAACAGGTGCAAAAATTATTGACGCAAGGCCGGACTGATTTGCTGGAAAAATTCATTTCCAAGAAAGGCCGCCCCTTTAAGGCGTTTCTGGTGCTTGGGGCGGACAAAAAAGTCGGATTTGAATTCGAGCCGCGCACCAAAAAGACGCCGGGGGCTGCGAAGACAAAGGAACCGCCGCCCAAGGTCGATCTTTCCAAAGCCGAACCGGTGGCTGTTTGCCCAATTTGCGGCAGCCGGGTTCTGGACACCGGCGAGCAATACCTATGCGAGAAGTCGCAGGCGGACAAAAAGCCGTGCAAGTTCAAGGTGAGCAAAACGATTTTGCAGCAGGCCATCGACCGGGAGCAAATCAAGAAGTTGACGGACACTGGACGGACCGATTTGCTTCAACATTTCATATCGAAAGGGGGCCGGCCTTTCGCCGCTTTTCTTGTGCTTGATGAAAAGAAAAAGGCAGGCTTCGAATTTCCGTCCGGCTAAGTTGTGCATCCATTGCCAGGTCCGCGCCGCCCCAGACCTGTCCGCATGAGCTGTTAAATCGCCGCAAGAAACGGGTGGGAAAAAAGCCCGGAGATGGCAAATTGCGTTCATGAATGATTACGAACGCATTGCACGCGTCATCCGTTACGTGGACGCGCACCAGGCCGAGCAACCCCGGTTGTCCGTGCTGGCGCGCGAGGCCGGCTTGAGCGTTTATCATTTTCACCGCCTTTTCTCAACCTGGGCCGGCGTGACGCCCAAGAGTTTCTTACAATGGCTGACCTTTTCCCAGGCGCGAGGCTTGCTGTGCGAGGGCGAAAGCGTGCTGGGCGCGGCGCTGGCCACGGGGTTGTCTGGTCCCGGCCGGTTGCATGATCTCTGTGTCCGCCTGGAGGCTGCTTCTCCGGGCGAAATCAAATCCGGCGGCGCAGGTTGGACCATAACGGCAGGATTTAGCCCCACTTCGTTTGGAGAGGGGTTGGTGGCCCAAAGCCCGCGCGGCATCTGCCATTTGTCTTTTGTGGACGGCGACCGAAAAGGCGCGTGGGACAACCTCAAGGAGCTTTGGCCCAACGCGCGCTGGCAGCGCGATGATGACGTCGCGCAAAGGCTTTTGGCCGGCATTATTGCGAATCCGTGCCAAGCCGACGCCTGCACGCCTTTGACCGCGTTGGTGAAGGGAACTGATTTTCAATTGCGTGTGTGGCGCGCCCTATTGAGGATTTCGTTCGGTCATTTGACCACCTATGGTCAACTGGCGGCCGCCGTGGGAGCGCCTTCGGCCGCGCGCGCCGTCGGCTCCGCGGTGGGGAGCAACAAGTTGTCGTGCCTCATTCCCTGCCATCGCGTCATCCGTCAAACCGGCGCGTCGGGGGAATACCGATGGGGCGCGGTGCGTAAAAGGGCCATGCTGGCCTGGGAAGCATTGGCGGCAGCTCCCCCTGATCTTAACTCTCATTCAGTCTCGTCTGAATAAAGAGATTGAGTGTAGCGATGAAAAAGCAAATTCACACCATGATGGCGGCGCTTGTGTCGGTGTGCCTCTGTGCAGCGATGGCTCCTCCTCAGCTTGGAAGCGCTGGCTTGGGCTGGATTGACCGGGATTCCACGGCGTCGCAGCATGTCTCTTATTTCTGCTTTTACATCGAAAAGCGACAATGGCTGGCGGACGTGCGGACGTTCGCGGCGGGCATTCGTTATCTTTATGAGACGCGCGTAAGCGAAGCAACCAATCCGATGACGCCACCCATTCGGTTGGCGGAGAGCAACCAGCCACCACCGCGGCCGTAAAAGGCCAGGAAATAGTCTAGCCAACCATCATAAGTTGACATTATTCTCGATTCGGCATTCTATTAAGCAAATGCAAATCGAGAGTTTGAAAGTTTTCTGCGATCTCGCTGAAACGGAGAGTTTTACCAGGGCTGCGCAGATTAACAATGTCACTCAATCGGCCGTGAGTCAGCAGATTAGTTCGCTGGAGCGCCAATTCAAATCGTTGCTCATCGAACGCAGTAAGAAGAAGTTTCGCCTCACTCGCGAAGGCCAGGTCCTTTATGAGTACAGCAAGCAAATCATCCAGACGCATGATTCCCTCCATAACCGCCTGCAGGAGATCAAAGACATCATCTCGGGGACGATTCGAGTCGCGACCATTTACAGCATCGGATTGCACGATCTGCCGCCGTACTTGAAAAAATTCCTTAAGAGCTACCCCACGGTCAACGTCCATCTGGAATACCGCCGCCATAATCAGGTCTATGAGGACGTGCTCAGCAACGTTGTCGATTTAGGGCTTGTGGCCTATCCGTCGCGCGATCCCAAACTCGAACTGGTTCCATTGCGCAAGGATTCGCTGGTGCTCATTTGCCATCCGCAGCATCCGCTGGCGAAACACAAATCCGTCAAGTTGAACCAATTGGCTGGATTGAAGTTTGTCAGCTTTGAACCGGACATTCCGACGCGCAAAGCTATCGACAAAGTCCTCAAAGACCACAACGTCGAAGTGCAAACGGTGATGGAGTTCGACAATATCGAAACTGTAAAACGGGCGGTGGAAATCGAAGCCGGAGTCTCGCTCGTGCCTCAGGGCACCATTACGCAGGAAGTGGCCAAACAAACGCTGGCCGAGGTTAAGATCGACGGCGTGGATTTGGTGCGGCCACTGGCCGCGATCTACAAGAAGAACAAGGTCCTTTCTCCGGCCATGAAGCAATTCCTGGCTATTTTGAAGGGCTAGGTTTTACTTCAAGTTCTTCGGATTGAGCGGGCGCAATTCACTGGGAAGGAACAATCCGTCTTTGCGGATCAGACGACCGTCAAACCAAACTTCGCCGCCGCCCCATTCCGGACGCTGAATCAAGACCATGTCCCAATGCACTGCCGAGCGATTGCCGTTGTCGGCGTTTTTGTAAGCCTGGCCGGGCGTGAAATGGAGCGAGCCGGCAATTTTTTCGTCAAACAAAATGTCGCACATGGGATTGAGGATGTAGGGATTGAATCCGAGGGAGAATTCTCCGACGTAACGGGCGCCCGCATCGGTATCCAAAATCTCGTTGAGGCGTTTCGTATTGTTGGCAGCGGCCTTGACGATCTTGCCATCCTTGAATTCCAGCCGGACATTTTCAAATTTCGTTCCGGCGTAAATCGTCGGGGTATTGTACTGGATGACTCCCTGCACAGAATTCCTGACAGGGCAGGAAAAGACCTCGCCGTCGGGGATGTTGCGTTTGCCCTCAGCCAGGAGGGCCCCAATGCCCTTGATGCTGAATTGCAAGTCCGTGCCGGGGCTTTTGAGGTGGACCCGGTCGGTCCGGTTCATGAGCTTTTGCAAAGGGATCATGGCCCGCGCCATCTTCGGATAATTCATCGTGCAAACGTCGAAGTAGAAATCCTCAAACGCTTCGGTGCTCATATTGGCGGCCTGGGCCATGCTCGGACTGGGCCAACGCAAAACGCACCACCGGGTTTTGTCGATGCGATAATTCTGGACCGGCCGAACTGCCTTGGCGAAGAGCGACATAAGCCGGCTGGGCACGTCGGATGATTCGTTGGCGTTGTCAGAGCCACGCACGGCAATGTAGGCTTGGACGCGTTTCATGCGGAACAATTCGATTTCCCGCACCAAAGCGGCATGGGACTCGTTGGTCTGGCGCATGACCTCCCGAGTGATGCGCGTGTGGCGAGTCTCGACTAACGGAATGCCGCCGGTCTGGCGCGCCGCGCGCATCAGTTGAATGGCAAATTCGTCCGGCACATCGATCATGTCCAGCAAGATGCGTTCGTTCTTCTTGAGAACAATGGAATACTTTATCAACAAATTGGCCAGTTTTGCGTAGCGCGGATCCGTCATAGTGCCTTGGGATTAACATAAACCTTAGCAAAGACAACTGCCGATTTTTACCGAAAGTGCGCCCAATTTTCGTGGCACCGTTCCTCATGGACATCAGCACAGCAAGCGGGCTTAACTGGTTGGCATGGATTTGACTGCCCAATTGGTCGCTCTCGAAGAAATTGGTCGTTGGCGCGATTTGTATCGGCAAGAGATGAATTGCCAGATTATCCACGACTCCATCCATCCCCGGCCAGGTTGGTCTTTAGAATATGCTCTCAGTGCTGGCGGCGCGCCCGCGGGTTATGGCTCCGTTGCCATCGGCGGCCCCTGGAAAAGCAAGCCGACGATTTACGAATTCTACATTCTGCCGTATTATCGAAATCGGCTGTTCGACTTTTTTTTGCGGCTGCTTTCGGCCAGTGAAACCAACAGGATCGAGACTCAAAGCAATGATGTGCTCCTGACTGCGATGTTGCACACGTTTGCTCACGAGATAACAAGCGAGAGCATCCTTTACCATGACACTCTGACAACCGCGCTCGTCCCCCAAGGGGCTGTCTTTCGGCAGGCCACTTCCGCCGACAAATTCGATATTCCTGCGGAACAGTTGTGGTCGCACGGCGTCGTGGAATCCGAGGGCGCGGTCGCGGCGAAGGGCGGAATTCTTTTCCACTATAACCGGCCTTATGGGGACATCTATATGGAAGTCGCTGAACCATTTCGGCGGCGCGGGTTTGGTTCCTATCTGGTTCAAGAGCTAAAACGAGTCAGTTACGAGCATGGAAACATTCCTTCCGCCAGATGCAATCCCGCGAACATTGCTTCCCGCAAGACTCTTCAGAAGGCGGGATTTGTACCGTGCGGCCACATTTTAACGGGTTCAATTCCACCATGAAGGCCATCGGACGCGCCGTTGGAAAGCCGCCCCAGTCATGGTTTGACGGCCCGCGCAAGTTCACTTGCCGAACGAACGGCGCTTGCCTACATTAGGAACATGGAAATTCCGGATGAGGCGCCAGTGATGACGTTGCCCAACGTCACCCTGTTTCCTCAAGCCTTGATGCGGCTGCACATATTTGAACCGCGTTACCGGCAAATGCTGGAGGAGGTGCTGCACACAAGGCGGATGATTATCATAGCCATGCGCAAGCCCGGCAGCAGCCGCGAAGTTCCTTTCGCCATAGCCGGACTGGGGTTGGTGCGCGTGTGCATGAAGCAGGCCGACGGCACCTCCGCCGTGATTCTTGAGGGCATCAGCCGAGTGGAACTGGTTCGCACCGTGAAACGCAAGCCTTTCCGTGTCAGCCGCATCCGAGCGTTGCCGACGCCGATTCGCGATAGTGTGACCATTGACGCGCTGATGGCCAAGGTGCGTGATCTGGTCACAGAACGCATCGAACAGGAATTGCCTCCCCTCGAAGGCGGTTTCAAGAAACCGCCGGTGAAGGAAATCGTCGCCTGCCTGGAAACTCTCAATGACCCTGACCGCATCGCCGATTTGGTGTCGTGGTCGCTCTTGAAGGGGGCCGCGGAACGGCAAACAATTATGGAGACGATTGAGGTTGAGGCGCGTCTCAAACACTTGATTCACTTTTTGATGGCGGAAATCGATCAACAACGAAAACGTAAAATCAAATGAGCACTTCAACGAGCGAAACCGGAACCGGTGGCGGCAGCCATGACCAGGCGATATCGGCCATGTTTGCCAGTATGGTGATGCAGAACACCAACATGACATTGATTTTTCTCGGCGCGGCGCCCAATCCGCAAACCGGCAAGACCGAACAAGACCTCGAGCACGCCAGATATTTTATTGACCAACTCGAGATGCTCGCTGTCAAGACCAAGGGTAACCTGGACAAACAGGAGGACGCCCTCCTCAAACAAAGCCTGACTCATCTGAGGCTCGCTTTTGTCGAGGCGGTCAAGACTGCGCCCGCGCCGACAGCGCCGGTTGCCACAACGCCGGCGAGTCCGCCGGTCGATGAGCAGGAAATGCCGATTGTTGAACCCATTCTTCCGGGCGAGAAAACGACTTCCACAGAAGAATCACGCAAGAAATTTTCCAAGTCTTACTGATGCCACCGCCGTGCCGGACGGGCGATTACTTGCGCGGGGGAAGAATGGGCGGCACTAAATGCCGTTGCAGAACGGCGAATTTCGGCAAGCCGCCTTCGGTCGGCGCTCTGACTTCGCCTTTAATTAGAGGACGGGCATAGCGGATGAACTTTTCGTTGGGCATGAAACCGTCTTCGCTGATCCAATCGCGCGGCACGAGATGTTCGACGTTGGCGATGTCGCCCAGCGGTTGCAATCCAGTTGTCCAGCAGTAATCGTCGCCAGGAGTGCGGATAATCTTGACCATAAAACCGCTCTTGCCTTCGGCCGCAGCGCGCACGGCGGCCTCGCCACAAGCAATGGCTTCGGCGGCATCGGTTCCGCTGGCGTAATGGGCCGCGCTGCGCTGAGCGTAGCCGAGTTTAACGGTGCGGGTCTTTGTCTTCAGCCTGCCGTAAACCACTTCGCTGAGACGCTCCGCCGCGCCCGACAAGACCGGATGCCCAAAGGCGTCCAGGCGTTCGCTGTCGGCGCTGAAATCGCTGCCGTCGAGCTTTTTCAAACCTTCGCCAACCACAACGATGCAATAACCCACCTCAGCAACAACATTCTTGACCTTCTCAAGAAACGCCTCTTCGCGGAAGGGAATTTCCGGCAACAGAACGATGTGAGGCGCGTCCTTTGGCTCGCGTTTGGCCAAGACGGTGCTGGCGGCGATCCATCCGGCGCTGCGCCCCATCACCTCGATTATGCAGCAGGAACCGTCGTCCGTGGCCATGCTGCCGACATCGGCTGCGACTTCCATGACCGTGCAGGCGTTGTATTTGGCGACGGAGCCGAAGCCGGGGCAATGATCGGTATGGGGCAAATCGTTATCGATGGTTTTGGGAACACCAATGACCCGCATCTCGTAACCGCGCCGGATGGCTTCAAGGTTTATTTTGTCGGAAGTGTCCTGGGAATCGTTGCCGCCCACGTAAAAGAAGAATCGAATGTCGTGGGCGTGAAAGACCTGGAAAAGGCGGTCCATTTCCCGAGCGGCGCGCTCCGGTTTCCTTTTGAAATCAATCTTATAACGGCAGGTGCCGAGGGCAGCACCGGGAGAATATTTCAGAGCCTTGACGGTATCGGGGATCTCCTTGTTAAGGTCGATCAACTGTTCATTGAGGATGCCAAAGATGCCATTGAGGCCGCCGTAGATGTTTTGGATAAAGGAATAATTGCGAGCCTGCTCGATGATTCCCGCCACGCTGGCGTTAATCACGGCCGTCGGGCCCCCCGATTGGCCCACTAATAAATTACCAATTAACTCTGCCATAAAATAGCTGATAACAAACAATGAGTATGGCCCGCTGTAAAGGGCAAATCCGGTCCGCGCCGGACATCCAAACCATCCACAATCGTTTGACTCACTTGGACCGGGGGCGACCGGATCGGACCGAAGAGCCTTAAAAAAGCCGCGGTATTATCCCACATTATCATGGAAATCAACAACTTACACAGAATCCAAGGCGTCGGCAGGCGCTTCTCAGTTTTTGGCAGCGCCGCGACCTCTTTGTAGTTCACGGTCACCTCTGAAGAGCAAAGCATCGTCGAGGCGACATCTGGCTTGCGATCACTCGGAATATGTCGCTCCCATGGAGCTAATTCTCCATTGGATCTGATTGATCTACAAAGATTTCGCTCCTGGCGGAGCTAAAGATCAAAGTGCTCTGTTCAAAAACTGAAATGCGCCCGAGACTCCGCCGAGCCGTGATATTTTTTGGCCCCCTCATCCTGGCCTAAACGGCTTTGCCAGATCGGGCCTGGGCATTCCCAAATGCTCGAAGAGCAGACAGGGTTTGTCTGCTCTTCGGCAAGTTCTAATCCGCTCTGGACGCCATTAAGGGCAGACTGGCTGATTGACCCGTGCTTCAATCAGGTTGATGTGTCTGCCATTGCCGCCGCCAATAATCGCGCCGTTAAACTCGCCGGCGAGATCAAGCCCGTAATCGGGAGCGAGAATGGTCCCGTCCACGACGCTGCGTTCACCAATCTCGACTTGGCCGGCTCCGATAAGGTTGTAGAGCACGTCGCCGGCGTTAACGCCACCGGCCACGCCCAGAGTTCGGTGATCCTGCAGGCGAATCGTCCCCGAGACATTGACGAAAAATACATCGTTCGAGCCTCCGCTGAGAATGACGGAATCGGTGATGTTTCCATCGATATCAATCACATTTACGCCGCCATTTCCAGTGATCACGGTCTCGCGTCGAATATGTCCAAATACCTGGGTCGGCGTCATGGCCGCAACCGTGGTGAGGGCGTTCAGGGCGGCCGCATCCACCGTGGCGAGCGCCGACGGATCAACCGTCAAGGTTCCTTCGAGACGGCCGCGGCCGGAGTATTGATGGTTCGCAAACTCAAGGACGTTACCATTGATCCCGCTGGGACGCGGGTTGTCCAGCAGGCCGCCCTGCGAGACATAGACGTTGCCGTTAATTTCCGCCAAGATGTTGTGAATTCTCGCGCCATCCAATCCGATCACTGCGCCCGCGTTGGCGCTTCCGAGGACGGAACAAGGTGTTGGTGTCGGCGGAGGCGGAGGATTCGTTTCGGCGACTCCCGTCAAGCCGGCGTCGTCAAAAAACATCGGACCGCTGCCGGGAGTGAACTGGAAATCCAACACCTGCGAACCGGCTGGCGCCGAAATGGAAGCGCTGATGGTGGTGTAAGGCATTCCAACTTCAAAATTCGTGCTGAAGACGGTTGTGTCTCCCAAAAGGATGGTCAAGGTATCCTGATCGTTGAAGACCGGTTCCACAGCGCAACTTACGATATAAGTGCCGGCGGCGGGAATATCCACCGTTTGCATAAGGTCCAAGGTCCCGCCCCCGGGATTGAAATAAGCTCCGTAAGTGTCCCCGGGATTTGGGACTTTGACGCCGCCGTCGGGTCCGGAGGTGACTCCGTAGTCTTTGGGGCTGCCGCCGCTGCCGGTCTCGGTGACGGTCCAGCCAGTAAAGTCGCCGGTGGCAAAATTGCTGTTGACGATGAGGTTTTGCGCAGTGGCGGTTTGGCTGACAGCCACGGCAATGCTTGCTAAGAGAAGGCTTGGGAACAGTTTTAGTTTTGTCATACGAAAACTGTCAGCTAAACCCATGCCATCTGATCATCACGTGGGCGCCTTTGGAAACTGTTGATAGAGTCAAATAGAATCAAATTTCAGGTCGCCCGGTGTCTCGCTTTGAGGCGGTCAATCGTCCTGCGTGTCCCGACTTCATTCGGTCGCGGCTGCAAATTAAATGTCCAACAACTCCCATCGCCGGAATTTTCAAGTCAATGGCGGATGATTCACCTTCTTCCCCTTGGAGAAGGGGTGAGCGCCGGACGTTTGTTGGTTTTCGTTTGAATATTCGGCTACTCCAATCGCCGGAATTTCAAACCAACAGGCCTAGGACCACCCTCTCCCTTTTTTGGTAGAGGCCCGGGGTGAGGGAAGCTTATATTCGTGTTTTCGGCGGCTCGTAAAGTTCCTGCGCGATTTGTTCAACCGACATGGACGTGCCGGATAATGCTCCAGCCACATTCAGCAGCGAGGAGTCCTCGCCTACCCCACGCCACGTCAGAAACGAGACAAATTCCATCACTTCTCGAAGCGCAGCCTCGGGCAGCTTATCGAGTTTCGCAATGAGCGATTGTTTGAGCGTTTCCATCGTTTCAAGGCTTACCACATCATTGAGGCTTAGAAAACCACGAAATATCGGCGAATGATGAAGAAAAGAGATGACTGCGGCGGATGGGAACCACACAGAGCGCCACCGCCACCCTTAACCTTATTTTATACTCCAATAACTATCCGTGGAAGATGGCTCAGTTTCAGTTGCCAGTTAAGGCTTTCATTCTAAGATAATCGCGCAGTATGATGTTCCCGTCCCGTGAAACCTACAGAACCCAGCGTTGAGGACATCGTTCGTTTTCAAAGTGCATTTACGCCCATTGCGGCAAAATACCGGCAGCATGGTCGCGTCGCGACGTGGAGCATGGGAGCATTCGCATGCTGCGTTGTGTCTTGTTTTGCACTTCCGAAATCACTCCTCCCATTGGCGTGGATTTCGGGAATGCTTTGTTGGCTAATGGTGCTGACGGCATGGTTGACCCGTCCGACTTTGAGTTGTCCAAGGTGTCATAATGACGTGGAAAAGCCACGGTTCGGCTCGTTCTGCCCCGAATGTGGCAATAATGACTTGACAGCGAGAACATGGTTTGCTCGCCCTCGCTGTGGCGTGTGCGGTAAGAGAATGGGAGGAGGCAAGAGTCGGGGGTATAAGATACGAGTTTGCACACATTGCGGCTTACGGTTGGATGAAAAGGGGCTATGATTCGGCGCGACTTTTCCGCTCAGATCGAAATCTGATACTGCAATCTGATACTCTTTGCTGTTTTTCAGGCGGATCCGTGATCATTCAGGAAGATCGCAAACAGCGCAAAGCATCATCCGGCATGGGAAGGTTGTGCATTTCACTTGAAAACAAACATCCTTGAATTGCGCGGACATTAGGTAAAAATCAAAGGATGTTCGTTGGCAAATGCTCTCCTGTCAAACACAGTGCGCTGTGGGTTCTTTGCGCGTTGGCAGCGCAGTCGTTGGTGGCTGGATGTTGTTGCTGCCATTCGCCGGGGGCGCATGAAAAAAGAAAGGGGGACGAAATCGTCGTGGCCGGGCAGTTTTTTCATACGGGAACGTCCGTGGTGCTTTGGATGGATCCGGGCGGATACGATGCTTACCGCGTCGAACGCCGGTTTGTCCCCTACACGAACGCCAATTTTGAGGCTTCCCGGCCGCGTTTGGCCACTCCTCAAACGCCGAACCGTTACGATGTCCGTGATCGCTCTCTGACCCCGGAACAACTGGAAAAGGTGCGCGGCGGTGGTTGGGATTTGCCCACACTTCAGTCCAACGTGGATCAATTCGTCATTCACTTCGATGTCGCGGGGATTTCTCGAAATTGCTTCAAGACTTTGCAGGACGCGCGCGATTTGAGCGTTCACTTCATGCTCGATTTGGATGGAACCATTTACCAGACCCTCGACCTCAAAGAGCGGGCGCGGCACGCCACCATTGCCAACAACCGTTCCGTCGGCATCGAAATCGCCAATATGGGTTCTTACGGCACGACGGAATCAATCCCGCTGGCCGAATGGTACCAAAGGGAGGCTGATGGCCGGACGATGATTACCATTCCCGAGCGGATGGGGCCGTCGCCGGAGCGAACACCGCATTTTGTAGGCCGGCCGGTGCGACGGGATTTGATCACCGGCGAAGTGCAGGGGCGGCAATTGAGTCAATACGATTTCACAAGGCAGCAATACCGGGCTTTGGCGAAATTGACCGCGGCGCTATGCACGGTGTTTCCGAGAATCACTTGCGATTATCCGCGCGACGCCGATGGCAAATTGATGACACACAAGCTTCCGGCGAAAATGTACAATGAATATCATGGGGTCCTCGGACATTATCACGTCCAGACAAACAAGGTTGATCCCGGACCGGCTTTGCAATGGGATTACGTCATCGGCGAAGCCCGGCGTTTGATGAGTCTGCCGCCGCCGAAGACAGTCGATGGAAAAACGGTCGACTTCAGGCAGAAGTTGAAGGTCGATAACTGAAAAATCCTGGCTTGCTAGTGGACCCCCTCTGGCCGCCAGTTTTGCATATTGGGCGAGAGATCGGCATCCGAGGGATTCTTCTTGGCCAAGGTGTTCTGGCGAATGATCAATTCGTTGATCAATGCCACCGGTGAATCGTACCGGATGAAACCGTCCGGCGGGCTGAATAATGTCGGCGCAGGTAATTCCAAACGAAGGTCAGAAAAATTGAGCAGCATTTCTCCCGGCCCTGCCGATGTGCTGATGCGAACGGGAAAATTCCTAGCGTCTTCGGCTTGCCAGACCCTGAAGTGGACTGTGGAACCGTCCGAGGACTGCACTATCGCCTCGACGCGCCGGCAGGGGTGGCCATTGGCTTCCTCCTGCATCGCTCCAAGGGTATTAAATTGCACATTGGTGGGTTCGGCTGTCGCTGCTGTCGGGGCATAAGCCTGCAAGGGGTCGCTCAGCACCAAGCCCGCGTGCGCCCTTTCGTTCCAAATGAAAAACATGCCGCCTTCAAAGCGGGCCTTTTTTCCCTTGACCGCGCTTTGCGGTTGGAAGATCAACGATCCTTCGCGCCCCAGCAAATCTCCAGCGACTGCGCGACGGCCACCTGTATCGGACGGAATGGAACCCGTTAGCTTGGCGCTAAAGCCATCGAGATTGGTAAACAGGACCGCAACCGGCCCGGACAGGAAATCCGGCGGCCTTTCATCGCCGACGTGATAAGGATTTTTCGGTCCCGATGTGCAGCCCGCAAAAATGGCCGCGCCCAGAGCCAGGAAGGCAACTCGATGTCGATTCAACATATTCATTTTCACCATCACAATGAATAGGAACAAGGCGACTCGCAAGCTTGTTTCGGATTGTGAGCCATGAGTTTATGGATGCGGGAACGAGTCTTGCGAGCATTCGATTCGTCTGGTAACGGTTAGTGAACGTCTGCGGAGAATGTAAGCGAAAGCCATGAGCATTTACCGGCACATCCCCCTCCCGCCTCTGGCTCAATATGTGGCGTGGCTGTGGTTTTATGATGACTTCCAGCCCGATCACGACCGCGAGCATGTCCTGCCCGACGGGACATTCGACCTGATCTTCAATCTGGAAAATCGTCCGCGAAAGCTTTTTGACCGAAAGAATGCGGCTCAATTTCGGTCTTTTAAACGCGGCTGGCTTTCCGGGGCCCACGAGGAGTTTCTGATTATTGACGCGCTGCCGGATTCGACGATGATCGGCGCGCATTTTAAACCGGGCGGCGCGGCGAGATTTCTCGGATTGCCCGCGGGCGAACTTTGCCGGCAAGTCGTCGAAGCGGACGCGCTTTGGGGAAGGGAAATTTGGGAATGGCGGGACCGGCTTCTGGAGGCGCCGGGGGCGCGGGCGAAATTCGGAGTTTTCGAGCGGATGCTGCTGCAACGCATGACGGCCGGAGGCGCCAGCGGCAGCCGGAACAGAGGTGTTAGTTGGGCCATCGACCAATTCGTGCGCGAGCCGCATTTGCAGAGCATTGCCGCTGTTTCGCACCAGCTTGGCGTGAGTCACAAGCAATTTATCGAACAATTCCGACGGGAGGTCGGGTTAACGCCAAAGCTATTTTGCCGAATCCGACGCTTTCAGGAAGTGCTGGGACGCATTCATTCGCAAAAAATGGTGAATTGGGCCGATATCGCTTGCGGTTGCGGATATTTCGACCAGGCGCATTTCGTGAATGATTTCCTGGCATTTGCCGGATTGAATCCGTCGGCTTATCTGGATCGGCGGCTTGAGGGCGATTGGAATTTTGTCCGCGCCGCTCATTGAGTGAACGTAAAGGTGAAATTTTTCCAATACAGCAGAATCCAAATGTGCAAGATGTAACGTGATATGAACCAAATAAGAGTGCAGCCTATGAAATACCAAAAAACAGCCGCTCTGGCCGTTTGCGCGATGGCGATTTTGTGCCTGGCAGGGTCCGAGAAACCGTCGCTTAATCCGCACCTTGCGCCACTTGAACCGTTGCTGGGCAAAACGTGGAAAGGAGCCTTTGCCAATTCCAAACCTGACAGGCCGATTGTCGATGTGGCCCACTGGGAACGCGCACTCAATGGCCAAGCCGTGCGCCAGGTGCATTCGATCAACAAGGGCGCTTATGGCGGTGAAACGATGTTCATCTGGGATGAAAAAAAACAGACCGTGGCTTATTATTACTTTTCCACTGGAGGATTTATGACCACGGGCACTTTGCAGGTCAAGGATGGCCATATCGTGACAAGTGAACAGGTCAACGGCGACGCCGACGGAGTGACTGAAGTACGGGCCACCAGCGAAATTCAGCCCGATGGCAAATTTCACGTTAAGGCGGAGTATTTCAAGGGTGGCCAATGGGTCCTCGGCCACGAGGTGACATACCAGGAGGATTCCGCGAGCGAGGTCATCTTCAAATAGCCCGTTTAGCGGCGCGTTTTTTCTTGTTCGTGGCGACGGGAATTGAGAGCTTTGGCCTAAAATTATGCCAGCCAAAGTGAAAAAAGATCCGCGGATAGACGCTTACATTTCCAATGCGCCAGAGTTTGCCAAACCAATTCTCAATCATTGGCGCGCACTTGTCCATAAAGGCTGCCCCGAGGTCGAGGAGACCATGAAATGGAGTCGTCCGCACTTCTTGCACAAGGGATTGCTTTGCGGGATGTCAGCTTTCAAGCATCACTGCGCGTTCGGATTTTGGCTGGGTGAAATGGTGCTTGGCGAAAAAGGCAAGTGGTCCGAGGACAGCGAGGGCATGGGGCACTTCGGCAAAATCGCTTCCTTGAAGGACTTGCCCAGTGACAAAGAGATGCTGGCTTACATCAAAAAGGCCGTTGCGCTCAACGAGAGCGGCGCCAAACGCCCCGCTCCAACACGAACAGCCGGAAGCAAGGAATTGATTGTTCCTGACTACGTGGTCGCTGCCCTAAGGAAGAATTCCAAGGCTCGCGCGGCGTTCGAGGCTTTTAGTTACAGCCACAAAAAGGAGTATGTGGAGTGGATTACCGAGGCCAAGCGCGAGGAGACGCGCCAGAATCGCATTGAGACCATGCTGGCCTGGCTGGCCGAAGGCAAATCCAGGAACTGGAAATACGCCAACTGTTAGGAACAACCGCCTTTACTGCAATTTAAAGGGCATGTCGGCCACGTACGCATAAAGCGCGGCCAGACTTTGGGCCGTTTGTTGATTTCGGCCATCCGGACCAAAACGAAATGTCACGGCCGGTTCAAAGTTTCGCATGACCGCGCAATAACCGCTGTTGGCCATGACGCCCAGCAGTTCTCCCGTCTTGCTCAATACAAGGTCGCCGCTGGAGGGGTTAAACTTCCCAAACAATCCTTTGAGCGAATTATGGTCCATCTTCAAATACTGGGGCGTGGCGACGTCAATCTGGAAGCTGCACTGGCCATAATAGTCGCCGCGAGTCCCCACGACGACGGCGTCTTGAAAAATGTACGGGTCCTTGGAGAGCTTATAGACTTTGCAACCCAGGGCGCGCACACGGTCCGCCGGCACTGGAATGAATACGACTCGTGGGTCCATGATACTAAAAGAAATCGAAGGAATGGGATATACGACCGCGTTATGGGTCAAAGTGCCTTTCAATTCTTCCCATTGCGTGCCGGGAGTGGACAACGTCAACGGCGTGTCCGAAACGTGGCACAGCGCAAAGGTGTTTGTTCCGTCCGTGGCGAGGATGATCTGCGCTTGCTTGTCTTTGGCGGCGTCGCCACCAAAAAAGCCAGTCTTTATACCGGTAAAACTGGCAAATAACCGGTTGGTGGACATGTCCTCAAAAATGATGTTCGGCGTCAGCGGACGGTTATCCCGGATTTCCTGGGCCAAATCAGATGACTTGGCGGCCAATACTTTGACACCATCGGCCAAGCGGACGTTCTCGCGGCGCTGGGCATCGACTTCCTCTTGCAACTGGCCCATTTGGGACAAGGTGGAGCGGTTGGAGGCCTCGCTCATCTGCAATTGATTCTGCAGAGCAAGCCGATCCGATTGCATGGCCTGATTGTTTTTTTGCAAATCTGCCAATTGATTCTGCAGGTCATTGGCCTTGGCCGCTTGCTTGCGCGCTTCGGCTTCCATGGCAGCCCGCTGCTCCTTCGAGATCAGAGCATCGACGCTGGTGGCATGCAGTTGTTCGTTTAGACTCGCAATGTTGGTCTGCGCCTCCTCGAATTGGCGCTGAAGATCACTTTGGTCCTGTGACAAGCGCGCGGCTTGCTGCTCTTTGGATTGCAATTGACCGCGGACGTTTTGGATTTGCTGGTCTTGTTGTGTCAGCATGGTGCGCGTACGCGTCAGTTCGCCGACCAATTGATCCCGGTTCTTGCGCTCTTCATCCAAGGCCAGGCGCATGACATCTCCCAAATCCTGCCGTCCAGTGACTTGTTTGACCGGATTGGGGGACTGCATCAATCGCGGTGCGGAGGGTTGGGACGTCTTGTTGAGATCCACCGTGGAAAAGGCCAGCAGGCTGACCAGGAGGAAATCGCAAATAACGATGAGGATGCTTCGGTTCATGCGGTGGTCACGATGGAGGACGCGGGAGCTACGGACTGTTCCGTTGCGATAGATTGCGCCTCCGCTTGCAGCAGCAAACGGCGGCGGGCCGGTCGCAAATAGAAGATTTTAAATACCGAAACGAAAATGACGCCGAAAGCGGTGGACGAATAAGCGGCCATCAGGGTCTGCTGAATAATCCCCAGCGAAACCAGAATGAGGCACACAATTGTCCCGGCGAAACCGAGGTAAAGGCCGCCGTCAAAGAGGTGTTCCTCGTTTTCGAGCAGTTTGATCTGGACGCGCGTCGGCACTCTTTGGCGCCGGATTTCGGCCAGTTTGACCAGGCAGGCGCAAAAAATCAGCCCCTGCAGCACAAAAAACAGCAGCAGTGTAAATAAGCTTTTTGGATCCATAATTTTATGTTTTACGGGGGGAGTGCTGCTCGCAGCCGCAACGCCCGCCGTCGGCAGGCGCAACCGGAAGACAAACTCAGCCTTCTGGCTTTCCTGGGCGAGAAACGGCTCGCTCAGAAGCAACACCACAAGCAAAAACCCCAACGCAAATAATAGTTCGCGGGCCACGTGAAAGCCCCTTACCCGCAACGGTTCCTCTATCTCTGCCAGCGCCGGCCATGCAAAATGGCCCGCCGCAGCCAGGAGAAACCCCGTCGATATATAAAAGAACCACTTTACCATCAACGCAAACCACGGTGCGCGCAAGGCATAATCCGCGCCGGCCCGGAAAAACAGCGCCAACGGTCCCGAAGATGCCCATTGCTCGCGCACAGTCGAATTGTAAACCCGCTGATGGCGTTTCAGTACTTCATCCAATCCGCCTTCACCGTAACGCAGGCTGCCGCCAAGATCCTTGAGGCCGGTCTGGCTGAAATCATTAACGTAAGCAGCGACTTGCTCCGGCTTCTGCGAAAGAACGACAGCCGCGAAAAGGGTCGGCCACTCCGCGCCGGCGTTGCGCGCCTGGTCAGCCAATAGAGAAAGCGTGTGAGGGTCTGGAATTTCGCTTACGAAAGCCGTTAATTGCCCCCAATTCAGCCGCTGTCCGAGCGACATCAGGTCCATGAGAATTTCTTCCAGCGGTTGGGCCGTGGCGCGAGTCCTGGCGAAGGCGGACTGTTCCAGTATGGCATCGCGCAAGCCAGGTGACAAATGGTTGCCTGCCAGCAACAGCCCGCAAACCGACACAGCGGCATCATAAGCCTGGCCGGAGGAGGACAGCGACGGAGAAAAAAGGACGGTATTGGTTAAATCACGAGTGCGGAGCAATTCTTGCACGACCGGAGAGCCATTGGTCCTCAAATACCCGAGCACGCTTTCCCTATTTTCCAAGCGGATGACCTGGGTCGTCACGGGTAAGTTCGACGTTACCAGCGGCCCGCCAGGAAAAAGATATTCGGTTTCGGTATGCTTGGCCAGGGCTTCGGGAAGGTCGCCAACCCACCAAATCTTTTCACTTTGCGCCGCTTGCAAGATTAACTGGGCCGCTTCCCCCTTATTGTCACGCTGGAGCGCAACGCAACGATCAATCAGGGAAAGCCGGCCTTGTCCGGCCCGGCGGAGGACGGAGACATCGACTGCGCGCAGATGCATGGGCACCAGCCAGCCGCAAAGAAGCATCACGCCCGCGAAGGCGATGCATAGTAATACCCATAGCCAACGGCTCCTTTCCGTAGTCATTACTAATAGTATCGGCTAATTTCGGCAAAACTCCATCATATTTTTTGACGGTTGAAGACCCCGGCTCGTTCAATCCAGCATTCGACTACTTGAATTAGGAATTCTAATTAGCTGGCAGGATTCTCTATTCTGCTGTGGCTGTTGGCATTTCGCATCTTGGACGGTGCCAGGGCTGGAACGGCGGCCAGGTCCGCGGGAATGACCTCGCCAGACTTCCTGGACTCATACAAAAACCGCACGCCTGCCACGATGGTACGGGCGTCCGCCAGCCATTGGCGTTTTTTAAAGTAAAAGTTGTCGCTTCCCGTCAGCCAATCCATGTTAACCCAGGCCAGTTTGGTGTTTTGAAGAGCCGGTTGCGACAACTCCACGAACACGCACAATGATATGAGAGCCGCAATGGCTGTAAGAATTCGGTGTTTCACAGTTCGGTTTCCCGGACCTGAAATTTGTTTTACATCATGCACACCTTTATGACACGCGGACTGACAATTTGTTTCTGGAATTTGGTTTTTCGCCGGAATTATCTTCTTCCTTGGGATCGTTCGTGCTTGGTTCAACGATTTGATCCAACATCGGTTTGACCTTTTCCCACACTACTTTAGGCACTTTGGCCCGTTCTTCCGGAGTGTCAATGTGGCCTTCGAACAGCAATTTTCCGTGATGGTCGCGCGCCGTAAGATGCGTTTTCTTGCCCGCCTCTATAATATAGCTGCCAGTCTCATCCGTTTCGACAATCGTACGGACCGAGTCGTGCTTGTTGCGAACGATGACAGTGGCATCATTGTCCACATCCACACCGTGGCTGGCCAGGGTTTCAAGTTCACGAGCCGCGGAAGCTAAAGCCCGGTCACTGGTCGAAGCTCGCCGAACGGCATCTTCCAAGGCCCGGTGCGTTTGTTCCATCGTTCGTTTGACTTCCAGGTTCACCTTGGCTTTGTCCATCCCGGCGCGCTCCAGGGATTGCCGCATTTCACGCATGTCCCCTTTCATGTCCTGGAGATTGTTGAGCTGAATTTTCAGGTTGCCGAGCGCGGGTAGTGTATCCATGTCATCTACTTCCGCCCAACTGGTTTTGCCTAATTTCACGGAGGTAGTCTGCTTTTTGCCGCCCCTGTAATAAGTGAGTTTTACCGTGTCCCCCTCCGCACGCATCTGCACTAATTTACGCAATTGATGAGGGTCAACGAGCATTTGACCGTCAAGCTCGACCAGGACATCGTGTTTGCGCAAATCAGCCTTGGCTGCCGGGCTGTCCGGAGCAAGGACGATGATGGTCAAGCCCTCGCCAGATTTCAGGCCCAATTGAGCATCCAACGCCTCCGAAGCATCCTCAACGGCCACCCCCAGCCAGGCGACCTCCTTGCCTCGCTTGTTCTTGCCGTCTGGTTCGACGGCTTGGATAACAATCTCACTTGCCTCTGCCGCAACGGCAGGAACAGCAGGAACAGCAGGAACGGCAGGAACGGCCAGCACGGCCGGCGTTGACGGATCGTCGTTGCCAAATGCCGGCACAAGCCCCGTCGATAGGATTAAAGTGGTAACAATAATTGCGAAATTTGTTTTTGGAACAATACTCATAAACATGTTCTCCGGTTTTGTTTAGTTCTCTCGTTAATAAGTTTCAACCCTTACGGGCACGACTTCGACTCGCGGGCTGCTTTGCTCAATTTCGATTCCGCGGCTATTGTCGGTCACCAGCAGGTCATCCTTCCATTTCTTACAGCGAAACCGCACCGGCTCACCGCTGGGCAGCTTGGCCACCACATCGAAGGACGAAACCAGTTCCTGATCCACTTGCACGCCGTCCGCTTTCATTCCATACGCCATGGCGTGCAGCGCACTCTTATTGTCCGCGCTGTCCAGGGAGCCAAATTTTACGTGCCAGATGAGCAAAGCCAGCGCAGCCAAAGCCAACCCCGGCGCCAGCCAGCGCAAGAGACCCGGCCAAAATGCCTGGTCCGCCAACGGCCGCGGACGGATTCTTTGGGACGGCTCCGTAACGGGCTTGGCGGCCTGCAAGCGCGCCATAAAGTCCTCCGGTACCGGTGCAGGCAGGATGTGCCGCAGTTCGGCTTCAAATTTCTCCTGTTCTTGTTCGTTCACGGGAAAACTTGTTTGGTCAACTTGCGCAGTTCTATCAGACCGTAACGGTAGCGCGAGGCGGCCGTGTTCGCAGGAATCTCGAGCGCTTCCGCGATTTCGCCGAAGGTCAGCCCACTCCAAACTTTGAGCGTGACAACTTCGCGATAAATTCCAGGCAAATCATTCATAGCTTTCTGGATTAACAGATTACGTTCCCGATCAGCCACATCGGAGTCAAACCAGAAAAGGGGTGAATTCTGATGTGCGGCCATTTCGCGCACCGCTCGCCGGCCCTCCCTGCGGGCCAAATCGATAGCCCGGTGTCGGATTGTAGCATAGACGTATCCCACCGGCGGCGGTGCGCCCTGGCTTTGATGCCGCCAGGACTCGACAACTGCTTCCTGGACGAGGTCCTGGGCATCGGCCTCGCAAGGCGCTTGTTGTCGAGCGAAAAGCAGGAGCCTTGGGCCATGCCATGCAAGCCATTGCTCCCAATCTGGGTCTTTGGGCAAATCATGTTTGGAACCGCTATTCACGCGATTTCACCTGTTAAGCGTCGCCGCCGGCGTTTGTTGTCTCAATTATTTTGGATTTCTTCGGCGGCTGTTTCTGGACTTGTTAGATGCCGGAGATCATTTAGTGTTCCCGGATGCCACAGCACTCAGGACTCAGCAAGCACAACATCATCGGATTTATCCCGATTGTTGACGCAGCCTGCGCCAAGACGTTTTATGGTGATACGCTCGGGTTCAAAGATTCCACGGAAATATTTTAAGCCTGTCCGAGCATCCGGAGTGGAAGTGATAAGCCGCCGATTAGCTGGGCGAAACGGTGGTCACGGGCTCGACGTGAGTCAAGTATTGCATGGTCACGAACGCTGTGAAAAAGCAGAGCGCTCCGCAAATCAAGTACGGCATGGGCGCGTCGAACAGTTTATACACAAAGAGGCTGGCCGCGAATATAGGCCCCAGAATCCGCGCCAGGCTTCCGACGCTTTGCGCCACACCCATCGTAGCGCCCTGTTCGTGCGAAGGCGTCAGCATCGAAATCATCCCGAAAACGGGCGGACGTGTCAGGCTGGAGCCAATCGAAAAAATCCCCAGGGCAATCAGCATCGTTGGCCATTTTCTCATGTAGGGTAGGAGCGCCATGCCGATGGCGACAAGAAGCAAGCTAAACGCAATGAGTTTTGGTTCGCCCGTTCTCTTGACTATCCGGCCCGCCCCACCGGAGAAACCCGCTCCGATCAACCCGCAATAGACAATGAGCAGGAAAACCGGCACGGTGCTCTTCTCCGGGTCGATCCCGAAATTCTGCATGACCAGCCATGAGATGGTCACTTCAAAGCAGGTGAAGCAGAACGTGGCGAGAAAAAAAATAGCGATGAGCAAATTGAGCCGCGGCATGCGCAGGACGTGTAGCCACTGATCGAAGTGGGTCCGTGGTGTGACGGCATGCGCGGAGGGCTTCCAGCTTTCTGCCAGGCGCACAAAGGTCGTGACAAAATTGATCGCGCACAATGCCGCAGCGGTCCAACCTGGCCCCGTCAGCCCAAAGCAGGTGAAGCTGGCCGCGCCCAACGCTGGGCCAAGTATGAAGCCGAGGCCGAATGCCATCCCGATCAAGCCCATTTTGGCCGAGCGATTTTCGGGCGGTGTAATGTCCGCAATATAGGCTTGGGCGACGGTGATGTTGGCTCCGCAAATTCCGGCAAAGAGCCGGGAAATAAACATGACTGCCAGTGCTACGTTGCCCGAAAGGCCCGAACCGATGGCGAAAATTACATAAGACAAACATGCGCACGCAGTGCTGCCCAGCAAAACCGGACGGCGTCCCACCCGGTCCGACAACCGGCCCCAGATGGGAGAAAAGATGAGTTGCATCAGGGAATAGGAACTGACGATGGCGCCGGACACGAAGCCGCTGGCGTGAAAGTTTTTACTGTAAATGGGGATCAGCGGAAGGATCAGGCCAAAGCCGACCAGATCAATCAAAACTGTCAAAAATATAATCGAAACCGATGCTTTCTTCATTGGAAATGCCCGCATGACGCAACAATCGCGCACACTATGCAACAGCCAGCCCGGAATGCAACTGCGGCGTCATTTGGAATCGGAGGATTCTTTGTTACTTCGTTCGCAAAAGGGCGTTGAATCCCGCTTGTTCGAAGTGCCGGTCTTCCGTCAACGCATCGGTGATCTTGTGCTTCTCCATGATAACAAATGAGGCGCAATCTGTCAGACTCCAGCCTTTATCGGAACGGCGCTGATACAAAGCAAGGGCGTGAAGAAATTGGGCGTTTGTTTGTTGAACAACTGAAACAGAGGGCTGGGACTGCAATTCCTTGGCAAGTTTGGCCGCCATTTGACGAAGCGCGGCCCCTTGGCCGCCAAAGGCATTCAAAACTTCCACCAACACCATTTGACTTGTGACCACTTGGGCATGCCCGATCCCAGCAGATTCTTCCTGTGCCTTCGCATGAAGCGGATCGCGTGGATGGACTAATGCGATCCAATATCCGGCGTCCGCGAAGACTCGTTTCATTCTTTGATTTTCGGCGCGCCGTAGAGATAGTGGTCGAGATTCTTACCCAAATCCACCGGCACTCTGTCCCATTGGTGCTTAGGTATAGAGAGACCCAAATCAACCGCCCATCGCCAGAACGGTTTCGGCTCTTTCCCCAGGCTCATTCGCCCGGCTGGCTTTATCCCTGGGCGCCCGACAGAAATGATCCGCCTAAGCTTAGTGCCCCGACCGGGCTTTTTCCGCAAGCGCAGCCTAGGGGAACCGTTCTGTTGCATCTTCGTCATAATTTCGACGTTAGAGATTACTCAAATGCGCGTCGCCTGGCAAGTGTAAGTCAGAACAATGGTCTCAAGGGTGGCTCTACATTTTATGTTCTACAACATTGTCAGAATCCACCAAACTTTAAGAGTAACCCCGGCGATGCAGGCGGTCCTGACTAACCAAGTTTGGGATTTACAAGAAATTGCTTCACTGATTTAGTTGTTTCCCTTGTATGGGACCGGTCCCTGAGTCGCCTTCTGGGAAATTGACTCCCGACTCCCATTGGCGTTACCAATGATCCATGACGATAAATTCCGAAGTTTCAAAGATAAACCATTTTCAAGAGATTCGGGACATTTGGATACAAAGCGTCTTGGTCTGCCTGGTTGTGTTCTGCTGCGCGGGGCGCGCCCATGGGCAAGAGGTGAATCACATCACGCTTGATGCCCTGCGACACTTGCGTTTGCCGGATGTGGTGTTGGAATCGGCAACGGAAGTCGGGCAGGACCTTCCGAAAGATTCTCATGCTGCGGCTCACGTGAAGGTCAGCGGGATCATCGGCGGCACTATCAGGTTTGAATTGCTGTTGCCTGATGCGTGGAACGGGCGATTCGTCATGGGCGGGGGTGGCGGCTTCGTGGGCTCAGTGCAAAACCAGGCCGGATACACGGTCCAGAGCGGTTATGCCACCGCCGGCACTGATACGGGGCACGAATCGAAACCGGGCACCAGCGCCGAATGGGCATTTAACAATTTGGAGGCGCAAGTAAATTTCGGTTATCTGGCGGTGCATCGCACTGTTGAAACAGCCAAGGCCCTCATGCGCCTTTACTACGGCTCAGACGCAGCTTTCTGCTACTTCATCGGCTGCTCTCGTGGCGGAGGCCAGGCTTTGATGGAAGCTCAACGCTATCCGGAGGACTTTGACGGCATTGTGGCCGGCGCGCCGGCTCTTGATTGGCCCGGCTTGGCGGCGAATGGGGTAGCCATCCAAAAGGCGCTTTACCCGGACCCTGAACATCTGGATCACACCGTGCTGGACATGGAAGCTCTCCGCAAATTACAGCAGGCAATACTGGATCAATGCGACGCGCAGGACGGTCTTAAGGATGGAGTTGTTCAAGATCCGCCATCGGCGCACTTTGACTTATCCAAAGTGGAAGGACTGACCGACTCCCAGCGCAAGGCCATTGAAGCCATCTACTCGGGCGCGCATAATGACAAAGGGATAGTTTATCCTGGATTTACTCCAGGGGCAGAATGCGATCCGGGCCAGTGGATTCTTTGGATTGTTGGGCCGGTGCCGGGAATGGCCAGAGAACATGTGCCCGATCTTTTGTTTGCGTTCAGCACGCAGATTTTCAAGTACCTGATTTTCAATAATCCTGATTGGAATTATTCGACATACGATTTTTCAAATTTTGCGAACGACACTCGGCTGGCCGCTTCCTATCTCGATGCTACAAATGTTAACTTGAGCGCGTTCCATCAGCGCAAAGGCAAACTCATTATCTGGCATGGATGGGCCGATCCTGCTCTGCCACCGCAAGCGACGATCGACTACTATCGGCAACTTAAAGCTCATGATCCCCAGGCCGTGGAATATTGCCGGTTGTTTATGGTTCCTGGATGTCTCCATTGCGGCGGCGGTCCGGGAGCATCGGAGGTGGACTGGCTTTCGGTGATTTCGGATTGGGTCGAACACAGCACTGTCCCCGAACGTGTGGTCGCCGCTAAAAGCAACCATGGGCAGGTCGAGATGAAAAGGCCTCTCTACAATTATCCCATGACCGCGATTTATAAAGGCAGCGGTGATCCTGCCAGCGCTGATAGTTTTACAGCCAAAGGAGCTTCGGAAGCAGCGCCTTAACCATTCGCGCTCGCAAGAAATTCACCGGACGGCGTTTTGATGAGCGCGACGAATTGGACGCGAATGGGCACGCTATGCTGCCGGGCCAGATACTGCATAATGCGTTCGGACGAGGCGTCCAATTCAGGAGTCAGAATGATCATAGAATGGCGCGCATTGATCGTATCCGGAATGGCCTTTCCGAAATGCTCGCTGAACGCATCCGTCAGCGGTTTGCCGGTGAAACTGCTGGCGATGGCGTCAATTTGATCATGCGAAAGGCCCTTGACCCACGACGCATGATCAAGCGTTTGCGCCACAATTTCATGGGGCGACTTGTCCCGTTTCAATTGCAGGACGACCAGGTTCGCCTCAGCATCAACAGCCAATAGGTCGATGACACCGCCAGTCTCAGTGGCCACTTGTTTTCCGATTAAGAGCACGTCAATTCCGAGGATGGTCTTGTCGCCAACGCTCCTGGTGGGCTTCGCCGGACTCACGCTTGGTTCATCTTTGGATGGACCAGGCGCGACCGCAACGCTCTGGCCATTGCTGCGAGTTGAATGGCCTTGCTGTCTGCGGGCCAGAAATTGCTCAGAAAGCCGCTTGCCTTCGGCAATTTGCGACGGCGTCATGGAACCGGTGATGCTGTCGCGGTTATGCATGGCGTTGGTGTCATGCTGCGCGGCCGCAAGTGTGTACCATTTGTAAGCTTCGGCGTAATCCTGACGGACGCCCTGCCCAAGGCCATACATGATTCCAAGATGGCGCTGCGCCGCCGCCTCGCCTTGTTCCGCCGCCTCGACGTACCACTTGACAGCTTCCGCATGATTGCTCGCCACTCCCACTCCAATGTAATACGCATCACCCAATCTGCTTTGGGCCATGGCGTCGCCTTGGACCGCTGCTTTGCGATACCACTTGACCGCTTCCGGGTAATCTTGCGGGACGCCCTGTGCGTTGCAGTAACATAAACCGAGCTTGTATTGTGCTGCTGCTTCTCCTTGCTCGGCGGCCTTGCGCCACCATTTCACGGCCTCGGCCGTGTTTTGGGGCACACCTTGTCCATCGCAGTAACACAACCCGAGTTTGTATTGGGCCGCCGCCACTCCTTGCTCGGCCGCTGCGCTATACCACTTCACGGCTTTTGCGGAATTCCTTGGGACCCCATCCCCCCATTCATACATCTGCCCCAGGTTGAATTTCGCCCGAGCATCGCCTTGGTCCGCAGCCTTGCGGCACCGGCTCACGGCTTCCGCAGCCTCCGCTGGCGCGGGCTTATCAGGCTCATAGACAAATCCGTGCACAGATATCTGATCAAGGTTGGATTCCGCCCGCGCATTACCCTGCTGCGCCGCTTTGCGGTACCACCTTACGGCTTCAAACGTATTTACGGGCGTGTCAATCCCCAGCTCATACCTGAATCCAAGCGCAGCTTGTGCGGCCGCATCTCCCTTTTCCGCTCGCGTCTTGGTTTCCAAAAATTCACCGGGATCGGATGCCGCATGACTGGATTTCTCCTGGGCGGCTGCGACCGGAACAAGGCCGGCGTTGTCAACAACCCAATGAACATCGTCGGTCTGGGTTGTTTTGTGGCTAAGCCAATCCTGCAGTCGCTGTTCGTCGCTGAGTGCTTCGCAGTGCAGTTCCTGCAAGTCCTTTCCCTGGACCTGCCAAAATTTCATGCTGAACGGCATACTGCTTTAACTGTTAGCTGCTGGCCCGCCCCAGGAACTCGCCCGCTGCGGTTTTGAAAAGCGCCAGGAATAGCACATGAATGGGCACCTTATGCTGCTTGGCAAGGTAATGCATGATGCGTTCCGAGGAAGCATCCAATTCAGAAGCCAGAATGACCATGGAATGGCTGGCATTGACCGCCTTTGGAATGGCGTTGCCAAAATGATCGTTAAAGGCCTGCCACAAAGCTTTGCCAGTGTGGCCTTTGGAGATCGCTTCAATTTCGTCATACGAGAGATCATTGACCCACGCCGCATGATCGAGAGTTTTCGCCACAACTTCGTGCGGCGCACTGTCCCGTTTCAATTCCAGCACTACCAGATTGGCCTGAGCGTCGATGGCCAGAAGATCAATGTTCCCGCCGGTGTCCGTCGGCACCTGTCTTCCAATGATCAGCACGTCGATGCCGAGAATGCTCCTGTCTTTGGTGAGCCATTCATGGAGGCGTTGTTCGTCGGTCAAAGGTTCGCTTTTAATTTCCGGCAGGTCTTTTCCTTTAATTTGCCAGAGCTTGACGTTAATTGGCATAGGCTTTCTTTCTGTTGACTAGATTATTATTATCTTTGGCTTCTACTTCGGATTCATTCTCCCCTTACTTAAGGGCCGCAGCAGATGCAGGCGGAGTTCGCCTTCTACATGAGTTTGCCCTATCGCGGACAACAGTCAATCGGTTCTTTAGAGCAATTCTTATGCCCCCAGCGTGAATATCAGGGTGGAGGATGGCGTGGATTCGCTTTGAGGCGATTACATAATCGGGCGGAAATTATACTTCCCAAAGATGGCGTTTCGCCCGATGATGCTCGCAAAAGAAAGACTATTTTATGGGTTTACTTGACTATCTAAAAACTCAGTTTCTCGAAATCATCGAGTGGCAGGATGATTCCCGCGACACCCTCTCCTACCGTTACCCGGATGGAGACAAAGAAATCAAGAACGGGGCCCAGCTCATTGTCAACGAATCGCAAGTGGCGCAATTCATTTACCTGGGCCAGTTCGGCGACACTTTCGGCCCAGGCAAACACACGCTGACCACCGACAACATCCCCATCCTTTCCACGCTTAAAGGATGGAAGTACGGCCTGCACTCGCCGTTCAAGGCCGATGTTTATTTCGTCAACACCCGGCTCTTCACGGGCAATAAATGGGGCACGGCCAATCCCATCATGATGCGCGACGCCGACTTCGGCATTGTCCGCACCCGGGCCTACGGGATATTCGATTTTCACATTACCGACGTGAAACTGTTCCTGAAAGAAGTCGCCGGCACGGATGATCACTTCCGGCTGGAAGAATTTGCCGACACGATGCGTTCGCGTATTGTGAGCGTCTTCACCGAGGCGCTGGCCTTGGCGAAAGTGCCGATGCTGGACGTGGCTTCGCGTTACGAGGAATTGGGAGCAGCTCTGTTGCCGCTGATCAACCCGGCGGTCACAAGCAAGTACGGCATCGAGATTTCGAGTTTCATTGTGGAAAATGTGTCCGTGCCGCCGGAAGTGGAAGCGGCGATTGACAAACGCAGCAGCATGGCCGCCGTGGGCAATCTCAACGATTACGTAAAATATCAGATGGCGGAATCCATGACCAAAGGCGGCGGCGAGGCTGGCAGCATGGCCGGCTCGGCGGCGGGTTTGGGCGCCGGATTGGCGATGGGGCAACAAATGGTGGCCGCGATGAACACCGCCCAAGCCACTCCGCCGGCAGCGCCTCCGGGAGCGGCGCCGCCTGTGATCGGCGGCCCGGGCAGTGGCGGTGGCGGAGGAGGAACGCCTCAAATGCTCGGTCCCGGCGATGTCGCGCGGATTCTTGGAGTGAGCGAAGCCGACGTGCTGGCGACGCTGGAAAAAGGCGATCTCAAAGGCAAAAAGATCGGATCGACCTGGCGCGTAAACAAATCAGCTTTGGATGACTTTTTGAAGTCATAAGATCAACCCATGGCCACCCAACCAACGGCCATGTATGATCACTGCGGCTGCCATTTTAGTTGGGTTGTTCGCGGCATGGCTTTTGTTCCGCACGTTCTTCGATGATTTCGAGAACTTCAAGGAATGCGTCGGATATTGGTTTACGCCGGATATCATTTCCCTTTTCAGAGGCGAGTGGATGGAAAACGAATGGGCTTCTGCGAAAATCTTTCTGTATTTCGCAATTTGTGTGGGAAGCGGCTATGGAACTTACTGGGGACTGCACAAACGGCTCGGATGATCATGAGCGCTTTTGCATGAGCAGAGACGAGTTCATCACGACGACAACAAATTACAATAAGCGAGGCTCTCTCCTCGCCATGGCCCTCCTTCTGTTTGTATTCGTCAGCATGATTGGATATGTGCCCTTCGAGAAGCCGTTCGAAAGATATCTCGCTTCCAGATTTTCTGTTGACGTATCGAGTGCTTTGGCAACCGTTCCGATTTTTCTTCCACTGTTTTTGTTTTTCGGCGTTGCGATTTTTCTTTCTCGACGAAAAGAGAAAACTGGAATCGCGTGTCCGCATTGTGGCAAGAACTTGGCTGGCACCGTTATCCTCCAGCGCATTGTCATCGCCAGCAGAAATTGCCCTTATTGCGGCATGAAAGCTCTGGACGAAAAGTCATGAGGATTGGATGAGCAAAGACGAGTTTATCGTGGCGACCAAGTCTTACAATAAGCGGACGATGGTTCTCGTCATTTTTTCGTTTTTGCTGGTCATAGTAGTTGCGGCCGCATACGGGCCACACCTCAACAGTTTCGAAGATTATCTTGACACCAAATTTACATGGGCGGTTTCAGCCGTCTTAACGATTGCGCCAATCGCAGTTCTAACCGTTTCAACGTTTTTGGTCGTTATCGCAGTTCTCAGGAGAATTGAGAAGAATCTCGGTCTGAATTGCCCTCACTGCAACAAGAGTGTAATCCGGTTTGAGGGTATTGTCATCGCCACAAGAAATTGCCCGTTTTGCGGAATGAATGTACTGGACGAAACACCACAAAAATATGCCTGACGCCACAGCCCAAAAAAAATTCTCCTGCCCGTCCTGCGGCGGCGAAGCGCAGTGGAATCCAGCCAAAAAAGCCATCGTCTGCCCCTTCTGCGGAACGGTTTCGCCGGCGCAAGCTGAACTTTCAACCACAGGCGCCGAAGTTATCGTGGAACATGATTTGGTCGCGGCGTTGCGCGGCATTCCGGATGAGCAACGGGGCTGGCAGGCCGAAAAGGTCTCGGTTAAATGCCAAAGTTGCCAGGCCATTTCCGTTTTTGATCCGGCCCATGTCAGCCAGCGGTGCGACTTTTGCGGTTCAACGGCCTTGGTGCCTTACGAAGAAATCAAAGCGGTTTTTCGCCCTGAGAGCCTTCTGCCGATGAAGATGGCCGAAAATCAAGTGCGCGATTTAATCCGCACCTGGTACGGCAACCGTTGGTTCGCGCCGAACAAACTCAAGCGCGCGGCCCTGACCGATACCGTCAAGGGCCTTTATATCCCTTATTGGACGTTTGACGCGCAGGTCCACGCTGATTGGACGGCGGAAAGCGGTTATTACTATTACGAAACGGAAACCTACACCGACGCCAACGGCCGCGTCCAAACGCGCCAGGTGCAGAAAATTCGGTGGGAATTCAGCAGCGGTTCGCTCGATCATTTTTTTGATGACGAATTGGTGCCGGCTTCGCGCGGCGTTCAAGAAGCCACGCTACGGAAAATTGAGCCGTTTCCGACAACCACGGAATTGGTCCCTTACCACGCGGGCTATCTCTCCGGCTGGGTTGTGGAGCGATACCAAATTGATCTGATCGCGGCCGCCAAGGAAGCGCGCGAGGAAATGGACGCGGAAATGGAACGGTTGTGCGCCGCGCAAGTGCCCGGCGACACGCATCGGAATTTGCAGGTGCAGAACGATTATTCCGGTCAGACGTTCAAACACATCCTGACGCCGATTTGGCTGCTGACCTACAATTACAGCGCGCGGAATTTCCAGGTTGTCATTAACGGATACACCGGCGCCATCGCGGGCAAATATCCCAAGAGCTGGATCAAGATCACGCTGGCCGTGCTGGCTGGATTGGCCGTGGCAGGTATTGTCCTATTGTTGACCCATCGGTAAAGAGAGACGGCCCTTTTCCGTTCCTGTTCGTAATGTTTGACGCAACCTGGCACCCAAGATGGCGGCGGAGAATCTGGACAGAGTCCGTGATTGGCGGAAACCCTTTGAGGCCGCCCGCCTGGCGCCGGACGCCGCCCCAAAAGAGATCATTAATGAGTCCATCCGAGCGTTTGTGCCAGCCAAACCATGCCGTAGGCAAGGAAGGCGGTGGCTGGAATGGTCAGCACCCACGCCCATAGAATACGCTCCACGAGCGTCCAATTCAGGGCGCTGAAACGCCGGGCACACCCAACACCCATGATGGATGTGGTAATGGCATGAGTCGTAGAGATGGGCATTCCCAGTTTGCCCGTGACCATTAAAAGCGTCGCGGCTGTGGCTTCCGCCGCAAATCCATTGACGGGGCGCAGCCGCACTATCTTGCGGCCCAATGTTTGAATGATGCGCCAACCGCCGCTATACGTGCCGAACGCCATTGCCAATCCGCAAACGCACTTGACCCAGGTTTTAATTTCGAACTCGGGCGTGCGAAGGAAGCTCAGTGGGCCGGACAAGTTTTTTAGGTCGCCATTTTTGGTCGCCACATAGCACGCCAGCGCCATGATCCCCATCGTTTTCTGACCGTCGGCAAAGCCGTGCGCCCAGCCCATGTAAGAAGCGCTCACAAGTTGCAGTTTTCCAAAAAGCCTGTCCACGAACCGCGGACGCATGTAACGGATGATTGAGTAGAGCAGGCCCATGACCAACATCCCGCCCACAAAACCGAGAATGGGAGAGGAAATCATCGGGATGATGACTTTGTGGTAGAGGCCGTCCATCACGACGTGACCCGTCTTCGGGTCTGTTTTAGCGACAGACCATTTGATGACTTCCCACTTATTGTGGGCGGAAGCAAACGCGGCTCCCAGCAATCCGCCGATAAGCGCGTGGCTCGAACTGGACGGCAGGCCGAAATACCAGGTCAGCACGTTCCAAAAAGTGCCACCGAGCATGGCGCACAACACGGTCACGGTAGTTATGTAGGTGGTATCCACCAGGCCCGCCCCAATGGTCTTGGCCACGGCCACGCCGGACAGAGCGCCTAGAAAATTAGTGATGGCGCCCATGATAACTGCCTGGCGCGGTGTCAATACCCGCGTGCCGACGACGGTGGCAATGGCGTTGGCGGCGTCGTGAAAACCATTGGTGAAGGTAAAGACCAGCACGATGAAATTCACGAACAGAAGAAAATAGACCGCTTCCATGACGGCCTTAGGAGTTCTTCAGCACCACGTTGGCAACCACATTGCCCACATCGCGACACCGGTCCACGACTTTTTCCAAAAGTTCGTAGAGATCCTTGACGATGGTCACTGTTATGGGGGGAAATTTGCCGCTGTAAAGTTCCTTCAACAGTTCGATCATCAGTTTGTCCGCCTCGCCCTCCGTGTGCTGAAGCTCTTCGTTATGCTTGTTCACTTGCTCAAAGTGCGACTTCTCCAACTCCTTTATCATGGCCGAGACGGTATCAGTGGCCTCTTCCAGGAGGACGAGCTGGCGCGTAAAGTCCACTTTCCGCAGGTCGCCAGCGGAGATAAGATAACGTTCAGCGAACTTCTCCACCGTTTTTGGAATCTTATAAAGGACGCTCGAAATGGACTCAATGTCCTCGCGGTCCAAGGCCGTGACCGTGGTGCGGGCCAGCAATTCAGTGATTTGCACCGTGATTTCTTTTTCCTTGCGGCGTGAGGCTGCAAACTCGGCGAGGCTGTGGTCGGGTTCCGAGGTTTTGAGAATTTGCTTGAGTGCCTGCACGCTGGCACGACTTTCCTCCGCGCTCGCTGCCAAGAGCTCAAAAAACCTGTCGTCTTTGGCAAAGAATTTTTGGATGGAAAACATAGCGGCAGCTTTATACTGGAGTCCGCAGTATAACGCCAATAACCGTTTTGTTACAATCTGGTGACACCGCCCGGGCGGTCAATCGCTTATCGGGATCAACCCCGCTTTTACGGCACTTTTTCCGCACGGGGGATGATTTTCTCCTCTTTCTCCTCCCATTGGTGGATCATCTGCATTTGCTTTCTTGCCTCCTCAAGCAGCAACCGGGCTTGTTCGGGCGTGCGAACCACCTTGGGGCGAAGGAAGACCAATAATTCGGTGCGTTTGACAGATTTGTCATGCTTGCCGAAAACGTATTTGAGGACCGGAATACTGCCCAGAATAGGCGTTTTGTAAGTGTTATCGTTGATTTGCTTTTGGATAATGCCGCCCAGCACCAGCGTCTCCCCGGCTTTGGCTGTCAGTTCCGTGCGGAACTGCGCGGCGTCAATGACCACCTGCGAATTGATTTGGGTGGGGTCAATGGTGGACGATTCGGTCCGTATGCGCAACTGGACGTCGCCCGCGTCGTTGATGTGAGGTTCAACTTCGACGATGACGCCGACATTTCTATAAATGAAGGTTTGTGAACTGCCGCCCAGGGAAGGATTGACGGTGCCGGTTTCGATCGGAACCGATTGGCCCACAAAAAGTTTGCCCATATCATTGTCCGAAATGGTGAGCTGCGGCTCAGAGATGACTGTGGCGTCGGCCTTCTCATGGAGGAACTGGATAAGAAAATCCATGCTGATGTTGCCGTCCAACACGCCCGTGCGCAGACTGCTCAGGGCTTGGGCCACCGAGGGAACAGTGCCGCCACCGCCCGCGTTGACCGGATTGTTGACAATCGTATTACCGCCCACTCCTTTAACAGCGGTGCCCCCCAGCGAAGGCATTAAGGAATTTTGAAAATCCGCTCCGGAAAAAACCTGGCTGCCGTTGGGCGAATAACGGATGCCCATTTGGTCCAGATAATCGGCGGAAATCTGCACCAATTTCGCATCGACCAATACCTGCGCCGGGGGAACGTCCATTTCCGCAATCATTCTGTTTACTTGAGAGAAGAGATGAACATTGGCCGTAACGAGCAACGAACTGCTGGCTTCGTCAGGCACAACCCGCACTTTTCCAACAAGATCGCTCACGGGACGCTCCGTAGTTCGGTCGCTCGAACCGTTTCGTCCGGTAGTGTCCGGCGGCCCGCCGAGCCAGGAATAATAAGGGTCTTCCCTGACAACCTGTTCGAGCGAGAAATCGTCGGCGTTGGGAGCGTTCTGTTGCGACTGCGGCTGGGGCTGCGGTTGCGGATTGGGGTTGTTTGGATTCTGCTGGTTGGACGGTCGCAGACCTTGCGAGCCGTTCTTGGCAAAGAGGATGTTTATCCGGTTGGCGATCTTCTGGGCATTGCCGAAGCTCAACTTGACATGGTAAGTGGTGTCGCCGGCCGACGACGGCTTGTCCAATTCCTTTACCACCGCGATGACCGCATCCAGATTTTCCTGCGAATTGGCCGTGATGATAAGCGCATTCGCCGCCGCCTCGCTCGTGATGCGCACCTTGCCGTACAAACGCCCAACGTCTCGGTCCGGTTGCGGCTCCGGTTCGTCAAAGAAGAAGTAACTTCGTTGCGCCGTCTTCTTCAAAAAGAGATCATTGAGGACGTCTTCGATGTCGCCCGCGCTCACGTTCTCCAAAGCGACAATTTTTGGCGCGAGACTATTGTCCTGGATCGGTTCGTCCAACGCCTTGATCGTGCTGGCGATGCTCTCCATGGCGGCGGGCGGGGCCTGAACCAGGATGGCGTTGCGGCGGCGATCGGCCACAAAACTTATTTTCTTGGTGTCTTTTCCGTTGGAATTTCCGCCTCCGAAATAAAAGAACCGATAAGGGCCGCCGCCGTTGTCCTGGTCCTTGCCCAGGTCTTGCAATTGTTTGGCCACGTCCTGAGCGTCGGCGTTTTTCAGGTCAAAGGTCTTCATCACCTTCTCCTGCGCATCGGCTGTGTCCAGCGAAACGGCAAATTTCTCGATCTCTTTGAAATTGGCCTCGCTTGAAAGCACCATGAGCGCATTGGCCGTGTCGCTGGCCGAAACCTCGATGATCTCCTTGGATTGCCTGCCCGTCAGCTTTTGGTAAAGCGGTTCGATCTGCTTGGCCAATTCCTGGGCGTCCACATTTTTCAAATTGATGGCGCGCACAATGACGTCATCGTTTTTCTCCACGTCCAGGGCGTCAATCAGCTTGGCGATCGCGGCCAGATTGTCATTGAAATCGGTCACAATCATGAGATTGGCCCGGTCATCCGTCACCACTACAGCATTGGAGGAAAGCACGCTTTTGACTTTCTCCATGATTTCAGCAGCCGGCAGATGCTGGAGTGGAAATACCTTGATTAAACGCTCGCGGCCTCCTGGAACGGCCGCATTTGCGCCTGAAATCAATTCCGGACTCAAGTTCATTTTCATCTCCTGGTCTGACGGGACGATGAGGATGGAGTTGCTGGTTTCGATGGCGGTGAAGCCTTCCATGCCCAGCGCGCGATAAACCATCGTGATGGCTTCCTGCCGTGTGACATTCTTCGTGGCGACAATGGTTAATTGACAATGCGCCGTGGGAAATTTGATCACGCTCTTGCCGGTGTTTTCAGACAGCCACTGGATGACCTGGTCGATCTGCATGTTCTGAAAGCTCAACTGAATCAATTCCGTCGGCGATTTTTTGGATTCAACCGCGTTGGTTGAACCATCGGGTGTCGCATTGGTTGAGCTGTCCGGTGAATTGGTGGAAGCCGCGGTCACTGTCGAATTGGAATTGGTTGCGTTTGCGACCACGGGTGTGGCATTGGTTCCGGCGGGCGTCACGGCGCTTTGGGTGCGTCCGGAAGGAAGTGAATACCACAGAACGACGGCCGCAACACCAAGCGCGCAGACCACTTTGGCGAAATTAGATTTTAGATGCCGACGATTGATTGATTGCATTATGGGGTCTCCTTTTATTTGGGCGAATGAATCTGGTTGGCTAAAGCGTTGGTGGTTGCGGCGTTGCGCGAGGACACTTTCTTCGCTGGCCCATTGGTGGATGGGGAATTTGTGGCAGCCATGTTGGTGGATGAAGCGCTGGCTGGATCGGGCATGAGGCTTTCTCCGCCGAGGCCGCCAAATAGGGTCAACTCCTTCTTTTCGCCGCCTTCCTCGACGAGCACCCGATTGATGCCGATGCGCAGCAACTTGACGCCTGCCATCTCGCCCCCGACTTTGACGGGACCAATTTGGCCATTGGTCGCTTGAATGAAGGCTTCCTCACCGGCAATGCCGAGTAACGCCATGGGCATCGGTCTCATAACAGGCCCAAAAATTTCGCTGTCAATGATTCGATCCACGCGAGATTGCACTTCGGGTGGAAGCTCGGCTTTTTTCATGCCACCGTTGGGGCCGCCTGGCATTCCCCCCATCATTTGCGCCATCATCCCAGGCGGCATACCGGCGGGCGGTCCAGGCATTCCTTCATGGCGATGGGGTTTTTGTGAATCGTCATGCCTCGGACTAGAGCCGCCATTGGCCGAAGCCACCTCGCTCGATGAAGAAGCGTTGGTTGATTTCGCGAGCGCATTCGTGCCGTTCGCTGAATTCGTGCCGGCGGCTGAGTTGGTGCCGGCGCCTGAGTTGGTGCTTATGGCCACGTTCGTCCCGTTTGTTGCGGGTTTGTTCACCACCGTCGCATTCGACCCCTTTTCTATTTGCGGCAGTTTGGCGGTTTCATTTGTAGCTCCAGGCAAAGTTGGCAAGGGCGGGATTTTCACATGCGCCAATGGGTTGGCATGGAAAACCAGGCTGCCCAATTGCCAGGCCAGCAAAATCGCCATGGCCACGCAGACGATTTTGATCGGGCGTTCAAATCTCTCAAGCATGGGAAACCTCCTCCGGCTTGGTTTTCCATGCGTCAAAATCAAGAACCACAATGGTCAGGTTGACCCTGATGGCATTAGGCATGCGCGGGTCCGAAGTAAAACGAACGTTGTCAATAACAACGGGGAAACCAACTCGGTCCAAGGCATGCATCAAGTGCATCACCGCGACAATCGGGCCAGTGCCCTCAAATTGAATCGAGCCGGCTTCCTTCGCCGAAGGGCGGCCCGCTGTTTCCCGGATTGCTCCGACGCCCACTCCCTCAGATGCCGCTGCTTGCTGGATGGCGGCACTGGCCTCCGCCATGACCGAAGACCGCCTCAGTTTGGCCGGGTCCATGTGAAAGTGATCCATCAAATTTGTGGCCGTTGCGATTTTTTCCTGATACGGCTTGATGACGTCCCGCAAGTCCCGCGCCTGTTGCACGAGCGTTTCGTATGCTTGACGGCGCGTTGTGAAATAGCTCCGCACGCCAGCGCCGTAGAGCAGCAGCAAATAAAGCCCGACACAAATCGCCGCGATGCGAATGGTGCGTTTTTCCTTGGGAGTAAGCTGGCGGCTCATGGTTGGGAGGTCGGCTGCTTGCGTATGCGCCTTCTGGCAGGGCCCGGCGCAGATGTGTCCTGTCCATCCGGTGGCGGAGAGGGCGCGATCTCGCCAGCGGGATTCGGGGCAGGAACTGCTTCCGGCATCCCCATAGGCGGCGGGACAGGCATCATCATCGGCTCTGGCGCGGCGGCGACCAGGCCCGGTTCTGCTCGCTTGCCCGGCGGTTCGGCCGCCAACGCTTTGCGGAATTCCGCCGGTCTCAACTCCGCTGTCATCCTCACGGCGAACCGCCGGTCCGGCGACGGCGCCTGTTCCTCAACCATCACGTTGGTGAACCAGCCGGAATCAATGAGTTTGGAACGAAATTCAGTGACTTGCTGCCCGTTGGCCATTTTCATGCGAATGGAAATTTGCCGCTGGCGGTTCATGGAAAGCTCGTCCAGGTGCGTCCCCTGCGGCGCTGACCTGGCCATCAGGTAAATGGCATCCAAATAAGGCGGCTGGCTCTGTTTGAGAGATTTGAGGAAGTCCAGTTCCTGATCAATGGTGACGAGCCGGCCCCGATCCGCCTCCAACGAAGCCAATTTCCTTTCCAGAAACGGTTTGAACACGAGAGCTTCTGCATAAGGGAAAATAAGCGCGGCCAGAGCCAAAATCGCGGCCGCGGCGGCCCATTTCCAAACGGCGGGACGGGCCAGCGCAGCCGGGGCATGACCTCCATTCAACGCGAGGACCAAAGATGGCGCACTGTCTTTCCGTGTTGATTTCTTCAGACCGGCGATGGCGGCGGATGGACACCCGTCGGCTAGCGGTTCCAGGCTTTCGCAAGGAAAAACGCCGCCCAGAGCTCCCGCCAGCAACGGCGCTACTCGTCTGTCGCGCGCAGTCTTTCCAGTCAAATAAAGTTTCTCGCCGAGGGATGCCGATTTAATGTTGGCCGCAAGCGTCGCCAAAGCAGAAATCGTCGCGCTTTGCAGCGATTGCCCTTGCGGCCCTAAAGCGACGGCGGGCTGCTCGGAGGTCAGCTTGAGTTTCTCAGCTTCGTCGTGACTGACGGCCAATTTTTCCTGGATTGACCGGGTGATGGTTTCACCGCCCCAGGCCAGAATGCGGATGGAGATGGGAACTCCATTTTCAAACGTGGTTAATTCCGAATGAGTTCGTCCGATGTCCAAAACCGCGCAGGCGCCTGAGAGCGGCGGATAAAGTTCTGCCCGCGCAAGGGCAGCGAGATTGAAGGAGGGAACGATGCCGCAGGCCGCCAGGAGCGTCGCATATTCTTCGAGCACCTCCTTCTTTACGGCCACGACCAAAAAGTCCTGTCGCGTTGGACCGCCATTCCCTGGCAGTTTGGACGAGTCAATACGGCGGCTTCCCCAAGCCAGTTCGTCAGGCGAAAGAGGGAATTCGCTTTCAATTTGGAGTCGCAACACGCGTTGCTGCTCCTCGTCCGAAGACGCCGGCAGACTCAAGCGGCGAATGGAAACGCCGCGCGCGGCAATGGCGCAGTAAGCGATTTGGCCCGCGGCCCGACTCTTATTGCTTAAGAAACCTCGCAGGCCCAGGGTCAATCTCTCCCGGCAAAGATCGCTCAGCCGGCCATTCTCTGCGCGCTCGATTGGAAAGGAAAAGTTTTCTTCACCGTAAAGCGCCTGGAACGAAGTTTGACCGATGTCAATAAAAAGGACCGGAGGATGCATGGATTCGAGCGCTTTCACAGGTCCTCCCGGTAGGCCAGAGTTTCTATATCGCTGCGGCCGATGTGGACGATGGATTCAATGCGCTGGCGGGCGCCGGACGAATTGATTCTTCCCTCGCAGATGATCCGGTAAGTTTCAGAGCGGACGGTGATCAACGGCAGCACTTGCTTGAAAATGGCCCTCGTCATTCCGTTGACTTTGAGGAGGCCGGCCACGTTGTCAAAGTAGCCGCTGGATTTCCTATAGTTGACAATCGCCTGCGCGAGCGAACGATCCACATCTGGCAGGCAAATGAGAACATCGAGGCTGGCTGTGTTGATATTGATCAGGCCAGGCAGGTCGGCGCCGCTGGCCAAGGTCAGTTGGTCGGCGATCTGTTCAAGCAATTCCTGGCTGATGACCGACGGGCCGGAGCCTCCCTGGTTGCCTGACGGCCCTGCCGCCGTTTGGTCGTTGTTTCCCGTTCCATCATTTCCATTCCCGCCGTTTTGACTTGGATTCGGCGCTGTCACGGAAAGGAGATCGTCCAGTGTATTCAAGCGGTTTTGGCGTCGGTAAGCAACAATCGCCCTGGCAATATCTGGAGTAAGCCCTGGAATGGCCGAGAGCGTTGCTTCATCGGCAGATTGGGGATTAACGCGGTCCTTGCCTGAGGCATCCACGTCCTTGTCCGTATCTGTGACCGTGAGCAGCGGGAACCAACCGGGATTGGGAGAAGCCGGTGGGACGGAACCGGACTGGCTTTGCTCGGAAAGATCTTCCTCCATATCCAGGAAGCCGTTTTGATCTTGGTCGTTGCCAAAAAGAAATGCCGAAGTGACGCCTCGCACCATGAGCAGTTCTCTTACAGTTTGGAAAGGGGCGTTACGGGCCAGATACGGCGGACGGAGTGACATATAATAATCCGAATTTGCTCCCCCTTGAGTAGCCGGGTCCTGGCTGGGAGCGCTTCGCCAAACCATAATTGCGCCAACGATGTCGGACGTCATGCCGCTGAGATTGGTGAATTGATTGGCTGAGGCGCTGTTCAAATTGAGCCGGCTCTCTTCGTCGCTTATGCCGTAAATAATGTTTCCGCCGTCCTCCTGCGAAGCGAGGCGAAAGACGCGGAATTTACCACGGCCCAACGAGACATTACGAAAATCCTTCGGATCGTCGTAAAGCGAGCCGGTATGGTTCTTGGCCGTTTGCTGGCGTGTGACAACATCCTGGTAAAGCAACGCCTTGGCCCGCTCAACTCCCGCCAGCGCCAGATAATGCGCTTGAACGCGGTCGCCATAATTCTTCACGACCAGGAGATCCATTCGCGCCGTGTGCAATACGCCAATGACCAGGATGGACAACAAAACCATGCACCAGAGCACGCCGACGAGAATGGAGCCTTTCTGTCGCATCAGTTGTTTCCTGGGTTTTGGCCGGGTTGCATGCCATTATTTTCTCCGGCTGGCGTTGTGTTGTCAGGCGCGCCCGTCCCTCCGTTCGAAGCCGGCACGTCCGCCAATTCCAGCCGCACGACAGTCTGAAATACCATCGGCGGCTCTGCTTTCTCCGAGGTTTTGTCCGGATTTGGATCGAGCAACAAAGTGATCCGCACGGCTTCGGGAAACCCGGAAAGGTTCGGCGCCTCAGTCGTTGTGAATTTAACTTTCTTCTTTACGCTGGCGTCGCCCCAGGTGTCGTACCAATCCAGTCCATCGTAATATTCCAGCGTCAATCCGCGCAGTCCGGATACAATTTCCTGCCTGGCGCCGCCGGACAATGGATCGGGGGCGATGTGTGGATTGCGCCTGCGCCAAAGGCCGTAATGGGCGCTCCCGCGCGTCTTGTCCACGAAATAGCTGACTTCGCAATAATCCCCTTCGCCGGAGCGGGTCGGCATATAAAAGTGCGTGGCAAAGTCGAGATTGTCCGCTTCCATTTCTCCAATGGTGCGTTGTTCCCCGATAAAATCGAAATCCGGGGACAGCGAACACGCCGAGCGCAAGTCCGCGCTCATCATCGCCAGAGCTACGCGGGCGCTTTGGAGAACTTCCGTCCGGGGTTCAATCGCTTTTTGAGTGGCCACGCCGGCGTTTAAGCACATATAAGACGCAACCAGGATGATGGAGGCCACAGCCGCGCTAATGGTCAACTCGATAAGCGTGAATCCGCCGGCTTTGCGTCGTTGCGCCATCATGGCCGCCTCCGATTTCTCTTCTTCGCCTTGTCCAGGTCCCTTTGCTTGTCCTTGGCCTCGCTGGCACTGGTGCTGGGATAATCCGAATCAAAAAGCAAGGTCGTGAGCTTGTAAAGATTGGCTCCGGTCTTGGCGTCCTTCACTACGATATCGACTTGATGCAAACCATCCACATCGGCTGCGGAAACGGTTTGTTCCCATTTGTACCTGGGGAAGCTGTCTCCAAAATCTCCCTCGGTCGTGTCGTCCGTCAAAACGCTGCTCGCCCGCAAAGTCTCGATTTGTCCGGCCGCCAACGCCACGACTATTGTTTGGATTTCTGAATCTTTGCTTGAACCGAGCGCCGTGGTCAGTCCACGCGTCATCGCCACCAACGCCACCCCCATAATCATTATGGCGCACATGATTTCAATCAAAGAAAAGCCGCCATTGTTACGCCTGTTTTTCATGGGCGTTCCATCGGCTTAATTTGCACACGCGACGTGACTGGATTGACCCGCAAAGCCAGGCGGAACCCATCCCGGTCCGCCAATTCGACCAAGCGATCATCAGCGGTGCCATCGGGATAAAAAGTGAGAGCCTCTTCTGATGGCATGGATTCAAAATAGGCCTGCCTCTCCGAATCAGCCCCTTCGCCGGTGTCACTTGGCGATTTCGTGCCGGGCTCAAGAATATGAATGTCGATGCGGGCATCAAGACTGCCCGAACTGCCCGGAGCATCTTGCGCAGGGTGAAAGACCGTTCCACTGCGCGGACCGGTTTCCATGAGATAGCGATGTTTAAACGTGTCAATACGAATACGAAAAGGACGGTTGACGGAAATCGCGCGGCTGCTGGCCACGCTGCACGCGCTGGCCAAGGCCCGACTGGTGGAGCGCAGGAGCGCATCCTGCAATGTGCCGTGCATTTCGGCCACGATCGCGACGCTCATAATGCTGACAATGACAACCACCACCAACATCTCCACCAGCGTGAAGCCGTGGCTGCCGCCGGCGCTATTTGGATTTGGACACATTGCTACCAATTTCCAATTTCCGCGCCTTCCGGGTCCTTGGCCCACAAATCCGGGCCTGACGCGTGGTGCGTGCCGGGATACCTGTATTGGTAAGGGTGTCCCCAGGGGTCGGGGCGCAGCAACGTGATGTAGGGACCGCGCCATTTTCCATCGTCATTGGCCGGCTTTTCCACCAACACCTTCAGACCTTCTTCGGTGGATGGATAAGTGTCCATCTGGACGTTGTACCTTTCCAAGACGGAATCCAACTCGGCGATGTTCGACTTGGCCGTGGCGACCTTTGCATCATGAGTCGTGCCCATGAATTTTGGAATGATCGTCGCAGCCAGAATGCTGATCACGATCACGACGACCATGATTTCCACCAGGGTGAATCCGGCTCTTGTATTTCTTAATGTTGGTATTTTCATGTTTTTATCTTTGGAGGGCCTGGCTCATATTAAAAATGGGCAGCAATAGCGCAATGACCATGAAACCAACCAACGCGCCCACGACCAGAATCAAGGCCGGCGCCAGCAGGGAAATGAGCGTCTTGGTGTGCGAGCGCATGTGCCGCTCCTCGATGTCGGCCACTTTCAACAACATCTCCGGCAGCATGCCCGATTCCTCGCCCACACTGATCATTTGCACGACCGTCTTGGGGAAGACGTTCAGCTTGCGTAACGGCGCGGCCAGCGAATCTCCTCCGCGTGTTTCCTCCGCCACTTGCGCAATGAGCTTTCCCAGGACGCGATTGCCTATGGTTGATTCCACGATTTTCAATGCAGGCAGAATCGAAACTCCGCTTCGGGCCAGGGTGCCCAGCGTTCGCGCAAAACGGCTCAACGCCGCTGCCCGGTAAATTCCGCCCAACACGGGAAGGTCCAATTTTAGACCGTCCCACCTCTCCGCTCCCTTGGGCGATCGCAAATACCATCGCAACCCGGCAAATGCGCCGACCCCCAACACCGCCAGCGGAATCCAATAGTCTTGGATGAAGCCGCTGGCGCGCAGTAAAATGATCGTCGGCAGTGGCAGGGCCGTGGCCATTTCCGTTAACATGCTGAAGAGCTTGGGCATCACCACCGTCAGCAACACACCCACCGTGACAAAGCCGAAGCAAAGCACAAACACTGGATATGACACCGCTCCGACCACCTCTGCCCGCAATTCATCCTCGTGTTCCATCAAATCGGCCAAGTCCGCCATCACTTTAGGCAAGGCTCCCGCTTCTTCGCCCACCCGCACCATGCTCACGTAAAGCTGGCTGAACAACGCGGGATTCTCCGCCAGCGCGCCAGACAGCGCGGCCCCTTTTCGGACCGAATCCGCAATGTTGAGCACTGCTTGCCGCAACGCCTGATTCTCCTCCTCTTCGCCCAAGCCTTCCAACGCTTGCGGAATAGGAATGCCGGCATTCAACAACGCCCCCATTTCGCGCGTCAAGGCCGTGATTTCTTTCCTCTTGACGCCGCTGCCGAAGCGCATCTCCCACTTGGCGCCCGCGGGCGGCGCCAATTTAGAAGCCGCGGGTTGCGCCGGCTTGTCGCACAATTCCAGGTTGGACGGAAACAGCCCCTTGCTGCCCAGCAATTGCAGAGCGGCGCGACGATCCGCCGCCTCAATGACCCCTTGCACTGCATCGCCCTCGGCCCCGATGGCTTGGTAGCGGAAAGCCGTCATTCCCACACGTCTCCCGAGGAAACACGAATAATCTCCTCCAAGGTAGTCATGCCTTCGGACGCTTTTCGCAGTGCGTCCTGGTGCATCGTGATCATGCTTTTGCGAGCGGCAGCTTTAAGCGTGGCATTGGATGTCTTGTGCAAGATGAGTTCCTGCAACTCCGGCGTGACTGCCAGCAACTCAAATATCCCGATGCGCCCGCGATAACCGAGACCTCGACATTCTTCGCATCCCTGTCCGCAATAATACTGGCCCATGGGCTTCTCCCCGCTCATGGATTCTATTTTCTCACTTATCGCCGGCGGGACTTCGGCCCTGACACGGCATTGGGAGCATATCCGCCGGACCAGGCGTTGCGCCAGGACGCCTTCGAGAGAAGAAGATAGCAGGAAAGCTTCGATACCCATGTCAAGAAGCCTCGTGACCGCGCCGGTCGAATCGTTCGTGTGCAGCGTGCTGAATACCTGGTGTCCCGTGAGCGCTGCGCGAATCGCAATCTCAGCCGTTTCGGCATCGCGAATTTCTCCGACCATCACGACGTTTGGGTCCTGGCGTAGGATGGCGCGCAGGCCGTTGGCGAAGGTGAAATTCCGGCTTGGCCGCACCGGGATTTGCGCCACCCCGGCCAATTCATATTCCACGGGGTCTTCAATCGTCAGGATTTTTTTCTCAGGCGAGTAAATGCCCTGGAGAATCGAGTAAAGCGTCGTTGTTTTGCCGCTGCCGGTCGGACCGGTCGTAAGAAAAAGCCCGTGCGGTTTCTCCACCAAACGTTCCAGCGCATGCGCTCGCTCCGCGTCCAGGCCAAGTTCCTGGATGGAAAGCAGCTTGGCATTTTTTTCCAACAAACGCAGCACCATGCTTTCGCCATAAATGGTCGGCATCGTGCCGACGCGAATGTCCACGCGGGACCCGCGATGATGAATCTGAATATGCCCATCCTGCGGCATAAACCGCTCGGCGATGTTCATGTCCGCCATGATTTTGACGCGCGATACAAGGGCGGCATGAAGCTGTTTGGGCGGCGGCGGCTTCTCTTGCAACAAACCGTCGATGCGGTAGCGCAATTGCAACGCGTCTTCAAAAGGCACCAGATGAATGTCGCTCGCCCGTTCGCGCAAAGCGGTGGAAATAATGAGATTGACCAGGTTCACCACCGTTGGCTCGTTGGCCATGACCTCGATATCGTGAGCGCTCTTTTCGGCAACCGTGGCAGATGTCGCGGGATTGAGATTTTCGATCATCTGCTCGACGGTGACCTGGCAGGATTCCGCGATTTTCTCGAGCAATTCAGCCGTTTCAACCTTCTGTTCTTCCACCTCCAATCCGGTCAGGAGCCGGATGTCATCGATAATCCGCTGGTTCCCCAGTTCAGCCGTGGCAATGACGATGGCGCCGCCGCTCAATTTGACTGGTAAGACGCGGTGACGCTTCATGAATTCCGCGGGCAAAGCCCCCGCGGCCTCAGGAGACACCGCTAGACGCGGTTGGCCCCCCGACCGGCTGCCGTTATGATGGCCGGCGCTGCCACCGGTTTCGATGCTCAATGGATCCATAACAATGCCTGCGCGCTCTTGGTTCTTTGGCCAATAGTGATACGCCCGGCCCGGCCATTTCCTCAAAAATAACAGTGCCTGCGCGCTTTCACCTCATCAATCGCTTGCTCCCTTGCAATACGCCCCTCACCACGCAATTCCTGCCTGGAAAAGCGGGCTTATTCATACTCTAACGTCTTTGACGCAAACTGGACTGAGAGTATTTGACACCTTTGATGGAAAAAAGTTGCAACAATTCTGAAAGAATCCGAGTGTTTCAAGTTTTGCTCCAACTTCATGCTCTCGGGAACAGCGGCGAGGCCTGTCAGTTTGAATCGATGTTCCCCACAAACCCCGATACGGCGGTGAAGTGGTTGGAATCTGTCGAGCCGTGATTTTTCCCCGAAAAATTGGGTAGGATAAACAAGTTGGACAGGATGACTTCGTCAACAGCGCGGACCTTCGCTCAACAGATAAAGAAAGCAGGGTCAGATTTGCGTCATGTAGCAATTGCCGAATGCTCCAAGTTGTCTTATTGGAATCGCAAGACGAGTGAATAGATTTCTTATCTCCGCTTCATTTCGGTAAGACTGTTTCTCCGGGGCAGCCTGAATCAAGGTGTCAGCACGATTCGCGCTGGCGAATATTCTCAGCATGTGGAACGCGTTTCTTTTTTCCTGCCAAGAGGAAAATGCCCATGAGCGAACCGACAAAATCGCGGCGCGGGCGTAACCGACTTTTGCCTTCTTCGCCACCCACGCAATCGACTGAACCGGGTTGAGCCGGTAAACCTCCAGGATTTCTCTAAAACGAAGGACGTTGTTGCTGAGCAACCCCAGCCTTATCACAAAATCTTCTGTGGCAGCGCTGAATCTGTAGAACGCGACAAAAATCCTTCCCGAGTGATCCGCGATTCGTCTGGCTTCGTTCATGATCACTCGAATCTGCTCTTCGTCACTCATGAAATCAACGACCCCGGTTGCATAGATGATCGTTCTGTAGGTTCCCTTTCCAAATGGCAAATTGCTGGCGTCAGCCTGAATCAAATCAAGTCCACGCCGAATCCTGGCGTATCTGATCATCTCTGAACTGAAATCGACGCCATTACATTGAACGCCCTTTTTCCGCAGTTCTGCCACGATCAGGCCCTGACCCGCGCCCACGACCAACACGGGTTGGTGAATGTCGTGCATGATTCGGCGGAGACTCGGCAGATCGAGATAGCTATTTTCAATCTTCGAGTGATACGGCGCCAGCGCATCCCAAAAGTTAGAGGAGCAAGTCATTTACACTGAGTTCTTTTGCGTCCCATCGCCAGCGTTTGTCCAACCCAATGTAGGTTTTGTCATTTTTCCAGAACCGACCTTTTCACTATCTTTGGCCGAAGCGCAGGGAACGCTTCCCGTCTTGGAGCGCTTTGCGGTTGATTTTAGTTCGTTCCATGATCCATTTGGGCGCCAATTCGCGCTCCTCCTCGGGACGGTTCATTACAAAGGCGGCCACCAAACGGTCCTTTCGAAACCACCAGACACTGAACTTTCCGGAGTCCATTTTACCTCGATAAACGACATCGTCAGCGCGCTCCGCGTCTCCCCAGAATTCATAGGACAGATCGAACAAATCCGAAAAAAAGTACGGCACATGAATAAAAGGTTGCGGTTTGCCCATCATATTCCGCACCGCGCACCGTCCCTGCTCAACCGCGTTGTCCCAATGGTCCAAACGTCGCCGTTTATCAAAGACTTTATCAGGATAGTTGCTGACGTCGCCAGCCGCCCAAACTTCAGGATGGTTCGTTTCCAGAAATTCATTCACGCAAATGCCATCCTTGATTTCGAGAGACGTTTTTTTGAAAAGCTGGGTGGCCGGCACGACCCCAATGCCGGCTACGACAAAATCCGCTGGAACTTCCTCGCCCGAAACGAGGCCAACGGAGCGGACGGTTTTGGTTCCCAAAAGTGCCGCGACCTTTTTCTCCGCCAACAGCTTGACACCGCGCTTTTCGAAATAGCGCTGAAACCACGCCGACATTTCGGGGGTGAAAAGCTTTGACCAAACGCGATCCTGCGGAAAAACCAGCGTGGTTTCCACGCCACCCTTGGCCAAAACGGATGCCACTTCCATGCCGATAAAACCCGAGCCGATTACGACAGCCCGCTTGCCCTTTTTGATTTGCCGCCGGAGGGCTTGAGCGTCCCGCAGCAGTCGAAGGTAATAAAGACCTTTCAGATCAGCGCCCGGTAGATCGAGCCGCCGCACCTCCGACCCGGTGGCGATGAGCAGTTTCTCGAATCCAATATCTCCGGCGGGTTGGCAATGCAGAACGCGTCTCCGCAGATCCAGATCAAAGACCGAAGTCCGGGTTTTTACCAGGATTCCTTGTTCGCGATAGAAAATGGCCTTTTTTAGAAGTATATCCTCGAGCGAACTTGCTCCCGCCAAAAAGCTTTTTGAGAGAGGCGGGCGGTCGTAAGGGATTGAAGAGTCTGCCGTGAAAATCCCAACTTTGCCCGCGCCGACGTTTTGTTGCGCAAACTCCTGGGCCGCATATCCCGCCGCCACGCCACCGCCAATGATCACATATTTAAAGCGTTTCATGAGTTCAAATCTTTACGGCTATCTCCTGCTAATCACCCCAAAACACGACATTGTTAGTCCAACCGACGATAGTTCCGGGTTTCCTTTCGACTACTTTGGTAATTTTGCCGTCCACTGAGTTAAATTTTATCGTGCATAAGTAGTGCATGCGATCTTAAGGCGTTCTTGCGATTTTCGTGCCGGCGTTCTGCGGGCCTTCACCCGCGCAATCCCTCCGGCACCATCGGCATGGAGCGAAGGCGGATGTTCGACGCGGCGAAAATGGCATTTCCGATGGCCGGCGCAATCCCGATGATCGGCGTTTCACCCGCGCCGGCGGAAGGAACATCCTTGCGATCCACCAAAACGACTTCGATCTTTGGCGCGTCGCTGAATCGCGGCACGCGATAGTCCGACAGAAAAGGATTCGTCACCATGCCGTTGGAGAATTCGACGGCCTCAAACAACGCGCCCCCAATCCCCATCACCAACGCGCCCTCTATCTGGTTTTTGAGATGGTTCGGGTTGACCACCGCGCCGCAATCGAACGCCGTGACCGCGCGGCGAACTTTGACCACGCCGCTGTCTTTATCAGCCATGACCTCGGCGCAGGTCGCCAGATACGAGCCTTTCTCAGTGCCCACCGCCAGGCCCAGGCCGCGTCTATCCCCGCTCTTGGTCTTGCCCCAGCCGAAGGCCTCCGCCGCAGCTTGCAAGACATCCCGCAGGCGCTCGTTCTTCAAATTCTTCAGGCGAAATTCGAGCGGGTCCATCTTCACGGCCAAAGCCAGTTCATCGATGTGCGATTCGCGGGCAAAATTATTCGCGGTCGCAGCCAACGCGCGGTAGGAACCTTGCCGCAACGGGGAAACTGTCCCGTGCGCCTCGCATTTCTGGTTGGCGACGTCATACGGGCAGCCGATGCCTGAACCGCCGGAATTGTAATTGTGAAACTCCCAGGCGGTGATCGTTCCATCGTCGCGGACGCCGCTGGTGACATCAATGACGCCCGCCGGTCGGAAGTAAGCCCAGGTAAATTCCTCTTGACGCGTCCATGCAACCTTGACCGGTTTGCCGGCCGCTTTCGCCAGCCGGGCGGCTTCGATGGCGGCTTCGCCGGTGTGTTTGCCGCCATAACCTGCGCCGGTGTCCGGCACAATGACGCGCACCTGCTCTTCAGAAACGCCAAAAGCGCTCGCCAAGTCCGAGCGCACGCCAAAGGGCCGCTGGGTGCCGGTCCAGACCGTCAGCTTTCCGTCCTCCCATTGCGCCACGGCGGAGCGCGGTTCCAACGGCGTATGCGCGATGTACGCAATCGTGTAAGTGGCTTGCAACTTGTGTGACGCCGCCGCCAGGCCTTCTTCAATGGAGCCCGAACTGTCGCCGCCACCGCGCCCACCGCCGTTTTCCTCGGCGTGCTTGCGCAAGTAATCGAACAATTCGGCGTTGGAAGGCTGCGGCTTGGCCGTCCACTTTGCGCGCAGCGCATTGACGGCGTGTTCGGCGCTTAAAACGTCCGGCGCGGTCACGCCAATAAAATCGCCGTCATGGACGACCAAGACTCCCGGCATCTGCGCAGCGGCGCCCGGATCAAAAGATTCCAAGGCGGCCTCAAAAGCCGATGGCCGCAGAATCCGGCCATGCAACATCCCAGGAACAGTGACATCGGAAGCGTACTTGTGTTTGCCCGTGACAAAATCGCGGCCATCCACTTTGGGCAGCGACGTTCCGGCGATCTTCCAATCCTTGGCCGGCGTGACCATTCCATCGCCGCTGACAGATTTGACCAGCTTTCGTCCCTTGGTCAAATCGGCGAAAGTGACGGACTCCGTTGAATCTCCTTTGAAAATTTTCCCGTCGGCAACCTTGAGAGAAACGCGATCGGCCTTGAAATGGTCCGCGGCCAAATCCAGCAGCGCCTCGCGCGCGGCGGCGGCGGTTTTGTGCAGCCGCGAAGCCATTTGCGGCGTAGTCATGCTGCCGAAGGTGCCCATGTCGTAGGGGGTCAATTGCGTGTCGGCCATGACGAGCTTGATCGAGGAAGGTGGCGCGTGAAGCTCCTCGGCGACCGCTTGCGTGAGCGAGGTGCGGATGTTTTGACCGACTTCGGCCTTGCCCGTAAACACGGTCACGACGCCGTCCTCGCCAATATGCAACCAGGCGTTGATATCGGTGGGCGCTTGCCCGCCGCGCCGTCGGTTCGAGCCTGATTCCTGGGCCGAGGCAGGTCCGGCCAAAAAAAGAACCACCAGGCCGCCGCCCAAAATTTTGAAGAACTCCCGCCGGTCCACCGCGAAATGGTAGCGGCCCGGTTCGAATAATTCGTACCGTTCCAGTTCGAGATCCAGTTCCAGCGTGAAAGCCTGGTCGCCGTTCATTGGCCGCCTCCCGCAATGGTTTTGGCCGCATCTTTAATGGCTGCGATGATCCGCTGATACGCCCCGCAACGGCAGACGTTGCCGTCCATGAAACGAATGATTTCCGCTTCGGACGGGTCTTTGCGTTTCCGCAACAAAGAGACGCCGGACATAATCATGCCGCAGGTGCAATAGCCGCATTGGAAGGCGTCGTGTTTGAGGAATGCCTCTTGCAACGGATGCAACTGGCCGTTCTGTTCCAGGCTTTCGATGGTGTCCACCTTGCGCTGGCCGAGACTGCCGATATTGATTTGGCAGGAGCGCACGGCCGCGCCGTCCAACAAAACAGTGCAAGCGCCGCAACGGCCCTCGCCGCACCCATACTTGGGGCCGGTTAGATTGAGGTCGTCGCGCAGGACGCTCAAGAGCGTGCGCTCGCCCTCGGCGTCAATTTGGGCGTCGCTGCCATTGACATGAAGCTGCGTGATCTTAGCCATGCTCGCTGCCTTTCATACTGGACCCTGCCAGGCACTAAAATTCTGGCATAGTGGCTTTGAGAAAGCCAGCGCTCATGTAATGCTGCCGTTCGCACGGGATGGGGCAAATCATGTGCAATAGTTTGAATCACTTGAACTCGGTGCGATTTCCGCAATTTAGTTTTCTTGACTCGACTTAGGCGGGCACTACGATATATCCTCATGCGTATATCGGCTGGCTTCAAAATCCTGCTCGGTCTTTGCCTGCTGGGCTTTGTGGGCGCGCAGCGTGGTGAAGCCGCGTCAGTCACGGTTTTCACCGCCGCCAGCCTGACCGACAGCCTTTCGAAGATTGCCACGCAATATGAACAGAAGGCGCACGACAGAATCGTCTTCAACTTCGCTGGCTCCAGTCTGCTGGCGCGGCAAATTGAGGAGGGAGCGCCGGCGGATATTTTCTTTTCCGCCGATGAAGCGCAAATGGATCGATTGCAAAAGAAAGGGCTGGTCCGCGTTGAGACACGGCAAAGCCGCTTGTCCAACATATTGGTCATCATTGTGGGAGCGGACAGTTCGCTTTCAATTGCCGGGCCGCGCGATCTGACCAGGGCAGCGGTGGCTCGCGTCGCGCTGGCCGATCCGCAAGGCGTGCCCGCCGGAGTCTATGCGCGCGAGTATTTGCAGAGGGAAAATCTCTGGACCGCCGTTGAACCGAAAGTCATTCCGACGGCCAACGTGCGCGGCGCATTGGCGGCGGTGGAATCGGGAGATGTCGAGGCCGCCTTTGTGTATAAAACGGATGCCGCCATTTCGAAAAAGGTGAAGATCGCTTACGAAGTGCCGCAGGAAGGCGGGCCTAAGATCAGCTATCCGATGGCTATTCTAAAGGATGCGCCTGAGCCAGAGGCGGCGAAACAATTTTTGCAATACCTCGGTTCGCCCGAAGCATTGCATGTTTTCAAGGAATTTGGGTTCATCGTGCAGGATTCGGGACCATGAGCCAGGAATGGCAAATTGTCTGGTTTACGGCCTGGGTGTCGGCCTTGAGCACGCTTTTGATTCTTGCGCCGGGATTGGCGATTGCCTGGTTGCTGGCGCGACGCAATTGGCTGGGGAAATCGCTGGTCGAAACGGTGGTCACGTTGCCATTGGTCATGCCGCCGGTGGCCACGGGCTTGATTCTGCTCAAATTGCTGGGCAGGCACGGCGTGTTGGGGGGATTTTTTCATAATACGCTGCATCTCGACATTGCCTTCACATGGCGGGCCGTGCTGGCCGCCCAGGCCGTGATGTCATTTCCGTTGCTGGTGAGATCGGCGCGCACGGCTTTTGCGGAAGTGAATCCGCGCTTCGAGCAGATTGCGCGGACGCTCGGGGCCGGTGAATGGCGCGTATTTTTTACCATTACGGTTCCACTGGCATGGCGCGGCATTATCGGCGGGATGATTTTGGCTTTTGCGAGGGCTTTGGGCGAATTCGGCGCGACGATCATGGTTGCCGGAAACATCGTCGGCAAAACGTCCACCCTTTCGCTTTCCATTTATGAATCGGTGACTCTTGGCCAGGACGCTGCGGCATCCCGATTGCTCGGGATTTCGGTGATACTGGCCTTTGCCGCCGTGTGGTGCGGCGAACGGCTGATGTCCAGACGGCGCGGCTGATGTGGAAATGAAACTGCTTCTCAGGAACATATCGCTCCCGCTGGCGGAGTTTGTGCTCGAAGTCAACGTCGAGCTGAATTGCCAGGTAACGGCCATTGTTGGCCCGTCCGGCGCGGGCAAAACCTCGCTGTTGGATTTGATCGCCGGCCTGCGCCAGCCACGGAGCGCGATGATCCAATTGGAAGAGCGCGTGCTGACGGACACCGCGCGCGGACTGATTGTGCCGCCCCGCTTGCGTGCCATCGGCTATGTGCCGCAGGACCTGGCGCTGTTCCCGCACTTGCCCGTGCGCAAAAATCTTCTTTACGGATGCAAGACCCCGCCGCCGCGCGGTTCGCCCTTCAGTTACGATCATGTCGCGGCGGTTTTGGAAATTGAACCACTGGCCGCCCGCAGCGTCACGGAACTTTCCGGCGGCGAAAAGCAGCGCATCGCACTCGCGCGGGCGTTGCTGACATCGCCCAGGCTGTTACTCCTGGATGAGCCTTTGGCCGGTCTCGATGCGGCTCTCAAGGCGAAGATCATCCCGTATTTGGCTCGGGTGCGCGACGAATTCCGATTGCCCATGCTCTACGTCAGCCATGACCGGCAGGAAGTCCTCGCCTTCTCCGATGAATGCCTGGAACTGGAACGCGGCCAGGTCCGCTCACAATCCAATCAGGGCAAACGCATCTAAACCCGGATTTCCCAGATTAACTTCACAACCTGATATTATTGACCTACAATAAAGCCGCATAAACAAAGGCTACACCATCGTGCGTCTTAATGCATTCATTCAACGCTTCGTGCTAGTTGCTTTCGGATTGGGGTCTGTTGTTTTTGGTATTGTGGCGTTCATTCGCATCGGTGATTCTCAGCAGCAGTTTGAAGACAAGCTACAAAGCATTCGAGCTGACAAGGTTCAGCCCGACACGCTCATTGTGGTCAGGAAATATGTCAACCCTGGAAAACGCCCTTGGCCACACGTCGTTTTCAGCAGCAGCAGGCAGCCAAAAGTGAACATGGCGGTTACGCGCGATTTTTTCAACAGTGTCAATCTGGGGGATGCCGTTTCCGGCTACTACTTCCCGGATGGTTACTTTATTCCTCAGAATCACAGGGAAGACGCGGGGGCCGGCAAGTGGTTTATTCTCAGCCTTGGTGTTTTGATGGGGGGAGGGGTTTTGGCTTTGGCTTATGCGAGCGCAAGGACAAAGACACCGTATGTCAATATAGATGCACTTCGACCCATCATCCGTGACAGGATGGATGGACATTAAACACGCCACTTACGGAAGCAGGAGAATGGATCAATCCAATCAGAAGGCTTGAAAGATAGGCGATTCGGGTTTCCTTTATTAGCGCATGACGAACACGATAAGTGCGTTGATCGCTGAATCGACCAATACGATAAATTCGCTCAAGGTCGAATCGAATAACACGATCAGCGCATTGGTCCTTGAATCAACGAATCCGGACACGGGCTTCGGCGCGGCTTTTTACGCATTGATCACCGTTTTTTTGGCCTGGCTCATAAGCAGGGCCACGAAATTGGCCATTCACCGTTACCTTGACCGCATTGAGAAGGCGGGAGCCGACACGACTGGCATCCGCTTCGTAAGCAGACTGGTTAGCGGGATGATTTACCTCGCCGCTTTTGCTTGTTACGCGCATGTCATTCCGAAATTGCAGACCTTGGGCAAGTCACTGCTCGCCGGGGTGGGCGTGGCTTCAGTGGTAGTCGGTTTGGCTGCGCAAAGCACTTTGGGCAATCTCATCGCGGGAATTTCGCTTATACTATATCGTCCGTTCAAAGTGGGCGACCGCGTGCAGGTTTCAGCTCCAACCGGCTTGGAAACCGGGGTGGTTATGAATATCGATCTTGGGTTCACCGTTCTGCGCACGCAGGACCAGCGATTGCTCGTTATTCCGAACAGCAGCATGGCCAGCCAGGCCACAGTCAACCTTACTGCACTGGCGCCGCGAACACCTTGTAATGTTTCTCTGTATGTCGCCACGGGCAGCGATGTCGGCAAGGCGCGGCAGATTATGCTCGAGGTCGCGAAGGCACATCCGAAAATTGCCCAGGTGGACGGCTGTTTTGCCACGCGCGTGACTGGCCGGGGCGTCATCCTGACTTTGGCGGCCAGCAGCGCCGACCCCGACGCCGCGACCGGCGTGAAATCCGATTTGCTGGAAAACGCTAAAAAGCAATTTGACGCGGCAGGCATTCGCATTGTATGACCTGACGTCGCGGCCAGCGCCGCCTGGCCGCCAATAAAACTAAATCATGAGCGCGACCACATTGCTTCTCGTTGGCACCAAAAAGGGCTTGTTCATTTTCACCAGCAAAGATCGGCGGAAGTGGTCCGCCACCGGCCCATTCCAACCGGGGCGGGAAATCAATCATGCGGTGTTTGATCCGCGGACTGGACGAGTTTTCGCCACGGCCAACGACTCCTGGTTCGGCTGCGAAATTGTTTCGTCCGCGGACTTGGGCGCGACCTGGGAATCAGCCGCGCTCAATCCAAAATTTGCGGAAAGCTCCGGCCTGAAACTGGAGCGAATTTGGCATATCGAACCGGCCCGCGCGACTGAACCCGGGGTCTTGTACGCAGGCGTGGCTCCGGCCGCCCTGTTCCGCAGCGAGGACAACGGCAAGAACTGGGCAGAGGTAACGACCTTGACCGCGCACCCGACGCGCACCTATTGGCATCCCGGCGCGGGCGGTTTGTGTTTGCATTCCATTGTCATCGATCACGCGCAACCCATGCGCATGTTCACCGGCATATCGGCGGTCGGCGTGTTTCGCACCGAAGACGGCGGGGCTTCCTGGGAGACGGCCAATCGCGGCACTCGCGCGGAATTCTTGCCGGACAAACGGCCTGAATACGGCCAATGCGTCCACAAGTTGCTAATGACCGGGGGAAGCAACCGGATTCTTTACCAACAAAACCATTGCGGCGTTTATCGAAGCGCGGATGATGGGCGTTCCTGGGAGGAAATTACGCCGGGGCTGCCGTCGGATTTTGGATTTCCCCTCGCGTTGCATCCCCGGCGAGCGGACACATTGTATGTCATTCCTTTGCAAGGCGCGGAATTTCGGTGTCCGCCGGCACGAAAGCTGCGGGTCTTTCGCAGTCGTGATAGCGGCAAGACGTGGACGGCGCTGAACAAAGGTTTGCCTGAGGGAGAATTTTTTGGCGGCATTTATCGCGAAGGGATGGCATCCGATGCGCAGGATCCTGCGGGAATTTACTTTTGTACCAACAACGGCAAAGTTTTCAATTCAGACGACGAAGGCGAGAGCTGGCGTTTGCTGGCGGACAACCTGCCGCCCGTGTTTTCGGTCGCGACGGGGCAAATCACCTGATCGTTCAGCCTTTGTCCCTCTCGAACGCCGCGCTTCCTTTTCGCAACAATTCTTCCGCGTGACGGCGGGCGGCTTCGGTTTGGCCGCCCAACATGCGGGTCAATTCCTGCACTCGTTGCGCGCCGTCCAGCAACGTGATTTCCGAAATCGTGCGGCCCGCTTCCGCGCGCTTGGTTACCACAAAATGCACCGAGGCGCTGGCGGCCACGGCAGGCAAGTGCGTAATGCAAATGACCTGCCGCCGTCGCGCGATGCGCGCCATTTTTTCTCCCACCACGGCCGCCGTCTCGCCGCCCACGTTGGCGTCAATTTCATCGAACACCAGCACTGGGATTTCATCCTGCGCCGCCAACACGGTTTTGAGCGCTAGCATGACGCGCGACATCTCACCGGACGAGGCTATCGCGCGCAAAGGCCGGGCCGGCTCGCCCGCGTTGGGAGCGAATTGGAATTCGATTTCGTCGAAGCCCGAAGCGGTGAAATCCTTGTTGGTGCGAAGGTCAGCGTCGAATCTGCTTTGCTGAAAACCAAGGTCGCGCAATTGTTGCATGGCCGCTTTGGCCAGCTTGGGAATGGCCTGGCGGCGTTGAGCGGAAAGTTGCCGCCCCAATTCACCCATTTCACTGCGCAGCTTCTCCAACGCGGCATTCAACCGGGCCAGTTCGGCGTCGCGTCCCTCCAGATTTTGCAGTTTTTCCTTTGTGGCCTCGCCGAACGCGATGACATCGGCGATGGTCGCGCCATATTTGCGTTTAAGCCCGTGCAGGACATTGACCCGTTCCTCCAATTGGCGCAGGCGGTCAGGCTCGACTTCGACGGTGTCGGCGTAACGGCGCAAGGCGGTTTGCAATTCGCCCCAGGCACCGGCGCCCTGTTGATGAACCTCGAGCAGGGGCGCGGCGGAAGAATCCAGACGTTGCAAGGCTTGCAGAGTGCGGCCCAACTCGCCCGCCTGGCGCAAAAGTGAATTTTCCTGTTCGCCGAGAAGATTCAGCGCCGTTTGCGTAAACTCCAGCAAACGCGCCGCATTGCCGGCCCTTTTAAAATCGTCCTCCAACTGTTTCTCGTCCTCAGGTTGCAGGCGCGCCGAGGTAATTTCGTTCACTTGAAAGCGCAACAAATCCAATTGCTGGGCGTAGGTGTGTTCATCCACGATGAGCGCGGCTTTTTGCTGCTCCAGGTCACGCGTCTGGCTTACAAGGGCAGCGAAACGCTGGCGAAGCGGAGCCAGACCGGCAAAGGCATCCAGAATATCCAACTGGCACGCCGGGTGGAGAAGCGATTGGTGCTCATGCGGTCCATGCATATCGACGAGTTTTTCGCCAAGAGCCGCCAGCACTTGGAGGGTAGTCGGGGAACCGTTGACAAATTGACGATTGGCCCCAGCCGCGGTGAATACGCGCTTGAGGATCAATTGATGATCCGCACACGGTTCCAATCCATTTTCCTCAAAAAAATTGGAAGGCAGGCCGTGGTCGTGGCGAAGGTCGAAAACAGCTTCGACCGCGCAACTGTCGCAACCCGCGCGTAACAAAGTGCGATCTGCCCTTTCGCCCAGCAACAAATCAAGAGCGCCGATGATAATGGATTTGCCCGCGCCGGTTTCGCCAGTGATGACGTTATAGCCGGGCTGCAACTGCAAGGTCAGGTCGGAGACCAGCGCCAGATTTTTGATGCGCAAAGTACTTAACATGGCGACGCGGCGTTCACCAAAGACCGAAGAAAAGTTCGTGGCGAGCCATACGCGCCCATATTTAATGGGTCATGGCTGACATTCAATTCGGAAATTTGCGGCGCATGAAAAATGAATTGTGACAGAATTGTGTTGGCGCTTGCCGCCGCGACCGGCTTGCATTAGGCTTCGCTTATTATGGACGAGCATCCGCCATCTTCAGATCCCGCTTCCGCGCCGCCTGTCATTCCGACTTCGTCCTATTCGCCGCCGCCTTTGGTGATGCCGCCGCAGCGGAAAGGTTCCAGTGTTATCTGGAAAGTGTTGACGGTGGTTTTTCTGGTGCTCTTTGTCCTGAGTCTTTTGGGCAACATGGCCGGCTTTTCTCGCGGTGTTATTCCGCGTCCACGAGCTATGACGGAGCGCAATCAGGGTCTGGAAGAAGTCACGATTTCATCCACCAATTCGGACAATAAAATCGCGCTGATCGAGGTTGATGGAATCATCACCAGCAGCGAAATCGATCGTTCCGGCATGGATATGGTCAAGTACATCAAAGACCAGTTTAAAATGGCCGAACATGACAGCGACGTGAAGGCAGTCATCCTTAAGGTGGACTCTCCGGGAGGCGAAGTGCTGGCTTCAGATGAAATTAACAAGATTATCACAAAGTTTGAGGACAAAACCCACCGCCCCGTGGTGGCGTCGATGGGCACGCTGGCGGCGTCGGGCGGCTACTATGTTTCGGTCCCCTGCCGGTGGATTGTGGCCAATGAGTTGACCATCACCGGAAGCATCGGCGTGATCATGCACGAGTATAATTACCGCCTGTTGATGGACAAGGTCGGCATCCATCCGCTGGTATTCAAGAGCGGACGTTTCAAGGACATGCTCAGCGGCGAGCAGGAGGAGAAAAATCTAAGCCCGGAGGAGCAACGAACGCGAGATGAAGAAGAGCAAATGGTGCAGGCGCTCATTGATGAAACCTTTAGCAGGTTCAAGGAAGTCGTCAAAACCGGCCGCACCCGGGCCTCCCAGGAGAACAGCGGCCAGGGCAAAACTCTGGTGGACGATTGGCAGGATTTTGCGGATGGGCGAGTGCTCTCCGGCAAACAAGCTCTGAACTTTGGCTTTGTGGATGAACTGGGGGACTTCGACACCGCGGTGAAGCGGGCGGAAAATCTGGCCAGTATTTCCAGCGCCAGCATCGTCCAGTACCGGATGCCAATGGATCTGGGTTCGGTGCTGATGCGCCTTTTTGGCAAAACCGATGTGCCGGCCATCAAAGTCGATTTGGGCATGGACCTGCCGAAACTTGAAGCCGGGCGCATGTATTTTATTGCTCCCATGACCGTCTTGCACTAAATCGAAAGAAAATCAAACCAAGCAACTCAGACAAAGTTTATCGCCGAAAACCATGAGCGGCTCCGAAAACCTTTTGATGGTTGCCGACAGCGAGCGCGATGCCAACATGCTCTATGCCGTTGGTCTCTTTGTCCCGGACCCATTTATTTATTTTCGAATTGATGGTCATTGTCACGTGGTGGTCAACGACGTGGAAGTGAACCGGATGCGCCAGCGGGCGCGGCATTGCCGGGTCATTTCCTACAATCAATGCCTGGAAAAACTGGGGCGCAAGACCAAGCCGCCGGCCCTGGCGAAAGTAATCAGTTTTCTCTTTAAAGAGCGAGGCGTGCGGAAGATTTTCGTCCCGGCCAATTTTCCGCATGGCTTGGCGCGGGAGTTGCGCAATTACCGCATCAAAGTCCGTGTTAAAAAAAACGGCGTTTTCCCGGAGCGGGAATTCAAAAGCGCGGACGAGATCAAAAAGATCAGCGCGGCTCTGATGATGGCGGAAGTGGGATTGGCGGAGGGATTGCAGGCGCTCAAAACCTCCAAAATCGGGCGGGACGGCAAGTTGATTTATCACGGCGCTCCACTGACTTCCGAAAAACTCCGCAGCGTGATCGACACGGCCATTCTCCAGGCCGGCGGATGGACCGGACATACCATTGTGGCCGGCGGCCGGCAGGCTTGTGATCCGCACGAGCCGGGCCACGGACCTTTGCGCGCCCACGAACCGATTGTCATGGACGTTTTTCCGCGGTCGCAAAAAACCGGTTATTTCGGCGACATTACCCGCACAGTGGTGCGCGGGCGGGCCAGTGAAGCCGTGCGCCGTTTGCATGACACGGTGATGCGCGCCCAAGACATAGCGTTCGCCCAATTGCTGCCGGAGGCCAAGGCGAACGATGTTCATGCGGCGGTGCAGACGTTTTTCGAAACCGAAGGCTACAAAACGGTCAAGACAAGCGGACGGATGGAGGGCTTTTTCCATGGCACCGGCCACGGCGTCGGGATGGAGCTGCACGAAGCCCCGCGCCTTGCTGGCGGGTCGCGCGATGTCTTAACCGCGGGGCATGTGGTAACTGTCGAACCTGGATTATATTATCCAGGAGTGGGCGGGGTGCGTTTAGAGGATGTGGCGGCTGTCACGGCGCAAGGAGCGCGCAATCTGACCAAGTTCGAAAAAGTGCTGGAGGTGTAATTGGAACTTAGGAATCGTGACATGGAATGAATGGCACGTCCAACACCCCCCGCTTGCGGATGACGGCCGTTCAGAAGAGCTTCGGCGCCACGCGCGCGCTCAAAAACGTTTCCTTTGAAGTCGCCGCCGGAGAAGTCCATGCCCTGATTGGCGAGAATGGCGCGGGCAAAAGCACTTTGATGAAAATCCTCAGCGGCGCGCATCAAGCGGACGCCGGCGTCGTTGAACTTGACGGCCAGCCCTTTGTGCCGGCGAATCCTCTTCACTCCCGCCACAGCGGCATCGCCATGATTTATCAGGAGCTGACGCTCGCGCCGCATCTGAGCGTTGAGGAAAACATCCTGCTCGGTGAAGAACCCGCCCGCCTCGGCTGGCTGAATCATTCCCGCCGACGCCAATTGGCCCGTCAGGCGCTGGCGGAATTGCACCACGAAAATATCGCTTTGGACGCCCCCGTCAATACCCGCACGATTGCAGAACGGCAAATTGTGGAAATTGCGCGCGCCTTGATTGGCCAGCCCAAAGTGATGATCATGGACGAACCCACAAGCAGTCTGACGCAAGTGGATACGCAAAATCTTTTCGCGGTCATCGAGCGTTTGCGCCGTCTCAACGTCAGTGTCATCTACATCAGCCATTTCCTGGAAGAATGTCAGCGCATCGCTGATCGTTACACGGTGCTTCGCGACGGGGAGAGTGTCGCTACCGGCGACATGGCTGCCGCGGACTTGCGCCAAATCATCCGTTTGATGGTCGGCCGGGAAATCAGCGACATCTATCCCCGCACTCCGCATCGTCTGGGAGAACCAGTGCTGGAATTACGGGGCGTGGCTGGACGACCCAAGCCGCAAACCGCGACCCTTACTTTGCGCGCCGGAGAAATTCTCGGCCTGGCCGGTCTCGTCGGCGCCGGGCGGACCGAAACATTGCGTGTTTGCTTTGGGTTGGACCGCATTGAGGCTGGCACGGTGCTGGTGCGCGCGAAGGAGGCTACACATCGCAGTCCGACGCAGCGTCTTCGCAGCGGAATTGGCTTCTTGAGCGAAAATCGAAAGGAAGAAGGGTTGATGCTCAACCGCAGTCTGGCGGACAATTTGACTCTGACCCGGTATGGACCGGTCTCACGCTGCGGTTTCGTCAAGCGACGCCATCAGCGGCAAACAGCGCAAGCCTGGATGAATATCCTCGAAGTGCGCGCCCAGGACCCGACGCAAAATGTTGGAGAATTGTCCGGCGGCAATCAGCAGAAAATTGCGTTGGGCCGTTTGCTGCATCACGAAGCCAGTATTTTGCTTTTGGACGAGCCAACGCGCGGCATTGACGTCGGCAGCAAGGCGCAAATCTACAAGCTGCTGGGCCAGTTCGCGGCCCAAGGCAAAGCCATTATTTTTGTCAGCTCTTATTTGCCGGAACTGCTCGGCGTATGCGATACCATCGCAGTCATGTGTCGCGGCGTGCTCTCGGAGGTCCGCCCGGTCAGTGAATGGACTGAGCATGGAATCATCGCCGCCGCCATTGGACAAAATGAGGTTGCCAAGGGATGAATCAGCCATGAATCAAGCCATCCTCGCCAAGCGAACTAAATTTTTCCGCGCGATGAACGTCATAGGGCCGTTCTTTGGCTTGCTGCTCGTGCTCGGCCTTTTTTCGCTGAGTCCCGAGGTGCGTCCTTATCTTTTTACGGGCGGCAATTTTAAAATCATCCTGCTCCAGACTGTCATTGTCGCTCTCGGTGCGCTGGGTATGACGATGATCATCGTCAGCGGCGGGATTGATTTGAGCGTCGGCTCAGTGGTGGCTTTCACGAGCGTGCTGGGAGCGACTTTGCTGGTCAAAGGTTACTCCACAGCCGCCGTCATGGTGTTAACGATACTGGCCGGCGGATTGCTCGGACTACTCAACGGTCTAATTATTGCCGGATTCAGCATGATGCCGTTCATCGTGACCCTTGGGATGATGGGAGTGGTGCGAGGCCTGGCCAAGTGGCTGGCGGGCAATCAAATTGTAAACAATCCTCCCAACGCCCCGATTAATCATCTGATGGCGCGCGTGGCGCCGACGGCATTGTTCCCGTTGCCGCCAGGAGTGTGGATTGCCATTGGCTTGGCCATTGTGGTTTCGGTCATTATGCGGCAAACGGTTTTTGGGCGTTACATTTATGCGATTGGCTCAAACGAAGCGACTGCGCGCCTGTGCGGCATTCGTGTGCGACTGCAAAAAGTGCTGATCTACGCACTGGCGGGATTGCTCTTTGGACTGGCCGGGGTCATGCAATTGTCCAGGCTCACGCAGGGCGATCCGACCGTCGCCATCGGATTGGAATTGGATATTATCGCGGCGGTGGTCATCGGCGGCGCCAGCTTAAATGGCGGCACCGGAAGCGTCCTCGGCTCGATGATTGGCGCGCTGATCATGGCGGTCTTGCGCAACGGCTCAAACCAAATGGGCTGGCAAAATTTCACCCAGGAAATCATTATCGGCATTGTCATCATCATCGCGGTCGGGCTGGATACTTTCCGGCAGAGCCGGATGAGGAGATAACGGCATGACACAACGCCTCCGGGACTCGCTGTGGGGGTTGCTATTGGTTCTCGCCACCCTTGTGGCATATCAGCCCGCCTGGAATGGAAAACCCATCTGGGATGACGCCGCCCATTTGACCTATCCGGAACATCGTTCGCTGGCCGGTCTTGGCCGCCTATGGACTGAACCCGGCGCGACTCAACAGTATTATCCCGCCGTCTATACTGTGTTCTGGATCGAGGACAAACTCTGGGGCCACGCCATGTTGGGCTATCACCTGGTCAATATCCTGATGCACGTCACGGCGGCGTTGTTATTGCTGAAGATACTGCGAACACTGCAAATTCCGGCGGCCGGATTGGCGGCGGCCATTTTTGCATTGCACCCGGTCCAGGTCGAATCGGTGGCGTGGATATCCGAACTCAAAAATACACTTTCCGGTGTTTGTTACTTCGCCTCGGCGCTGGCTTATTTGCGGTTTGATCGGACCCGAGACAAGGCGGCCTACGCAACCGCCTTATTTCTTTTTGCGGCGGGTTTGCTGGCGAAAACTGTCATTGCGACGCTGCCCGCGGCTTTGCTGGTCGTATTCTGGTGGCAACGCGGAAAATTGTCGTGGCGACGAGACGTGCTGTGGCTCATTCCCTTCTTCGCCGTAGGGATCGTTGCGGGTCTTTTCACGTCGTGGATGGAACGGCAGCATGTCGGCGCTCAGGGATCGGAATTCAACTTTTCCATCGTGGAGCGATTACTCATCGCCGGGCGCGTCGTTTGGTTTTACCTGGGCAAGCTTATTTGGCCGGTGGACCTGATTTTTTCCTATCCTCGCTGGAGAATAAGCCAAGCCGTTTGGTGGCAGTATTTGTTTCCCGCCACCGCCCTACTGCTGCTGATTCTATTGTGGGTTCTCAGTCGAAGGACGCGCGGACCTCTGGCGGCGCTGCTTTTCTTTATTGGAACGCTCTTTCCGGCGCTGGGTTTTTTTAATGTTTATCCATTCAAGTTCTCATTCGTGGCGGATCATTTTCAATATATTGCCTGTTGCGGTCCCATTGTGGCCGCCAGCGTGGGAATTCATGCGCTGTTCCTTCGGCTCAAGGCGCGGCCTTTGTTTTGGCAAGGGACAATTTGCGCGATGTTGCTGGTGGCCTTGAGCGTATTAACCTGGCGACAAAGCCGGATGTACATCGACCTTGAAACACTTTGGCGAACCACCATCGCCCGAAATCCTGAGTGCTGGCTCGCCCGCGAGGGTCTTGGGGCCATTCTACTTGAAAAAGGCCAGGCGGACCAGGCCATCACTTGGTTTCGAAGCTCGCTTGCGATCCATCCCGAGAGCGCCGAAGGAGAGAACGACCTCGGCACAGCTCTGGCTCAAAAGGGATTGGTGGACGAAGCCATCGAATGCTTTCAAAAGGCGGTAGTTCTCCGGCCCAATTTTGCCGAGGCTTTCGGTAATCTTGGCGAGGCGCTGTTGCAAAAAGGGAAAACGGATGAGGCCATCGCCGCGTTCGAACAGGCGGTCTTTTTCCGGAGCGATTTGGTCCAATTTCATTTTAATTTGGCCAACGCGCTCATGAAAAAGGGAAATGTGGCGGACGCCATTCTTCAGTATCAAAAAATCCTGGAGCTTCATCCGGCCGACGACGAGGCTCATTTTCGTCTCGGCGTGGCACTGCGCCAAATGGGACAATTGGACGCTGCCATCGCGCAGTTCCAGGACGCGGTCAACATTCGGCCTGCCTTTGCCGAAGCCCAAAATGATCTCGGTTTTTCCCTCATCCAAAAAGGGCGGCTGGATGAAGCGATCACGCATTTACGCCAAGCGCTGGAAACGAAACCAAGTTATGCCGAGGCCCATTACAATCTGGGCAACGCCCTTCTTCAAAAAGGGGAAGTGGACGAAGCCATCACACAGTTCCAGCCATTGCTGGCCATCCAACCTGCATCTGCGGAAGCGCGAAGAGCTCTCGCCGGCATTGCCTGGAGAATGGCGACTGCGCCCAATCCCTCTGAACGCAACGGAACCAAAGCCATTGAACTGGCCCGGCAAGCAGACCAGCTTGAGGGTGAGCGTAATCCCATGATCGCCGCCATATTGGCCGCCGCTTATGCTGAAGGAGGCCGCTTCGATCAAGCTGTCACAGCGGCCCGGCGAGCGTTGGAACTGGCCACCGCCCAGAAAAACGCTGCCATGGCTGCGGCCATTGCAGCGCAACTCCATTGCTACGAGAGCGGCACACCTTTTCGGGACATGGGCACCTCCCGGAAATAGTTGCAGCGACTGCCATCGAGGGATTTCAGCCATTTCTCTCAGGCAAAATCGTATCTACAGCAAGAGTGACCACTGATCCGGCAAAAGGTGCGAAAGCCATTGCGCGACGATGGTAAGCAACCCCATGTGGGGCCGGGGTAATGGATGGTCTGTGGTTCAGGATATGCACCCATTGAATCTGGCGCATTCCGGGTCATTTTGATGTGTCATGAGTTCGGGAGAAAAGGAGACAAAAGTCCAAGCTGCCGGATCGGTTCTGATTGTTGACGACAACCCAGACGATGCAAACCTTTTGCAGCGGGAGTTGATGCTGGCCGGCGTTCGCCATCCCATCCCATGTGTGCGTTGCGGGGAACAACTATTTTGCTATTTGAAAGGGGAAGGCCAGTATCAGGACCGTGAGAAATTTCCCTATCCTGATTTGGTGATGCTGGACTTGATGATGTCTCCGCGAGATGGGTATGACGTATTGAGATGGTTAAAGGCGAATCCAAAGTACTCGACGTTCCCGGTTCTGGTCGTTTCGGTCGTGGACGAACCAGATAAAATATTCGAAGCGTATCGGCTCGGGGCCAAGACATTTTTGAGAAAACCGATTTCAAGAGCGGCCCTGCAGGAAGCTCTTGAGGGATTGAATGTATTGGCTCATGCCGAGGCTTAAAATCTGTTCATGGTTTCATTTTCCTGGCCGTGATTGATTCTGGCAAAGATCGTACTGACCGAGGCGAAGTTGGAAGGGGGCCAGTCTCTGCTGCTCACGGATTTTGACGGTATTCGAAGTCCTGCGGTTCGGCGTTTTGGATTGATTCCACAAATGTGGTGAGCCGTTCGCGGTAAGGTGAGAGAGAGCAGGCCGGATCGGTCACGCTGGCGTCGCCCGCCAGCAAGGTGGCCTGGCAACGGCACCCGCCAAAATCAACTTCGCGGAATTCGCATTCCCGGCAGGGCAACGGCATCCACTCTGTCCCGCGAAAGCGGTTGAACGCCGCCGATTCATTCCAAATCCAGTCCAGTCCATGCTCACGAACATTGTCAAATCGAAGTTCCTTGATTTCTTTGGCCGTTGGGCAGGGCAGCACTTCGCCCGCCGGATTGACCGTGAGATAACGGCTGCCCCAACCGTCCATGCAAGGCTTGGGCCGGTCGCTGTAGTAGTCGGGCGTGACAAACAAAATGCGCAACCGGCCGAGCAACCGTTTCCGTTGCTGTGCGACGGCGGCAGCAGCGGCGGCGATCTGTCCACGCGTCGGCAGAAGGGCGGCCCGATTGCGAAAGGCCCAGCCGTAATATTGGACATTGGCCAGTTCCAGCCGCTCCGCCTCCAGTTCCTCGGCCATCGCGATGATTTCCTCCAAACGGCCAATGTTGTCCCGATGCACAACGACATTGACCGTCAACGGAAAGCCTGCCGCCCGCGCCAATTTCGCCGCGGTGAGTTTGACCCGGTGCATGTTCGCGCCGGCAATGCGATTGGCCGTCGTTTCCTCATCGGATTGAAAACTGATCTGAATGTTGTCCAGTCCTGCCGTTTTGAGCTGGGCCAGACGCGTTTCGTTGAGTCCGGCAGCGCTGGTAATGAGATTGGTGTAAAGCCCGGCTTCATGCGCGGCGGCGACTAATTCCGCCAAATCAGCGCGTTGCAAAGGTTCGCCGCCCGAAAGGCCCGCGTGCAAAACGCCCATTTTGGCCGCCTCGCCAAAAACCCGTTGCCACTCCGCGGTGGTCAATTCGCCGCCGTCCGGATAGCGAGTTGGGTTGGAACAGTAGGGGCAATGCAACGGACAGCGATAAGTCAATTCCGCGAGCAATAAGAATGGCCGGTATTTCATATCACCACATCACCAGCATTTCCTCGCGCAAGTGCGTGAGGCACTCGACAACATCGCCGCGCAAAATGTCCGGCTCCGCCTCGTACTCTTCGCTCAATGCGCGCACCAGAGCGGAAAGAGTCGATTCGCCATTGCAACGAAGAAGAATATCATGCGTGGTGGCGTCAAGAGGAAGGACGCCTTCCGGGAAAAGGAGGAGCGGTTCGCCGGTCAGCGGGTCCGCCCGCAAACGCACGCCGCGAGCCAAATTGGGCCGCGCATCATCAGTCATGGCGGTCATCGCTGGCATTTGTTTTCTATGGCGTCGAGCATGGCCCAAAGCAGATCGCATTTGAATTGCAGCGCGCGCACGGCAGCTTCCTGCATGGCCCGGGTCGTGCAGTATTGCAAAGTCAGTTCTAGCCCTTCGCCGGAATCGCGCGGGGCCTGGGTCAGACGGCGGGCAAAGTAATCCAGCCCGTCCGGACGGACCCAGCGGTAATGGCGTCGGAACGCTTCCAGGCGTTTGGCCATCAAATCCGGCGCGAACAATTCCGTCAGCGACGACGCCACAGCGATGGGCCACGGTTCGCGGCGCGTAAAATTGACGTAGGCATCAACCGCGAAGCGAACGCCCGGCAGAACATGCTCCTGCGCGATGAGTTCCCGGCGGGAGAGGCCGCAGGCAGCGCCCAGACACAGCCACGCTTCGATGCCGCCTTCGTTCCCCTGGGCGCCGTCATGATCGCTGATCCGATGCAGCCAGACCCGGCGCACTTCCCGCACCGGACAGTTGGAAATAATGGCCGCGTCTTTAATTGGAATATTGACCTGGTAATAGAAACGATTGGCCACCCACGTTTGGATGGCAGCACGATCCAATTTGCCAGCGTTCATCAAACGATGGAACGGGTGCTTGTTGTGATAAGAAGCGGCCCCAACGCTTTGGAGTTTGGACACGAACATTTTTCTGTTCCAAGGGGGTTTGTTCATAGCTCAAAGCTTAATCCATCGTGGCCGACGATGACACCCGCGGCCTCCACCGCCGCGCGCTCCGGCGATTTGGGAGCGAAGATCGGATTCGTGTTGTTAATGTGGACGTAAATACGATGGCGGCTGTTCAACCCGCTTAGCAATGGCAGTGTGCCGTCTTTGATCGGCAGATGGCCCATTTCGGAAGCGGAGGGCGCTCCGGCCCGAACATCGCGCAGTTCATTTTCCGACCAAAACGTTCCATCGATGAGAACAGCGTCGGATTCTTCGGCAGCTCCCTGCAAAATACTACTCCAGGCCGCCACGCCGGGCGCGACGAGCAGGCGTCCGCCGGTTTGCTCATCGAGAAATTGGAGAGCAATTGTGTAAACACCTTCTTTTTCAGGCTTTGCCACGTATCGGGGAGCGTGGTTCGACAGCGGAAGGACGCGGACCGATAGGGAACTTTTCGAGCCGTCATTTCCTCGCAAAGCCATGAAGCCGCCATCGGCTGGGCGATGCCAAACGACGCCGCAAAAAGATTGCAAGACCATTGTCACGCCCAACATGGCCGTCGCCTGTTCAATGGCCGAAGTGGTATGGATATGGAGCTGATTTCCCTCGCGCAGACAAAGCAGGCCAAGGACGTGATCGACATCGGCATTGGTCAGAAAAACGGCGGCGATGGGAGAATTGCGAGGTGAATTGGGATTCGGCGCCAAAGCGCGATAGGTGCGCAGATGAACAGGCAAATCAGGCGAAGCATTGATCAGGAACCAATTCCCGGCGGCATCACTGAGGGCGATGGAAGATTGAGTTTGTGGATGGATGCCACCGTGTCTGGCCTGCTGGCAATTGGCACAGGCGCAATTCCACTGCGGCAGGCCTCCACCCGCGGCAACCCCTAAGAGCAGAACACGAATAAGGGCCTCCTGGCCAGCGGAAGGCAGGACGCGTTATTCTGCGTCCACGTAAGCCGTACACTCACAACAGAGTTGAACGACTTTGATTTGCGGCTTCTTCCACTGCTTTCTTGCTTTGATCTGTTTCATATAAAAATCGCAACGATGAGCCATTCTGCCGCAAATCACCCAAATGTCAAGCGCCGCCCCGATGATTTTTGCGTCCGCGGCGCTTAACTCTAAAGCGCCTTCACTTCGGTCACTAATTCCTGCAAGGCTTTTTTAGCGTCGCCGAAGAGCATGCGCGTCTTTGGATTGTAGAATAAATCGTTCTCAATACCCGCAAAGCCGGCGCCGCGACCGCGTTTAATCACGATCACGTTTTTTGCCTTGTCCGCATTCAAGATCGGCATGCCGTAAATAGGGCTGGCGGCATCGGTGCGGGCAGCCGGATTCACGACGTCGTTCGCGCCGATAATCAAGGCCACGTCGGCTTGATCGAATTCGGGATTGATCTCCTCCATGTCCAGAAGCTTGGGGTAAGGGACATCTGCCTCAGCCAGCAAGACGTTCATGTGCCCGGGCATGCGGCCGGCCACAGGATGAATGGCATATTTAACTTCCACCCCGCGCTTCTCCAGTAATTCGTCGAGCTCATGCACCAAATGCTGGCCTTGCGCGACCGCCAGGCCGTAACCGGGCACGATGATGACTTTGCGCGCATAGCCCATCATGATCGCGCATTCGGAAGCGGCGATTTCGCGCATGGATCGATCGCCCTGCGCGGCGGCGGATGCGCTCTCCGGGGCCAGACCGAAAGAGCCGAAAATCACTTTCGCCAGCGAACGATTCATCGCTTTGCACATGAGCACCGTCAAAAATGAGCCAGCCGCTCCCACCAAGGTTCCCGCGATGATCATCGACATGTTGTGCATGGCGAAACCGGTCACGGCCGCCGCCAAACCGGTGCAGGAGTTAAGCACGGAAATGACCACCGGCATGTCCGCCCCGCCAATCGGCAGCACTTGAGCAACGCCCAGAACCAACGCAGCCGCAGCGGCCAGGAGAATCCATAATTCATTTTGACTCGAAGGCGCGGCCGCGCACGCCGCCACGATGATGACGAGCAGCAGGGCGTTGCCGCTTTTTTGCAACGGCCAACGCAAAGGTTTTTCAGTAATCAATCCTTGCAACTTGCCAAAGGCCACCAGACTGCCCGTGAAACTCACCGAGCCAAAAACAATGCCCAACAATGTCGGAAACGCGCGGGCCCAATCGCGCGCGCCCACAGGCTCGCCCAGCCATTCGCCCAGCGAAATGAAAAGCGCGCACGCGCCGCCCATGCCGTTGAACAACGACACCATCTGCGGCATCGCCGTCATCTTGACACGTTTCGCCAGCAGCCAGCCGGGCACGGCGCCGACGGCGATCGCCAGCAGGATCAAACCGAAATGGCCCATGCCGGTCAGCAAAAAGGTTCCGCCCAATGCCAGCGCCATGCCGATGGCCGCCAGCATGTTTCCCGAACGCGCCGAGCGCGGCGAGCTAAGGCGTTTCAAGCCGAAGATGAATAGCAGTGAGGCCGCGAGGAAGGCGGCTTCGGGAACAGCGTCGCGGCTCATTTCTCCTGGTTGGTTTTATCGGGCGGTTTGGCTTTGAACATCTCCAGCATCCGGTCCGTGACGACGAATCCGCCCACGACGTTCAGCGTGCCAAGAATCACCGCTATGAAGCCCAACACGCACAGCACCGTATTGTCGCCCGCGAAGCCCAGCAGAATGACGCCGCCGATGAGAACGATGCCGTGGATCGCATTGGCCCCGGACATCAGCGGTGTATGGAGGACGGTGGGCACCCGGCTGATCACCTCCACGCCGGTGAAGATGGCCAGGATGAAGATGTAAATCATGGCCAGCGTTCCGATGATCATGCGGCCCTCCGTTGCTGGTTCGCCTCGCCTTTGACGGTGATGCAAGTCTGCGCGAAAATTTCGTTCTTCCAATCCATCGTGAATCCTTTTTCGTTGGTAATCTCCTGGATGAACGCAACGAGGTTGCGCCCGAACATCCGGCTGGCATCCAGCGGCAGGGTCGCAGGCAGGTTGGTCGGCCCCAGAATCGTGACGCCACTCTGATGGACGACCTGATCGGGTTGCGTCCATTCGCAATTGCCTCCGCTCTCCGCCGCTAAATCGACAATGACAGAGCCTGGTCTCATGTCCGCGACAGTTTCCTTCGTAATGAGGCGCGGCGCGGGTTTGCCGGGCACTTGCGCGGTGGTGATAATGAAATCCGCCAGCCTGGCCCGCTCATGCAAAAGCTTTTGGTGTTGAGTCAGCGCCTCCGATGAAACTTGCTTCGCATAACCGCCCTTGTCTTCGAGATTTTCAGCCACAGGAATTTCAATGAATATCGCCCCCAAACTTTGCACCTGTTCCTTGACCGCTGGACGGACGTCGAACGCCTCGACGACCGCGCCCAGGCGCCGCGCAGTCGCAATGGCCTGAAGGCCGGCCACACCCGCGCCCAAAATCAAACCTTGCGCGGGACGAATCGTTCCCGCCGCCGTGGTCAACATCGGCAGAAATTTGGGCAAATGCGACGCCGCCAGCAGCACCGCGCGATAACCCGCAATGGTCGCCATGCTGGACAGAATATCCATGCTCTGCGCGCGGGAAACGCGTGGGATGGCGTCGAGGCTGAAGCTGGTGATACGGCGTTGCGCCATCAGTTGGACCAGCGCTGGATTGCGCAACGGCGCCAGCAAACCGATGAGCGCTTTTCCTTCCGGCAACGCGCGAACATCATCCATCGAGACAGGCCGAATTTTTAAAAGACAATCCGCCTTTTGCAGCAATTCCGCCGCGTCGGCCATAAGCCGCGCTCCGGCCGCTTCGAATTGCGCATCCGGAATGGAAGCAGCCACGCCCGCGCCGCTCTGGACCAGGACTGAGTGCTTTTGTTTGAGCAGCAGTTTAATAGAGTCAGGAACCAGAGCTACCCGAGTTTCGCCTTGCGCAACCTCGTTGAGAACAGCGAACTGCATTAGATTAATTAACCATCCGAAAAGTATAATAAGTTAAACTCCAGTAATAGCAACGGGAATCAAGAAACCCGACCAGGAGCCAGACTGACAACCATGAGTCCTTCGGCAAGGAGGCTCGGCGTCGAGCCCAATACTGTTCCGAAAATTTCAAAAAGTGGCGTCTATTTGGCGGTCGGCCCAGTCGCAGCGGTTTGTGTAAAAAGTCTTACGCTCTGCTCAGCGGCCGGTTTTATTGGGGGGACCAAACTTCATTTTAGCGGCCAGCCGCCGTGGTCGGCGATGAGAGAATCTATCTGCGCCATGAGGGTGCGCGTTTCGGCAAGCGCGCTGGTAATGCTCAATGTCATCAGCGCCGAGTGTGCGGCCTTTGCGATCTTTAAGCCACTTTTCGCAGACCTGATAGCCGCCGATACGGAATTCCCAAGCCTTGGGCGTGATGCCTTCAAAGAATTGTTTGGTGTTGATATAGACGCGGCCAATTTTGCCGGCGGGCAATGCGGGCTTTTCAAGCGCTTCAACTCCGGCGGCTTGCGGCGGCACATACACGACTTGCTCCACCACGTTCTCACCGGGAATGTCGAAGGAAACATCGTCCGTATCGCCTTCTTGCATGGTGTGCAAAACAACTAACTTTGCACCGCTGGCGCAAAGACGAGAAAAAAGTCTGCGCTCGCTTGTCACCAACACCCGGGGAAAATCCAATTTGAGGAATTCGGCGTAACGGTCCCGGTAGCCTTGCGAATGAAAGATTGCGTAGATGTAATTGAAAATGTCTTCCGGGCCGAAAGTCTTTTTGAGATCGCCGTGGCCGTCCGCGACAAATTCCAAGCCGATTGCCTCCTTAAATTGTTTCACGAACTCGGCTGAAAAGTTTGGCCGACGTCCATTTTCATGCGGGACTAATTCAGCTTGTTCTTCTGATTCGCCGTTTGGGTAAAGATAAAGCGGAAAAATGGTGTTGATGTCGTAAGCAGCACAGGATTTGTGACCCGCTATGAGGCGGGTTGCCAAAACGCCAAACTCTTCCTTTGTTTGTCGGGTCGTAATAAATCCCAGATTGGCGCCCGCCAGAAAATGACGCATCAAAGCAGCCGCAGGTGTGCCGATGAAACCCTTTGACGTTCCGCTGAACCAAGTATGCCGAACATCAAACGGCCGATAAAGAAAGTTTGTAAAGAGTTCTGCATTCTTGTTTGTATTGACATCCGATTTAGCCCTAGCAACTGACCAGTCTCGACTGTCCTTGTCCAAGTTGAATTTCTGACGGAGATCATGGTCTTCAAGCAACCTAAAATCATTAACTGCGGTCAGAATTTCTTTTCGAGTAAAATGGATTGAAACGGCATCCCGTTCGGTTTTTACACCATTTCCCGAAATGACAAACGCCTCGCGGATGCTCCATCCGAAGTTCCATTCCTTCTCATGCTCAGCGTTGCGCGGGACAAAACGGAAATCCGGTGGGTCCGGCTGAAACGTCGTCCATTGGGTGTTGGTGGCGTTGTGACCGTTGAGCCAGTCGTATTTGTTTTTCCGCAAGCCCCACAAATCCGCGCGGTGAACGGTGGCCAGTTTCTTTTTTGCCTTCGCCTTCTTTTCGGGCGGCAATTTCACGAATAGCGCGATGGCCACTCCCACCGTGATGTCAAAGACGTTATCGTCCTTCGTTCCGCCCGGCGTCGTTTCCTGCTTCTTGGATAAGCCGTGGAGATTGAGGACATAAATCTCGTCAAAGGCTTCCAGCAGGCTCTCGCGCATCCGCCGGTGTGTCAGGCCGTCGAGATAGACATTGTTGGTGATGAAGCCGACGATGCCCTGGCCGGTCTGCTCGACACGCCATTGCGCCCAACGGACAAATTTGATGAAGTCATCGTCGAGGTTGATTTTCTTTTCCTTGAGGCCGCGCTTGTAATCGTCGAGCAGGCCAAGGATGAAATCGTTGCGGTTCTGGCGGCCGAAGTTGGAATATGGCGGGTTGCCCAGCACGACGAGGACAGGGCGATGGCGTTTTACGGAAGAAGCCTCGTTGGCTTCCTTGGTCAACGCGGCCAGCGGTCCGGCCTGATGCGTGACGTGTTCGATGCCTTCAAGCGTGTTGGTAAGGTAGATATTCACGCGCTCGCCGGGCTGGAAACGATAAGCCCAAGTGCCGCGCCACAGTTCGGGCAGATGGCGTCCGCTCAATTCAAGGCCGATCTTGAAATGCGCCACGGCATAGGGCGCTATCAGGAGTTCAAAACCAAACAGGCGCGGCAACAAATGATCGTGAACATAGGCGGGCCAAAGGCCAGCTTGATGCTTTTTCTCGAAACGTTCGCGGATTTGTTCGATCACTTCAAAGAGAAACGTGCCGGTGCCGGTGGCCGGATCGAGCACAAGCACCCGATGCGACTCCTCTTCGACTTCCTTTTCGCCTTCCTTGCGAATGAACGAGAATTTGGTCTTATCGGCCAGGCCATCCTTCAGCGCGAATTTTTCGCGCAGCAGCCAGTCAATGCTCTCGACGATATAAGAGACGACCGGCTCCGGTGTGTAATAAACTCCCCGCATTTCACGCAAACGCGGGTCATAAGCGGAAAGGAAGGTCTCGTAAAAATGGACGACGGGGTCCCGACGGCGTCCGTTTTCCACACCTCTGCCGAAATCTTCCAGAATCGTGCCCATGTTGGCACATTCGAGCATGGTAACGATGTCTTGCACGAAACCGATGAACGGCTCGTCTTCCAATTTCGGCCCGGTGATAAGTTCGAAGAAATCGCGCAGAAACGGATTGGTGCGGGGAATCAGCTTGGCGGCCTCGGCCAGCGTGAATTGCCGCGCCGACCCGGACATGACGCGAGCGGAAAATAAACCGTAGGCCAGCGTCTGCGCAAACATGTCGGCAAACTCGGCTTCCTTGCCCTCGTCGGCCAGTTCGGGTAGCAGGGTTTGGGCGAACACCGCGCGCCAGTCAGTGAGAACTTCCGACGCGTTGCCGGTTTGGAATGCGGCGGCGATGTTATCGCGGATCAGATGCGTCAAGCGGGCGAGGCGGCGGGCCAGTTCCTCCGCGCCTTCGATTCGAACCGGATCGCGCTCAAGAAATTCGTTCAGGACTTTTTCGGCATAGGCGATCGAGGGAGCCCAGGAACGATTTCCCCGTTGGATTTGACTTCACCGAGCCGGAACTTGGCACGTTCCGCGCCATCCACAAACCATCGGAACTCGACATAGTCGGTGAGGACCAAATTGGCCAGCGCGGGCAGATAGCGTTTGAGCTGGTCGGATTTTTTGGCTTCCTTCAGCGAAACGCCGATGTCCTTGGCTTCAACATGGCCGATGAGCAGGCCGGTTTTCCTCTGGTTGATGACCAGGTCCGGCGCGCCACAGGCGATGCGTTTGGGTTCGTTGGTAACGGCGACGCGCGTGTTGAGTGTTTCCAGCAAAGACTTCAAAGCCGGCCGGTGCGTGTGTTCGGTGTCGTTGCCTGTCCGGTGATCCGCTTCAATACGGCGGAGATAAACCAGCACTGGCGACGGTTTCGACGGGCCACCATGGCCGGGAGGTTCTTCGCGCAAAAAATCCTGGTCGGAATTCATGAGACTGTGTCGAAATGAATGCGCAAAAGTAATTGCTCGATTTGGCCATCACCAAAAGGGGAAAGGTAAAATTTCTCGTTGGCCCCGAAATTGGGAGCCAGTTCTCTAATCCGCCAGAAGGATGTTTCGAACGCCGACGCCATGATGGGCAAGTGTGCGACGGCAACTTCTCACCGTCAACTTTTTCCAGTTCACTTCCTCATACCGAACCAAAACTCGGCTAACGCCGCCATACCCTGTTTTGTATTGCACTCCCATATAAATATGGTATTGTGAGAAGATTAAAGCGCTTCGGCGCAAATTGTTCTTTGAAATGAATTGGTGGCAAGTGGATAGCGGCCAGTGACCAGCGGTGGCGGGCGGCAAAATTTGCCGGTGAAAGACGGTTACAAAAGGTAACGAAGAAAATGGAAGTGATGTCTTCTTCGCGGCCTTCGTTCTCTTCTGTTCAAATGGCCCTCACTCGGCCTGGTTTAAGGGAAATCGTCCGACTAAATCCGAGCAAATCCGACTAAATCGGACTGAATGAATATAGGGGGAGGGGGGTAACGTTTGTAAAAACTCACCCGGCCTGCGGCCACCCCGTCCCATCTGATGGGCGAGGGCGGAAGTTCCGCTTCCATTCGGCGCAAAGAGTGGGGCTCGAAAAGGTGCAAATAACCGCCCAACGACCCTAGCCAAAAGAGCATTATTTGCAGCTATTTGCAGCTATTTGCACAGACTGTGTGAAAACTCGTTTGGATTTGAATATTTGGACAGACATTATGTCAAATAAATAGTATGGATTACATTCGCGGCGCTGACCGGTCCCAAACCCAACTTTTGCCTCCCTCCC